>Ga0209105_100162_pt1 | contig 23490 bp, 18 predicted proteins | sample SedPBSmetaG_FD_184158 | JGI IMG/M metagenome (GOLD analysis project Ga0209105, IMG submission 184158) | Freshwater sediment bacterial and archeal communities from Indian Creek, Illinois, USA to study Microbial Dark Matter (Phase II) -... | ecosystem: Environmental > Aquatic > Freshwater > Creek >...
CTCCAGTTTAAATATAGTAGTTGAGTCAAGTTACCTCAACCACTAATTAGCTATGGTGCCGTTCTAGAGGTTCTCATGGTTGGTTTGAAGTTGGTGTGGGGGTGTTATGCGGCATTGGTGTTGGGGCAGGGCGGTTACGTATCCAATCTATGAGCCATGCGTCAAGCTTATGGCAGCCAAGGCGCACACCCCAGCTGTTGCAGCTTGTCCACCCAAAGCTTTAGTGACCTGATTCTCTGCTAGCGCGAAACTGATTGCGAACAGCGGAGTGGACTCTGTCCCCAGTAGTAGGTGCCCCCAGTGGCTGCTGCGACAGACCTCTCTAAAGGTGCACCGATAGGTTCTTCTTCGGTTGATGCAATTATGTTGACTCCGTGGAGGGCCAGAGAAGCTGTGCGTTCTTTTGCAATTGACGAAATTGCGTACAGGACGCAGATCACGCAGTAGCATGGTATACGTCTTGTTTCGCTCACTGTACTGTAAAAATAGAGGTGTATTTGTCGTCGACTGCTAACTAATCGCACTGGCGAACGCCAAACTTGTGGGCAACTAATAGACAGACAGTGCCCACACAAGTCCGAGGTATACAGCTAACACTGCAACTACGATCACACACTAACAACAATCGCCGCATATACGAGCCATGCAAAAGTATCCTGTCTCAATGATGACCCTCAAGGCATCCGAAATCGCGTCCCAATGCAACGAGTCAAGCGATGGGATTATGAGGTGCGTCCTCCAGCAATGAGCCGTGTAATCGCTATTATGCAGAGCGCCATTATTGAGCCGACAGCTACTATGGCAAATGGGTTTCCTGCAAAGGCCATATCTAGCAATAAATCAGGCGCTTCGGTGACATTAAACTTTGCCCCTAGGATCCCTCCACCAAGTGCGAGCATAGCAGTTGTCGGGCGGTAGAACAATTTAGCCGTTGCACTAGGGAAAAAGTGGTGAAGAGCTTTTCGCCCAAATGGAGCTAATAGAGTAGCACCCACAAACGCGCCAATGAGGAAATCAAAAAGAAATTGTAACACTTTCTAGCGACCCCCTTACTGTCACTAATCTAGTCTGCTGAACAATCTATTGGGTGTAATTATCTTCTTGTCCCCCCGTAAAGACCGCCAATAACAGCGTCGATAGCAGCTCCTTTTGCCGCTCCGGCTTTCTTGGCTCCGAGAGCTACCAATAAAGTGCCCCCTGCAGCTCCTCCTAAAAGGCCATAGAATGCAATCGGAATAAGAATCCATGGGTTCTCCTCTGCTAGTAGCACTACTCGCCCGTTTACCATTAACACATGGAACTCAGAGATTGGAATAACAATGGGTCCGTCTTCTGTTGGGACAACAACCGAGCCGTTCCTTAGCACGAGGGGCACTATTTGATTATCCACCAACACGGTTCGCGGAAGCTGAACCGAGATATGGGCAGCATTTCCATCGTCGGCCTCAAGCACAATCATCGGCTGTCTATTAATCACGCGCGTCTCTGCATCAAGGTGGTAAACTTACTGCTCGCTTTGCCCATCTTTCCCCCTGCCATTCCCCCGCCCAGCGGCAACCGGAGTCGCAAGAGTAGACACAATCAAAGCCATCGTTAGCAGTAAAGAAATCCCCTTAATCAAAAGCTTCACAGAAATCCCTCGCCTTTAATTTAATTTCTGCGCACTTCTGCCATAAGCAATATATCATCCCCATTCTTGCCTCTCATTTGGCAATAGTTGCGGAGCGTCTCTAGTGTATCCACCCCCACACGCAAAATCAATCAGTATTTGTATTAATTTTTTGTCAAATATAAAAGAACAGACGGTAATTTGGCAAGGAATTTTGTAGTTTAAGAGAACTCTCAAAAATATCTAACGCTTTTTTGAAAAGGAGATGGGTATGATTAACATGTACTTGTGGTGCGCACACTCTCGCAATGAAATGGGACGCCCGTTGCGTGGCGTCGCCTTATCGGTTTGGGCGATTGTTGATGCGCATGCTTCGGCAGAACTAATCAACGCTCGAGGTAGAGTTCAATGACTTTTATCTTGTTACTTAGCGCCACCTCTCCAGCTGGTGTGCGAGAGATGGTGGAAGTACACGGAGAAGTCTTGTATGAGAATGTCGGTCGCTACAAGGAGGAGGACGTGAAAAAGGTCTTCCAGGCGGCGGCGCGGCTGCCTGGAGAGACCTTAGTGCTCGATGTCGATATCTCTTCGGGGAATGCTCTTGTTAGGGCCTTACACGCCTTTCGCATCTCTCGCCCTGAGGCGAGGGTTATTCTATTGGTGGGTGGCCGTCAACCTGGGGATGAAACGATATCGGCTGTGGTGAGCCTTGGTGTCTATGATCTCTGTGAGGCGGACAATAAGGATGTGTTTGCGAAGGATTTCACGGCGTGTCTGCGCAGGGATGCTGGGACATACGCGATGGCTTCAAGGTGGCACCGTGGCTTTAGGGAGGAGGCAGCAGAAAAGCCGCGTGAGACGGTGGTCATAGAGCGACGTCCTGTGGGTCGGGTTACGGTTGCGGTGGCTGGATTGGCGGCGGGTGTAGGATGCACTCACACGGCGCTGGTGATCGCGGGTTTCCTCGCCAAAGCTGGAGCAGTGGCACTGGTGGAAGATTCGGAGCGTCCAGTATTTAGCGCTATTACTGGGCTGGCGACTGGAAAGAGTAAGGACGCCAGTGCTTTTAGGATGGGGGCGGTGGATGTCTTTCCGCTTGATGTTCGACGTGACGCGAATGGTTATCTTTATGATCAGCTGCTCGCGGTGCTTGCGGACTATGAGTATGTGGTACGGGATGTTGGTGTGCTTGACGCAAGTAAACTCCGGGAGCTATACAGGTCACACTGTGCCGTAGTGGTGGCCTCCGCTTCCTCGTGGCGGGTCATGGACTTGGTGCGGCAGCACAATGCTCTGGGGGAGGACTTTAGCAGGATTGCAGTTGTCTCTCCGTTTGGGACACAGAACGACAGAAAAGTGTTTAAGGATGCGACCGGGATTACTCCATTGCCGTTAGCTTGGTGCCCAGATCCTGCGGTGCTCCCAGAGGAAGGGGAGGCAACGTTAAAGCACATTTTAGGTCCTTTGTTGCCGGAGAGGAAGAGACAGAGGTCGTTTAAGTTGTTTTAGGGCAGAAGGCATTAAGAAGGGAGAAAAGGAATGACTAGAGATCAGCTGAAGTGAAAAGCTCAGTTGGTATCGGTCCGCACATTATTTCTCGCGCTTGGCGGGAGATAATGGTCTCCAGTTGTTCTGTTGGTCTTCCTAACAAGTATCCTTGCACATAGAGAACGCCGAGGTTCACCAAAGTCACGAACTCAGATTTTGTCTCGACCCCTTCTGCCACTAGGGTCATTCCCGTCACCGTTGCCAAGGTCTGCATGCATCGCACCACCTCTTGCTTGAGCACATCGGAGGCAATATCACGAATTATAGACATGTCGAGCTTAAGGAAGTGGGGTCTGATTTCCGTAATAGCGCGTAAACCTGCATAACCGGTCCCTATGTCGTCAACCGCTACCCTGTAGCCTTGATGCCTGTAATGCCCAAGCACAGTGCATAACATGGCATAGTTGGCGATGGCCTCCTTTTCGGTCACCTCAAAAACTATCTGATTTGGGGAAAGGGACGAACGTCGCAATACGTCAGCCGTAGCGCCAACTCGAAACTTTGGGTCATGGAGGACACGAGGGTCTACATTTAGAAACAGGCTACACTTAATGCCAAAGTCGCTGGCGCGCTCTATGGCTAAGGATCGACACAAGAAATCTACCTCCCAGAGCATGTTGCACTTATGGGCGGTATCAAACAAGGCATCCGGCATTTCGCACTGGCTTCCTTGCGGACCGCGCGACAAGGCTTCATACCCTACGATGGCCCCTGTATGCGTGTGGACTAGCGGCTGGTAGAGGGTGCGAATAGAACGGCTGTTAATGATCTGTTCTATCCCATATACTGGTTCCAGTCTCAGCACCATCCTCACATTTGTAGCTTCAAGATGTCGTTGCAAAGTAAGTACTGCTGGGGTTTTTACAGTAAGCGCAGGCGAAGAGCTTCTGCTTGGAAAAAAAGGGGGGGGGACCTCTTCCCCCCTTAGATTAGATTTACCGGTTACTGGTTCCTTGGGTCGGCGTTGTATCTTTCGTGGTAGCCCAAGGTCCTCCATCCGGGAGGCGGCGGAACGACGCGTCTCGTTGTGTGCTACTATAAATAAAGGAGTCAACAACAGTGCCGTTTGGAGCGATCAGTTGAGCTTCGTCACTGTCGTTGTTGAAAAAGGCATTGGTTCTCCACACAAAGAATCCGTTAGCGGCAATGATTGTGCCGGAAGGAATCGTGAACGGAGCCATGCCACCGTTACGGATGTCGTCAATCCTAAAGCCACCCAGATCAATGGCCTGAGGGGTTGAGTTGAAGATTTCAATCCATTCGGTGGTGAAAGTGGTCCGGGGTGCAGGTAGTAGCTCGTTGATGAAAAGACCGGAAGGGGGGATTTCTGAGCGATACCCTGCGCTGATTGCGTCTTGTTGCGTAAGAAATTTGACTCGGTTTTCCACCAGCACTCTTCTGTATTCTGCCGGGCTGACAAATGTCTTGGTGAGAAAATCGCCGACGAACATTGCAAACTGGCGCTCAAAAACTCGCAGTCGGTACTCGAAAGGAAGTTCTTGGACTGGGTTAGCTGGGTTCCACATTCCCCGACCAGCGGTCCTGGCCTCGAGCAAGGCAGACCGGAAATCGTTAAAACGGCTATACGTATTTGGCCAGCGGACATAAGTGACAGCATGTCCCTGACGCAACATCTCTCTATTCACACTCAAGGCACCCCTGTACACGTGGCCCAATACCCGGCCCGACCCATCAATTTCCACTCTGTCCGTCACCACAGTAATTACGGTCCCCGCAGGGAGCAAGCTCTGCAAAAAGCTCCTAGACGATTCGCCGTGGATAATCTGGTTGCCCGGCGGATGGCCCGCTACCGCAAACGTTTCAGGCGCATCTATGCCCACTAGGCGTATTTGGGTGCGACCGCCAACAGGTGCAGGAGCGTTAAGTGGTTCCCGGAGGTGGACAGTATCGCCGTCTTGCACAGACGATACGACGCCAGTATAGGTTCCACCCACTGTTGTCGCGTCGGCTTGTGGAAGCCCGGCAAACACAGCCACAGTTATCAATAAACCGATGCACAATATTGCTGACAAAAATCTTTGGGGTAACATTTTTTTCGTCATTTGCTTCTCCTCCTCCGTGTTGTGGTGCTGACATGCAATCGGAGACTGGTAACCAAGCGGCCATTTTTTGAAACAAGCTTCATTGACTTTTTTACGCCCTTACATTTCCACATCCCCCAACTTGCCTTAGCCTACCGACTAAAAGTTGGCTAACTTCTCCTCAACATGGATTGTACAGGAGCAAGGTTAAGCCGGTGTTATAACCGAGTAACGGAGCGTTAATGTTTGGTTAAATCGCAATTGTTACTTCAAACCTGTAGTGTCCAGCAGCGGGCTGTGTAAGTTGGCTAGGGCTTGCTGCAAAGCGTAGCGGGGGCTGTAGCTGCTTAGAATATAAGCATGTCCTTCCCTTCGTACCGAGTCTGCCCCTACAGACCAACTGGACCAACGCAAGCGCGCCACAAGGCCAGGCGTTGAGAGGGATAGGTAGTTTGATAAAAGCCCGGCAGTCCCAATAGGGTAGAGGTCATTGGGGGGAGTGTTTTCTGTCCCACAAGACTTCTATTTTTTGTTTTGAGCCGTCCCATGTGGAGGCTTGATTTATTTGGAACGGTTTATGTATGATCAAAGCGCATAAAGGAAAGGAGCGAAAATTTGCCATATGCAAGTTGGATATGTGCGCGTGAGCACAGCGGAACAAAATACAGCTCGCCAAGAGGTCTTGATGTGCGAGCTTGGCGTGGATAGAATTTTTATTGACAGGGCAAGCGGAAAGAACGGCGACAGACCAGAACTAAAAAAGCTCCTTGATTTTGTCCGCGAGGGTGATGCCGTAATCGTTGAAAGCATCAGCCGATTTGCTCGGAATACAAGAGAGTTGCTTCGCCTAGTTGACGTGCTGACAGAAAAACGGGTGGAATTCATTAGCAAGAAAGAAAGTATAGATACAGCCTCCCCAGCCGGGAAATTCATGCTCACCCTTTTCGGCGCCATGGCCGAGCTTGAGCGTGACTACATACTACAGCGCCAGGCCGAAGGCATTGTGGTTGCGAAACAGCTTGGAAAATATAAGGGGCGAAAGAAAATTGAGGTTGATAAAAGCAGGTTTCAGGGTATTTATCTCGAATGGAGAAGAGGAGAAATAACGGCGGTAAAAGCGATGTCGCGTCTGAACCTCACAAGGAATGCGTTTTATCGGCGTGTCAGGGAACACGAATCTGGTCGGGGGTAACCGAACCGTATATGGCTGATGAAATTTGCCCCCGCTCCCTACTGTATACCAAGAGCCTTAAGGTGAGCCGAAGTTATGCATAGTGAGACAATGCGCTGTGGCTCGAAAAACACAAGAACAAACCAGTGCCTCTCTTATTTTGAAAGTGGGTTTACATGAATGAATGGACTCGCCCTGGCAGAGCGGCAGATAAGGAGCAACAATAAATGGGAGAAATCGTTAGCGGTAAAAAACTGGGTATCTCGAAGTATAACAACAGCCAGTTTCCGATTGTGCTATGCAATCAGAAGACGATTAATGAGCAGGCAATCGTTGATGCCGGTTATCAGCGGTATGCTTTGAATCATCCGCTTGCCAAGGCATTGGTCTCATTGCCGGAGACCGAGAGGATTGCTAAGGTGCGGGAGACAGTCCTCGCATTGATACCGAGACGAACTGCCGTTTATCTGGTTGATTATGAGATGCTGTTTGACCCTCGATATGAAATTGACGTGCTGAAGCTCTTTTATGAGGTTTCACGTCGGCAAAAGCTCATCGTTAAGTGGTGCGGCAAATTGGCGGCGCAGATGCTTGTCTATGCCGAACCGGGTTATCCGGAGTACAAGCAATACAATATTGCAGAACATGACATTGTCTGCGTGAGTTAAGGGGGAACCAAAGTGAAGTATTCGGAACTAATCAGCTTTGACCCGATTGAAAGCGTCATTCAGCTCTCAGACGCGAATGACAAAACCGAGGCTGCCGGTCTGGTTAAACGCTATGTCATGTCTGATGACATGGCGGAGAAAATCAAGAACAACATGTTTTCGCAACTGCGGCTAGACGAGGTTGTCGATAACAAGGGCGTTCTTCTTGTCGGAAACTACGGCACTGGTAAATCCCACCTGATGTCTGTGGTTTCTTCTGTAGCTTTGGATGCTGTCAATCTGGAATATTGCCAAAACAAGCGGTTCGCCGAGTACGCAAAAGTAATCTCCGGACAGTTTGAGGTGCTGCGTATAGAGATAGGCGCCGTCACCACTCCGCTCAGGAGCATCATCCTAACCAAGGTGCAGCAGGACTTCCAGAATCGCGGGCTGAGCTTTAGCTTTCCGGCTGCCGATTCCGTGGCGAACAACAAGGAAACCCTCCAGAACATGATGGCGCTGTTTGCCACCAAGTACCCGAACAAGGGGTATCTCATTGTTGTAGATGAATTTCTCGACTTCCTCGGCGGCAAAGACGAGCACGCGGTAACCTTTGACCTAGGCTTCATGCGCGAAATCGGAGAAGTCGTTAAGGATTCCCGAATTCGTGTCATTTTCGGTATGCAGGAGAAGCTCTTTGATAATCCGAGGTTCTCTTATGTTTCTCAAACTATCAACCGGGTTCGCGACCGTTTCGAGCAGGTTGTCATCCGCAAGGAAGACACCTCCTATGTGGTCTCTGAGCGTATCCTTAAAAAGAATGCTGAGCAGAAAGCCTGGATTCGGGAACACCTGCAAAAGTTTTGCAGCCTGTATTCCAATATGTCCGAGCGCATTGAGGAGTACGTTGATTTGTACCCGATTCATCCGGCATTCCTCGACGTGTTCAATAAAATTTACATCATCGAGAACCGCCATATCCTGAAAAACATTTCAGAACTCATCAAGGGAATTCTGTCCGACGAAATACCGGAAGGAATGCCGGGCATCTACTCATTTGACAGCTATTGGGCGTTTATAAAGGAGAACTTTTCGTATAGGACGGATGTCAACATCAAGGAAGTCGTTGAAAAGAGCGGTCAGCTTGAAGACATCGTAAGCCGCTCTTTCCCCAAGCGTCTCTATAAACCGTTGGCGCAAAAAATCATCAATGCGCTTTCCGTACATAGGCTGACGACCGGGGACATCTCAATCCGCGCCGGTCTTACCAGCGAAAATCTGCGTGACGACTTGTGCCTTTATCTTGAGAACATGCCTGACCAGAGCTCGGATACGCTCCAATCCATCGTTCAACAAGTCCTCAGGGATGTCATGACAACAGTGAGTGGCCAGTTTATCGACCACAACGCCGAAAACGGCCAGTATTACCTTGATTTACAGAAGGATGTGGACTACGATGAGAAAATCACGCAGCGAGCCGCAATTATTTCAGAGGACAGCCTTAACAACTATTTCTATAACGTAGTCTACTACTGCCTGGATTGGGATCAGAAGCAGCATGTTGCGAACTTTAGGATTTATGAGCATACGCTGAATTGGGCATCGCACAACATCTTCCGAAGCGGCTACCTGTTCCTTGGAACACCTGACAACCGTCCAACGGCGCAACCGCCGCGCGATTATTACATCTATTTTTTGCCGCCCTACGGCAATGCGAGTTACGTGGATGATAAAAAGAAAGATGAGGTATTCTTCCAGTTCAAGCCCAACGAGGAATTCAAGAATACCTTGCGCCTATATGCAGCTGCCTTGATGCTCAAAGAGTTGGCCGAGGAAAAGAACAAAACGGCGTACCAGAGCAAAGCGGAGGTCTTCCGTAAGAAGTTAAACAAGTTCCTTGCCGAAAACAAGAACACCTGCTTTGAAGTGACCCATGTCGGCATCAAGAAGCAGATCATGGAAGTGATGAGCGGCAAGTACAACTCAGCGAACCCGTTCAAAGAGACGATTGACCTCGTTTCGTCGTTGCTCCTAGATGGCTGGTTCACCGAGAAGTACCCGGGCTTCCCGGTATTTAAGACCAACATCACCATCAAGAATCAGGCAGATGCTATCCGAAGCGCATTCGACCGTTTTGCCGGTCGTAAAAATGTGCAAGCCAACGCTATGCTGGAGACATTCGAGCTGCTTGACGGAGAGAACATCAGTGTTGCGCATTCCAAATATGCCGGGCACTTCATCAAGGGATTGAACAATCTACCCGCTGGAGCGGTTATCAACTTCAACGATGTTTACGAAAAGACGTTTGATGACTACCTGGACAAGCAGTTCGGCATATCCTATGGGCTACTGCCGATTGTTTTCCTCGGGCTTGTGTATACCGGCCATGCTGTAGTCGCCATGAGAAACGGCGTTACACTTACGGCATCCAATCTCGACACCATACCAAAAACAAGCGTAATGGATATATACGAATTCAAGACATTCTCGAAACCAAAGGATATTCAACTCGCTGAATTGGTGCGGCTGTTTGAGATATTGCAACTCCCGGTTGGCCAAATTAATAACCCATCTCAGCGGGATGCGGGTTTAGCCTCTCTTCTCCAGAAAGCTCAGGACATTGCAGGTGTCGCAGTAAAGGCAAACAACCGATTAAACGGCGACTTCTCACAGTGGGGTGAACCGCTGATACCGACCCATGTAGCTGATAAATACAAAGAATCCATAAAGCGCATTCTGGAGATGTTCAGCAACTTCCAGAACCGCTTCAATACGGTTGCCAAGCTGAATAACTTTAATTACTCCATGCAGCAGGTGGCGCAAATCGGAGGAGACATCGCTAATGCCAGCATCGTCATGGAGTACGATGTCTTCCGCAGTCTGTGCAGCAATACCGTATCCTATGTAACGAACCTCGACACGATGGATCTGGGAGAAGCGTTTAAAACGGAAATCAAAGCTGTCCGAGCAGACTATGAGAAAACCCGTGACGCCATTGCGGATGGCGAAAGCGGAGAGAATCAGGCTGCCGAAGTAGAAGGACGCTTGGGCATCGTGAAGCAGAAGTACATCGACATGTACTATGCCGAACATCAAAAGCGCCGTTTGGGAGTGCAGGAAGGAAAACGCAAAGGCGAATTGATCAGTTCAGTCAGCCTGGCAAATCTGAAACGGCTAAGAAGTCTCGAAATCCTATCCGGATCGAAGCTGAAGGCTCTTGAGAACGAATTGGCGGCATTAAAAATCTGCTTTGAACTGACGCCGGAGATGTTGAAAACCTCGACATTCTGCCAGAAATGCGGTTTTCAACTCAACGAGAGTACCCTGCCGGTCAAAGGCGTTTTGGAATCCATTGAGGACAGGATTGATGCTTTAGCCGAAGAATGGACAAAGACGCTGTTTAACACCATCTCCGACCCATTGCTTGCCGAACAGAAAGGGTATCTCAAACCGGGGCAGCAGGAGATGATTGATGAGTTTTTGCGGACGAAGAAACTGCCTGAGGCCGTAGACCTCAACTTCGTCAATGCCATTACGGAACTGCTCCGCGGTTTTGAGCCGGTGACGGTCTCCGCCGAAGACTTGACTGACAAGCTCAATTCCCTCGGCCCGCTTGATGTGGACACCTTCAAAGCGAGAATCGGCGACCTGGTTGACAGGCTCGCCAAAGGCAAGGATAAGAGCAAACTTAGAATCATAGTGAAGAAATAACGCTATAAGGAGAGTGGTCTCATGGAAAAGCGCAAACTGACAAAAGCGGATATTGATAAAGTGCGGCACATTGAAGGCTTTCCGATAGCGAAGGATGAGGACATCATCGCGCTGTCCGATGCGCCCTATTATACCGCTTGCCCGAATCCGTTCATTGTAGACTTCATCAAGGAAAACGGAACGCCTTATGATGAGGCGACCGACGACTACCAGTGCGAGCCGTTTGCGGCTGACGTGAGCGAGGGCAAGAACGACCCCATTTACATGGCTCACAGCTATCATACTAAGGTACCGCACAAAGCGATTATGCGCTATATACTGCACTACACCAAACCTGGAGACATTGTGTTCGATGGCTTTTGCGGCACAGGCATGACGGGTGTGGCTGCGCAGATGTGCGCAAATCCTGACCCAGAGTTCAAGATGCAGATTGAACGTGAAATGCCGAATGCGAACTGGGGTGCAAGAAAGGCTATTCTCTCTGACCTCTCTCCCGCCGCAACATTTATCGCCTATAATTACAACACATCTGTGGATGTAGCGGAGTTTCAGCAGGAAGCGGAGCGCATACTTGCCGAAGTGGGGCAGGAATATGGCTGGATGTATGAAACGCGGCATTTAGTTGATGGAAAACAGTTTATAAGCATAGACGGCAAGCCACAGATGGGACGAATCAACTATACCGTTTGGAGCGATGTATTCATTTGCCCGACCTGCTCTAATGAGCTGGTATTCTGGGATGTTGCCGTAGATAAAGAGAATGGCAAGGTGCGGGAGGTGTTCATTTGCCCGCATTGCAGTAGCGAGCTGAAAAAGACCAGTTGCACTCGGGCGCAGGCAACGCATATCGACAGCAAGCTGAACGACACCGTGACTATGGCAAAGCAGATTCCGGTGTTGATTATTTATTCCTTGGGCAAGAAACGGTACGAGAAAATGCCTGATGCATACGACCTCGCACTGATTGAGAAGATTGATGCTATGGATATACCCTATTGGTATCCGATGGATAGGATGTGCGAAGGCAGTGAAAGCCGTCGTAACGACCGTTATGGGATTACGCACGTTCACCAGTTTTATACACGGCGGAATTTGGCTGTGCTGGCGGCGTTTGCCGCCAAATCAAGAGGTTTAAGATATGGAATTGTGTTCCAATCCATAAATTCAACACTGACATCGAAAATTGTCCGTTATAACATGGGGCATCGTGGTAATGGTCCTGTGAGCGGGACACTTTATACACCTTCTCTTGTAGCAGAAGCTAACGTGTTCAAGCTCATAGAAGGAAAGCAAGCCGATTTTGTTGGAGCGTTCAATCGAATTAGAGATTTCAAAGGTGGATGCCTAAACCTAGCGTCAACAAATGATTTGAGGAATATAGAAGATAACACCATCGACTATATCTTCACAGACCCGCCGTTCGGCGGTAACTTGAACTATTCAGAACTTTCTTTCCTTTGGGAAGCATGGCTGAAAGTTGTCACAAATCAAAAGACCGAGGCGATTATGAATCCTGTGCAGGGTAAGGGTTTGCCAGAGTATCAGGCGTTGATGACGCAATGCTTCAGTGAATACTACCGCGTCTTGAAACCTGGGCGTTGGATGACGGTAGAGTTTCACAACTCAAAGAACGCAGTCTACAACGCAATCCAAGAGGCGTTACTTAGGACAGGATTTATTGTTTCCGATGTTCGAGTTTTGGATAAGCAGCAATTCAGCTTTAAGCAAGTGACAACAACTTCTGCCACAAAGCAGGACTTGGTTATTTCGGCATATAAACCTAAAGACAGTTTCAAACGTGAATTTGCCCTTAAATCAGGTAGCGAAGAAACGGCTTGGGCATATGTACGAATGCGTTTAGAAAATTTGCCAGTTGCTCCAATCAAAGAAGGCAAGATTGAGATAAACAAGGAACGGCAAGAGTTTTTGTTATATGACCGAATGTTAGCATACCACATTGTGAATGGTATAGCTGTTCCGCTTGACGCAGTATCCTTTTGTCGCGGACTGGACGAGAAGTTCCTTAAACGCGACGGGATGTACTTCCTCCCCGACCAGGTGAACGAATACGATACCGCCCGCATTGAAAACGATGTTGAGCTAATCCAGTTTGAGCTGTTCGTCACCAATGAGAAATCAGCTATCGCCTGGCTCTATCAGCAGTTAGGAACCACGCCTCAGACCTACGCCGAGATTCAGCCAAAGTTCATGCAGGAGTGCAAGACAGTGGATAAGTTTGAGGCCATGCCGGAGCTTGCTGTTATGCTGGAGGACAGTTTCCTGCAAGACGAGAAAGGCAGATGGTACGTTCCCGACGTGACCAAAGCGGGCGATGTGGCGAAGCTGCGCGAGAAGAAGCTGCTCAAAGAATTTGAGGGCTACCTTGCGACCAAGGGCAAGTTGAAACTGTTCCGCGCGGAAGCCATCCGTGTGGGTTTTGCCAAGATGTGGGCGGAAAAGAACTACAAGCTCATCGTTGAAATAGCCGACCGCCTGCCGGAAAGCGTCGTTCAGGAAGATGACAAGCTGTTGATGTACGTCGATTTGAGCGCAGGGAGGGTGTAAAAGTGGGGATTCTGTTAAGTAAACTACGCATCAAAAACTTCCGCTCGATTGAATCCCTTTCAATCGACTTAGGTTTGTCAAACTTGCTCATCGGACAGAACAACACAGGCAAGTCTAACTTCCTGCGCGCAATTAACATTGCCGTGGGGGGAGTTACAGATGTGTCCGATTCAGATATTTTCGTGGCTTCGGGCGAACGCCTTGAAAGAACAAAGACAGCCGTTATTGACACGATGTTCCAGCCGACTGATGAGCAAGGCGGTATTGCAAATAAGTTTTCAGATTTTTGGATAAATGTTTTTACCACTGATTGGATTGGAACAGATGGAGGAAGTGCATTTGTCGGTATCCGTACTGAAATTAAATATGACATTGCTAAAGACAGCTATATCATAAACCGCCGTTTCATCCAGCAATGGGGTGAATCTGCTGACGCGGCACAAATTCCGAATAAAAAGTCCGTTTATAACGAGCAAATGCGCTCATTGCTCGTGTCGTTCTATATGGACGCTAACCGTGACATCGTGCAAGATTTACGCAACAAGAAATCCTACTTTGGGCGCGTTACGTCTAACTGCAATATGCCCGAAAACAAAATCAAGGAGATAGAGGAACAACTTAGCAACGTCAACGCAATGATTATTGAAAGTATTCCCACTTTGCAACAGACCAAGGAAAGGATTTCGGCGATTTGGGAAACAATCGGCGCGACTTCAAGCAATGTCGAGATTGAGCCTCTTGCGCGTAAAATCTCTGACCTGAACAAAGGAATGGATATTGTTATGCAAGAGAACGGCGCAGCGAGTTTTCCCATTATGCAACAGGGCTACGGCACTCGCAGTTGGATTTCGTTCTTAACGCTCTCTGCCTTTGTCGATATCAAAAACGCAAAACTCAAAGCGGACGATAACGAAGCTGAACAGTATGTGATGCTCACGATGGAAGAACCGGAAGCTCATTTGCATCCACAAGCGCAAAGACAGCTTTTTAGCCAAATCTCAAAATTCACAGGACAAAAGATTGTAAGCACACACTCACCGAGTATCGTTGCTCAGTCAGTATTGGCAGACACAATCTATTTCAACAAGCACGACGGAAAAACAACAGCGATTCGCTATCAGGCAAGCGGAGATGACCACAAAATTGTCCGCGAAGTAATCAATACGCGAGCAGACATTATCTTTGCGACAGCGGTTATACTTTGCGAAGGCATTACAGAGGAAGTTGCGTTGCCAATATTCTTTCAAGAATACTTCAAGTACGCCCCATATTCTTTAGGCGTTAGCATTATTGGTATTGGCGGGCAAAACTATAAGACATATTTGTCCTTGATAAAGGATTTTGACATCCCTTGGTTTATTTTTAGTGATGGTGAAGAAACAGCGATTTCCGCTGTTAGTTCAGCCGTCAATAAGGTATTTAATATGGATTACAAAACTTTAAGCAATGTCGTGATTATTGAAAACGGCGATGACTATGAAGAGCACCTGATCCGTGAGGGGTACAAAGAAGCAATAATCGCGGCTATCTGTGGACATAAGGAAGATGCTGAGTTTTTTGAGTCCTACATTACACGAAGGAATGGTCAAAGAGGTACAGGTGGGATTCCTCGTAATTATGAAGGAGATGCAGGGCGGGAGCAAGCACTAAAAGATTTGTATAAAGACAATAAGGTAGAGTACGCTCTCCCTGTTGCACGACAGATAGTTTCAAGTGATGATGTAGATAAGCGGATTCCGGCTAAAATCAAATCACTCTTTGCGGAATTGGCGCAAAAGCTAAGGTTGTCAATTTCTACCGATGAGGAGGACGCAAAATGAACCTATCAGATAAGCAAAAGCAAATAGTTGACCACATTAATGGCGCTTTGCTTGTAAAAGCGGGTCCTGGTAGTGGTAAGACTCGCGTCTTGACCGAACGTGTCAAACACTTATTGTCAGCGACAATGCGCGGGAAAGTCGTTGCGTTGACGTTTAGCAATATGGCGGCGGAAGAAATGCGTACACGACTTGAAAAAGACCCGGAAGTCGGTGATGCCATTGAGAGGGTGAATGTAAGCACGATTCACTCTTTTTGCCTTGATTTAATCCAATCAAGGGGAAACCTTGTCGGTTTGCGCCATGATGTTGCGTTATTTGAGAACGATGCTGACAGGTTGTCTATTCTTCGTAGCGTTTTTGTAAGCGAACCTGAATTTGCAAATCTTTTGCGAAGCAAGCAAAAGCCAGACGCCTTTCTATCGGGATGTCTTTCGATGATTTCAGAGCAGAAGCGTTCTTTGGTTTCGCCAGAATCTTGCAATGTGAATCAGCCGTTTCCAGAAATATTCCAGCGATACAATGCTGCACTGGCTTTGCAGAACGCAATCGACTTTGACGATATTCTCTTTTACTCTTATCGAATTCTCGCCGAGAACAGAGATGTTGTCAAACTCTACAATTCAGTATATAAGTTCGTTTGTATTGACGAAGCTCAAGACTTAAACAATGCGCAGTATCGCGTAATACAAGCGTTTTGCGGGGACACTTTCCGCAACATTATGATGGTTGGTGATGAGAACCAATCCATCTATGCGTTTAATGGTTCGAGTAGCAAATATATGTCAGAGTTGTTTGTTGAAGACTTTGCTCCAACTATTTACACGTTAGATGAGAATTTCCGTTCGGCGAGGCAGATTATCCAATTTGCAAACAGCTTAACAGGAAGTAATGACGATGTATCTAAATATTATTACGAGGGTGTTCTTGCCATAACAGCTTATACGAATGAGAATGATGAGGCAACGAGCGTCTGCTCTCAGATAGCAGACCTCATTGCGACTGGACATAAAGATATCGAGGGTAGTCTAACATACGATAGCTTTGCAATAATCGCGCGAAACAAATATGTGTTTTCGTGCGTTGAGAATGAATTGACAACAAGAGAAATTCCGTTCTACTACAAGAAAACTCAGTCAGGGATAGCCTGTGAAACAGATTATATGCAGGCATTTGACCTGATACTGCGTCTAACGATGAATCCAATGGATATTTATCATAAACAAATGTTGTGCAAGTTAGTGTCATCTGCACTGACTGATAATACTGTGCCGACTACTATTTCAACGGAAATTCAACAATTATTAGCTACTACAAAATTCAACTGGCTTTCTGCTGTTCTTCCCACGATAGTCGTTGACGGTACTATAAACTTTGACGATGTGCTCAAAACACTACGGAACAATATGCCGCAACTGCCTGATGATGAAAGGTATCTACTCGAAAAAGATATAACAGAGTGGCAAAAGCATTGGGACAGGTTCAAAAGTCACATTCCAAGCGAGAATCGCTCGCTGATTTCATTCCGCAACGCAATCTCTTTGGGCAAAACACAAGATATATTAGCAGATTCGGGCGTCACTCTGTTGACGGCTCATATGTCAAAAGGCTTGGAATTTGAAGTTGTTTTCGTGATCGGATTATCCGAGGGGACGTTTCCAGATTACCGAGCTGTCAGCAGCGGAGGTGATTACATGACACAGGAGAAAAACAATTTTTACGTTGCAGTTACACGGGCAAAAAGGCTTTGCTTCCTATCGTACCCGGAAGTGAAACGTATGCCTTGGGGAGATATGAGATATCAACGGCCATCGCGGTTTATTACTGACTATATCAGTTAATCGGAGGATAAATGCCATGTTCAAACCCGGCGACACAGCCTTCGATAAGGCGAACAGCGAAAGAGTGCAGATTCTGGCTGCCAACGAAGTATGGGGCTTTGTTTCCTATAAAGTTTTCAACCCTTCCACCGAAGCTGTGTATAAGCTTTCGGCGGATAGCGTTTCAGCAGAAATACCGGCTTCTACCGGCCAGGAAAGCTATGTGCGCTATGTTGCCATGCTCTCGAAAATCAAGAACGAGACTTCAAGCGGGGTTCTCTCTCGCCTTTCAAGCGGTGTCATTTCGCTGCCTCATCAACTGCATGTCCTGAATCGGGCATTATCGAACAACAACATCCGCTATATCCTCGCTGATGAAGTCGGTCTCGGTAAAACGATTGAAGCCGGGCTTATTATCAAGGAGTTGAAAACGCGCGGATTGGTGCGCCGGGTTTTAGTGGTCTGCCCGACCGGTCTTGTCACTCAGTGGAGCGCCGAGATGCAGGAGAAATTCGGGGAGAAGTTCAATATCATTCGACCTGACGAGTATGACATTATCCGAAAAATCACGGACAACGACGATGTGTATGGTCAGTTCGACCAAGTGATTTCGCCGATGGATTCCATCAAGCCGCTGGAACGCCGGGTCGGTTGGAACGAGGAGCGTATCGCCAAGTATAACGAAGAACGGATTTACTCCATCATCAACAGCGGATGGGACTTAGTGGTCATCGACGAAGCGCATCGTGTAGCGGGCAGTTCCGGCGAAGTTGCCAGATACAAATTAGGGAATCTGCTCGCGGCGGCAAGCCCATACTTGCTCCTACTTACGGCGACGCCGCACAATGGTAAGACCGAGCCTTTTTTGCGGCTGATTCGTCTTGTTGATGAGGAAGCATTCCCGAACTACAAGGCTATCGTGAAGGAGCAGGTAGCCCCTTACGTCATCCGTACTGAAAAACGGGAAGCCATTGATAACAACGGCAATCTGCTGTTTAAGAACCGTACCACGAAAGCCATCAACCTGCATTGGGATGGGCGCCACTCACTCCAGCAGAAGCTGTATGAGATGGTAACTGACTATGTGGCGAAGAACTACAACAAGGCCATGCGCAATCGCGGGAAATACATGTGGTTTATTTTCCTGCTTATCATTATGCAGCGGCTGGTGTCCAGCAGTACGAGCGCCATCCGTGAGAGCATCGAGCGGCGTATGGTCATTCTGGAACAGCAAGCAATGAAAGTTCAGAGCATGAGCGAAGACCAGTTCGCGGAGATGGAACTGGAAGAAAACATGGATGACGCGATTGCAGCTATGTCATTGGACATAGCTGACGAAATAAAGCAGCTAAAAGAAATGGCCGCTCTTGCCCAGCAGGCTGAATTCCAATACCTCGATGTGAAGGTTGAGCCGCTCCTCGAAGTTTTGGATGAGCTTTATGCGGCAGACCGTTCCCGAAAGGTCATTATCTTCACGGAATTTGTCGCGACGCAGAATTATCTTTGCAATCTGCTTCGCTCTCATGACTACAAAACCTCGTTGCTCAACGGCAGTATGGGCATTGATGAGCGGAACGCTGTGATAAGCGAGTTCCAAAAAGAATCCGATATTCTTATCTCAACGGATGCAGGCGGCGAGGGCTTGAACCTCCAGTTTTCAAACTGCGTCATCAACTATGACCTGCCCTGGAATCCAATGAAGATTGAACAGCGGATAGGCCGCGCTGACCGTATTGGACAGAAGCATGATGTGCTTGCCTACAACTTCATCCTCGCCGACACAATCGAGTTCCGCGTCAAAGAAGTGCTGGAGGAAAAGCTGTCAACGATACTCAAGGAATTGGGTGTTGATAAGTATTCTGATGTGTTGGACGGTGAAGCGGCTGAAATCAATTTCACCGATGCCTATATGAACTCCATCCGCAGCCCGAAGAATATCGACTACAACGTCAAGCCGGTGGAAGACGACCTGAAAAAGCAGGTTCAGAATACCGTCAACGTGAAGGAACTCATCCGTGAAGATAAAGACCTGCAAGCGTTGGTCGGAGCGAACATGAGCTTCGACCTCGATGATGCTTTGACCCGCATGGTGTATTACTACGAAACCTATACGGGAAATCCTATGCTCCCGATTGACCGGTACACCATCAACGAACCAACCATCACGCGCCACTTGAAAAAGGACATCACCTTTGACCTCGCCGAATCATTGCCGAGCGTGACCATCAGCGACTTCCCAAACGAGAAAGGCTACTTTATGCTGTGGGAGGTATTGGTATCCAGCGATGAACAAGACAGACGGTTCATCCCAATTTTCATCAGCGATGATGCTGTCCTGCGCCCGCTGGCTGGAAAAAAGATTTGGGAGGCAATGCTGGATTCGGGTAAAGGCATCACCGTTACAAAAGGAAATGTACTGGATGACGAGCAATGGGCGGCACTCACAGCGGCGGCGCAGGAATTTTCATACGACGCATTCCTCGCCGTGAAAGAAAAAACCGAACAGCGCCGTGAGGAATCGTTCAGAAAATATATGTACGCCTTGGAGTTGCGAACCGAAGCGGCGATGCGAATCGGGATTGAGAACATCCGCAGACACCGTTTGGTACAGTTGATGAAAGAAAAGACCGCCATGAACCAAGAATACGAAGCAGGGAAAAAGATCTGCCCCGAATTCCGGCCAGTGATGGTATTACACATGGAGTGATAACATGTTGAAGCAGCTCATTGAAAAGGAATTGGGTATAGCCTATGAGGACAAGCTCTTGATTTATGACAAGGGCGGGTTTTCTGACGCCTACGATTATTCTCTCCTGCTGCGAAACCACGGGTTTCAGATTTATACCTATAACGGGATTGAGGAATTCCGTCTGGATTACGAGGAAGCCATCCGCTACGCGGGAAGCAAATGCGCCGTCATCGTGACTTCCGACGTGTACATCCCCTATGACATCCAGAATGCTTTCTTCTCGGTAGAACTGTCCTATGAGAAATTGTTCCCGAGACTTGACGCGCATACGTTGGTTAAATATAAAACCGATTTAGAACTTGTCAGCATCGCTTACGACGGCGTGTATGCCCCTCTTGCCAGCCGGCATCAAACGGAGGTGTTTTTCCGGGAACAGGCAATGAACTACGAGACCGTCGTGCATTACGGAGCCGATGAAATCACAGAATTGAAAACGGCGTGTGAGAAAGCAACTTCATATCTGGACTGGATAAGAATCGCGAAACAAGTCGCCCGCCTGAACTATTACGGTGCGACAGCGAACGGCGACTTCGATGTCGCTTTCGTTGATAAAGCCTTTGAGCGGTTCGCTCTGTCTGACTATGGCAAACTGTCAGGTGAAGTGAATCGGGAGTTCCCGCCCATACTACCAAAAACGCTTGGACTTATCACAAAAAGCGGCGCTGAGAAAGTGGCGTTTATAGTCATGGACGGGATGTCGCTCTTTGACTTTGAAGTGCTATCACGCCACATGCTGGATTTCAAATATGAGTATAACGCTTCCTTTGCGCTTATACCAACGACTACTTCCATTTCGCGGCAAAGCTTGCTGTCCGGCAAGTACCCGCAACAACTCGCCAATCCGTTTTCTCTGAGCGGCGAAGAAAACGGATTTATTGAAGCCGGAACAAACTTGGGCTATTCGAAAAATGAGATCCAATACATTCGCGGATATGAGCCGCAAGTCAATCTGATGACCAGACTTGCCTGCGTCATCATCAACGAAGTGGATGATATTGTTCACGGTCAACAGCACGGTCGCGTCGGCATGTTGGGAAGCATAAAGGTGTTCGCCGAAAGCGGCAGATTGCAGAAGCTGATTCGAACTTTATACTCGCAGGGGTTTACAGTGTACATAACCGCAGACCACGGGAACACTCCCTGCGTGGGTATAGGCAAGTTTCGCTCCGGCATCGAAGTGGAAACCAAAGCAAAGCGCATGGTTGCACTTAAAAACTTTGCTGAAGAAACGGATGCGCTTCGCGAAAACTCGGTGCTCTACCCCGGAACCTATCTTGACAAGAGCTACCGGTACTATATCTGTAAGCGCGGCGTTTCCTTTGATAATAAAGGCGACGAAGTGATGACACACGGCGGCCTGAGCATCGATGAAGTGATAGTGCCGTTTATCAAAATTCTGGAGGTATGATATGGCTGCAACAGTTGGTTTTCTCAGAGCAGTCAAGCTGACGTGGATGAATAAAACGGCTGAGCTTGTGCTGGAAGGCAAAAATCCCGAGGAGATTCGCAAGGAACTCAATGAGTATCTTGCTTTTGAAATAAAGAGCGCAACAACGCTACGCAAGACGAGGGACATTCTGATGCACACATGGGTGACGCCATCGGATGAACTTGCTGAGATTCGCAAAGCGGCATTAGAGGCCTATACTCGCACCAGCAGCAATCGCTACGCTTTGCAGTATTGCATGCTGCTGTCAGCTTATCCGGTTATTGCCGATATTTGCGGACTAATCGGCAAGCTCTCAACGATTCAAGATGAATTCACTACTGCCTGGCTCAAAGAAAAGATGTTTGGAGCTTGGGGCGAACGTGAGACCATCGCGGATTCACTGAAGTACATCCTCCAATCGCTAAGGGACTTCGGCGTAATTGTCCGCCCGAAGATTGGAACGCATAGAATCAACACCCAACGCGTGGAATCCAATGATGTCGTCAGCGTGATTCTGATGGCAATTTTGCACTTGAAGGAGCGGGCTTATTACGAAGTCAGCGAGCTGCCGAGCATCTCGCAGATGTTTCCATTCGACTACGCCGTGTCGCTTGAATGGCTCCATAACTCACCGAAGTATGTGCTGAACAATTACGGCGGGAAGATGACGGTGGCAAATAGATAAATGTGGTATCCGCTTAGGGGATTATATACTGGCCATTGACAGTGCTCCGTGATGTCCTTGAAGTTCGAGCAGGAAGCGCGTAACGCGTGAAGAGGACTGTGGGCAGCCACAGTTCCGATTGGGGGGATCGCGGCGTGAGTAGTGATAGTATCGGTCAACCTAGAAGAAGAAATCGTGATGATTGCAAATCGAAGCTCACAGAGCGTAGTTGTTTCTGGCTGGGTGTTGCATAGTGTTGAAGGAAACCAGAGATTCACGTTCCCTGCAGGCACTGTTATAGCCACCAACTCAAGCATTACGGTCGTTAGCGGGACGAATGCGGCCGCAGGAGCCGGGAGACTTTTGTGGAAAAGATAGCATATTTGGAACAACCACGGGGACCCGGCAGTGTTGCTTGACGCTGGGGGCAGGGAGGTATCAAGATTCCCAGCAAGGTAGTAGTGCCAAGGGAGCCTTTAAGAGTGTCGCATTCGGGAGAAAACTAGACTTTGGGCGCGTGAACTTGTGAAGCTTCAGCGGGTACGATTTTGACAGCAACGGCGGGGAAATTACGCGCAATGAGCTGCTGCGAACATGAGTTTTGATGCTCTAAAACCCTTGTTTCTACACACTCCCTGACATTGGGCATACTGCGGTTTCTTAGAGCCACCGTCACGGTCGTATGTGAGCCAACGTCACGGTGAAAATGAGCCGCCATCACGGTGCATGTAAACCACCCATCTTTGCGTAAATTCCTTGAAGGTCATGGTAGCCCAGGCTACTATGATGTTGCTTTTACTCCCTCGCAGGATAGGTCAACGCGGAGGAGCGACTTGAGCGGCGCGGGAGTAAAAGCAGATTGAACGTATCACCGCCAGACCTACTCGTCAATGTAAAGTCTCGGCGACGCAGATGTCAAATCTTCACGACGTGACTGTCAACCCTCCCCGACCCAAGGTGTAAATTGGCACCGACATTTGCAGCAAGTCGCCTTTTAACTTAGCAGCACAGCGTTTGCGACCCTACGGCAATGGTCCGAAAACTCCCCACCCCCCCTGGAGAAAAGCACTTTGCAAAACTGGGGAATTCTACTTACAAAAAGCAGGGTGTTTCTTGCATAATTAAATAGGACAAAGTTGCAAAAGAAATTCCCCACTTTTGCAGCGGTGAATTCCCCAGTATTGCAAAGGGCCATTGCAGGCACCAACCAAATCACTTACCCTTGTAGTTGCTCAAGACTGCAGGGGAAGGAATCGGAGGATGCTTAACATGACCCAAACTAATCTTATCAGAGCTTCGTTCTTTTATGAAGGAAATAACATTAGCCAAGTGGCCCGAGACTTTCAGGTAGATAGAAAAACGGCCAGAAAGTACATTGGTCAGGATGACTGGAACGAGGTGCCCCCAGTTGCGTGAATACTGCGGCTCTGGAGAGTTCTATTTTGACAGCAATTTTGACAGCAACGCCGAGGAAATTAAGCGCGATGAGCGGATGCGAACAAGTGTTTGTAGGCGCTAAAACCCTTGTATTTCCTCGCTCCATGACGCTGCCCGACACGACCTAACATGGGATACAGAGTGCGGCATACAATTCGTAATCAGCAGGTCAGGGGTTCAAATCCCCTCATCGGCTCCAGTGTTATCAAGGCTCTCTGGGTTTTTGCCCGGAGAGCTTTTTAGCGTTTTGACAGCAACCAGCTAAACTAGAGCTTTTGAAA
>Ga0209105_100169_pt1 | contig 22879 bp, 26 predicted proteins | sample SedPBSmetaG_FD_184158 | JGI IMG/M metagenome (GOLD analysis project Ga0209105, IMG submission 184158) | Freshwater sediment bacterial and archeal communities from Indian Creek, Illinois, USA to study Microbial Dark Matter (Phase II) -... | ecosystem: Environmental > Aquatic > Freshwater > Creek >...
CTTCGTTAGTCAGGTGTTTGTTTTTAGCCAAGATATTCACCGCCTAACGGCTGCTAGTGACGCAAGTTAATTCTTACAGAACGAAGCGCAGACGGCAAGAAAAATTGTTGAACTAAATGCACCCCCCTATTCCCCCCATGGGGGGAATAGGGGGGACAACACCCCCTTGACCGACTAAACGCACCCCCAGAGTTTGTCGAACTTGTTGCACCCCTTTGCCAAGGGTGGGGTTGCATTTACTTTGTCGTTTAGCTTGACAAAATCGCTGCCGCAGGCACGGACCGTTTATTCGGTACAATCTGCCTGAGCACCTATGCGATTTATAAAATTGCCTTTAAACGACTTCATTCTGATACGACCAGCCTGTCTTTTTATGGGGAGTATGAATTAAGACCGGATGTTAGTGAAGAGGAAGCGGAGGAAGTCCTGCAAATCGTCCGGGGCTACAATAAAGACCATCGGCCGGGCTGCAAGCAAGTGGTCATCGGGAAAATTGTCAATGAACATGGCATGCCGCTGATCAGTCTGAACATGGACGGCAACACCTCCGATGTGGAGTGGAACCAAAAAGCGCTGGAATTAGCAGGCCAAATGTATGCGGGTCAATTAAACGAAGGCATCTATGTGGCAGATTCGAAACTGATGAACATGAATCTGTTCCGGACCTTGGTGAATCCTAACAGGCCTATTCGTTTTATTTCCCGTTGCCCGGCCAATTTTGGCGGCAAACTGGAAGCGAAGACCATCGCACAAGCCTATGCGGATGGAGAAGCGTGGGTGGAACTCGGGGCGTTTGGCAATGGTAAAAAAGCGTGCTTTTACAAAGGGAAAGCATACACCAAATCAGTGGATGGCCATGATATCCACTTGGTCGCCGTATGCAGCAGTGCGGGTGAAGTCCGCTTTCAGGCGAAGCAGGAGAAGGCGCTGCAGGCTCTGGAGCAAGATATCCACGCCACAAACAAGAAGATTTTTGTCTGTGAGGCAGATGCGCAGGAAGAATGGAAACGGTTCTGTAAGTCCCATAAAAAAAGCCTCTACCTCTATGATGTAACTCTTGTCGAAACCATAGAAGAAAAACGCCCGCGCGGCAATCCCGGGAAGAATCAGAAACCACCTCAAGTGGTTAGTCAGTGGTCCCTGCAGATAAAGGTTGCCGGTGAAGATCGGGAAGCGATGGCCACGTTTCGGCATACTGAAGAATGTTTTGTCCTCATCACAAATGTCAGGCCGGAAGAATGTGGCATGCGTGAAGTCCTAGGCACCTACAAAAATCAGATGATCATCGAAACCGATTTCCGTCTTTTAAAGGAGCCGTGTATTGCCTCGGTCATTTATCTGAAGACGCCGGAAAGGATTCAAAGTTTAGCCATGCTGCTGCATGTCTCCCTGCTATTACGGGCCTTGATCCAGTACAAGTTGCGCCAAGGCATAAAAGAATACCCGGGTGATGAATTGCCGCGTGTGGGACGCGATGGGCGAAAACTCCAGCAAAACATCACAACCCGATTTTTAATAGAGGAATTGCGACACCAAGGTTTCATTGAGGCCGAAGCGGGTACGTACAAGTTAATCTTTATTAGTCCGTTTCACCATTTGCAAATGACTACTTTTCTGGCATTAATGGGGATGACTGTTGAAGGACTCATTGAGCCGTAAGATTCCTTAATAGAGTGACAAGTCACATATACAGCCTTTCTTGGCTGATATGAAGCTTTGCTCCCCCTTTTTACGGGTCGATCATGCACCATACACTAGCCTGGGTAAAAAGATGTCTTTGCTGTGTAGTTCGGCTAACCAGCGATCGCGCCCTGTGCGATTCCAACATAGACCTTATTAAAAACATCTCAATCTACCACTAAGGGTGCTGAATGTGGGTGATAGAGTAATTGACAATATCCGAATCCGAAGAAACTAAGAAAAGGGGAAGAAGAGAATGAGTACACCGCGCCTGTGGGTTGATAGGACGATATTACAGAGCAATCTCCGCGAGATGCAGAATTTGGCAACGTCTCGGCGCATCAAAATGCGCCCCCATATCAAGGCTCACAAGTGCAGAGAAATCATGCACATGCAACTAGCAGAAGGCGCCTCGGGTATCACAGTGGCTAAACTCGGCGAAGCCGAAACCATGGTCACAGCAGGTGCGAAGAATGTTTTTGTGGCCTATCCACTCGTCGGAGAGGAAAAGCTTGACCGGCTCGTAGCTCTTTCAGAGCGAGCTCTGGTCACTGTTGCGGTAGATAACTTCGAAGTAGCACAGCGTATGGCGGCGCGTTTCGATGAAGAAAGACCCATCGAAGTACTCATAGAAGTAGATAGCGGTCTCAATCGTTGTGGAGTCCTGCCCGAAGAGGCTGTCTTTCTCGCCCGCGCCTTGATTACTTTGCCAAATCTTAAGTTAAAAGGTGTGTTCACTCATGCCGGTCAAGCATATGGTGCGACGCCGGAAAAAGTGCGTGCAATAGGCCTGATGGAGGCGCACACAGTAGTTGCGGTGCGTGATGCTCTGCATCAGTACAACATTAATATTGAGACGGTCAGCACAGGCTCTACACCTACGGCCAAGCACAACTTGGAAGTTGCGGGGGTCACCGAGATTCGCCCTGGAAACTATGTTTGGAATGATGCCATACAAGTGGGGCTTGGCGTGGCAACATTATCACAATGCGCGTTAACGGTAGAAGCCACCGTCGTTAGCTCCCCTGCTCCCGGCCGCATTGTCATTGACGCCGGCAGCAAGGCGCTAGGTTTAGATAAGGGGGCACATGGTCTAAGTATTGTCAGTGGCTTCGGGCACATCATTGGCTGGCCTACGCTAGTTATTGAGCGATTATCTGAAGAACATGGAGTGGTTACGTTTCAGGGTACTGGCCCAGCCATAGGACAGAAGCTACGGATTGTTCCCAATCACGCCTGTGTAGTGGTAAACTTAGCAGACAAACTGTGGGTTACTGACACAGAGCAATGGTTGGTTGCGGCGCGTGGTCGCTCCGACTAGTAGCACCACTAAACCACGATATACGACGACAGGGCAAGGGGGATATGGGTGGTCATTACAGAGATGCATTTAGTTATTATGGGAGCCATAGGTGTAGTAGCCATTACGGCACTGTTAGTGGCGGGGTATGCCTGGCACGAGTTTGCTAAGGCACGGCGTATGTATCGCATTTTTATGACCGGGGCCGAAAAGGGTAATCTAGAACAGGGCCTGCTTGAATTGGCAGCAAATATCCAAGGCTTAGCAAGTGACAGCAAACTTCAAGGCAAAGAGTTGCGAGAGCTAGAAAAGAGACTTTCTCTAGCCATACAGCGAGTGGGCATGGTCAAGTTTAATGCCTTTAACGATGTAGGCGGGGAGATGAGCTTTGCTATAGCTCTCTTAGATGCCGCAGGTAGCGGCGTGGTTGTTAGCTCCATCTATGGCAGAGCCGAGGCGAGAGTGTATGCAAAACCAGTAACAAGACGAGAATCGACCACGGCCCTCAGCGCGGAGGAAAGCCGGGCCATCGACGAAGCCATGCAAGTTAGTAAATAGTTTATTAAAATTAAGAGCTCTAGGCAGGAAAATGTGTTAGCCTTAGAGAAAAGTTTTCTTTGCGCGATTGGAGGATTGATGATTTGAAACTTGGCAATAAGCAGGGCAAAGAGTTTACCATCATCATGGTGCCACATGGGGATGAAGAGACATTTACTGTTCGCATCCCCCTATGGTGGGTGCACTGGGGTGGCATTGCTTTAGTGGTGTTGTTTATCAGCTCCATTAGTATCGTCTACTCTTTGCGGCAGACTAAGCTACAAATGGCGAATCACCATGGGCTAATGGTCGAAAATAGACAACAGCAAGAACATATACTTTTTTTGGCAAGAGAGACTAAGCAGCTGCAAGCGCAGTTAGAAGAGATTCAGGCCCTAGACTCATCCATACGAGAAATGATGAGGCTTGACAGCAGAAGGGCAACGCCATCCGCGCAAGTTGTTCCGGATGTCGCCATGGCCCAAACACGCGATCTTCGTCCGCAGTTGGCTAATCGTGGTCTAAGCCTGGCCGCTACCCTCTTACGCACAGAACAAAATCTCGAATCTATAAAAGAGGCTATACCTATAACAGAAGATAGTCTTAAGGGATTAGAAAAACAAGTGGAAGCGCAGCGGGCCCGTGAGCAGGCCACTCCATCATTGTGGCCAGTTACCGGCAATATTACATCAGGGTTTGGGTATCGTCGCTCGCCCTTTGATGCTAGTCGTGAGTTTCATGCCGGTATAGATATTGCCGCCCCGAGTGGGACAGCTGTGCATGCCACCGCGGCCGGCACCGTGCGCATGGCCAGCTGGAATGGCGGCTATGGCAATGTAATTTTCTTAGACCATGGGTTTGGCTTTGTAACTGTTTACGCCCATCTTTCGCGCATATCAGTGCGTGTAGGACAAATAGTAGACAAAGGCCAGGTTATTGGGCTTGTGGGTAGCACTGGTCGTAGTACCGGACCGCATCTGCATTACGAAGTGCGGGTGGGTGGGGCGACTGTCAATCCTATGCGGTTCCTCGAAGCAAGGTAGGTGAAAGATTTGTTTGGTAGCAACAAAACTAAAAGTGAGAGCCAGCAGGAGCGAATGCATGATAAAGTGGACACTATTATCGGTGCTGGAACTTTATTCGTGGGCGAAATACACGTTAAGGGAACGCTGCGCATCGATGGCAGAGTAGAGGGCAAAATGATTTGCTCAGGAGATATTGTCGTGGGTGAGAGCGGAGTTATTGAAGCTGAGGTGCGCGCACGTTCCATCAAGCTTGCGGGCATTCTGAAGGGCAATACTTATGCTTCTGGCATACTAGAGATTGTAAGTACGGGCAAACTTTATGGTGACCTAGAAGTAGGCAAGTTAGTCATTAACGACGGGGCGGTATTCCAAGGACAATGCAAGATGCAAAACACGGAAACTAGCGCCAATAAGAAAGAATAGGTTGCCCTACCCGAGGCAGAACTGCCTCGGGTATATTGATGCGGAGGATAGCTGATGCAGATAGCCCTAATTGTTAATCGCAGTGCCGGGCACGGTCGGTGCGGGCAAAAATATACCTTTGTCGCCGAATATTTTAAGACAGCGGGTCTTACCTTCACTCCCCTGTTTACCGACGGCCCGGGTCACGCTACAGCTTTAGCTAAACAAGCAGTACAAGAAGGATATGAAGCGGTAGTCTCCATGGGGGGAGATGGAACGCTTAACGAAGTGATCAATGGACTAGCTTGTAGCAGTGCCATTCTAGGCTTTATACCTGCTGGGTCAGGCAACGACTTTGTGCGCACACTGGGCCTTAAGCCGCATGACATTCTGACAGCCTGTAAAGTTATCGTAAAAGGTAGAGTTGAAGAGATAGATATTGGGCAGATAGGCGAGCGCCGTTTCATTAATATCGCTGGAGCAGGTCTCGATGCTGAAGTAGGCTTAATGGCCAATGTATGGGGTAAGAAGTATTTTCGCGGCTACACGGCCTATGTGGCCTCTATATTGCGGCAGTTAATCACTTTTCAACCGCAAGAGATAAACATCGAGTTAGATCATACTACAGTCACGACCAAGGCCTGGTTTGTCGCTATTGCCAATGCCCAGTTCTTTGGCGGAGGCCTTATGATTGCACCCCAGGCCAAGCTCAACGACGGCCTCTTCGATGTGTGTATCGTGAAGGACTTAACGAAACTTGCGCTCATCAAGATGATTCCTAAGGTCTTTAAGGGGGAACATATCCATCACCCCGCAGTGGAGATGCATCGTTCACGGCGGGTGTTCCTCTCCTCCTCGACGAAAATGGCTACACAAGCAGATGGTGAGGTTTTGGGAACACTGCCGCGGGAGTTTCGCATTGCACCATGCAAACAAAAGGTTTTTCTGCCGTAGAGAACCCCGCGAGGGGTTTTTTTGGGCTAGGATCCTACTGCAATCTAGCAGCATAGCTATGCCGGCCTTAATCAGCGCCTGCTCGCCGGTCTTAGTAGCAGGGGAAGACTAGTGTGTGGCGAACAATTTAACCATGGCGAATACAGAGAAAGGAGGGGCATCAATGTGGGACGATTATGAAGAAGTACGAGCCAACAAGCCCTATGCTTGGGTGGTCTTTATCTTCATTCTGCTCTTTCTCAGCAGTATTTTTCTCTTTAGGCCGCAAATTGGTCCTGAACATAGCGATGCGGTCTCCCAAGCCCCTGCGGCAGCCGTAGTAACCCTAGTCGACGAGGTCAGCCACGGAACGCCTCTCTTAGCGCGAGCTACAGCTACAGGCATGTGGGCCGTTCACAGCACAACGCCTAGTGGCGCACAACTTGTTCGATATTTGAACGCCTTGGGGAACGAGTTGTGGTCCGAAACAGTGATGTTCACCGACTCGAGCATGGCAGCACAAGGCAACTTCCTCGTTATCGCTGGCATCGGTCAGCCGAGGATTTTTGTTTATCACATTCGCCATAGGCTGGTTTCCGCTATTACTGCCCCAGGCGAAGTTCAGGCGGTATCAGTTAATGAGCAGGGGGAGGTTTTAGCCGTATTCACTGTGGCCGCGGCCGAGCCCCTAGACATACGCACTGAGGTCGCCAAGTACTCCTCCCAGGGACAGCAAATGTGGAGACAGTCGCTGCATCAGGAAATGCCCTTGCTAGCTGCGCAGTCGGCCGATGGCGCGGTCAATGCGGTGTTAAATCTAAGCCTTGGCGACCAGGTCGGCACGGCGCTCCATGTTTTTGGACGCCACGGTGAGACTCTTTATAGGGCGGAGATATCCGGGCAGCCCCTGCACCTCTTGGTGCAGCCTAACGGCGAGCGTATAGTAGTGGGGACACAAAATAGAGTGATCAGTTTTGCAAAAGATGGTCATAAAAAGTTTTCTTTCAATACCCCCGGCGCTTTGTCCGCATTGCAGTTTGTGGGTAGTGGTCCTCAACTCGCTTTCGCGGTAGACAGAAGATCATTTATCAATTTTAGCCGCCAGTCCACCCTCGGCGTGCTAGAGGCAGATGGTAGCCGCCCATGGCAATCACGCCAACGTGCGAGGATTTTGTTTCTCAGTGCTGCCGGGCAGAGGAGCGACATATTCATAGGTACTGAACAGAGCGTCATTGTCTATAGTCTGGGTGGCCAACTAAGTTTTACGGTGGACCATGTTTTTGGGGTGGATTACAAGGGTGTAGCCCAGGGGAGTAATCAGTACTTGCTTCTCAATGGCGCTGGGCAAGTGATGCAGGTGAGGCCGGAAGGAAATTAGTGCAGCTGTGAATTACATGCAGACCCTGCCATTAGGACATGGCTACCGCGGGATCTCGCCAGAGCGAGCGCGAGTGTTTAGCAAAGATAGGGCGGTCGTGAATTTGCCATTAAACTTTTTTGCACTATCAATTTTTTAGGGTTATTGTGAGGGAGATAAATGAGGCTATTGTTAACATTCCTCTCCGCCCACCATGCTCTAGCGGCAGAGAGTGTTTTGCGACAACGACAAGTTCGCTACGAACTACTACCTACACCCCGCGCCATTACTTCCCACTGTGGGTTAAGTCTGCGCTTGGAAACTAGGGACTATTGGGACGTACAAGCCCTTCTAGAGGAATCCGGCGTATCGATAGCAGCTGTGTACACGGAGGACGATGAGAACGGTACCTACAGAGAAATCAGCGCGAAGGAGTGAAGGCAGTGCTAGAGATAGTGCGCCCCGTGCTAGAGCGGGTGCCCATGCTAGCTCCCTTTGCGGGAGTTATTATGGTGCTCCTGCGTGTATTGTTGCTCATTGTGCTTGCCAAGATAGGGCTTAAAATTGGCGCCATAGTCATTACCAATGTCTTTGCCGCAGAAAATACGCGCCGCCGCATGGAGGCACGCAAGGCAAAGACCATAGGGGTACTGCTAAAAAGCGTGTTGCGCTATGTGGTATACTTTCTCTTGGCAATTTCTGTTATTGATGCCCTCGGCGCGCCCACAAGCTCCATCATCGCTTCCGCAGGAATTGTCGGGTTAGCAGTGGGTTTTGGCGCACAAAACCTTGTGCGCGACGTCTTGACGGGGTTCTTTATTTTGTTCGAAGATCAATTTAGTGTGGGCGACTACGTAGAGATTTTTGGCGTGGCCGGCGTGGTAGAAGAAGTGGGGCTCAGGGTCACTCAGCTGCGCGATTTTAGCGGTGTGCTGCATATCATACCCAATGGAGCCATCGACAAGGTCTCCAATCATAATCGGGGTCATTTGCGTGCGCTTGTCGACGTAAGGGTCGCCTATGAGGAAGACCAAGAGCGAGTGAGAATCCTGCTCGAAGGAGTCGCGGCGCAGGCCGCGACAGATATCAAGGAGATTGTGGAAGGGCCAACCGTGCTGGGCATTGCTGATTTTACTGAGTCGGCGCTTATCTTTCGTCTGGTCGCACAAGCGCTACCACAAGAGCAATGGGCGGTAGAGAGAGAATTGCGCCGGCGCATCAAGGTAGTCTTTGATCATGAAGGTATTGAAACCCCCTACCCACGACGCATAGTAGTAGAGGACGGGGAGAGAAAGGCAGGAAGCAAAGAATGATGCCCATGAAACTATACATTGGGGATATCCTGCTCCTCAAGAAGGAGCATCCCTGTGGCGGTGCGGAGTGGGAGGTTCTGCGTACGGGGATGGACTTTCGTATTAAGTGCCGTAAGTGTGGCCACAGCGTCATGATTGCGCGGGTAAAGCTGGAGAAAGACATTAAGAAAGTGGTCAAGTCCATGGGCAGCAAGATGGCCAGTGTGACGGAAAAAAATGAGGACAGGCCCAATTAGAGCAGGATTTTGTTTGCTTTGTCTTGACACGGGTGTTATAATTAATCGTTCTTGCCACCCTGCCCCGCGCAATGTCGTGGGGCCTTATGTCCAGGGGGAGGAGGTGCAGCAATGCGCAAGTACGAAACGATGTTCATCCTTAATGTGGGTCTCTCGAAAGAGCAGTTACCAAGTAAGGTTGAGCGCTTTACCACGCTGATTACAAATAATGGTGGTCAAATTGATAAGATTTCTGAGTGGGGCAAGCGTCGCTTGGCTTACGAAATCGACAAGCAACGGGAAGGTTACTACTTCTTGATCAATTTTACCGCAGAACCAAGCGTGACTAAAGAGCTCGAGCGCGTCTTCAGAATTACTGAAGACATCGTTCGCTACGCAGTTTTTCGCCTAGACGAGTAAAACTTGGGGGCGATGTAGATGTTAAACAAGGTAATCTTAATTGGCAGGCTCACTCGTGATCCTGAAATGCGCTACACACCAAGCAACGGTACGGCCGTGGTCACTTTTGGCCTAGCCGTCGACCGCGGTGGGAAGAACGCGGGCACAGATTTCATTAATATCAAAGTTTGGGAAAAACAAGCTGAAATATGTGCACAATATTTGAGTAAGGGTCGCTTAGTAGCCGTTGTGGGCCGCTTAGAAATTCGTTCTTATGAAAAGGACGGGCAAAAGCGCTCCTACACTGAGGTTGTAGCGGAACAGGTCAAGTTCTTGGGTACTGGCAACAAAGAAGGCGGAACGAGCGAAAAACAAGAAGCAGAAGTTTTTGCTCGGGAAGTCAACCTTGATGATGAAGACGTTCCTTTTTAGTTCTAAAAAAGGAGGGAATCCCTTTGCGCAAACGCTCACGGAAGCCGAGAAAGCGAGTATGTAATTTTTGCGTCGATAAGGCCGTAGCCGTTGATTACAAAGAAATCGACAAGTTGCGCCGCTTTATTACCGAACGCGGAAAGATACTGCCACGTCGTATCTCGGGTAATTGTGCGAAGCACCAACGCCTGCTCACAGATGCGGTTAAGCGTGCTCGCAATATAGCCCTGTTGCCATATACAATCGAGTAATTTTAAGGGGAGCGATAGCTCCCCTTCATGCTTGTGCAGGTAAAAGGCGGGCTCCACCGAATACAACAGTGACCGGAGGCGAAGACATGAGTGAAACAGGCAGAGACTTTGAGTTTGGGTGCCAGGCACCCATGATCGAAGGGCTCAAGAGGGAGCTTGTTGGTGGCTCTGCGCACAAAGTAAGGCGGAGGTGTACTAGTAGTGAAAGTTATCCTAAATAAAGATGTCAAAGATCTCGGCAAGCGCGGGCAAGTAGTAGAAGTGAGTGAGGGTTACGCTCGTAACTACCTCCTGCCGCGGGGACTTGTCGCTATTGCCACAGAGGGAGCCGCACGCAATATAGAGCAAGAAAAACTCGCTCAGGTGCGCAAGAAGGAGCGCGAACAAAAAGAGGCCGCCTCACTAGCTGCGCGCCTAAACAGTGTCACCGTAGAGATTCGCGCCAAGGCTGGGGAGAACGGCAGGCTTTTTGGTGCTGTTACGGCCACCGATATCGCCAATCAACTGGCCTTAGCGGGCATTCAAATGGACAAGCGCCGCATTGAGCTCTCCTCTCCTATCAAGGCGGCGGGCTCATACAAAATTGCCGTGCGCGTTCATCCCGAGACGATGGCCAGTCTAACTGTCATCGTGGCGGCCGAATAATATGTCCGAGCTTCGCGTTCCTCCTCACAATCTAGAGGCTGAGCAATCCATGCTAGGCGCCATCCTGCTCGACAGAGAAATGCTTATTAACATCGCCCCGACAGTGCAGCCCCAGCATTTCTACAAAGAAGCGCACCGTAATATTTATGACAGCATGCTCGCGCTCTACATGCAAAATCAACCGGTAGACCTAGTAACGGTCTCCAACAAACTGAGCCAGCAGGGCAAGCTCTCTGACTGTGGTGGCCTCCCCTACCTCACCTCGCTGCTTGACGCCACACCTGTCATCAGTCACGCCCCTATCTATGCCAAAATTGTCCGCGATAAATATATCCTGCGCCAGTTGATCACCGCTGGTAGCGAAATTTCGGCTTCGGCCTTTGCCACTACGGGCGAAACGACCAATCTCTTAGACCATGCTGAGCAGCGCATCTTTCGCTTGGCGCAAATGCAGGAATCGCGCGATTTTGTTCCCCTAGTGACTGTCCTCCATGAAGTCTACGCACAACTCAATGCCAGCAAGCTACCTGGCGGCAATATCAATGGCGTGCCCTCAGGTTATTACCAGCTCGATCGCCTCACCCACGGCTTTCAAAAAGGCGACCTCATTATCTTGGCCGCGCGCCCCTCAGTGGGCAAAACCGCCCTCAGTCTTAACTTCTCGGTGCATGCAGCGGTGAGGTCTAAAGTCCCCGTAGCCTTTTTCAGCCTAGAGATGCCCAAGGAGCAACTTACCATGCGCATGCTCTGTGCCGAGAGTCTTGTCCGCATTGAGGCTGTGCGCAATGGCACTCTAGGCGACAAGGACTGGGACCGCATCGCACAGGGTATTCACGACCTGTCTGAGGCCAAAATATATATCGACGACACCCCATCCCTTTCCGTCATGGAAATGCGCAGTAAAGCTAGACGACTTAAAATGGAGCACAACATCGGGCTTATTGTGGTCGACTACTTGCAGCTCTTGCGCTTTCCGCAGAAGTCAGAGAACCGCCAACAAGAAGTAGCCGAGATTACGCGCACACTGAAAGCGTTAGCGCGTGAGTTAGAGGTCCCCCTCATTGCTCTGGCTCAAATTACCCGCGCCTCAGAACAGCGCACTGACAAAACCCCTAACCTCAGTGACCTGCGTGAGTCGGGGGAAATAGAACAGGCAGCTGATTTGGTCATGTTCCTCTATCGCGAAGATTACCAAAGTGCAGGTGCCGTGGCCACGGACAGCACAGGACCGATCGAGGTCTTGCTGCGCAAGCATCGCAATGGCCCCACAGGCAATGTGACCCTCGTCTTTCGCAAAGAGTATGGCCGTTTTGAAAATGCAGCACTTAACACCTAATGCATTTTTTGTGTTTGACTTTAGCGCTCTGATACTGTAGCATAAAAAGGTATCATCCATGGCCCCATAGTGAAGCGGTTAACACACAAGCCTTTCACGCTTGCGACGCGGGTTCGAATCCCGCTGGGGTCACCATCTGGAGCTGTGGTGTAGCGGTTAACATGCCGGCCTGTCACGCCGGAGACCGCGGGTTCGATTCCCGTCAGCTCCGCCATTTTAAATTAAGCAAAAGAACTCGCCCTTCGCGGTGCGAGTTCTTTTTTTGCCTATAGATAATGCCTCTCCAAATTTTCCATGCTCTATCGTGGCACACAGAAAGTTTTACGCTCCTGCAGGAAATAGGGTGAAAGTTGCGAATAATCCTACTATGCTAGGGATAAGGATAAGGAATTGTTCTTCTGCCATAGGCAATTTGCGACTTCAAACAGGCTGCGCGCCCGCTTTCCCCACGCTGATGACGCCTTTGTTGTCGGAGTAGACTCAAAGAATGGAGGATGTGTCTTGAAAAAAAGTCTGTCGCTCTTGTCTGTTGTTTTCATCCTAGTGGCATTCGCCCTTGGTTTCGCTGTGCGTCCCATGGTGACGCCCACCGCAGTGGGCCCTGAGGGTGTCGCGGGCACAACCTTCGAGTGGACCTTGCAGACGTCCATCACCTCAGGCCACCCACAGTTCCCACTGTACCTGCAGTGGGCGCAAGACATTCACCAGATGTCTGGCGGTCGGCTACAGATCGCGATTCATCCAGTCGGCGAGATAATGCCGCTTATGGAGTTGCTGACTTCCGTTACTAACGCAACTTTAGACGGAGCCATCACTTGGGGTCCGTTCTGGCGGGGCCTTGACTCGACGCTGACCCTTGCCTGTGGCCAGACTTCTGGGCTTACTGCTATGGAGTTTGACATCTGGCTAAACAACTACGGCGGTTTAGAGCTAATCCAGGAGGCCTACGCCCGCCATAATATCCACTGGTTGCCCGCTCTGCGCTCGCCGCCGGAGACATTCCTGTGGGCCCATCGACCTATCAGAACAGTTGCTGATCTTCAGGGCCTCAAGGTGCGTGCCGGCGGTTTCTCCTTAGACGCGTTCACCGCCTTAGGTGCTGCAGCCACGTTTATGCCTGGCGGTGAGACCCCGCCCGCTCTGATGAAGAGAGTCATCGATGCTGGCGAATTCGGTACCCTGAGCGAGGACATGGCGTTGGGCTTTCACGAAGCCGCTCGGTATGCCATAATCGGTGCACGGGCGCCGGTAATGCAGGGAGACCTGATGATCAACGCTGATCGATGGAAGGCCCTGCCTGTGGAGCTGCAGAATTTAGTCACCACGACGATCGCGCGCTATGGAGCGATGGGGTACGGGCACCTGCTGCGTTTGGACCAAGAATCTGTGCAAAAGGCTAAAGCGCGGGGCAACGTTTTTGTCGAAGCCAGTGACGAACTAGTCCAGGCGTTTCGAAGTGCCCTCGACGGCATCCTGGATGAGGAAGCCGATGGGAATGCAAATTTCGCCAAAATATGGCAATCACTGCGTGAATTCCGCACCAGTTTTAGGGATTTCAACCGAACCCTGTACCCATGGGACTAAATGACTTGTACAATGCGCTGGTAATTGCTGACGATGGGGTAGTAGCCATCGTCAGTTTCTTTTTCGGCATAAATTGTCGGAGTCAAAGTAGGGACTCCCTGCTAGCCGCTAACCACATCGGCCGTCAGGCTCTGGCCACCAATGAACATGTTATCAAGTATAGCCTCTCTAGTATTTCAGACATCTATTACGACGAGACTAGATCGCGTTTGGGCAAGAAAACTTGTTGACCACAGAAGGGCAGAGCTACGGACTTGCTACGTCGATAGCAAACTGGGGGAACGAGGGGCCTGTGCCATTTATGTAAAAGCGATGCTCTCCGAAAAGCATATTAGCCTCCAACCCCTCCATGCTTTATCATGGCAGGCAGAAAATTTTATGCTCCTGCAGGGAATAGGGTGAAAGTTGCGAATTATCCTATTACGCTAGGGATACGGAATTGGCTCGCAGTGTAGACACGAAGTGAAGCCACAAGGAGGACAACAAGATGGAGGAAAAAAATTCTGCCTTTCGCGCCCTCAATACCTTGCAGGAAAGAATCGAAGCCTGGGTTCTGTGGTTAATTTACCCATTAATCGCGGTCATGGTCACCGAAATCATTGCTAGGTATGTGTTCGTCAGCCCTTTGCCCTGGGTAAGAGATGTGTCCACGTGGTTGTTTGGCGTACCCTTCATGCTGGTCGTCGCCTATTATTACGGCAAGAGAATGCATATTTCAGCCGATGACCTCGTCTACACCTTTCGATTGACCGATTCACAGCGCGCTACGATTGATCTAGTACACAATGTAATTCTTTTGTCGATTGCCGGGTTTCTTTTTTGGCCTTCAGTACAGTCTACTGTTAGATCGTTTAATATGCAGGAGCTTTCCATTATGACCACGTGGCGACCGCTACTTTGGCCCTTTCGTGCGGTCATCCCGGTGATGCTTCTGCTACTAGGATTGCAGGGATTGCGCGGCATACTTGAGGCAGTGGCCATCCTGTCGAAAGGAGAACAGGCATGAGCCCAGGTCTACTTACCGCCGTGATGTTCATTGCCTTGCTTCTTGGCATAGGTTCAGGTATGCCAGTGGCCTCCGTGCTTGCCGGGCTCGCCCTTTTTACAGGTCTTGCTGAATGGGGGATGCGTTCTATTCCCATCCTGTTGTCAGCTATTTTCGGCGTCATGAACAGCGATGTGCTCATCGCTCTGCCGCTATTCGTCTTTATGGGATGCATGATGGAGGCCTCAGGAGTGGCCGACAGGCTATTTATGAACTTGCGTGTTTTACTAGGCTCCATGCGCGGAGGCCTTGGCATCGTCGCCATTGTCCTCGCCACCGTCCTCGCGGCTACCACCGGAATCATTGGGGCATCAATTGTCATGATGGCGTCTTTAGCCCTCCCGAGCATGCTCAAGGCGGGCTACAACAAGCCCTTGGCTACAGGCATTATCTGTGCCGGGGGAAGCCTAGGCATACTTATTCCGCCCAGCAATATGCTAATTATCTACGGGTTGTCTGCTGGGGTCTCCATTGTTTCGCTGTTTGCCGCTGCCGTCGTGCCAGGGCTTTTACTTTCTTTTCTTTACATTGTCTATGTAGGCATTCGCTGCTATCGCAATCCAGAACTCGGGCCGCCCATGCCTCTAGAGGAACGACAAGCTATAAAGTGGTTACCATTTATCTTGGATCTCTTGACGTCTCTATTGCCGCCAGTGTTTCTCATTATGGCGGTGCTTGGGACAATTTTTCTCGGCATCGCTGCCCCGGTCGAGGCGGCTGCCGCGGGCGCTTTTGGTGCGACACTCCTAACCATTATGGGGCGGAAACTAACTATGGGCGTCATGAAGAAGGCGGCCAAGCACACACTAGAAATTTCCTCTACCATTCTTTGGCTGGTCGTCGGAGCGAGTATGTTTACCTCCATCTTTCTCACCCTAGGTGGCGGGAATGTAGTAAGAGATGTGATGCTAAGCATTTCCGGGGGGAGCCCCGCGGTAGTGATCGCCATCATGATGCTCATCTTGTTTGTGCTGGGGAAGCTAATTTGCTGGGTTGGTATACTACTTATTGCCGTACCCATCTTCACTCCTATCGCCAGTTCACTTGGGTTTGACCCGCTATGGTTCGCCCTGTTGGTTTGTGTTAACTTGCAGATGTCGCTACTAACACCGCCCTTTGCGTATTCTATCTTCTACCTCAAACAGGCCGCCCCGCCGGAAGTAACCCTCGGCGATATGTATCGCGGTGTTTGGCCGTTCATCGCTCTGCAGGCCTTGGGGTTACTCCTGATAATAATTTTCCCCGACCTCGTTTTATGGCTTCCGGGTCTACTTTTCCAACGCTGACGACGCCTCTGTTGTCGGAGCAAGCTCAAAGAATGGAGGGTGTATATTGAAAAAAAGTCTATCGCTCATGTCCGTTGTCCTCATCCTGGTGGCATTCGTCGTTGGTTTCGCCGCGCGCCCCTTGGTAGCGCCCACCGCAGTAGGGCCCGAAGATGTGGCCGCTACCACCTTCGAGTGGACATTGCAAATGCATGGCACCTCAGCTCACCCCGTGTTTCCCCTGTATCAGCAATGGGCCGCCGACATTAAGGAGATGTCGGGTGGACGGCTGCAAATTACCATCCATCCTGTGGGGACAGTCGTGCCACTCTTGGAGTCCTTGCCCAATGTAACGCAAGGGACTCTAGATGGTGCCATCATGTGGGGACCTTTCTGGCGCGGCATAGACCCAGTGCTACCCCTCTCTTGCGGCCAAACTTCTGGCCTGACAGCCGCCGAAATGCGGACTTGGCTACACAACTACGGTGGCTTAGAGCTGATTCAGGAAGCGTACGCGCGACACAATATTCACTGGCTGCCGGCCATTCCTATCCCATCAGAAATTTTCCTTTGGGCGCATCGCCCCGTGCGCACGGTGGCCGACCTGCGCGGACTTAAGCTAAGGGCCGCAGGCTACTCCCTAGACGTCTTCACTGCCCTAGGTGCGGCAGCGACTTTCATGCCTGGCGGCGAGACGCCTCCCGCCCTTATGAAGAAAACCGTGGATGCCGGCGAGTTCGGGTCCTTAGTGCAGGATATGGCAATGGGCTTCCACGAGGCAGCCAGGTACGCCATGGTTGGTCCGCGCGCACCGGTTATTAATGACGACCTATTGATCAATGCCGATCGTTGGAAGGAGCTTCCTCCCGATCTCCAAAACATCGTTAAGACCGCAACCCTGCGTCACGGGTCTACGGGATACGATCACTTGCTGCGCTTAGACCAAGAGGCCATGCAAAGAGCGCTCCAGCATGGTACGGTCTTCGTGACTGTCAGTGACGAACTCGCACAAGCATTCCGCAGCACCCTCGATGGCATCCTAAATGGAAAAGCCGCGGGCAACGCCAACTTAGCAAAAATATGGCAATCACAATATGCCTTCCGCAATGACTTCCGTACTTTCAAAAACACCCTATTCCCTTGGGATTAACAATGATCTAGGCCAGTCTAGACAGGCTGCATCAGGCGCGTGCAGCCGAGTTGATTGACTCACTCTGTCCCCCCCGCTATAATGAGACTGTGCCGATGTAGCTCAGTGGTAGAGCAGCTGATTCGTAATCAGCAGGCCAGGGGTTCAAATCCCCTCATCGGCTCCAGTGTTATCAAGGCTCTTGGGGTTTTCCCAAGAGCTTTTTTGTTCGGAAGGTGCCCAAAAGGTGCCGAAAGGTGCCGAGCCAACAAAAGAGCACCTTACGGTGCTCGGTGAGTAGTAGCGATGTGATCAAGTTTGGTGGCGATCTCCCGCTTTTTCTGCGGTAACACATGACTGTAGATTTGGGTTGTGCGGATGTCGGCATGACCCAGCCGCTCGGAGACTTCCGGCAGGGTTACGCCCTGCTCCAATAGTAATGTCGCGTGTGTGTGTCGCAAATCATGGAACCGCACAATCGGCAAACCTATGCGCTTTAGAAACGCGGGGAACCACCCAGTGATGGTGTCTGGGTGCATAGGGTCGCCGTTGTCTTGACAAAACACAAGATCGGCGTCCTTGTTATAGAGCTCGCCTAGTTTGATCGCCTGTACTAACTGCAGCTTCCTATGGACTTCAAGCAAACTGAACACCGAATCCGATATGGATACTTCCCGATTGCTGAGCGCCGTTTTCGGTGCTTTAAGATATATGCCCTGTTCAGGTGTGTATTGCACCGTCTGGCGTATCTCCAGAACGCCTTTCTCCGTATTGACATCACTCCATCGGAGTCCTAGCACCTCTCCGCGTCTAAGCCCGGTCATAATAGCTACAAACACTGGGCCATAAAACCGAGTCTTCGCGACTTCCACAAGCAACGTGCGGGCCTGGTCTTCGGTCAACGGAGTTATGGCCTCTTTTTGCGGTCGCGGTGGGAGGTCTACAGCAGCGGCGGGGTTACGGCTCAGTAGCTGCCAAGAGACCGCCGATGATAGTGCCTTGTGGAGGACGCGGTGCGTATACTGTACCGTGCGGTATGATAAGCCTCCCTCCCGGCCATCCTTGCGCCCGGACTTTTGCAACAGGTTAATGTGCTGCTGGATGTGGAGAGGATTCAAGTTCTCAAGTTTCATCCCTCCGAGGTAAGGGATAACGTGCATCCGTAACAGTTGTGAGTAGGACCGGATGGACTTAGCAGCGAGCTTCGGGGTGACATAGACTTCTAACCACGTCTCTAGATACGCCTGCACGGTCATCCCGTGGCCAATGTCGACACCATAGCGCACCTCGCGCTCGAGGCGGTGCATCTCCGCGGTAGCGTCGGCTCCCGTCCCCTTGAACACGCGCCGCATCCGTTTGCGCTTTTTAGTCGCTGGGTCTATTCCCCTTTCAACGACTATCTCGTGGTGGTTTTTGCCAAGCCTTCTGACGTGTCCTGCCATGCCGGCACCTCCCTTATTTCTGCCCGAAGAGCGTTCCTGCGATACTGGAATGTTGCTGTGGCAAACAATCCACCTTTAGAACTTTGCCCTCAGTTCCATCACTCTACCGACTACCACCACCGGCAAGTCACGTATTTCGTTTTGGGTAAAATATAGCGGCTCATGGGCAGGATTTGTAGCCTGCAGCATGATGCCGTTTTCTTTTTTGATTAATCTCTTCACGGTAGCGTCGTGGTCGTTAACTATAACAACCGCTGTATCGCCGCTGGTCACGTCCGACTGCTTGCGCACTATAACAACGTCCCCTTCGCTCATCTTTGGCTCCATACTACTGCCTTTAATAATCAGCGCAAAGAATTCTCCCGACGAGGCCATCTCGGGAGTTATTTCCTCGTAGTCTAGGATGTCTTGGACTGCTTCGATGGGGACGCCGGCCTGAATACGGCCCAGGACGGGGATTTTGATGCCTTTGTTGTTAAGAGGGTCTAGCAATGCGGCAACTGGTACATTGAAAAGTTTGGCAAGACGTTGAAGAGATATCGCATCAATACGTGTTTTCCCAGTTTCCCAATAGGAATAAGTATTCTGGTTAATACCAATTTGCTCTGCTACTTGTGCTTGGGTAAATCCTGCAGCCTTTCGTGCTAGTTTCAGTTTTCTCATTACACCAGCCTCCTTGATTCAATCTTATCAACATTCTTGATAAGATAAAATACGTCAACAATTAATTTGATAAAATGATGATATTCCTATTGATATATCATTTCTACTGATGTATACTGACTATGTAATTGATAATATCAATCGCGAGGTGATGCAAACTGTATAATATAAAAGCTCTTCGTCAAGAAGCGGGCCTCACACAACAAGATTTGGGCTCTTTGTTGGGGGTAGGACAATCAACAGTGGCGATGTGGAAAATAAGTGAGAGTAGTCCTCGCGCAGACATGCTTCCCAAATTGGCTCAAATACTCGGCTGCACCATAGACGAACTTTTTGGCCGCCCTGCAGTTAATTGACGGATAACCATGACCTTAGAGCTGCATTTGCGTGGGGATCTGCCCAACCAACGAGTGGAAAAAGAAAATACTGAACAGAGGAGGTCGCCCAAATGAAATGTCAATGTTCGCATCTCTTGCCGACGGGGGCTAAGTTTTGCCCGGAATGCGGAAGTAAGGCCCCTAAGCCTACGGTGACACTAGAAGGCTTTGCAGGAGAATTGCCAGCCGTCATGTGCGCCGCAGAAGCGGCTGACCTGCTCAAGTGCTCCCTCTGGATGATATATGAGCTCGCCAAGCAGGACAAAGTGCCCCACTTTCGCTTAGGGTCCAGACTGAGATTCTCGACGAAGGCGCTGATAGAGTGGGCGGAAAACCAACGCACCATAACAACAACGGATCGTAGATATGGGGCGGGAATGTAGCCTTAGAACGTCTATCCCACGATGCATTTCGCCATTGGCGGAACAACAGGGTCGGATAGAAGTGCGGATGAAGAGATCATTCAATTGGAGGTGTTTGACGGATGGCGGTAGATAAAACCGTAGTGAGGATGGAGGTCCCATATTTCCAAGTTCCCAATAACACATTTGAGGTAGGCATGGACAAACACCAATTGTTGGTTTACATGTTTCTGTGTCGTTGCGGAAACCACGGAGGACGGGCGTTTCCTAGTTACACAACAATTGCAGCTAAATGTGATATTAGCAGAAAAACAGCAATTGAGGTCTGTAAGGCTTTGGTGGGTAAAGGTTTATTGTTAAAAACCACCCGTGAGAATTCACAAGGGGGTCACGTCACCAATATCTATGAAGTTGCCTACCCTGAAAAGAAGGAAATAGCTACTTTGTCTCAGTCCGCGAATGCTGAGGCCGTGAATGAGACATCAAATCCATTTCACACAGAAACCATTATTCCAGCTGAGACTACCCTAGCGAACAGTATGAACCCTAGTGTAGGGGCTACACCACCTAGTGTAGGGGCTACACCACCTAGTGTAGGGGCTACACCACCTAGTGTAGGGGCTACACCACCTAGTGTAGGGGCTACACCACCTAGTGTAGGGGCTACACCACCTAGTGTAAGGGCTACACCACCTAGTGTAGGGGCTACACCCTATAAAGAACTATATATAAAGAACCAAGTTATAAAGAACCAGGTTATAAAGAACACTCAGAACGCGAGCGCGCGCGAGGAAACAAACGGCACTGTGCTCGGGGAGAATGGCTTTGAGGAGTTTTGGAACGCCTACCCAAAAAAGACTGGGAGACAAACCTCTCAAGTCGTGTGGAACCAATATAACCCAACCCCAGAATTTCTTAGTCGTATTATGACCTTTCTCTCGAAGGAAAAGGCCAGTCGGCAGTGGCAGACTGAAGGAGGACGCTACATTCCTAAGCCGGAGAACTGGTTAAGTCAGCGGCGGTGGGAGGATGAGCAGGCACTAACACAAGACATGATCGACGCAGAGTACCTGCGCGAACCAGATTTTATCGCTCTGTATGGGAAAGGCGGTGTAGGGCGTGGGAAAAACTCAGTACATCCAAGAGATGCTCCCGGCACTTGAGGACTACATCAACGATGCTGGACTGCTAGTCTGCGGTACATGCAAGACTCGCAAGCAGTATCAGGTGAAGCTCCTAGGTGCAGCACGAACTGTGCCCGTTATGTGCGATTGTCAGCGAGAGGCCGTGGAGACCGAGGAAGTATATTACCAGCAGGTGGCTGCGAGGAAAAGAGTAGACGCCCTAGCGCGTGACGCTTGTACCTTTAGCCATGATACCGCATGGCGTGAGGCTACCTTCGCGAAAGATGACGGAGTAAACGCAGACGCCTCGGCAATATGTCGTGAGTATGTTCGCTCCTTCGCCACTATGCAGAACGCGAACACTGGCCTACTCTTTACCGGCCCTGTGGGCACAGGAAAATCATTTTTGGCGGGATGCGTCGCAAATGCATTGCTGGCGCAGGGCATAACCGTTGGGGTAACTAGTTTTCCGCAAATCCTTTACCACCTCCGCGATTTCGACAAGAAAGATGTACTAGAGAAACTCCAGACATATGAGCTATTGGTGATTGACGACTTAGGCACGGAACGTGATACCCCTTACGCTGCAGAGCAAGTCTTTCAGGTGATTGATGTGAGGCTGCGCACACAGAAACCTCTTCTCGTGACTACAAACTTAAGTTTTGCCGCCATGAAAGAGGTGCGAGATATCATGCAAATGAGAGTGTATGACAGGGTGCTAGAAATGTGTCCCGTGCATGTAGTATTGACTGGCCTGTCGCGTCGCCCTGATGTGAGCAAGAGAAAGAAGGAGAGGGCTGCCCACTGGCTACTAAATGGGCCGTGATACTGAGCAATATGGCAACGTTAGACACAAATTTTTGCAGGATATTTTGCAGGGAGGTGGAAATAGGTGTACGTAGTACAGTGCATGTCGGGGAAGGAAGCAGACGTCCAAAGTGAAATCTTTTCACAAGGGTATATGGCGCGGGTCCCCGCCGCTGTAAGGATTGAGCGTTGTGGAGGCAAGTGGCTGGACAGACTGCGGGTGCTGATGCCGGGATACGTATTTGTCGACAGCCCTATGCATGACGATCTGTATCACAGCGTTAAGGGCGTGGACGGAGTGATCCGCTGGCTTAATCCGGGGCGGCCAGAGTCGTTGTCCGAAGATGAAATCGCATTTATCCGGAGGCTAACTGCGAACAATGAGCCAGTGCCGCCAGTCGACATTGAGACGAAGCCGCATCTTAGAATACATAGCGGCCCCCTTGCCGGGCTTGAGCACACAATAGTCGACTTCGACCGCCGACAGCGCAAAATCCGTATTTGTGCCACGATGTTAGGCGAGGGATACACCTTTTCCGTAGGGGCCCATTTTAGAGAAACGCCTGTCGAACGCCACTAACAAATCGGTCCACTTTACCAGGGGTCGAGTATTCCCCCGGCGGTAGGTGCCCGTGTCATACTTCGTTTGCGCCAGAGCCTGGAAAGGGTCTGGGTGGCGAAGCATGTCCCCACTAGAACACCACGATTGCTGCTAACCGTACCAACATTGTATAGTATCCCCCCAGAAAAAGGAGGTCCTTTTGTGAAAGTATTTAAGACCATACTCGCTCTCGTGTTGCTGGCGGCAGTCGTGGCTATAGGAGTGTGGAGCTACCCTCGCGTAGCCGCAAGGTTTACTTGGGTGGCTATTGCCGCTATCAACCTTAGCCCTGGTATGCCGATCAGAGAGGGCATGGCCATCTTAAAGCTTTATTGGGTGGACAAAGTCCCTGAAGGGGCAATGCACTCCCTAGAGACCATTATTGGCAACTACGCACGTGAGAGGATTACCAAGGGTGAGATTGTCAGGCCATCTGCGGTGACGGACAAGACTCCTCCCCCAGTACGGACAATGCCAAGGTGGGGATACAGCATCCTTAGTTTTGGTGTGACGAAAGACGATGCCGCCAAGCTGTTTGTTGGGGATCGGGTGGACGTAACGTTAACCCCACGAGAGCGACAGGGCGAACAATATGTGAGTTTAAACCCAATCACCATAAAAAAAGGGTGGAAGGTGCACCACATTGATTATGCGG
>Ga0209105_100170_pt1 | contig 22761 bp, 26 predicted proteins | sample SedPBSmetaG_FD_184158 | JGI IMG/M metagenome (GOLD analysis project Ga0209105, IMG submission 184158) | Freshwater sediment bacterial and archeal communities from Indian Creek, Illinois, USA to study Microbial Dark Matter (Phase II) -... | ecosystem: Environmental > Aquatic > Freshwater > Creek >...
ACAAGACGATCAGTCTATAAAAAAGCCTATCTAAATGTACTTTTACTAGGCATACTAATATCCTACGGCCAAAACGAAATCCAAGAAATCTACGCCATGGAAAATTTCACTTAAAACAGACACCCTGTTAAAGTATTTAAACTATTAATGTGAAAAATACTAAAATTCGTGAAAAATACTTAAAAATAGCTTTGTGTTGTAATTATGAATGATCCAAATATATTTATAGACCATATTTTACAGTCAATTATATTGATTGAAGATTATACAGTGAATATAACGAAAGAAGAATTCTTAAATACAAATTTTATTCAGGATGCAGTAATTCGAAGGATTAAAATCATTGGAAAAGCCGTTGAAAATGTGCCTGACCATTTCAAAAGTAAATATCCAGAAATTCCATGGAAAACAATTACAAATGTTGGAGATACACTTATTCATGAAGAAGTTGATTTAGAATTAATCTGGGAAACAGTAAAAAGTGAGATCCCTGCCCTGAAAGAAGGAATTTTAAAATTGAATGAAGCTAAACTATCCTATTAAACATCAAAATTGTTTTTAATTATCTATATTTTCTATAGGAGAAAAATAAGTTAAACAGAATTATAATTAATTTTATTCTAAATCAATTCCATAAACTTTTTCTACATTTTCAACATGAATCCTGTAAGCATCTTCTTCAGTTAAAATACCATTCCTTAAAAGCTCTTTAGTACGTCTTGGAACTGTTTTTGGACCGAGAACTGCCCCTGGACGGCTTTTCATGTCAAGGTAATCTGTTTCCATTAGAAAATTATTTCCCTTTTTTAATCCCTCAACCAAAACGCTTCTTGTTGCAATTAAAGATGGTGTTAAACCATGGTTTTCCTCTTCACTAACAAGAGGCCCTGAGAAATGTTTTATGACTCGTTTTCTTTCAATGCCTGCTTTATCAGCCATTTCAGCAAATTCTAAAAACTGTTCTTCACAGGCACTTTCAGTGTGGAGCTGCACTGCGCAATCAGCATCTGCAGCAAGTTCCATTGCGTATAGGATAAGTTTATTGTGGACTTCAAGCTCTTCTTTTGAAACTTCATAGTGTGGTCGTCCTATTTCTCCCATTGCAATGGCATCACCTTCCATTACCATCTTCTGCGCTGATTCCAGAGCTTCTCTCATCATTTTTTCAGCGATGGAAAGTTCCATACCGTTTTTAATGCGCCTTGAAATTTCTGCAGGATGAGCTCCAACAATTGCAAAAGATTTCATATCAAGCTCAGCATTTATTTCACCCACATATTTTATAACAAGCTCCATGGCATCATCAAAGCTGCATGATCTTCCAACAGTCCATGTGGGTTTATTTGGAATGATCATAACATTTCCTCCAGCCCTCTGGAATTTTTTAGCAACTCCAACAGGACCTTCGCCGTTTAAAGGATCAACATGTATATGGTTATCTGTAATAATCAAATCTTTCATAGAACTGCCTTTTTGCATTGGTTTCATCTGTATTTAATTTATTTCCAAAGATTTAGCTATCCCATATTCATCACTAAAGCATTTTCAAATATACTTACAGGAGGATAAATCCCCGTCCATATCTTAAAGGCTTCAACTCCCTGATAAATTAACATTTTAATGCCAGATACAGTTTTTGCTCCACATTTTTCAGCTTCCCTTAGTAAACCTGTTTTCAATGGATTATAAACAATATCATTAACAATGAGATTTTCATGCATCATCTGAGATCTAACAGGCGGTTCATCATCAGTATGGGGATACATTCCAATGGGAGTGGTATTAATCAGAATATCAGCATTTAAAAGCTCACTTTCAAGCCCTTTACCAAAATCCACAGTTTTAACATCTAAATTCAGTTTTTCAATAATATCTTTTTGAAGGTTAAGGGCATTTTCAGGAGTTCTATTTGCTATTACAAGTGATCCTGCACCTTCAAGGAGTATTTGAAATGCAATGGCACGTGCTGCTCCTCCAGCACCTAAAATAATAACTTTTTTATTTTTCACACCGCTAACTTCTTCAATGGCCTTAACAGCGCCAATACCATCCGTATTAAATCCTTTTGCCTGATTTCCATCGAATTTAATGGTGTTAACAGCGCCAATAAGTTCTGCAATTTTATCCACAGAATCAAGGTACCTGATAACTTCTGTTTTATGAGGGATGGTTACGTTAAGCCCTTTTATGTTTAAAGATTTTGATCCCATTATCGCATCTTCAAGAGCATCTTCAGCCACTAAAAAAGGTACATAGATATAGTCAAGGCCTAAATACTTAAAAGCAGCATTATGCATTAGTGGAGATAAACTGTGTTCTACGGGATTCCCAATTATTCCAGTAACGTTAGTTTTACCAGTTATCATTTTATCCTCTTAATCGTGATCTTATGTATACTATTTTTTTAAACCAATTTAAATTTTATTTAGATTCAAATTTTTAAATTGGTTTATCAAACAGGATTAATAGAATATTTTATATTTATCAGATTAAATAAAGATTGGTGTATTAAATTGGAGAAAATATTTAAAGTGGAAATAATGGGGGATATTTGATGCCTGTAAAGCAAAGATTTGTTCTGGATACAACTGCATTTACAGATATGCAGCTTAGAAAAGAATTTGGAGATGGAGATCTGACAAAAACAGTGAATTTAGTGACAGATTTAATTGCAGGGTCACGAATAAAGCTTAACATGAGTTGTCACATGCCTCCAATAACATATAAAGAACTTATAGATTATTTAACCAGATATGAATGCCCTGAAGATGTACTGGTGAAAACTGAGACATGGATCGTCAAAAAAACTCCTGATAGATACGAAATAAAAATCCCCTCTGAAATATTCTATGAATACGTACAGGATATGAGGGAACGGATGAATAAAGGAATGAGAATATCTGAAAATGCATTATGGGAAGCTGCCGTTGAATCAATGGTCATGTTATCAAAAGGAAATAAAAAATCAGATATTGAACTTGAAATTCTTGGATCTGCAATTAAAGACTTTAGAAAAAAATACAGGGTCGCTTTAAGAAAAGGTACACTTGACAGCGCTCCTGATCTGGATGTTTTGCTCCTGGCCAAGGAATTAGATGCTGGAGTCGTAGCAGCAGATGAAGGTATTAGAGTTTGGGCTGAAAGGCTTGGATTGAGGTTTCTAAGTGCAAAATCATTCCCCAAAATGGTTGAAGAATATTTGAAGTATTACAAATGAATGTGCTGGTCATATCTGACATACCTTATGAGAATTTCTATTAACCTTTTGTTCTGTGATAGTATTAAATGTTTTTGAGAATTGAAATCCTAAAGAAATTGTTTAAAATAAAAAATTAAGAATATTTAAATAGTATTATGCTAATATAATACTATAATAATTATGAGATAATAATTATGAGTTCGTTTAATAATTATATTCTGAAGAAGGTGTGTGTATATATTGAAGAGCCCACAAAAGAGCACCCAGAAAATGACCGTACGCTGTTTTCATGCCTTAATTTCGATCTCTTCCAACTACTCATACTAATAATAAACAAACCCATATAGAGGTAGCTATATAAAAAAAATAAGTAAATAGAAATTCTCTTATGATATTTCAACAACTGCATAGAACCGTTACTTCTTTTGGAGAAAAACTTTGTGTGATTTTGCAATCAGAGGTTCAAGAGGAGAGTTTTAAACAAGTTTAATATGAGGCTCTGCAGAAGGTCTCGATGATTTAATTTAAAAGGTGGATTGTTATGAGATGTATAGTAATAGGTGCAGGCAACGCTGGACGTCCTGCTGCAAGAATTCTAAACCATGCTGGCAACGATGTTGTTATCACAGATAGAAAACCCTTAATAAAATTTCCAAAAGATGTTCAAGAAATCCTCCTGAAAATGGAAAAAGAAGGAGTGGTGCTTCATTTAGGATCAGATATGCATGATGATCTTAAAAATTTTGACCATGCATACATATCTCCGGTGATACCAGTAGATGCCACGATCAAACAAAATATCAAACAAAATAAGATGAAGTTAATTAAAAATGAGGATATCGCAAGTATAATAGATAGGGAAATTGGCATAGATATAATTGGGATAGCAGGGACGCTTGGGAAAACAAGTACCACTCACATAATATCCCACATATTTAAGTCTGCAGGATATAAAGTGTGGACATGTTCATCCCAACATGGAAATCTACTTAGCGAGATCATAGTTGATGGAATAATTCATAATTATCATAAGAAAAATGATATTGCAGTTCTTGAAATTCCTCATGGTACCTTAAGGCTCATGTCCCAAGTGAAGCTGAAGATAGGGATCCTTACAAATATCTATCCAGAGCATCTTGCAGAATTCGGCGGATCCATGGATAAATACACTGCTCGTGAACTGCTTATAGCTAATATGCCAGACATTTTTATTGCTAATATAAAATGCAGGAATCTGGTAAATAGAAACGATGTGGTTTGGTATGGTTCAGGAGGAGATAAAAGTAATGTCCAGGGTGAGTTAGTGGATGAAAAGCTCATGATCAAATACGATGTTGGTAACCGATCTGGAAAATTTCAAAGTCCTCTTAAAATGTTGGGGTACTATGTTGAAAATTCCATAGCTGCGGCCGCAGCTTCAATATGCTATGGTTTGGATGAAGAAAGCATAAAAAGTGCATTGAGTAAATTCAGCGGAATTTCAGGTCATATGGAATATTTAGGAAAATATTGTAATAGAGAAGTATATTTTGATGCAGCCTATATACCTGAGGGTCTTGTTCCTACTCTAAAATTTTTTTCTGGGCGTTCTTTAGTGGTTTTGATAGACAATCCTGATAGCAGCACTCCTCGAGACAAATACATGATGGGTAACATACTTGGTAGATACGCCAAAGTTATAATTGCTACTGGATACAATGAAACCATGGGAAACCTGGACATGGATGCTGCTCAAGAAGTTTTAGCTGGAGCTTATAATTCAAAAGCCTTAAAAATTGCAGTTGAAGACATGGAAACTGCAGGAGAGCTTTCCATTAAATATTCACAACCAGGAGATACAATATTGCATGTAGGTCCTGGAGCTATATCTGCATATAAAAGTGTGAAGTTTGGTATGCTTTCTGGAATAAAAAAAGGATGTAATAAATATAGATAATTTCTATTTACTTGATTTTTGGAGTTGTATTTTAATTAATTTTTTGATTTTGGCGGGATGATGATGGTGGCTGTTGTGTGTCCGGCCGTACGAAACTAAAGCCCACGAACACTATCAAAATTCAAAGAATTTTGATGCAGGAGAAATCCCACAAAATCCCACAAAATCTCCGATTTTGGGGCCCCAAACACTTTCAAAAGCTCTGCTTTTAATGCCTCGAAAATTCCGTAGGAATTTTCGGCGGCTTTGTGTTTGAGCGTTTTCAGACAGATCTTTTTTGCAGGCTGGTTGCACATTCTTAAAATAAAACTCATTTAAAATCTAAGTATTAAATTTAATCTAACAGTTCTTTAATAATGTTAATTGTGTCTTTTATAGCAGTTTCAAGTAATTCATTACCATAATTCTCATCTATACAAACACCTTTCTTTTCAACACTTTCTGCACCCTGATTTATTCCTTCGTCAATAGCTCTGGCTTCACCAAAACCTACCATTCCCACTTCAGGATATTTTTGAAAATTACAGTGATCTCTAAGTTTTGATTCATCTAAAATTCCTAAAATACTTCCAATTGAAAGTTCACCGGTTCCAGCATGCGGACCTTCTATTTCCACTATCCGGTTGTTAAAAATTATTTTGATGCCTAATTCGTTTTCAATTTCTTCAATGTAATTAATGAGAGGTAAATTACCCCCATGACCGTTTACAAGAATCACTTTCTTAATTTTTAAACATTTTTTTGCACTTTGCACTGCAGGAAACAACCTTTTTTTAGCTAATTCTTCAGCACCTATGTGAATACCGTGCTGTATGTAATCGTATTCAGCAGCTGCATACAGTATTCCCAAGAATTTTGCACCGCTTCTTAAAGCTGCTTGAAGCGCAATGTGTGATGCAATTTTAGAATCTGTATCTATGGGTAGTGCAGCACCGTGATTTTCAAGGTGGGATCCAACTGCAAGTATCCCAATTTCATGTACTTTAGGGGAAATAACATTTCCTGAGGAGTAGTTAAGTTTCATAAGCCCACAACTTTTAATTTTATATTTCCAAATTCCACAATTTATCTCCAATATAATGAATTGTCTTTACAGCTTTTCCTTCCCTGTTTTCTACCATTTCAGGGCCAGAAATAAGTGCTCTTCCAGTTGCAAGAGGTTTTCTATGGGTTTCTTCAATAATTATAACCAGATCTCCTTCAAGAATCTTTGAATCTGCTTCTGTTATCCCGGGACTCATTATATCTGCACCCTTGGCCACAAATTTTACAGCACCCATATCAACTACAACATATTTTTCTGTAACATCAAGTTTCAAAGCACCTTTTAATGTTGGAAAATAAGTACCCTCAATGTTCATGGCTACTGGTTGTCCGTCTACAAGTATTACCCTCAAAATCTTCGATTTTGGGGCATCGAAAACGGAGTTTTCGAATGTATCATAAGGATCACTTTCCAGTATTTCAATCCTGCTTTTAGGGCCGATTAAGGTTGAATAAGTCCCCAAATGGGTTTTAAGCTTTTTTAATTTCTTTTTTTGAAGGTAATACCTTTTTTTTATTTTCAATGTCACACCAGATTAAAACTATCTTATCATATGATCTAAATTTTACTATATTATAATTTTTACTATATTATAATTTTAATTAAATTAAATATTACATGGTTGGAAGTACTTTAACTATTTAAACCTTTAACACCAGGTTGATAATTCTTTTTTATACATAATAATCTTTAAATGTGAGTATTATGATAAGTTGATTTGTAATAACTCTGTAACTAAACTTTTAAATATGAAAAGAATAAATATGAAAATCTCTAAAAAAATTGAATTAATTCAATCAGATTACAATGGTTCAAATGATTTAATTAACATAAGACATGATATGTTCTATAATTGGTGAAGGATACATTTAAATATAAATCCACCAACAATGATATAAGGACAGGTGATAATGTGACTCAACAGAAGAATGTGAATGTTTCAAGACCACTGGACGCATTAGGTAAATCATTAAACTCTCAGGTACTAATTAAGCTTAAAGGTGGAATAGAATTTAGGGGAGTTCTAAAAAGTTTTGACATGCACATGAATTTAGTATTGAATGATGCTGAAGAACTTGAAGACGGGGAATCATCCCGAAGATTAGGTATTGTGCTTATAAGAGGAGACAACATTGTTTATATATCTCCAGGATAAATTAAAACCTGTATAAGTTAATTTTGATATCATAAAACTGAATTTTGATTCTTATTTGACCAAATTTTGAGGAGGATTAATAAATGAAAGGGACGCCATCATTTGGTAAGCGTAATAAAAAGACCCACATTAGATGTAGAAGATGTGGTAAAAATTCCTATCATGCAAGGAAAAAATACTGCGCAGCGTGTGGTTTTGGTAGATCCGCCAGGATCAGGACCTACAGCTGGCAGAACAAAAAACTTAATGGATACAGGTTGAAATAGATGGATGTTAAAAATCCAGTTGATGTACGGATAATTGTAGAAGGTGCATCAGATGTGGAAAGCATTTCTAAGGCTATGCGCAACATAGCTTTAGGCGCTGAATACCACATTACCATATCCTCTATAATTCCCACTACAAGCTCTGAAATAGCAAAAAGAGCTGTAAGTGGCGCAGATATTGTTTTAATTGCAACTGATGTTGATGCTCCAGGGCGTGAACTTGCAGAAAAGTTCCGCAGAGTGTTAAAAGACGAAGTTGGTCACATAGAACGAATGAAACTGCCATTCGGTCATGATGTGGAATACATAGATCCTTATTTAATACAGAATGAAATTAAAAATGCCATAATAAGATCAGGACTAATATCTATAGCTAATATAAAGCGTTTTAGAGAACTTGAAGCAAAGATAAAAGAATATGCTGACAATATCAAAGATTTAGCCTGGAAAAATAAGGATTTAGAAAATTTGAACGATGCTCTTAACTTTGAGAATGAAGAAACTAAAAGAAAAAATGATAACTACAAAGAGCAATTAGAGGCTGTAAATAGTAAGTATAAATCTTTAAAGAGTGAATTTGGTTCAATAAAATCTAAATATGAAGAAATTCAAAATAAAAACTTTTTTGAAGTGTTTCATGTTGATGAACTATGGGAAGAATCTTTTAATGAAAAATTAAAAGACAAAGAACAGATTTATTTTATCAGTAATGAGTTTAAACCAGAAAATATTGTGGTTGGCCAGGATAAAATTGCTGCATCCTCCAGGAAAGATGCTGTAGACTGGCTTAAAATAATAAGAACAGCATTAATTTTTGAGAGTTCTAAAAACATTTAATAAGTATTGCACATTAAATTTAACTACCTTAATTCATTTTTATTAATAAGCATTGGAGAAAGGAGAATTCAAATTGCAGGATAAATGTGGAATTGCAGGTGTATATTCTCATAGCAAGTCTGACAAAATCTCAAGAGCTATATATTATGAGCTTTACGCCTTGCAGCATAGGGGGCAGGAATCTGCAGGCATATCAGTTCACGATGGAAACGAAATGAGCACATATCGAGGTATGGGCCTTGTTTGCGAGGTATTTAACAATGGGAATATTAAAGGGCTTGATGGCCACGTGGGAATAGGCCATGTGAGGTACTCAACTACGGGAAAATCAAAAATAGAAAATTCACAACCATTTTTTGAAGAATTTGATTATGGAACAATTGCTGTTGCACACAATGGAGATATAATAAATTCCATGGAATTAAGGGAAGAACTGAAGCAGCAGGGCTATGAATTTAAATCCTCAACTGATTCTGAGGTTATCTGTCGTTTACTTACAAAGGAATACACCAGAACAGGAGATATTGTAAAAACAATTCAGAAAGTTTCAAAAAGGCTTACTGGTTCTTATGCACTGGTTATTTTACTAAATAATGAGTTGATTGCAGTTAGAGATCCTATGGGAATAAAACCACTTTCTCTTGGTAAAAAAGACGATATTACGCTTATTGGTTCTGAAAGTGTTGCTTTTGATGTTTTAGGTGGCGAATACATTCGTCCTGTAGAACCGGGGGAAATATTAGTTATAAATGATGAAATAAAGAGCTTTAAAATGGAAAATAGTGTAAAACCCAGAAGAGCTCATTGTGTGTTTGAATATGTTTATTTTGCACGTCCAGACAGCATACTGGACGATAGAAGTGTTTATGAAGTGCGTTTAAATATTGGAAGATCACTTTCAAGGGAATATTCTGCAGATGCAGAAGTAGTAATGCCTGTTCCTGACTCAGCGATAACTGCTTCAATAGGCTATTCAAGAGAATCAGGACTTCCTTATGGAGAAGGACTTATAAAAAATCGTTATGTGGGTAGAACGTTCATAATGCCCAACCAGGAAGAACGTGAAAACTCAGTCCGGCTTAAAATGAATCCTGTTAAATCAGAACTTGAATCTAAAAAAATAGTTTTAATAGATGATAGTATTGTGCGTGGAACAACCTCAAAGGCTACAGTTGATGTTCTTAAGGAAGCTGGAGTTAAAGAAATCCATTTAAGGATAGGGTGTCCTCCCATAATTTCCCCGTGCTATTATGGAATAGCAATGGCCACAAAAAAAGAACTTGTAGCATCTAATAAAGAAATAGAAGAAATCAGAGAATATTTGGGTGTTGATTCGCTTGGATATTTAAGTGTTGAATCACTTGTTGAATGTATAGGTATATCAAAGGATAAACTCTGCATAGGATGTCTAACAGGTGAATATCCAACAGAGTTACCAGCAGATATTGAAGAATATGAAGCAGAACGCTGTACATGTCCTTAATTTTATTTTCAAAAACTGAAATTAAAACCGGTGATTAAAATAGTTGAATTACTTGCTCCAGCACGTGATTTTGCTGCATTAAGTGCTGCAATTAAAAATGGTGCAGATTCTGTTTATCTGGGCATTGAAGGATGCAACATGAGAGCAAATGCATCCAATTTTACACTTGGAAGCCTTAAAGATGCTGTAAGGCATTGCCATGATTTTGATAAGAAGATTTATGTCTGCACCAACACCATAATGAGAAATAAGGATATAAACTATTTTAAAGAAATTTTACCAGTTATCTATTCTTACGATGTGGATGCATTAATTATTTCTGACATTGGGGCTCTTAAAATTGCAGGAGATGAAGGTATCGATGTTCACATGAGCATTCAGGCCAACATTTCAAATTTATATTCATTGAATTTGCTTGAAGAGCTTGGAGTTAAGCGTGCTGTCCTTTCAAGAGAATTATCACTTAATGAAATAAAAGAGATTGCAGAAAACACTGATTTAGAGGTAGAAACATTTGTTCATGGTGCAATGTGTGTTGCAGTTTCTGGAAGGTGTTTTTTAAGCTCATCACTATATGATAAAAGTGCAAACTGCGGTGAATGTTTGCAGCCGTGCAGAAAAAACTGGAAATTGATCTTTGAAGATGGAGAAGAATTTGGGTTAATTCAAAATGAAAATGAAAGTCAGATTTTAAGTCCAAAAGATTTATGCATGATAAAACATGTTCCAGAACTTATTGAAGCAGGTATTGATACATTTAAAATTGAAGGAAGGGCCAGGCCGGCAGATTACGTTGCAACAGTGACTAAAGTTTACAGGGAAGCCATTAATTCATATGAAAGCGGAAACTGGGAATTTAACGATAAATGGATTGATGAACTTAAAAAAGTCTTTAATAGAGGTTTTGACACAGGATTTTACTTTAAAACTCCATTTAAAACCAGTCAATATAATGAGGCCACTTATATTAAAAAAGATATTGGTAAGGTTGTTAATTACTATAAAAACGTTTCTGCAGCTGAAATAAGATTGTGGAATAACCTTAAAGTCGGCGATGAAATTATAATAAGTGGTAGTAAGACTGGATCGCTAATTCAAATGGTAGAATCAATGCAAATTGAAGGTAAGGATATTAAAGATGTTAAAAAAGGACAAAATGTGGGTATTCAGGTTAATGACAGAGTAAGGCCTAATGATTTAGTTTATAAGATGATCAAGAAGTAGTAATTTTAAAAATTATTTTTTTCATGCTTGAGGCTGTCCAATAATTAGATATTTTGTGAAATAAGATACTTATTTTTTAATATAGAGCCGTCGAAAATCTCTGACTTTCGGACAATCAAAATTCTTTGAATTTTGAAAGTCCTATTTGAGCTTATTTTTATTAGGATTTTGATTTATGAGACAGCCCCACTTATGAGGATTTTGATAAACCCCACAAAATCAAAGATTTTGGGGCCCCAAACACTTCGTGTTTGAGAGGCTTTGTTTGTTGATTGGTATGATTATTTTTAATTGTTTTATGATTTTATTAAATTGTTTCATTGTCTTTTTTAAGGAAAACTTTTTTAAGGAAAATAAATGTTCTAAGACGGTTATTCCATAGTAATAATTAGATTATAAATCTTATCCTCTACAATTTTAGAGGTTTTTCAAAAATCTCATAAGAGGTTTTTCAAAAATCTCATAAAATAAAAATATTAACACGAATATATATATTAAGATTAATATATTAAGATTAAAAAATACATACATTAAGGTTAAGGAGTGATAAAGTGATTAAAGCAGCAATCGTTGTAAAAGATCTTATTAAGAGATATGGTGACCTAACTGCAGTTGATGGAGTCAGCTTCGAGGTCTATGAAAACGAGATCTTCGGTATCGTTGGGCCAAACGGCGCCGGCAAGACCACCATGGTGGAGTGCCTGGAGGGATTGAAATTCCCATTTGAAGGGTTTGTCCGTATCCTTAACCTGGATCCAAAAGCAGATGGCTACAAACTAAAGCAACGGATAGGTATACAGCTTCAGGAAGGCAATTTCCCAGACAAAATTAAAGTCAGAGAGGTACTTGAGCTTTTTGCCAGTTTCTATACCAATTCTTTACCTGTCGAGTCTCTTCTGGAAAAAGTAGGGTTGTTGGACAAAGTTGATAACTACTTTGAAAATCTGTCAGGAGGTCAAAAACAGAGGCTCTCAATTGCTCTGGCTCTGGTCAACGACCCGCAAGTAGTTTTCTTCGACGAACTGACAACAGGACTTGATCCACATGCCCGAAGGGCGATGTGGGAAATGGTAAGCAGTATTCGTGAGACTGGTAAAACAGTTATTCTAGTCACTCACTTTATGGAAGAGGCAGAGCAGCTCTGTGACCGGGTAGCAATCGTCGATCATGGTAAAATTGTCGCCTTGGACACACCGACCAACCTCATCAGGGGCATTGACAATGTTTCAAATCCATCACTTGAGGATGTCTTCCTCGCAATTACAGGCAAGGAGATGAGAGAATGATGTTTTTCAAACAGTTCATGAAGCTGACCTCAACCGAGTTGAGGCTGTTCCGGCGCGAGCCGATAGCGCTGTTTTTTACCATCATTTTTCCAGTCTTTATGCTCTTCATGATAATGGAGGTTTTCATCCCTGCTGAGGCCCCCAGGGACGTCATCAACTATGTGGTGCCACCCCTGATGGTTCTCATCGTCGCCACTGCAGCCATATTTAATGTGCCTCAGAGCATTGTCACCTACCGCCAGATCAAGTTCCTCAAGCGCTTGAAGGGCTCTCCGGTTGCGCCCCTCACCATCCTGAGTAGCATCATACTTGCAAATTTCATTGCTACAATCCTTGGGATTATTCTGCTCACTGCTGTGGCATTTCTGCACTACGATGCTACCTTTGCCGGAGACTTCCTTTCTTTCCTTACAGGCTTTGTTCTCGTCTTCCTGAGTTCTGCTGCTATCTTCATGTTTATACCTGCGGTATCCCGATCCGAACGAACAGTCATCACCATCTCACAGATCATTTTCTTCCCGGTGATGTTCTTCTCTGGAGTGCTCATGCCACTGGATATGCTTCCTGAATGGATCAGGCTCTATATTTCCCCGTATATACCGGTGACCTATGCTGTTGAGCTGATGCAAGAACTATGGATAGGTACTCCACTTGGCGACCTCACACGAGAAGTGTTAACCCTGCTTGGTATTCTCTGCCTTGGCCTGGTTATTGCTGCCTACACCTTCCAGTGGGAATAAAGAAAAAAATTTGACCCTAAATCATCATAAATAGACAGTATTTTTTGTTTATTCTTGCACTGAAATTGGTGAACTGTTTTCGGGAATGATTTTTTGTTGGATTTAAGTTTACAGGTTGTGTGGTGTCCTAATTCGCTGATTTTGTTTATAAGATCTGTGGAAAACCACCACCTGTTAAAAACAACCATTAACTACTTAGCATGGTTAAAAAACCAATTATAACTGGAACGCCATTTTTTATCCCTGTAATCATCCGCTAACATCTTATGAAGACCCCGTACTGTTTCACGATTATCAGGAAACAGAAATAGCAGCCGACTCATGAAAAAGACTTGGTTTAGTAAAAAGGTCCCTAAAACCCCCAGCAAAAACTTCAAGACACTCAGGTATAATCTTAACCATAAAAACAAACCCTCATAAAACATACACCAAGTATTATTTTATATAGTAATAGACGAAACATTTAAAAATAATTAGGATTATTTTTGGTTGGAGTTAAAAAAGAGATTAAGAAGAGGAAAGTGAATGCTCTTATTTTAGATCGTTTGATTTTTATTAGAAAGATGTTTGAGTTAGATGATGTTCCGTCAGCATCAAAATCCGTGGGAATTGGCGCGTCAACAGGTTATATATGGTTACAAAGATGGAATGAAGAAGGATTAAATGGATTAATACCTTAATATGATGGAGGAAAACCTCATAGGCTTTCTGAAGAAGATTATAAAAAACTAGATGAAATACTGGAAAAAACTCCTAATTTAACTGCAGATATAGTCAGTGACATTCTAAAAAAGCTTAATTATACATATACAAAGCCATTTATTACCCCAATATTAATATAAAATTACCCCAATATTAATAATTTCCATCATCACAATCAGACATTTCATAATAAATCCGCTGGTTTTAGTATCAAATTAATACTCCCTTTCTACCTGATTAAATGATCCTAGAAGCGCAATTGTTTTAATATTCTGAGCTTATGTTGGGTTTGAACTTGTTACTGTTCATTCAGATGAAGCGGGAATTTTATCAACTACAAGACTTCCATATTCAATGGCAAGAGATGGCCTTTTACCAAAAAATACATCCAGAATATGAAACTCCTTATGTTTCAATTATTTTCATAACCTCAACTGCACTTATAGCTTCAATTCCTGAAAATATCAGCCAGTTGGTTATTTTATCTGTATTTACAATTCTTTTCTGTTATTTAATTACATTTCTGTTTTTCCTCTAAAAGAAGATAATCTAATCCGTTAGTTGAAAAAATAAAAAAATAATTTTAAACCTATTTCTGCTTAAATCATTATCATTCACATGCTCCACACTTATAGCATCCAAAAGTTTCACACCACGGTGTTATTTCGCCTTTCATGGCTTTTTGATATTCTCGTTTTAAAAATTCGGGCTTAATACCCACATCAATATTTTTCCATGGCAAATCATCATCTAAATTCCATTTAATATCTATTTTTTTCCATTCTCTAAATCTATACTTCTTTTTGTAGGTTTTTTCAATTAAATCTCCAATTTTTGCATCTCCAATTGATAAAATGTGCTGAATGTACGCCCCCTTTAAATCTTCCACTTTAAGTGATACATTTTTAAGATTCTGATTTATATAATCATATTTTGTCTTCAAATCGTCCAAATCAAATTTTTCCCATTGAAATGGAGTATGAGGCTTTGGAATGAAAGGATTTATACTTATTCTAACTGCATTTTTTCGGTTACTCATTTTATTGATGGTTTTTATATAATCAACCATTTCCTGAATATCCTCAACTGCTTCTAAAGGTAACCCCACCAAAAAATACAGTTTAACGTTCATTTTCCTTTTAAATGCCATATTCATTACGTTATAAATTTGTTCATCACTTATTGGTTTATTTAATACTTTTCGAAGATTCCACGTAGATTCAGGAGCTATGGTTATGGTTTTAAGCCCACTTCTTTGCAGAACATCAATTAAATTTGAAGTTATGGCTTCTATCCTCAAAGAAGGGCTTGTAACTTTAAATCCCCGCTCCATAAGCCCTTTACATAATTCTTCTATTTTAGAGTACCCTGAAACATCCGCACCAATTAAAGCAATCTTATTTAATCCTGTAACTTTCCTTCCTTTTTCAGCTATACTAAATAGTTTTTTTAAAGAAGTTTCTCTTCTAGGCCTGTAAATGCATCCTGCCATACAGAATCTGCAGCCGCGAGTACATCCTCTGGAAACCCCAAGCAGGAACGCATCCCTAAATGCAGGTATAAAACGCTTATCATCAGTTTTTGGGACAACCTGCCTTACAGGATGCCATGCATCTTCCATGTCTTTAACAATAGCCATTTTTACAGGATTATCTGGAATATAAACTCCTTTAACATCTAAAAATGCATCAATTTCCTTTTTAGGGTTGTCAAGCTCCATATAAATATCAATTACTTCATCAAGAATTACCTCTGCTTCCCCCACAATGAAAAGATCAATGAATTTACTCATTGGAAGAGGATTTGAGATTGCACACGGCCCTCCAGCAATAATTAAAGGATCATCTACAGTTCTGTTTTCTTTTTTAGGCTCAATTTTGGCCTTGCCTAACATTTTCAGCACGTTGAAATAGTCCTGTTCATACTGCAGGGAAAATCCAATGATATCAAAATCAGAGAGCTTTGAATTGGACTCTAAACTTTCAAAGTAAGGATAAACAACTCTTTCGCAGTAAACATCTTCCCTTGAATTCAGGAAATCATATATAACATGAAACCCAAGTGAAGACATTGCTGCTTTATAGATGTTAGGATAACATGATGCAAACCTTAAATCAACCTTTCTTGGATCCTTTATAACCACATTTTGCTCACGAAGCATAATTATAATTTGATTTAAGTTATAATTAAAACATTTTTCACGCACCATATTTTTGCAGTTACATAGATTAATATCAATTAATTAAAAACGAAAAGGTAAAATAAATGAAATACGTAGCTGTTGGAGGCACATTTGACCAGTTTCACAAAGGACACGAAAAACTGCTGAATGAAGCGTTTAAAACATGTGATAATGTGCTAATTGGAGTTACATCTGACGAATTTGGAGGGAAAAAGAGCAGTATTGACCTCTATGCAAAAAGAATTTCCAGGCTTGAAGAGTTCCTGCAGAAATTCAATTCAAGATATGTGATAAAAAAACTGGAAGACCCCCACGGCCCAACGATTTATGATTCAAATATAGATGCAATTGTCGTAAGCAGGGAAACAAAACCCACGGCAGATAAAATTAATGAAATAAGGCATGAAAAAGGAATGGACCCCCTTAAAATTTTTGTAATTGATTGGGTGCTTGCAGATGACGGAAAACCAATTTCTTCAAGCAGAATAAGGAAAGGAGAAATAGACAGAAATGGGAAAGTGGTTTATAATCCTCCAAAAGTATAATAACAAAGTTTAAGCCTATTAAACTCATTTAAACCCTATGAAAATTTTGATTAACCTTCTGATTTTTTTTGATCTTAATTAATCGTGAAATCGAGTTTTGGCTGCAAATTACATACTAAAACTGGTATGGACTAGTGGTCTCTACGAAAACTTGAAACCATCCCTGTGTGCATGACAGTCCAAATAGACCTGAGCAAGGAGAAGTAGCTTACCGAGATCGAAGATGTGCATTTGCCCCTTGTAAAGGTGGGAACACCCTTTTACGCAAACATGTTCAAAGCCGTCGAAAATTCTACGAATTTTCGGGCAATCAAAACCTTTGGTTTTGAAAGCCCTCAAACACAAAGCCGCCGAAAATCTATGATTTTCGAGGCATCAAAATTCTTTGAATTTTGACAGTGCTCGTGGCTTTAGTTTCGTACGGCTGGACACACACCAGTCTTCCACAATCATCCTGCCAAAATCGTAAATCCACTGCAAAAACAAAAAAAAATTATTTCCCAAAAAACTAATGAAACACAACCAAAAAAAATCAAGTAAATAGAAATTATCTAACAGGTTAATATATAAAGACAATTTAAAGACTATTGCTGAATTTTCCAGCAAAATTAACAATTGTTAACTTAAATGCAACGTTATATATATCCCAGATAAAATATAAAAAAACTAATTTATTCATGTGAAAATTGAAAATTTTCACGGTTGCGAATCCCTCAAAACCTATGATTTTGGGGCCGAAAAACAAAGCTTACAAACATGAAATGTTTGTGCATTCGAAAATCATAGATTTTCGATGCATGAGAAAACTTTTGTTTTCTCTGCCTCGAAAACCCCTCAAAATCTCCGATTTTGGGGCCCCGAACACTTCGTGTTCGTGGGCTACGGTTTTCGGCGGCCATAGGAAACTATATTTCCTCCGCTGTACAGAAATTTGTTCTGTGACCCAAAAAAATCTTCGATTTTTTGACGGCGCCGAAAAATCAGAGATTTTTGAGGAAATTTTCGAGTGCTTATATTATAAAACAGTGGTGGTAAAACTGCTACTTGAAATAACTGATTTAGCTGTTGAAGTTAACGGAAAAGAGATTTTAAGTGACATAGATTTGTATATCAACAAAGGAGAGACTCACGTTCTTTTAGGGCCAAATGGTTCTGGTAAAAGTACCCTATTTATGAGTATACTTGGATTTCCAAAGTACAATATAACCAGGGGAGAAATTATCTTTAAAGGAAAGGATATAACCAGTTTATCCACTACAGAACGCGTAAAAATGGGAGTAGGTGTGAGTTTTCAAAATCCTCCAGCCATAAGAGGAGTGAAACTCAGTGATCTCCTTAAAATCGAACATGGCGAAACTGGTGAAGAATTAAGCCCAGAAATGAGGAAGCTTGCAACTAAACTTAAATTTGATGAAAAATTCCTTGAAAGAGATGTTAACCTGGGATTTTCAGGCGGAGAAGTGAAGCGATCTGAAATTTTACAGCTTCTTGCACAACAACCCGACTTTATCATGTTTGATGAGCCTGATTCTGGAGTGGATATCGAAAATGTAGAGCTAATAGCTGAAGAAATTAATGTATTACTTGATAAGGACAAGAAACCCGGTATGAGAGAAAAATCTGGCCTTCTTATAACTCACCTGGGCTATATTCTGAATTTCGTAAATGCAGATATCGCTCATGTGCTTATGGATGGTAAAATAGCCTGTTCAGGAAACCCCGCTGAAATTTTAGAATGCATTAGAAAAGAAGGATTTAAAGGATGTGTTGAATGTTGCAGAGTGCGTTAGAACGGGCTAAAAAAGCTCAGGAAAAAAAGGCTCTTTATGGAAAAGATATAGATCTGGAAAAATTCATAAGAGAAGAAGCAGAGGAACATGAACGAGTGGATAGGGCCAGCGAAGTTCCTAAAAAGGTTCAAGAAACTTTACTTAAAGTAGGGGTAGATCCAACTGAAAAGGAACGGGCAGGTACATTTATCCAGGTAGACCAGAGCTGTGTCTGTACTACATGCCCTTCTGAAAATGTTGAAATAATGGGGATGAGTGTGGCGCTTGAAAAATATGGATGGCTTAAAGATTACATGTGGAAAGCTGTAGCGCCTGATACCGATAAATATACAGCTCAAACTGCTATAAGGGAAGCAGAAGAAGGTAGCAGCGGTTATTTCATAAGATCATTACCAGGTTCCAGAGAGGTTTTTCCATTACAGGCATGCATGTTTATTGGAGATGAAAAAGTAATGCAAACCGTTCACAACGTTATAATTGCAGAAGAAAACTCTGAATTGCATATTATTACTGGCTGCGCTACAGGTGAAGATGTTAGCTCAGCACTTCACGTTGGTGTATCTGAGTTCTACCTTAAAAAAGGAGCTAAAATCACATTTACAATGGTGCACAACTGGGCAGAGCAGGTAGATGTGCGTCCAAGAACAGGTATTATGGTTGGAGATGATTCAACTTATATCAGCAATTATATACTTACAAGTCCTGTTAGAAGCATTCAGTCATATCCAACTGCATACTGCTCAGGTAAAAACTCTAAAGTACTGTTCCAGTCCATTCTTGGCGGTCAACAGGATTCGCTACTGGACATGGGGTCCCGTGTTATTTTGGAAGGGGAAGGTTCCAGTTGTGAGATAATTTCAAGAGTAGTTTCTAAGGATAACTCTCAAATTTATTCTCGTGGGCATTTAGCTGGTAGGATGCATGATACAAAGGGACACCTGGAATGTCATGGTCTTGTTTTATCTGATAATTCCATGATATATGCAGTTCCAGAACTTGAAGGTAGTACTACAGAGCTTGAACTGTCTCACGAGGCTGCTGTAGGAAAAATTGCAGAAGAGGAAGTGTTATATCTAATGTCAAGAGGCCTAACAGAAGAAGAAGCTGCTTCCATGATTGTGAGAGGATTCTTGAGTATGGATATCACTGGATTACCTCAAGAACTTGCAGATGAAACCAAACGAATGCTTGATATGAGTTTAAAAGGTATGTGATCACTGAATATTTTATTCAATGATTTTAAATTAGTTTTAACTTAGATTTCAATGCTTATATTTAGAACCATTTTACACTGTTTTTAATTTTCTTCAATACTCAAAAATATTAATTCGAAGATACATACAATTAATAAGGTAATAACATGTATTTAATTGGAGAAGCACGTGTTGGAGAAGAAGTTGAAGTTGCACATATAGATCTATTAATAGGCAATAAAGAAAGCCCTGTTGAGCAAGCATTTGCTGGTGCTATTGCAAGTCAAATGGAAAAACACACTCCTCTTTTTGCAATTATAGCACCGAATCTTACAACAAAATCAGTGATATTAATATCACCCAAGGTTTCACTTAAAAGAAAGGATGATGGTGTGAGGATTTTTGGGCCTGCACAAAAGGGTGTTGCCATGGCTGTTGCAGACTGTGTATATTCCTGAAGATATTGTAGAAGACATCTGTATTTTTATGTGGTGTTTTCATACATCCTGCTGCCAGAGATAATGATAAAATATACAGAAACAACCATGAAGCTACAAAATTGGCTATAAAAAGAGCGTTTACAGGTGAACCTTCAATTGACGAAATTTTAAGTGAAAGAAATTCTGTTGTTCACCTTTTTTACAAAGGGCCTTGAATTATTCTTTTTTGATATAAATTAACTTCCCCAAAAAGTAGAAAAAAGTTTAGAGATTAACCTTTGATCTCTTGAATTCTTCGTTTTACTCCCATAATCTCCTTTTCTAATTCTCCAATGTAGTTTTCCAGTATCTCTGTTTCTTCCTCTATGCTTAAAAAACGCCTGTGTCCAGCCATAGAGTTACAGTTACACTCCATATAAGGCATGCATACATCTTTTCTATCCCTAACAGGTCCACAACATTCACACATATTAATCACCTCTTATTATACACATAGTAGTAAGTATGTGTATAATACATAATATAAAAAGGAAAGTATTTAAAATATGAAGTTTATATCACTAAACAAAGTATATAGAAAGATACAATAGTATGTGCAAAGAAAGTAATTGCGAAAAAGAGGATCTTTGCCTTTGTCCCATTCGCGGCATAGTGGATGTGGTAAGTAAAAAATGGGTAATATGCGTGCTCATCTCATTAAGAGATGATCCACTAAGATACGGCCAGATAAAAAAAATATAGGAAAAATATCTCCAAAAACCCTTTCAAACACACTAAAAACTTTGGAGCAAGAGGGACTGATAGAAAGAGCGGTTTATGCTGAAACACCTCCAAGGGTGGAGTATTCCATTACAAACTCAGGAAAAGAGTTACAAATGGCATTAATGCCGCTGGTTAAATGGGTAAGAAGTAGAGATAAGCTTGATTAAATCCTGTGAACTACCCCATCCCCTACGGAAGGAGCCGTACGAAATTTTTCGAATTTCGAGGGCGTTATAGAAGTTTAACATCAAGTGTTCTTATTCTAATAGGCACGTCCACAGCACCACTACTCCCTATTAAAACATCAGGAGCTACTTTTCTTAAAATATTAATTGCACCGTTCACATCAGCATTTAAAACATTTCCACAGTTTTTACAAACATACAAACCTCTATGTTTCCTGTTTGACTTTTTAATGATTCCACACAGGCTACATTCCTGTGATGTGTACGATTCGCTTGTTTCAATGTACTCAATACCATACATTTCACATTTGGATTTAAGTTTCTGTTTGAATAAGTTGTATGGAATATTAACAAAATTCTGGTTATTTTTTCTTCCAATATTTATTTATATTCTGCTTAATGTTTTTCAATTCACCGATTACAATGTTTCCAATTTTATTTTTAAGGCAATATTGCACAATACGATATACGGATTTGTTCATGTACTCATTAATTACATTTTTACGCTTTCTAAACAAACAACATAATTTGATTACTGAAGATTATAACAATAGGAAAAATTACAGAATACCATTTTCAACCGATGAAAACTTATCTTCTAAAAAAGGGAGGTATTTTTTGAACGAAATTTCACAGTATTTAATTATAGCAGGGACAATTGCAATTATAATTACTGCAATTTGGGCTCTAAGAAGGCAGCATATTAATATGCGCAGTCACCACAAAATACAGGCTATAGCTCTTACAGGATTAACGTTAGTAGCAATAGTAGCTTTAATTGCAAGTTTATCCTTTAAAGACAATAGTTTTGTTGCAGTAGCAAGTGCAGCTGTGGGAGGAATTGCTATATTTATAAGCCATAGAACCACATTACCAAACAAGACAATTCTATTTCCGCTTGAAGACACGGAAGCTGAAGTTAATAAACCTTTAGAATTTACTGTGGCAGTATTAGTACTGCAGGTTTTAATTTGAATTACAGTAAATCTTCACCAGATTTACCAGACACTGCAAATCTTAACTCCATCAGCGGTAAATTCGTGTGGACACCTTCAAAAGAGGATAAATATAAAAGTTATAATGTAACTTTCACAGTGCCAGATGGTCATGGAGGCACTGAGTCTATAACAATAAAAATTAAAGAATAGTTATCAAAAAAAATTTTAAAACTTACGAACAACACATGTTTTAATATTGGTTATCAACCTATTTAATAACGAACAGGAATTCCCACTTCTTATTCATTAATACTGATTTATTCAAATAGGGATAATATATGGAAATACTAACCCCCCATGACCTTAAAAAGAAATTTAAAGACCCATGGATATCACCTTATAAGAAAATCCTTACAATGGTTCATGATGATATGGTGGAGATTGTAGAATACCACCCATGCGTTGGAGGCTCTGAATGGGTAGTTTACCAGTATGAAAGGTCAAGTAAACTGATTGAAAAATCTAAAAGAGACGGAAACAAACACACATTCCTTGTAAAGGTAGGAAAATCTGATCTTAATCTTAAACCAAGCTTTTCTGCAGCTGGAATTGAAGAAGTCAGAGTTGAAGGCAGTGAAGTTAAAGTGGTTCATGCAGGACTTGCAGGAGCAGGGGTAGGTGCAGCAATGTGCCGTGGAATGGCAGAGGGAGTTAAAGGAGGGAAATTTATGATATGGGCGGCGGTTCAAAGGTTGGAAGGGCTGCAGTAATAACACCAAAGCTTGAAAAGGTTGTAATTGGAATTGATGATACAGATACCAGGGAAAAAGGGGCTACATGGACTCTTGCAAA
>Ga0209105_100172_pt1 | contig 22693 bp, 15 predicted proteins | sample SedPBSmetaG_FD_184158 | JGI IMG/M metagenome (GOLD analysis project Ga0209105, IMG submission 184158) | Freshwater sediment bacterial and archeal communities from Indian Creek, Illinois, USA to study Microbial Dark Matter (Phase II) -... | ecosystem: Environmental > Aquatic > Freshwater > Creek >...
AAGCTTGCCCTGCCGGTCAACCTTGATCCAGTTGAACAGCGTCTGCTCGACCACGCCCAGCGACCTGGCAGCTGCCGCGATGCTTTGCCCTGCGTGCACCAACCGCACAGCCTCTTGCTTGAACTCCAGCGTGTAGCGCGCCCGCACTGTCTTGTTCATTTCCGTTGTCCTTGCTTGAATTAAAACACTCAGCAAGGGATACGTTTTCCGGGGGCAAGCTCATTTCAAGACGTTCACTCCAGTGGCCCCCTCGTTGGTGAGGGGGTGAAAGTAACGTCCTGCCTGTCGGCCTTTCGGTGACCAACGACGCAAGTTCAATACGTCATGTCACCCTGGCCGGGTGGAGCAGTTTGGGTGGCCATAAGTGGAGCACTTTGGGTGGCCGCCGGGGCGGTTCTCATCCCAGCTCAGCGCCGGGTCTAGGCTGCTGTCGTAGCGGTAGGTCTTGGGCGGCTTCCTGGTGTTGAACTGGTCCTGCACACCGACATCAGGGCGCTGAGTGGCCTGCTGGGCGTGCTGGTAATCAGTGGTGTTTGCGGTGGTCGATGTGGGGGTGCTGCGACGGGTTGCCAATGTGCCCTCTCTCTCGTCTATTTATAGTCAGACCCGTAGGATACCTGTAAGCGTCTCGCCAACCCATCTTGCCGACCGCCTTCAAGGCTTAGACGATCCAGTCCACTTCAGTGCAGGTGGGCACATGCACACATCAGGCCATGCGCAAGCTTCAGCTGCCGCCTCCGAGCAGGGCCTACCTCGGGCACAGTGGGAGCGGCTGCTCCAGCTCGCAGCGGCTGAGGGCACCAACATTCAAGCGCTGGCCGTGCAGGGGCTGTCGAGGGTCTTTACTGAGCGCGGCTTGCCGGGGCTGGATGCTTGAGAGCTGGCGTCATGGCGGCAATACGTCTTGGCGTCAAAAAATGCCACGGTACCGCGTATGCACCATGCATGCGGCGCGATCTTGGGAGGATTTGCCGTAGCGCCTGCGGGGCGTGGCCTTGAGAGGCTTGGCCTGTATGCGTTTTGAGTTGCCCCAAAACGCATACGCTGCGCATACATATTTGACTTGAACTAGGGGGATTCTGCTTTGAATCCTCTGTAAGTCGTTGACTTATTTGGCTCCCCGACCTGGGCTCGAACCAGGGACCTACGGATTAACAGTCCGGCGCTCTACCGACTGAGCTATCGGGGAAAGACCCGCATTGTAGCACCCTTTTGCGGCCACTTTTGACACGGCACCTTGTGGCGCAGCGCCTTGGGGCCAGCCTGCTGCCCCCAGCCGCTCAGCCCCCAATGGGGCACTGGCTACACGCTCGGTGCCTCACCTGTGCCCTACACTGCCCACATGACCGTCTGCATCGAGACCCACATTTCGCGCGTGCTGCTGCGAGGCGCACGCGCCTACAAGCTCAAAAAGCCGCTGCGCCTGCCTTTTCTGGATTTCTCCACCCCGGAGCGGCGGCGCTGGTTTGGGCTGGAAGAGCTGCGCCTGAACCGGCGCACGGCGCCCGATCTGTATCTGGGGTTGAAACCCCTGAGCACCAGCTGGGAGGTGTTTGCCGCCGACCCCGAAGCCGCGCTGCACGCCAGCGATGAGCACACCGCGCTGGATTGGGTGCTGTGCATGCGCCGCTTTGCCCCCGAGGCGCTGCTGGCCGAGCAGGCCCGCCGCGGCTGCTTGCGCCCGCAAACCATCGACGCCTTGGCGGCCCACGTGGCGGCCTTTCACCAGTCGCTGGCACCGCTGCCGCTCGAGGCGCTGCCGCAGCGCGACAGCGCGCACTGGGCCCATGAATGCGTGCAGGCCCTGCTGGCGCACCCGGCGCTGGCAGCACCGGACCGGGCTGGCGTGCAGGCGCTGGGTGCTGCACTGCAGGCGCAATTGCAGGCGCTGCGGCCGTGGATGCAGGCGCGCGCTGCTGCCGGGCAGGTGCGCGAGTGTCACGGCGACTTACATCTGGGCAACCTAATCGAGTGGGAAGGCGGGGTGCGCGCTTTCGATGCGCTCGAGTTCGAGCCCGATCTGCGCGCCCTCGACGTGCTGCACGACGCCGCCTTTGCCTTCATGGACCTGCTCCAGTACCGGCTGCCGGCGCTGGCGTGGCGCTTCCTCAACGGCTATCTGGATGCCACGGGCGACTTCGATGGCGTGCGCGCCCTGCGCCCTTGGGCCGCCTACCGCGCCTTGGTGCGCGCGCGCGTGGCTTTGCTCGGTGGCCACAGTGGGCTGGGCGGCGCCTGCGACAACGGCAACGACGCTGCCCACGACGCTGCCCACGCTGATCACGGCGGCGGCAACGCCACCGCTTGGGCGCTTCACGCCAGCTACCTCGCTTGCGCCCAAGCCCTGCTGGCCGCACCCGTGACACCCGGCGTGTGGCTGCTGATGGGGCTGAGCGGCAGCGGCAAATCGACCGCAGCGCGGCTTCTGCGCGATGCCCTAGCGCAGCAGGGGCGCGCAGCCCTGTGCCTGCGCTCCGACGTGGAGCGCAAGCGCTTGCTGGGCGTGGCTGCCACGGCGCGCCCCAGTGCGGCGCAGCAAGCGCAGTGGTACCACCCAGACACGACGCAGCGCACCTACGCCCGGCTGCAGCAAGCGGCGCAGCAACTGCTGCAGGCAGGCTGCTCGGTGCTGATCGACGCCGCCTGCCTGCGCCGCCACGAGCGCGAGGCCTGGCGCGCGCTGGCTGCGCAACAGCGGGTGCCGTTTCACCTCTGGCATTGCAGCGCCAGCCCCGAGCAGGCGCAGCGGCGCATGGCCGCACGCCAAGCTGATAACCGCGACCCCTCCGACGCCGACGCCGCCGTGCTGGCGCTGCAGCATAGGTTTTTTGAGCCCCTCGAGGCCAGCGAACAAGCTGGGTTGCGGCGCCTGCACAACGACGGCGACCTGCAGGCCCTAGAAGCGCAAGTGCGCGCCGCTCTGCGCGAGGGGCAGGTGGCATGAACGATCCCATCAGCCCAATCAGCCCCGCCTCCCAACCCCCCCTGCGCTGCCCGGTGGCCATCGTCGGCGCCGGGCCGGCGGGGCTCATGGCGGCCGAGGTCTTGAGTGCGGCCGGCATCGAGGTGCACCTGTTCGACGCCATGCCCACGGTGGGGCGCAAGCTGCTGCTCGCCGGTATCGGTGGCCTGAACCTGACGCACGCCGAGCCGCTGCCTGCTTTCAAGGCCCGCTACGGCGCGCGCGCTGCAGATTGCGGCCGCTGGCTCGACGTCTTTGGCCCACAAGCGCTGCGCGACTTGGCCGCCGGGCTGGGCATAGACACCTTTGTGGGCAGCTCGCAGCGCGTGTTCCCGCGCGACATGAAGGCCGCGCCCTTGCTGCGCGCCTGGCTGCAGCGGCTGCGCCACCCAGCCAGCGGTGTGCCGGTGCGTTTTCACATGCGCCAGCGCTGGAGCGGGCACTTGCAGCCGCTGGCCCCAAGCGCCCCGCCGCCCGGCTACTGCCTGCACCTGCAGGGCCCACAGGGCCAGACCGAGGTACACGCGCGCGCCGTGTTGCTGGCGCTGGGCGGTGCGAGCTGGCCCCGGCTGGGCTCCGACGGCGCCTGGATGCCGTGGCTGGCGCAGCATAGGGTGGCCTTGCAGCCGCTGCGCCCGAGCAACTGCGGCTTCGACGTGGCCGTGGGCACGCGCCAAGGCTGGAGCGCGCACCTGCAACAGCGCTTTGCTGGCGCCGCGCTCAAGGGTGTGCTGTTGCGCTTCACCGACGCCAACGGGCAGGCCTTTGAGCGCCGGGGCGAATGCGTGCTCACCCAAACTGGGCTCGAAGGCAGCCTGATCTACGCCGCCTCCGCGCAGCTGCGCGACGCCATCGAAGCCGCTGGCCGGGTGCGCATCGCACTCGACCTCAAGCCCGACTGGAGCCGCAGCCGCTTGCAAGCCGAACTGGAGCGTGCCCGCAGCGGCCAGTCGCTGGGCACGCTGCTGCGCAAGCGCTTGGGCCTGCCCCCCGCGCAAGTGGCGCTGCTGCACGAGGTGCTGTCCCCCGCACAGCGCCACGACCCGACCCAAGTGGCGGCCACCCTGCAAAACCTGCCGCTCGACCTGGTAGCCCCACGCCCGATAGCCGAGGCCATCAGCAGCGCCGGTGGGGTGGCGCTGGAGGGCCTAAGCGACGCCCTGATGCTGCAACCCCTGCCCGGCGTGTTCTGCGCCGGCGAAATGCTGGACTGGGAAGCCCCTACCGGCGGCTACCTGCTCACCGCCTGCATGGCCAGCGGCCGCGTGGCGGGCCTGGGGCTGGCGGCTTGGCTGCGGGCGCAACCACCTAACTCTGCGTCAGCCCCAAGCGCGGTCTGATGCCCTCACCGCCCCCACCCTGCCTACAATCCAGCCCATGCTGCATTACCACACCATCCCCGTCACGCCGTTTCAGCAAAACTGCAGCCTGCTGTGGTGCGACCAGACCCAGGCCGCGGCGGTGATCGACCCCGGTGGCGACCTCGACGAGGTGCTGGCCGAGGCGCAGCGCCTGGGGCTCAAGCTCGAGCAGATCTGGCTCACCCACGCCCACATCGACCACGCCGGGGCCGCCGGCGAGCTGGCGCAGCAGCTGGGCCTGCCGATCATCGGGCCGCACCCGGGCGACCAGTTCTGGATCGACGCGCTGGCGCAGCAAAGCCAGATGTTTGGCTTCCCGCAGGCGCGCCCCTTCACGCCCACGCGCTGGCTGCACGACGGCGACACGGTCACGCTCGGACGCAGCAGCGTGCAGGTGCGCCACTGCCCCGGCCACACGCCCGGCCATGTGGTGTTTCACAGCCCCGAGATCGGGCGCGCTTTTGTGGGCGATGTGTTGTTTGCCGGCAGCATTGGGCGCACCGATTTTCCGCAGGGTGACCACGAGCAACTGCTGGCCAGCATCCGCGAGCGCCTGTGGCCGATGGGCGATGCAACCGTGTTCATCCCCGGCCACGGCCCCGAGAGCAGCTTTGGGCGCGAGCGCCGCAGCAACCCCTACGTGCGCGACCCGCTCTGAGGCTATTGCCCTTCAGCCGCGCCGCCGCGCCTGCTCGAACAAGCCCATGACCTTGGGCACGTTGGCCTGCAGTTGGGCAATGCGATCAGGCCCAGCCGGGTGCGTGGACAAAAAGTTGAGCCCGCCGCCACGGTTGCGCGCAATCATCTTCTCCCACAGCGTCACGCTGGCTTGTGGGTGGTGACCGGAGCGGGCAGCGATCTCTAGGCCCACCAGATCAGCGTCGGATTCGTCTTCGCGGCTAAAGCGCAGTGCCAGCAACTGGGTGCCGAGGTTGGCCGCCACGTTGCCCAAATCACCCAAGCCCAGCAGCTGCGCCCCGAGCGACAGCCCAAGGCTGGTGGCCTGGGTTTTGGCCAAGCGCGCACGGGCGTGCTCGCGCACCGCGTGCGCGGCCTCGTGGCCCATGATCATGCCGATCTCGTCGTTGCTCAGGCGCAACTGGTCTAGGATGCCGGTAAAAAAGGCGATCTTGCCGCCGGGCATGACAAAGGCGTTGATCTGCTCGCTGCGGATCAGGTTCACCTCCCACTGCCACTGGCGCGAGCGTGCGTTCCACGGGTGGGCAAAGGGGATCTGGCGCTGCGCGATGGCGCGCAGATTGCGCAACTGGCGGTCCGAATCCGGGGCCAGCGCACCCTGCTGGCGCGCCTGCTCCATCATCTGGCGGTACTGCTGCGCCGCAGCCGCTTCGAGCTGGGCCGCCGGCACCAAGTGGCGCAAAGTGGAGCCTTGACCCACATTGACTTGGGCCTTCGCCGCCGTGGGCAACAAACCGCCGGCGGCAACCGTGGCTGTGCCGGCCGCAGCGGCCAGCATGAAGCCGCGGCGCGAAGTCCAGCGCTGCGGGGGCGCCCCATCATCGGCGTGCGCAAGCGGCGCGATGGGGGCAAGCGGAGTTTTGAATTCACATAGCCAGCACATGGCGCAATCATAGGCACAATCGCGGCATGCGTGTGTCAGCTTCTGTAACAAAACCCAGCCCGGCCGATGCGGCCATGGCCACCGCCGGCACGATGCCCCCTGCCGCGCTTTCCACCGGCGCGCCCTCGGTGGCGCTGCCCGCCGGTGCGCCCGACGCCGACTCCGCCGCAGCACCCCCCCTGCACACCTGGGGCGAGACCCTGCAGGCGCTGTGGGACTGGCGCGTCCTAAGCCTGCTGATGCTGGGATTTTCGGCCGGCTTGCCGCTGCTGCTGATCTTTTCTTCGCTCTCGCTCTGGCTCATAGAGGCCGGGGTGGAGCGCCGCGCCGTGACCTTTTTTAGCTGGGCGGCGCTGGGCTATTCGTTCAAGTTCGTCTGGGCGCCGCTGGTGGATCGGCTGCCGCTGCCGTGGCTCACCGCCCGCCTAGGGCGCCGGCGCGCCTACATGCTGCTGGCGCAAGTCGGGGTCGCCAGCGCCATCGTCGGCATGGCCATGACCGATCCGGCTCAAGGCCCGCAGGCGCTGGTGGCGATGGCGCTGTTTGCGGTCATGCTGGGTTTTATGTCGGCGACGCAAGACATCGTCATCGACGCTTACCGCATCGAGATCGCACGCCCCGAGCAGCAGGGCCTGCTGTCGGCGGCCTACATCGCCGGCTACCGCGTGGGCATGATCGTGGCCGGAGCCGGGGTGCTGTTTCTGGCCGCGCACTGGGGCACCTCGCGCGACAATTACCAGTTCGAGGCCTGGCAGTCGGCCTACCTGATCATGGCGGCGGTGATGGGCATCGGCATGCTCACCACCTTGCTCACGCCCGAACCCGAGAGCTCGCGCCAGCAAGCGCAGCTGGCGCCCGCGGGGCAGCACCTGCGGCTGCTGGGGGTGTTTTTGTTCAGCGTCGCCGGCTTTGTGGGCGTGTTTTGGGGCCTGGGGGCGCTGGGCTGGCAGTCAGAGCGCGGCGCCGGCGCGCTGCTAAACCTGCTGCTCGAGGCCAGCCGCATGGCGCTGGCGCTGGGCAGCGCTTTTGCTTTGGGCGGGCTGCTGATTCGGCTCGGGCTGGCCGACCGGGAACAGGCGCGCATCACGTGGGTGGAGCCGCTGCTGGACTTTTTCAAGCGCTACGGCTGGCACACGGCCGTGCTGCTGCTGGCGCTGGTGGGGCTGTACCGCATCTCCGACATCGTGCTGGGCGTGATCTCCAACATCTTCTACCAAGACATGGGCTTCACCAAGCCCGAAATCGCCACGGCGGTCAAGACCTACGGCCTGGCGATCACGATTTTTGGCGGCTTTCTGGGCGGAATTCTGGCCTACCGCATCGGCGTCATGCGGGCGCTGCTCTGGGGCGCGATTTTGTCCGCCCTCACCAACCTGGCCTTCATCGCCTTGGCCTACGCCGGGCGCGACCTGACTTTGCTTTACTTGGTGGTGTCGCTCGACAACCTCGCCGCCGGCTTTGCCAGCGCCGCCTTCGTGGCATTTTTGTCCAGCCTGACGAACATCCAGTTCACCGCCGTGCAGTACGCGATCTTTAGCTCGCTCATGACGCTGCTGCCCAAAACCCTGGGCGGCTACTCGGGCGCCATGGTCGATGGCATGGGCTACCCGGGCTTCTTCATGCTCACGGCGCTGCTCGGGGTGCCGGTGATCGCGCTGGTGTTGCTGGCCAAGCAGCGGCTGCAAATCGCCGAGCGGCCGCCGTAAAGTTTTCATCTGATTCTTAAGCCACCCCGGCGCGTGGTGCCCTGCGCTCCCCCAAACAGGGGATAGTCAAGCCTTTGCTGCACCTGCACAATTGGCACCTGTCGCTGTCAACACAGTCGGATGAAGGGCGCAACAGATTGCCCGCAGGGTTTGGTGGCCCACCGTTGGCCACTGCTTTACGGAACGCACGGTTTCCCAACGACGCCTTGATGGACGTCATTGCCGCCTTCGGGCGGCTTTTTTTTACCCGCATGGCAAAGTCACCGTGCAGCGCGTGGCTTCTGCGTGAGTGCTGGCCGTCTATTTGGGCACCGGTCGCGGCCGCCCCTGCTCGTCGATCGCCACGTAGGTGAGCGAGGCCTCGGTCACCTTGACATAGCTGCCCTGTGCCGCAAAGCGCTCGGCATAGACCTCCACCTGCACCGTGATCGAGGTCTTGCCGATGCGCGTCAGGGTGGCGTAAAAGCTCAAAATATCGCCCACCCGCACCGGCTGCTTGAAGATGAACTGGTTCACCGCCACGGTGGCGATGCGCCCCTGCGCCAACCGCGCCGGCAGCACCGAACCGGCCAGATCGACCTGGGCCATGACCCAGCCGCCAAAAATGTCGCCGTTGGGGTTGCAGTCGGCCGGCATGGGGATGACCTTGAGCACCAGTTCGTGCTCGGAGGCGGGCCGGGGGATGTGGGCGGGGCGCTCGCTGTGTGCGGGCGCAGCGCCCCCTTCGGGAGCGGGTGAAGCAGGGGTCGTGTTCATGGCCGCATTGTCGGGCATTGGCAGGGAACAGGGCAGCATGGTCACGCTGGGCGGGCACGCGGCCCTGCCTCTCAGCCTCTCAGCCCACCCCGAGCCCGGCCGGCAGGGCGGCGCGCAAGTGTTCGATCCAAGCGCTGGCCGCCAGCGGCAGGCGGCGGTCGCGCCGCCACACCAGTTGCCAGGTGCGGCAGATCGGGAACCCGGTCATGGGCAGCAGCGCCAGCCCTTCTTGCGCCGGATCGGCATCGAGCGCGTGGCGCGACAGCACCGCCAGCCCCAGCCCGGCGGCCACAGCGTGCTTGATGGCCTCGTTGCTGCCCAGCGTCAGGCGCTCGTCGGGCTCCAGGCCGTGGGCGCGCAGGTGCTCCAGCACCACCTGGCGCGTGCCCGAGCCGCTCTCGCGCCACAGCAGCGTCTGGCCCTTGAGCGCCTTGAGCGGCAAGCGGCGCCGCTGCGCCCACGGGTGCCCGGCCGGTCCGATCAGCACCAGCGGGTTGTCCAACACCGGCAGCGCGTGCAGCGGCGGAAAGCTGGGCGGGCGCATCATCAGCGCCAGATCCACGCGCTCGCTGTGCAGCAGTTCCACCACGGCGTCGCGGTTGTGCACCGCCAGTTCGATGTCGATCCCCGGGTGCGCCTGCGCAAACGCGCTGATCCACTGGGCGATGAAATACTCGGTGGTGGTCACGCCGGCGATGCGCAGCGTGCCGCGCTTGAGCCCCTGCAGCGCCAGCAGCTCTTCTTGCAGCGCCTGCCAGCGCGTGAACATATCCAGCACCGCCTCGCGCAGCAGCACCCCGCTGTCGGTGACGCGCACGCCGCGCCCGGCCGGAGCCAGCAACGGTTGTCCGAGTGCGGCTTGCATCTCGTGCACCTGCGCCGACACCGTGGGCTGCGCCAGGTGCAACTCGCGCGCCGCGGCGGTGATCGAACCCAGCCGCGCCACCGCCTCCCAGGTGCGCATTTGGGCAAAGGTGACGCGGGGCGGGCGCAGTTTATTCATAGCTTAAGATCTATGCATATTATGCTTAATCATAATTGGTTTGCGATGCAAAAAGGCGCCATACTTCGCGTTGGCCCGCAGCCCACAAGCGCTGCTGCGCCCCAGTCCGCATCGGTTCACCCACCCCCAAGAGGAGCATCCCCCATGAGCAACCTGGTTCCCATCACCGTCGCCCCGGGCGACGGCATCGGCCCCGAGATCACCGAAGCCACGCTGCGCGTGCTGCGCGCCGCCGGAGCGCAGATCGCGCCCGAGACCATCAGCGTCGGCGAAGCGCAGTATCTGGCCGGCCACAGCTCGGGCATCGCACCCGAGAGCTGGGACAGCCTGCGCCGCACCCGCGTGTTGCTCAAAGGCCCCATCACCACCCCGCAAGGCGGCGGCTTCAAGAGCCTGAACGTGACCATCCGCAAAACGCTGGGCCTGTACGCCAACGTGCGCCCCTGCGTCACCTACCACCCCTTCGTCAAGACGCTGCACCCCGAGATGGACCTGGTGATCGTGCGCGAAAACGAAGAAGACCTCTACGCCGGCATCGAGCACCGCCAGACCGATCAGGTCTATCAGTGCCTCAAGCTCGTGACCCGGCCCGGCTGCGAAAAAATCATTCGCTACGCTTTTGAGTACGCGGTCAACAACGCGCGGCGCAAGGTCACGTGCATGACCAAAGACAACATCATGAAGATGACCGACGGCCTGTTCCACAAGGTCTTCGACGAGATCGCCAAAGAGTACCCGCAGATCGAAACCGAGCACATGATCATCGACATCGGCGCGGCACGGCTGGCCACGCGGCCCGAGCGCTTCGACGTCATCGTCACGCTTAACCTCTACGGCGACATCATCAGCGACATCGCGGCCGAGATCACCGGCTCGGTCGGGCTGGCCCCGAGCGCCAACATCGGCGAGCGCATCGCCATGTTCGAGGCCATCCACGGCAGCGCCCCCGACATCGCCGGCAAAGGGATCGCCAACCCCTCGGGCCTGCTGCTGGCCGGCGTGATGATGCTGATCCACATCGGCCAGTCCGAAGTGGCCGAACGGGTACACAACGCTTGGCTGCGCACGATCGAAGACGGCATCATCACCGCCGACCTGCGCGGCTCGCTCAGTGTGGGCCGGCCCTTTGGCAGCATGGACTTTGCCGACGCCGTGATCGACCGCCTGGGCCAAGAGCCCACCAAGCTCAAGCCGGTGCGCTACGTCACGCCCACCCAAACCGCCCTCGAGGCCTCGGCGGCGGCCGCCAACTCGGGGCTGCACGCGCCACTGCCCGACCCGGTCTCGGTCAAGGCGCTGGTGGGGGTCGATGTGTTCGTCAACGCGCGCTGCAGCGCCGACTTTCTGGCCGGCCAGTTGAGCGCGCTGGTGACACCGGCGTTTCACCTGCAGATGATCACCAACCGCGGCGTCAAGGTCTGGCCGGGCGGCTTCCCCGAAACCTTCTGCACCGACCACTGGCGCTGCCGCTTCGTCGCCGCCAACGGCACCAGCGTGACGCACACCGACCTGATCGAGCTGATGCAGGTGCTGGCGCATCGCGGCATCGACTTCATCAAGACCGAAAACCTCTGCACCTTCGACGGCGAACGCGGCTTCGCGCTCGGGCAGGGGCAGTAAGGGGTACGCCACGGGCGGCGGTGGGGCGCAAGCCCGCCGCCCGAGATGGTGGGTTTGCCGGCAGGCTTGCGCGCGCCGGTCGATGCCACAGCACACCGACGAGCAACCGCGCGGGATACAGGGCTTGGGCCGCGCACCGCTGCGCCTAAGCTCCTATGATCAAGGGTTTGCCCCTGATCGAGTAGCCCTTGAACCCCGACCCCTCCACCGCCGCTGCTGCCCTTGCCTCCAGCGTCGCCGCAGCCGCGCCGCCCGACGATGGCTTGCCGCTGGCGCAGGCGCTGCGCCAGCCGGCTGCGCTGCCGATGCTGCGCGTGCGTGGCGCGCGCACGCACAACCTGAAAAACATCGACCTCGACATCCCGAAAAACGCGCTGGTGGTGATCACCGGGCTGTCGGGTTCGGGCAAATCCAGCCTCGCCTTCGACACCCTGTACGCCGAGGGCCAGCGCCGCTACGTCGAGAGCCTGAGCGCCTACGCGCGCCAGTTTTTGCAGCGCCTCGACAAGCCCGACGTGGACAGCATCGACGGCCTGGCGCCGGCCATCGCCATCGAGCAAAAAGCCACCAGCCACAACCCGCGCTCGACCGTGGGCACGGTGACCGAAATCCACGACTACCTGCGGCTGCTCTACGCCCGCGTCGGCAGCCCGCACTGCCCCGAGCACGGCCAGGCGCTGCGGGCGCAAACCGTGAGCCAGATGGTCGATCAGGTGCTGGCGCTGCCGCCGGGGAGCAAAATCCTGCTGCTGGCCCCGATCGCGCGCGCCCGCAAGGGCGAGTTTGCCGACACCTTGGCCGAGCTGCAAGCGCAGGGCTTCGTGCGCTTCCGGCTCGACGGCCAAGTGCTCGAGGCCGAGCGCCTGCCGGCACTCAAGCGCCAAGGCAAACACGACCTCGACGTGGTGATCGACCGCCTCAAGGTGCGCGCGCCCGAAGCCGGTTTGGGCGCAACGCCCGCACCAGACGAAGCCGCCGACCAGCGCCAGCGGTTGGCCGAGAGCTTCGAGACCGCGCTGCGGCTGGGCGACGGCAAGGCGCTGGTGCTCGAGCTCGACAGCGGCCGCGAACACGTTCTGAGCGCGCGCTTTGCCTGCCCGCTGTGCGCCTACGCGCTCGATGAGCTCGAGCCGCGCCTGTTCTCGTTCAACTCACCCCTCGGGGCCTGCCCCGGCTGCGAGGGCTTGGGGCACGTGGAGCGCTTCGACCCGGCGCGGGTGGTGGCCTTCCCCAGCCTGAGCCTGGCCGCTGGCGCCATCAAAGGCTGGGACCGGCGCAACGCCCAGGCCTTTGGCGTGCTGCAAAACCTGGCCGCGCACTACGCCTTCGACCTCGAGGCTCCTTGGGAGAACCTGCCCGAGCCGGTGCGCCAGGTGCTGCTGCACGGCTCGGGCGCGCAAGCCATCGGCTTCGACTACGCCTTCGACGCTGGCCAGACGGTGCGCAAAAGCCACCCCTTCGAGGGCCTGTTGCCCAACCTCGAGCGGCGCTGGCGCGAGAGCAGCAACCCGACCGTGCGCGAAGAGCTGGCGCGTCTGCGCAGCACCCAAGTCTGCCCGCAGTGCCACGGCAGCCGCTTGCGGCCGCAAGCGCGCCACGTGTACATTGGCGAAGGCGAGCAAGCCCGCGCCATCTACCAGATCGGCCAGATCACGCTGGCGCAAGCGCTGCATTGGTTCGAGCAGCTGCAGCTGCAGGGCGCCAAAGCCGAGATCGGGGCCCGGGTGCAGCGCGAAATCGCGGCGCGGCTGCGCTTTCTCAACGACGTCGGGCTGGGCTACCTGAGCCTCGAGCGCAGCGCCGAGACCCTGAGCGGCGGCGAGGCGCAGCGCATCCGCTTGGCCAGCCAGATCGGCTCTGGCCTCTCGGGCGTGTTGTATGTGCTCGACGAGCCCAGCATCGGCTTGCACCAGCGCGACAACGAGCGCCTGATCGGCACCCTGATGCGTCTGCGCGAGCTTGGCAACAGCGTGCTGGTGGTCGAGCACGACGAAGACATGATCCGCGCCGCCGACTACGTCATCGACCTCGGCCCCGGCGCCGGCGTGCACGGCGGGCGTGTCATGGCCCAAGGCAGCTGCGCCCAGCTCATGGCCACGCCGGGCTCGCTCACCGGCGCCTACCTCTCGGGCGCGCGGCGCATCGAGGTGCCCAAGCAGCGCAAAGCCTTCGACCCGGTCAGCGGCGCGGCGCTGCGCCTGCTGCAAGCCAGCGGTCACAACCTGCGCGCGGTCAGCACCGCCTTCCCCGTCGGGCTGTTCACCTGCGTCACGGGCGTCAGCGGCTCGGGCAAATCGACCCTCGTCAACGACACCCTGTACCGCGCCGTGGCGCGCCACCTCTACCGCAGCCACGACGAAGCGGCGCCGCACCAAGGCCTAGAGGGGCTGGAGCATTTCGACAAGGTCATCAACGTCGATCAAAGCCCGATCGGGCGCACCCCGCGCAGCAACCCGGCCACCTACACCGGCCTTTTTACCGGCATCCGCGAGCTGCTGGCCGAGGTGCCGGCGGCGCGCGAGCGCGGCTACGGCCCGGGGCGCTTTTCGTTCAACGTGGCGCAGTCAGCCGGCGGCGGCCGCTGCGAAGCCTGCCAGGGCGACGGCGTGGTCAAGGTCGAGATGCACTTCCTGCCCGATGTCTATGTGGCGTGCGAGGTCTGCCAGGGCCAGCGCTACAACCGCGAAACGCTGGCTGTGCAGTACAAGGGCAAGCACATCGCGCAGATTCTGGAGCTCACGGTCGAGCAGGCCAGCGCCTTCTTTCAGGCCGTGCCGGCGCTGCAGCGCAAACTGCAAACCCTGCTCGACGTGGGGCTGGGCTACCTGCGCCTGGGCCAGAGCGCAACCACGCTCTCGGGCGGCGAGGCGCAGCGCGTCAAGCTGGCGCTCGAGCTGTCGAAGCGCGACACCGGCCGCACCCTCTACGTGCTGGACGAACCCACCACCGGCCTGCACTTTGCCGACATCGAGCTGCTGCTCAAGGTGCTGCACCAGTTGCGCGACGCCGGCAACACCATCGTGGTGATCGAGCACAACCTGGACGTGATCAAAACCGCCGACTGGCTCATCGACCTCGGCCCCGAAGGCGGTGCCGGCGGCGGCCAGATCCTGGTCTGCGGCACCCCCGAGCAAGTGGCGGCCTGCCCCGGCAGCCACACCGGGCGCTTTTTGCAGCGTGGCCTGCTTGGGCCGCAGGCCTGCGCCTCACTTTGACGTGGACCCGTCACATCTGCTCCAAACTGCATGACTCAGGCGACAACTATCTTGACAGGCGCCGTGCGCTTGGATTTCGCCAGCCGGGTCAGCTCACGCATGTGCAACCGGCGGATGGCGCGCTGCGGTGCGCGCCCCTTCTTACGGTCGGGCGAGGCTCATACCGCGCTGTCCCACGGCGCCGACAGACGCACCGCGCCGTTGATGATGCCGACCATCGAGTACGTTTGCGGGAAGTTGCCCCACAACTCGCCGGTGACCGGATCGAGGTCCTCGCCGAGCAGGCCGACGTGGTTGCGGCGCCCCAGCAGGGCCTCGAAAGCGGCCCGTGCCTCTTCGTGGCGGCCGATGCGCGCCAGGGCGTCGACACGCCAGAACGAACAGACGTTGAATGCGACCTCGGGGCGGCCGAAGTCGTCCTCCGCCTCGTAGCGGCGCATGAACGGCCCGTCGCACAGGGACGCTTCCAGCGCCGCCACGGTGCTGGCAAAGCGTGCGTCGTGGCGCGGCAGGAAGCCCACTTCGCCCATCAGCAGCACGCTGGCGTCGAGGTCGCGCCCGCCCAGGCTCTCGACGTAAGCCTGGCGCTCTTCGTTCCACGCGCGCTCAACGATGGCTGTGCGGATCACTGCGGCGCGCTGCTGCCACAAGGCCGCGCGTTCCGGCAAGCCGAGCACGACAGCGATGCGGGCCAACCGGTCGCAGGCTGCCCAGCACATCAGTGCCGACGAGGTGTGCACGCGGGCCCGCGTGCGCAGCTCCCAGATGCCGGCGTCGGGCCGGTCGTGCAGAGCCCAGGCCTGCTCGCCCATCACTTCCAACGCGGTGAAGTCGGCCGCGTCACCGCGGCGGAACAGGCGGTGATCGTGGAAGGCCTGCGCGGCGCCGAGCACCACGCTGCCGTAGACGTCGTGCTGGAAGTGCTCCTGTGCTTGGTTGCCCACCCGCACCGGCCCCATGCCGCGGTATCCCGCTGCGCGCGCCACCACCGACTCGGGCAGCGACTTCTCCAGACCGATGCCGTACAGCGGCTGCACGTGACCGTTCTCGGCGCCGCGCACCACGTTGTAGAGCCAACTGAGGTAGGCCTCCATCGTGCCGACCTCGGCCAAGCTGTTCAGCGCGCGGACGACGAAGAAGGCGTCGCGCAGCCAGCAGTAGCGGTAGTCCCAGTTGCGGCCACTATTCGCGGCTTCAGGGATGCTGGTGGTCATCGCCGCGACGATGGCGCCGGTATCCTCGAACTGGCACAGCTTGAGCGTGATGGCGGCGCGAATCACCGCGTCCTGCCACTCCAGCGGCACCGCCAGCCGGCGTGACCAGTGGCGCCAGTAGAGCGCGGTTTGCTCCTCGAACTCGCGCGCGGTGTTGTCGATGCTGCCGACCAGCGTTTCGTCGGGCCCGAGCAGCAGGCTCATCGACCGGGTCGGCGAGAACCAGGTGCCTTCGAGCAGGTAGGTCAGCGGCACGCTCGTGTTCAGCCGCAGCGTCAAGTCGGGCATCACGAAACGCAGGTGGTGGCTGCCGCGCGTCAGGGTCGGCGACGTGGTGCCCCAGTCACCGTGCGGGCGCACCGTGATGCGCACACGCGGGTGGCCGGCCAGCAGGTGGACCCGGCGCACGAGTTGTGCCGGCCGGAACACACGGTCGCGGTGGATGAAGCGTGGCGCGAAGTCCGTGAGCTCGATGCCCTGGCCGCGGTCGTCCCACAGCCGGGTGCGCACGATCGCGGTGCCGGGGTCGTAACTTTGTTCGGTGCGTGCCAGCCCTTCGAGTTCGACGGTCAGCGCGCCGTCCAGCGGCAGCCCGTCGCGGCTGTGCAGCAGCGCGTCGAAGACCGGCGTGCTGTCGAAGCGCGGCATGCAGCACCAGACGATGCTGCCGCGGCGCTCGATCAGTGCGCTGACGGTGCAGTTGCCGATCAGCGCCAGGTCCAGACTGGCCGCCGGGCGGGGCGCGGCTTGATTCGCAGGCATCGTTAAACTCCGCATCGAAAAAGGCGAAAGGGGTTTTGGGTCGGTCAGGATGTAAACTTGATCGAATGTACATGAAGACCGACCTGCGAGCACCGCCAAGCCTTCCCGCCCTCACCGTATGCGGCAGGCCCGTTTGCCATCCGATGGCGGCATCAACAGCGCCTTCGCCTTTCGACATGAACCCACCTAGACAGCGGCTGACGCCGCAACCCGACCCGCGCATCCGAGCGTGAAGACCTTCCGCCTGCAGTTGCGCTTTCTGGTGCCGCTGATTGCGGTGCTGGTCACGGCTTCGTACTTGGCCGTGCCGTTTATGGACCAGGTCACGCTGCGATGGTTCAGCCGCGACCTCAACAGCCGCGGCACGCTGGTCGCCAGCGCCTTGTCCGACTCGGTCGGCGAGGCCTTGATCGCCGGCCGGCCGGCGCGGCTGCAGCCGCTGTTTGACCGCGCCGTGAAGGATGAGCGGCTGCTGGCGGTCGGCCTGTGCAATGCCGATGGTCTGCTGCTGCAGAGCACCGCCGGCTTCCCAGCGACGCTGGGTTGCGCGCAGGCGCAGGTGCTGGCCGCCCAGCCCGAACCGTGGCTGGCGCTCCCCGGCGGCGCGGTGCATTTGGGTGTGCACGACGTGATCGGCCAACCGCCGCCGCCTCCCTCACCGCCGCTGGAGCAGGTGAGTCCTGCATCAGGCCTGATCCCCGACACGGCGCTGGCCAGACTTGGCGAGGCGGCTGCGGCGATCGAATCGCCAACCTCGTCACCATTGCTGTTGGGCCGCCTTGTGCTGCTGCAAGACATGAGCTTCATCGAACGCCGCAGCGCGGACACGCGGCGGTACCTGATCGGGCTGATTGCCGCCCTCGGCTTGGTGATTGCATTGATCACCGTGGTGGTGGCACAGCTCAGTTGGCGCGGATGGGTCAACGGCGCACGCGCGCTGATGCGGGGCGAGGGCCTGCTGAGCCCGCTGCTGTCGGGTGCCGGATCGGCGCCGGAACTGGCGCCGTTGGCCGCCGACCTGCGCGCGCGGCTTCGCGACATGGAGGACGAGTTCCGCCGTTCGCAAGGCCCCGAGGCCGAGTGGACCGCCGAGCGCCTGCGCGCGCTGCTGCAGACCCACCTGAGCGGCGACCAGGTGATCGTCGTCTCCAACCGCGAGCCGTACATCCACGAACACGCCGACTCGGGCATTGTTGTTAAGCGGCCGGCCAGCGGGCTGGTCACCGCGGTCGAGCCGGTGATGCGCGCCTGCTCAGGCACCTGGATCGCCCACGGCAGCGGCAGCGCCGACCGTGACGTGGTCGACGCCGGCGACCGCGTGCTGGTACCGCCCGGGCAGGACGAATACCGGCTGCGCCGCGTCTGGCTCAGCGCCGAGGAAGAGCAGGGCTACTACTACGGCTTGGCCAACGAAGGCCTCTGGCCGCTGTGCCACGTGGCCCATGTGCGCCCGGTGTTCCGCGAATCCGACTGGGAAGCCTACAAGCGTGTCAACCAACGCTTTGCCGACGCGGTGGTGGCCGAAGCGCGCAGCGAAGACCCGGTCGTGCTGGTGCAGGACTATCACTTTGCGCTGTTGCCGGCGATGGTGCGCGAGCGGCTGCCGCAGGCCACCATCCTCACCTTCTGGCACATCCCGTGGCCGAACCCGGAGTCCTTCGGCATCTGCCCGTGGCGGCGCGAGATCCTGCAAGGCTTGCTCGGCAGCACGATCCTCGGCTTCCACACCCGCTTCCATTGCAAGAACTTCATCGAGACCGTGGACCGCTACCTCGAAGCGCGAATCGAGCACGAACACTCGACCATCGCCTTTCGCGAGAAGGAGACGCTGATCGAGAGCTACCCGATCTCGATCGAGTGGCCAAGCCCGGAGCAGGCTGCGGGCTGGGCCAGCGCGGCCGAGTGCCGCCAGCGGGTGGTCGGGCGCCTGGGCCTGCCTACCGACATCTGCCTGGCTGTCGGTGTCGATCGTTTCGACTACACCAAGGGCATCCTCGAACGCCTGAATGCGGTCGAGCGGCTGCTCGAGAAGCGTCCCGAGTGGGTCGGCCGCTTCGTCTTCGTGCAGGTCGCCGCGCCGACGCGCAGCGCGCTCGAGGAGTACCGCAGCTTCCAGGAGCGCATCGAGCGTGTCGCCGAGCGCATCAACCAGCGCTTCGGCCGCCCGGGCTACCAGCCGGTGCACCTGCTCGCGACGCACCACGAGCACGACGCCGTGACCGAACTGTACCGCGCTGCCGACATCTGCATGGTCACCAGCCTGCACGACGGCATGAACCTGGTCTGCAAGGAGTTCGTTGCGGCGCGCGACGACCTGCGCGGCGTGCTGATCCTGAGCCGCTTTGCCGGTGCCGCGCGTGAGCTGTCGGAGGCGTTGATCGTCAACCCGTACCACGTCGAGGAGACCGCCGACGCACTGCACCGCGCGGCCTCGATGCCGCCGGCCGAGCAGCGCGAACGCATGGCCAGCCTGCGTGGCACGGTGCGCGAGTTCAACGTCTACCGCTGGGCCGGGCGCATGTTGGCCGATGCCGGGCGCTGGCGGCTGCGTTCGCGCATCGAAGCGCGCGTCAAGCGCTCCCAGACGGGTTGACCGGCCCCGCCTCTTTCGAAGCAAGCCGCCATGCTGCATCTGTTCACCCCCGAAGGCGAGGCCGCGCTGGCGGCCGTGCTCCGGTTGCGGCCGCTGATGGCCTTCGACTTCGACGGCACGCTCACCCCTATCGTGGCGCGGCCCGCCGACGCCCGCATCTCGGTGGCGGTGGCCAGCCGGCTCGCGGCGCTGGCCAGCCGGCTGCCGGTGGCCATCGTCACCGGGCGGGCGGTGGCCGACGTGCGGCCGCGGCTGGGCTTCGTGCCGCACTTCGTCGTCGGCAACCATGGCGCCGAGGTCGAGCCGGCGGCGGCCTCCGGCGCGGCGCTGTTCACCGCGCTGGACGGTCTTCGTGCGCAACTGTCGGCACACGCCGCAGCGCTGCGCTCGGCCGGTGTGCAGGTCGAGGACAAGGGGCTGTCGATCGCACTGCACTACCGCCTCGCGCGCGACCGCGCGCGCGCCCTGCAGCGCATCGAGGAACTGCTGACCCCGCTGCCGGCCGGCCTGCGGTGCTTCGCCGGCAAGATGGTGGCCAACGTGGTGTCTGCCGACGCGCCCGACAAGGCCCAGGCGGTGCACGCCCTAGTGACGACCACCGGCGCGGCGGCGGCCTTTTTCGCAGGCGACGATGTCAACGACGAACCGGTGTTCGCCGCAGCGCCGGCGCACTGGTTGACGCTGCGCATCGGGCGCGACGACCCGGCCAGCCTCGCGCGCTTCGGACTCGACGGCCCGCACGAGATGGCGATGCTGCTACAGCGTGTGCTGGCAATCACCGCAGCGGCTGCCAGCTGTCGCATCCCAAACAATCGTAGGGGCATAATTTCACCCCAGCAACCCCAAGCAGACGCGCCATGAACCCCTACGACTTCGACCTCTTCGTCATCGGCGGCGGCAGCGGTGGCGTGCGCGTAGCGCTGGCCGAGGCGCACGGCCAGGCTGGGCTGGACGGCACCTGCGTCAACGCCGGCTGCATCCCCAAAAAACTCTACGGCTACGCCGCGCACTACGCGGCCGCGCAGCGCGAGTCGCAGGTGCAGCGCTGCCTGCTCGGGCCGCAGGCCACGGGCAGCGCGGCAACACCCGAAGCGCAACCAGCAGCCGGCTGAAGCGGGCCGCCAGCCATTCACCACGAAATCTCGGACTCGCAATCCGAATTTTCAAGCTAAGATGCGCAGATGATTCACCGCAGCCGTCATCTGCAGGCCCTGCGCACCGCCTTGAGCCTATTCCCGGTCGTGGCCATGCTGGGCGCCCGTCAGGTAGGGAAAACCACGCTGGCGCGTGCGCTGCTCACAGAGTGGGCTGGGCCTGCGCACCATTTCGACCTACAAGACCCCGAGGACCAAGCCCGCTTGAGCGATGCCTCATTTGTGCTCAGGCGCCTCACGGGTTTGGTGGTGCTGGACGAAATCCAGCTGCGGCCCGACCTGTTTGCCTTGCTGCGCGTGCTGGCTGACCGGGCCGACGCACCGGCTAGGTTTTTGCTGCTAGGCAGCGCGGCGCCCGAACTGCTGCGCAACACCTCGGAAAGTCTGGCCGGGCGGGTGGTGTTCCACGAGCTCGAGGGCCTGATGCTGGATGAATTGCCCAGCCCCATGCTCGATGCGCGCTGGTTGCGTGGCGGTTTCCCGCGGTCGCTGCTGGCCCCAACCGACGCGGCGAGCCGCACATGGCGCGAGTCATTCATACGCACCTATCTGGAGCGCGACCTGCCGCAACTCGGTATCAACCTGCCGGCACTGACGCTGCGTCGCTTCTGGACCATGCTGGCCCACTACCACGCGCAAACTTGGAACGGCAGCGAACTCGCTCGGGCCTTGGGGGTGAGCGACAAGACGGTAGCGCGTTACCTCGACATTCTAGAGGGCACCTTCATGACTTGGCGCCTGCGGCCTTGGCACGGCAATCAAGGCAAGCGCGAAGTCAAGGCGCCCAAGGTGTACCTGAGCGACACCGGCTTGCTGCACAGCTTGCTGGGCATCGCGGCCGAGCACGACTTGCTGGCCCACCCCAAATGCGGCGCCTCGTGGGAGGGGCTGGCCGTGCGCGAAATCATGCACAAGATCGGCGCGGGGCGCGACGAAGCGCACTTCTGGGGGCTGCACTCGGGTGCCGAGCTCGACCTGCTGATCGAAAGACAAGGTCAGCGCCTGGGCTTTGAAGTCAAGCTCACCCGTGCGCCCAAAGTCACCCCGTCCATGCGCTCCGCACTGCAAGTTTTAGGTTTAACCCATCTGTATGTGGTTTGCCACGGCGACGGGCCCATTGCCCCTTTGGCCGATGGCATCAGCGCCCTGCCGCTGCAAAGCTTGAGCACGCTGCATGCCGACAGCGCATTCGAAGCCCTGCTCACGGCAAGCTGGCGCTGAATCGGCGCACTTTGCCAGCGCCCACAGCGCGGCATAATTTCCCCCTAGCAACCCCACCACCACAGCCGCCATGAACCCCTACGACTTCGACCTTTTTGTGATTGGCGGCGGCAGCGGCGGTGTGCGCGCCGCGCGCATGGCGGCGCAGCGCGGTGTGCGCGTGGCGCTGGCCGAGGCGCACGGCCAGGCCGGGCTGGGCGGCACCTGCGTCAACGCCGGCTGCATCCCCAAAAAACTCTACGGCTACGCCGCGCACTACGCGACCGCGCAGCGCGAGTCGCAGGGCTACGGCTGGGAGGCAGCGCCGGCGCGGCTCAACTGGGCCACCCTCAAGGCCAACCGCGCGCGCGAGTTGGCGCGGCTCAATGGCGTCTATGCCGATCTGCTGCGCGCCAGCGGCGTGGCGCTGCTCGAAGGCTGGGCGCGCCTGCTCGACCCCCACACGGTGAGCCTGGCCACGCTCAACGCCGACGGCTCGCCGGGCCAGCGCCGCTTCAGCGCCGCGCGCATCCTCGTGGCCACCGGAGCCGCGCCGCATCTGCCGCACTTCAAAGGCCGCGAACACGCCCTGCACTCCAGCGATCTGTTCGAGATCGAGCCCTTTCCGCAGCGGCTGCTGGTGGTCGGCGGCGGCTACATCGCCTGCGAGTTCGCCTCCATCTTTCATGGCTTGGGCGCGCAGGTGACGCAGCTCTACCGCGGCGAGCAGATTTTGCGCGGCTTCGACGACGAGCTGCGCCACTTTCTGGCCGCCGAACTGCTCAAGCAAGGGCTCGATCTGCGCTTGCAAGCCGGCGTGCTGGGGCTGGAGCGCCACGCCGACGGCCTGCACGTGGCGCTGGAAGACGGCAACCACCTGGTGGTCGATGCCGCCCTCTACGCCACCGGGCGCCGGCCCAACGTGCAGGGGCTGGGCCTCGAGGAGCTCGGCGTGGCGCTGGGGGCGCAAGGCGAGATCGTGGTCGATGCGCAGTTCCAAAGCAGCGTGCCCAGCGTCTATGCGCTGGGCGACGTCACCGGGCCCATGCAACTCACCCCGGTGGCGCTGGCGCAGGCCATGCGGTTGGTCGATCGGCTCTACGGCAGCGGCCACGCTCGCCCGGCGCTCGACCTCGATCTGGTGCCCACCGCCGTGTTCACCCACCCCAGCCTAGCCACGGTGGGCCTGAGCGAGGCGCAGGCACGCCAGCGCTACCCGCGCGTGCGTGTGTACCGCAGCGAGTTTCGCGCCCTGCGCCACACCCTGAGCGCCAGCAGCGAGCGCACGCTCATCAAGCTGATCGTCAACGACGCCGACGACCGCGTGCTCGGCCTGCACATGGTGGGCGCCGAAGCCGGCGAGATCGTGCAGGGCTTTGCCGTGGCGCTGCAAGCCGGCGCCACCAAGGCGCAGTTCGACGCCACGCTGGGCATCCACCCGACCGTGGCCGAGGAGTTCGTGACCTTGCGCACGCCGGTGGGTGGGGGCTGATGTGCAATCCAGCGCACTTGCCACCCACCTGCGCCACAATGCCCCCACCATGCCGCACAGCCCGCCCCACAGC
>Ga0209105_100173_pt1 | contig 22589 bp, 20 predicted proteins | sample SedPBSmetaG_FD_184158 | JGI IMG/M metagenome (GOLD analysis project Ga0209105, IMG submission 184158) | Freshwater sediment bacterial and archeal communities from Indian Creek, Illinois, USA to study Microbial Dark Matter (Phase II) -... | ecosystem: Environmental > Aquatic > Freshwater > Creek >...
CAACAGGATCGCCTGCGTCTTTTAAATTGATAAAATTTACTCCTTTTACAACCCTTCCTTTGTTTACATCAAGACAAGGTATAACACGTTTTGTAAGCATATCTATTCCTCCAGCTCTAATGCGTCTTTTAGGCTAAAATTTCCATTGTATAGTGCTTTGCCGATAATAACTCCCGATACATTGATAGCCTTTAATTTAACAAGATCATCGAGTGAACTTATCCCTCCTGAAGCAATCACATCAAGCTCTGTTGTCTCGATTAGGCGTACCGTAGCTTCTACATTCGGGCCCGTTAACATTCCGTCCCTTGATATGTCCGTATATATAACCGTTTTCACCCCGATCCCCTTCATTTTCAGAGCCAACTCGATAACATCAACTTCGCTATTTCGCGTCCATCCTCTTATTGCGACTTTCCCTTCTTTTGCATCTATTCCGATAGCTATCCTATCTTCATATAACGACACAACTTCTTCTACAAAATCCGGTTTTTCTATCGCTGCGGTTCCTAATATCGCCCGCTTGACTCCCATTTCAAATACAAGGCGCAATCTTTCAAGCGAACGTATTCCGCCTCCCATCTGAATGGGAATATCAACAGCCTGCGCTATCTTTCCTATGATATGGGCATTATAGTTGTTATCGTCAAAAGCTCCGTCAAGATCAACGATATGAAGTCTTTTTGCCCCCTCATGCATCCATTTTTGAGCCATCTCGACCGGATCATCACCATATACTGTTTCTTGCTTCCGTAAGCCCTGAATCAGTCGCACACACTTGCCACCGCTTATGTCAATTGCCGGAAATATTTCCATTTTACTTCATTCTCCCAAAGTTATTTAGTATTCTAAGACCGATATCCCCACTTTTTTCCGGATGAAACTGTACTCCATACACTTTGTTTTTTCTAACTGCCGCTGTTATATCAACTCCATAGCTTGTTGTAGCGATTGCTTCTCCCCTTGAAGCATCAACGAAGTACGAATGCACAAAATACGCGTAAACGGAATCACTCAAACCAAAGAACAATGGATCGTCTCTAAAAAATATCCTATTCCAGCCCATATGCGGAACTTTTAAGCCATTGATCGATGGTAAGCGCACAACTTCCCCACTAATTATCTTAAATCCATCAAACAAACCTCCTTCATGACTTTTGTCATACAAAAGCTGCATTCCTAAACATATGCCCAAAAACGGCTTGTTTTGAAGTATGACCTCTGCTACCACTTTATCCATTCCACTTGAGATCAATCTGTGCAACGCATCCGAAATAGCCCCCACTCCCGGCAAAACCACGCTATCCGCTCTTAAAACCGTTTCCCTGTCCTCTGTAACAACAGCTTCAAACCCAAGATATTCTAATGCTTTCTGTACACTGCGCAAATTACCCATGCCATAATCTATAACAGCTATCATATACTCTCCCTAATCAATAATTCCTTTTGTTGAGGGTATACTTCCTTCTTCCCCATCAAACGCGACAGCTTGTCTTAGCGCACGGCTGAATGCCTTAAATACCGCCTCAATCATATGATGGCTGTTTTTGCCATACAAAACGGTTACATGTAATGTAAGACCACAATGCATTGAAAATGCTCTTAGAAACTCTTCCAGCAGCTGCGTATCGAATCCTCCGATCAAAGGGCTCATAATAGGAACCTGAAAGCTTAAATACGGCCGTCCGCTTACATCTATCGAAACAAAAGCCAATGACTCATCCATTGGAATAAATGCCGTACCATACCTTGTTATGCCTTTTTTATCGCCTAATGCATCCGCAAAAGCCTTCCCCAAAACTATACCGCAATCCTCAACCGTATGATGCCCATCTACATCCAAATCACCCTTACATGTCAATTGAATTTCAAATCCGCCGTGAGCCGACATCAATTCGATCATGTGATCAAAAAAGCCAATACCTGTGTTTATCTTGCTTAAACCCTCTCTCTTCAGGAGAACTTCGGCAAAAACTTCCGTTTCATTGGATTTTCTTGACGACTTGCCGCATCTTAAAGTTTTCATTTCAGCACCTCCGACATAATTTGTTGTAAAGAACCGATCAAATTATCGTTCTCGTGTTTTTTTCCCACTGTAATTCTCAAACAATCACGAATCAGATGATTGTTTTGAAAATTGCGCACCAATATACCGTTTTCCAACAATCTACCATAAACTCTCTCCGCACCCTCAAACTTAGCCAAGATAAAATTGGCTTCAGAAGGATATGGCTTTATTCCATTAATCCCCTCAAAACTTCGAAACATTTTTTCTCTCGAAAGGATAATTTCAGCAACTCTCTCATTGATTATCTCTATATGGTCAAGCATAATACATGCGGCTCTTTGCGAAAAGCTACTCATATTGTAGGGGGGTTTAACTCTGTATAAATCTTCCGCCAATTCCTTACAAGCGGCTAAATAACCAACGCGCAATCCCGCCAATCCGAAAGCTTTCGAAAAAGTTCTTAAAACTATTGCATTCGGATATTCAACAAGCTCACGGATAAGCGAGCTGCCGCCAAACTCTACATACGCCTCATCTAGTGCGACTATACCATTATAACTGTTAAGCAGATCCAATACATCTTTTCTATCAATCACATTGCCGGTAGGATTATTGGGTGAGCACAAAAATACTATTTTAGGCTTATGCTCTTTTATATAATGAAAAATTCTTTCCATATCGTAAGCAAAATCTTCGTCAAGCTGTACATTCACCGGCATTCCTCCAGCTATCCGGGTAAACACGGCATACATCCCAAATGATGGATGTGGACATAACACAGTATCATTTTTGCTTACAAAAGCATTTATAATAATCTGGAGTAATTCGTCCGAACCTGTTCCAACCATAAGCTGGCTTGTGTGCAAAGAGAGATAGTGCGCAAGTTTCTCTCTTAAAATATAAGAATCCGAATCAGGATACCGGTTGAAACTTAAACCTCCAAGAATCTCCGCCGCCAGCGCTTTTCTGACGCTTTGAGGCAAGTCAAACGGACTCTCATTTGCGTCAAGTTTAATTTTGAAAGGTATATGTTCAACCGTATAAGGAGTAAGGTTTTCAAGATCTTTTCGAAGATATTGCGTCATTTTGCTTTAACCTCACTTCAATGGAATTCGCGTGAGCCGAAAGCCCCTCGGCGTTTGCGATCTCAATAGCGTCTTTCGCAATACTCTCTAAAGCTTTATTTGTAAAATATAAAACGCTGGATTTTTTCACAAAATGCTCAACGCTCAATGGCGAGAAAAAGCGCGCCGTTCCATTGGTCGGAAGCACATGATTAGGTCCCGCCATATAATCTCCAATCGCTTCCGGAGTATGATGCCCAAGGAAAATGGCTCCGGCATGCTTTATAGAATTTAACCTTTGGAAAGGCTCCCGCACACATAATTCAAGATGTTCGGGCGCAATCATATTAGCTGTACCGATAGCCAGATCAATTGAGTCTAAGACTACAATCGCGCCATAATCGTTTAATGACTGTTCAATGATTTTAACTTTGCTCATCCTCTTCATTTGGACTTCAATTTGCACAAAAACGCTTTGTGCCGTCTCGAATGAATCTGTCAGTAATATAGATGAAGCCAACGGGTCATGCTCAGCCTGAGCTAATAGATCAGCCGCCACATATGCCGGATTTGCCGAATTATCGGCAATCACAAGCACTTCGCTGGGTCCGGCAATCATATCTATATCTACTATGCCATAAACTTCTTTTTTTGCCAAGGTTACGTAAATATTGCCAGGGCCCACTATCTTATCCACTTTCGGTATGGTTTCTGTGCCATAGGCTAAAGCGGCGATGGCCTGCGCTCCGCCTACCTTATAAATCGCATCGCATCCTGCCTCGTTTGCGGCCACAAGTGTGTATGGACTCAAATTGCCATCTTCTGAAGGAGGAGAAACCATGATTATGTTTTTCACTCCCGCAAGTTTTGCAGGTATTACGTTCATAAGAACGGAAGATGGATAAGCGGCTCTCCCCCCCGGCACATAAACACCAACATTCTCAATAGGACCAACTTTCTGCCCAAGAATTGATCCGTCATCTTCATATATCATCCAGCTTTTTTGCATTTGAGATTTGTGAAATCCAAAGATTCTTTCCTTCGCCTTATGTATTGCTTCAATAAACTTTTTGTCTACGTTATCGTATGCGTTTGAAATTTCCGCATTGTTCGCAAGCATTTCTGTAGACAAAGAAAACTTTACCTTGTCGAATATCTCCGAATATCTAAGCAGAGCTTTATCTCCTTCGCTTTTCACATTTTCAATGATATTCAGAACCAAATCCCTTTTGTCCTGCGGAAAATCTCTTTTACGCCAGCTTAGCTCGTTCGCTATCCAGGATAAATCTTTTCCTCTCGCGTCGATAAACCTTAACAAATTTCTCAATCCCCCAGCACTTTAGCTATAGATTCAATTAATTCTTTGATTGCCGTACTTTTTGTTTTTAAACTTACTCTGTTAACAACAAGCCTGGCGCTCACGTCACATATTTCTTCGAGTACAACCAAGCCGTTCTCGGCTAATGTTTTTCCGCTTTCCATGATATCAAGAATAATGTCCGATAAGCCCGTCAACGGACCTAACTCGACTGAACCGTTAAGTTTAATAATATCGACCATCTCTCCTAAGCGTGCAAAATAGCTTCGAGCTATATTGGGATATTTGGTTGCGACTCTCGTATGCGCATGGGTTATCCACGAATTTTTTTTGTCAGGAAATCCTGCAATCACGATTTTACATTTTGCATATCTCAGATCGAGAAGTTCATATAACGAATGACCTTCTTCTAAAAGGGTATCTTTCCCCACAATTCCGATGTCCGCTATCCCGTGATCCACATAAGTAGGAACATCGCTGGGTTTTACAAGTATAAAACACATATCATCCGAAGGCGAGAGGAAAATAAGCTTTCTTGAAGGCTTATCAAACGCAGCGCAATCGATACCAGACTTTCTTAGCAAACTTATAGCTTCATCCGCAAGTCTCCCCTTAGCTAATGCTATTGTTATCATGCGCTTCCCCCCTTCTAAAAGTTAAAGTGTCATGAAAACCTTTACTATCAACAAAAATAGTCTTAGAGATTTTTTTACATTGGGCATATGAGATATAGTCATAATTCTGTTTTGAAGGAATGAATACTTCGGTTCTATAACCGTCATTTCTCAGTTCGCTGATTAAAGAATAAGCTTCTTGCCTGGAGTTTTTCTCATAAGCTACCAATACATCAACGGCAGGAATATCGCATAACCCCCTTTGACGTTCAAGAACCATTAGAATGCGTTTAATTCCTATCGCAAAACCTGTAGCAGGAATATCATATCCAAACTCATTTACAAGCCGATCATATCTTCCGCCTCCGCATATCGGATAACCAAGCTCAGAGGTTATCCCTCTGAAAACAATACCGGTATAAAAATTAAAGCTTTGTACCATTCCTAAGTCAAATGTCAAGTATCTTTCAAATCCGAAATCTTTTAAAATACTGTAAACTTCCCTTATATTTTCTATAGCGTTTTCACATTTTGGATTACTGGACATTTTCGCAGCGTCTTTAAGCATTTCACCGTTACCGTAAAGCTTAGGAAAATCATAGATAGTGTTTTTTAAATGATCTGAGATTTTACTTTCTTTTAAAACCAACTCAAGCCCGAGCATATTCTTTTGATCGATGAATGTTCGTATCTCTTCTTCCCATTCTTCACCCATATCAGCTTGAGCAATCAATCCCTTAAAAAACTCTACCTGCCCTATGTCAATTTGAAATTCTTTTAATCCCAAATTGATAAGACCTTGTACGGCAATCGCTATTATCTCAGCATCAGCCTCAGGCTCTGATAGGCCTAAAAGCTCGATCCCTGCCTGTGCAATCTCGGATTGCTTCGCAGATTGCGTCTTTTGATTGCGGTAGACATTGCCGACATATGAGATCCTAATCGGTAATATCGAAGTTTTTAGCTTTGTTGCGGCTATTCGTGCAATAGGCATTGTAATATCGGGACGAAGTACTAAAATTCTTCCGTCCGAATCAAAAAGCTTCATCATTTGTTCTTGCTCAATTGAAGCTTTCACTCCTGTAAACACATCAATATACTCAAGTAGCGGCGTTTCGATTTCCTCATAACCGCTTAAAAAGAATAGTTTTCTGAGTTTGTCCTGTATCAGCTTCTTATTATAGCATTCATCCATGAGGTAATCCTGACCTCCGACAGGGAGGTAGCGCTTCCATTTACTCAAAATCCGATCCCACTTTCCAAGTTTAACGCTTTAGTGCTGTAAACTTATACTGCATTAAATTAAAACTATTATACTGGCGCTCTTTTTATTTGTCAAATTAATTTGACTGAAGAAATCACGAGGTATACAATACACATGGGAAAATTGCCTTATAGAAGGAAAGGTGTAAGTTTTTGTTTGATTACCACGTTCACTCCGATTATTCGCTCGATAGTAAAATGAGCATGTCTGATGCCTGCATCAAAGCTATGGAGCTTGGGCTTAAAGAAATAGCGTTTACCGATCATGTCGATCTTGATTGGCCTGACAATTTATTCCCCACATTTGACATCAGCGCTTTAGGTAAGTATATAAATGAAATCATGGAGATCCAAGAAAAATTCCGCGCCTTTCTTACCGTTAAAAAAGGTGTGGAAATAGGACTTCAACCGCATACGCTTGAGCAGTGTTCAAAAATTGTTTCTTCATATCCGTTTGATTTTGTAATAGCATCGATACATATTGTAGGAAGAAAAGACTCGTCTCTGCCGGCGTACTTCGAAAACAAGAACAAGGAACAAAGTTTTATGCGGTATTATGAGGAAATCCTCTCTCTCGTCGAAGCGTTTGACGAATTCAGCGTTTTAGGACACCTTGATTATGTCAAGCGCTATTCTCCTTATCCATACAAGGATGACGACCATACAATCGGCAACGATATTATAGATGAAATATTAAAAACATTGATCCGAAAGAACAAGGGGATTGAAGTCAATACCTCAGGATACCGTCATATTTCGAATTCCCCTATGCCACATTTTGATGTTATCAAAAGATACAAAGAATTGGGCGGCAAGATTATCACTTTAGGCTCAGACGCTCATCATACACGCTATATCGGCTTAAATTTTCGAGAAGCACTAATGGGTATAAAAGGTGCTGGATTCAATCATCTGACTACTTTTTCCAATTTAGAGCCGCAGCTGTTTGCCCCAGAAAACCTCCGAACGTCGGATACGCATTGCTCATAAACACTTGAATCGCCCAAAAATCTGAACATATTCCTCACCGATTTTTTTATAGCCAGTATTTCACAATTATCCTGTTTATTCTCAGCTCCTCCTATTATAGCAAGCTTTCCTCTGGTCTTTTCTCCCACTCTTTCTCCTCCATATCATATTAGATGTAGCCGATCTTATTTTCCCAAAACGCGAATTTATTATTCTGAACAAGAAAAAAACGTCTTTTAGATTTGACGTTTTGTTTTTAAAATCTGCTATTTCCTAAAATTCCTATACAATTTTATTTTTGAATGCGTATACGGCGGCTTGCGTACGATCAACGACATCTATTTTTTTAAAGATATTCGAAACATGATTTTTCACGGTCTTTTCACTTATAAAAAGATGATTGGCAATTTCCTTGTTGTTTTTGCCGTCGGCTATGAGAAGCAAAACCTGTATTTCCCTGCGGCTTAAGTTATCTTCCTTAGTTTTACTCTTATGTGAATCAAATGCTGTATCTACCTTTTCCATTAAAGCCATGTTCTTGATGCCTGGTTGTATGTAAGTTTTTCCTGCGTAAACGCTTCTTATGGCCTCTAGTATGCGTTCAACTTCGGCATCTTTCATAACATACCCTGCCGCCCCCATTCTGATTGCTTCATGCAGGTATTCCTGATGTCCGTGTATGGTTATCATAACAATTTTTGACCGACAATCTATCGCCCTAAGCTCTTTAATCGCTTCAAGTCCATTCTTTATAGGCATGTTGATGTCCATTAGTATTACATCTGGCTTAAGTGATAGTGCCATCTCAACCGCTTCCCGTCCGTTTGAAGCCTGACCTGTCACATCAATATCCTTTTCAAGCTCTAAAAGCCTTCTTAACCCTTCTCTTATAAGAGAATGATCATCAACGATCATTACCTTGATCTTTTTCACACTCTGATTCCCCCTTTTTTAACTGGATAGGAACATCCAAAACAATTGTTGTCCCTTTACCAAGCTGTGACTCAAGATTCAACTTGCCCTTAAGAAGCTCAGCTCTCTGTCGCATCCCATAAATTCCATAGCCATCTGCGTCTGTATTAATTGTATTATCTTTGTTATGTTTTTGTCGTCTGTCATAATCAAATCCCACGCCATTATCTGAAACCGTTGCTTTCAACATACCATCATCAATCTGCATCCTAATAACCGCACCTTCAGCTTTAGCGTGCTTTTTGATATTGCTTAAAGCTTCCTGTATTATCCTGAAAACCGCTACTTCCACGATGGGATCAATTTCTGCGCTTTGCTCGAATAAATTTAATTCAACTTTGATGCCTGTTTCTTCGGAAAATTTTAATACGTAGCCATGTATAGTAGGAATTAATCCTAAATCGTCTAAAGACATTGGTCTTAAATCAAAAATTATGTCCCGTAATTCTTTAAGACTCGATCTTACCAGTTTTTTCAGATCTTTAATTTCTTGTTTTGCTTTTTTTAAGTCTGTTTCGAAAAATTTCTCGCAGATCTCACACTTTAATATAATATTGCTCAAAGACTGTGCCGGCCCGTCGTGTATATCGCGTGCCAGTCTTTGACGTTCTTCTTCCTGAGCTATAATCACCTGTATTCCTAAAAGCTCTTTTTTTTGCATCTCCTCCAAAGTATTACTTATATTCATAAGGGAATTTATAAGGTAATTCATAGCTACTGCTACATGACTTACCAAATAATCAGCTCTTTCAAGAGTGTTTCGCATCTTACGGATTCGCGTTTCAAGCTCATTTCTTTGAGTTTTAAGATGCTGTTCTCTGTCTTTGCTCAGAGCAAGCTTAATCTGGAAATCCCTTGTTGCATCATATGCCTTTTTAATGTCGTCCTCTGTATAGATCTTAAAATTTTTGCTGACAATCATCAGCCTTTGTCTACTCTCCTTCTCCAAAGTATATAGCTTTTCTACCTCTTCTATTGTCTCTTTCACCTTATTTTTAAGAGAAGCGAGCTTATGATCAAGTTCTTGCCATTCGTTCCGAGCCTCATCAGCAATTTCGAATATTTGTTTTTTTCCGCTTTCCAACGATGTTATTGTCTTTCTGACGATCTCATCTAAAAACTCAGGCTGTAAGATTTTATCTCCCACGCGTTTAACCCTTTCAAAACGATATAAATTTCCATCAATACTGAATAATATATTCGACAATTTTGTTTGGATTCCTTTTTAGTTTTCCATAAAAAAGCCGCAATTTTTCGATTTTTAAGGATATATGTCAAAATCAGGACTACAATACTATTTTGTCCGTTGAATTATTAAACTTTCTGTAATAACGCAATCTACCGGCACATCAAAATAATCCCAAGGGAGTTCATCATAGAGCTGAAAATCAAAGCATAGGCCTAACTTTAACTGTGCTTGAGTTAATGAAGATAAAAATCTATCGTAATAACCCTTTCCATATCCGATACGGTTGCCCATCCGATCAAAGGCTATTCCCGGCACAATTACTATATCTATCTGCTCAGGTTGTATGATGCAAAGTTTATTGGGATCAGGTTCCATGATCCCGAACCCTCCGGGTTTCAATTCAGATATGGACGAAAATAGCGATATAATCATGTCATTTTTACCAGGCTTGCTTAACGGAAGCGCCACTTTTTTATTCATAATTATAAGTTTTTCGATAATTTCATGTGTGTTTACTTCATTTTTAGCGCTGTAGTAAGCAAGAATTACAGATGCGCTTTTAATGGCAGTTTGTGAAAACAATTTAGTCGCAATTATTTTGCTGTTCTCATTAACGAAGCTTTTTGATAACCTTTCTCTTTTGAGCTTTATGTTTTTTCGTATATCGTTTTTATTTAAGCACCGCATCTTTTCCATCAACTTACAATTCCTAAAATTAGTTATTTTGCATTCTCAGTTAGATAAAATTTGATTTTACAGCAAAACAACTTTTTGCAGTGTAATCAAACTCATCCAGGCTCTTGGTTAAGATTCCGGCTCCTTGATTCCTGAGCAGATAGCCGTGGTAAAGTCTTTTGTATATACTCGTCTGACCCTTGAACTTACCGAAGTCAGGATTTCATACGAAATAGTATCGCAAAGATTAGCCAGATAATCAGCGTCGACAGAAGAGTTATGTTGTACACCTATTAAAACCGCGGTATCATTGTGTTTAGCCTGAGGTATATGCGTTACGTCAACCATCATTTGATCCATACAGATTCGCCCGACCACAGGAGCTTTAATACCTGCTATTAACACATGTCCTTTATTGCTGAGAATGCGTTTATATCCATCAGCATACCCTATCGGCAGAGTTGCTACTCTCATTGGACTTATGGCATAAAATGTCCTGCCGTAGCTTATGCTCTCTCCTCGATTTACTTCTTTTATGCATAAAATCCTTGTTTCCAATTGCATGACCGGAAGCAACTTAGCCTGTGTTTTATCAGCTATGGATGAAGGATAATATCCGTACATGCTTAATCCGGCGCGTACAAGGTTAAAATGTGTGTCCGGACAATTCAGAATAGCCGCACTGTTTGCCGCATGCACCCATTTTGGCTTAATACTGTGTTTTTTTAGGACCTTAAGCATTTCCGTGAAACGTTCCAACTGTTCGCGTGTAAAAGCTTTATCGGTTTCGTCCGCCGTTGCAAAATGCGTAAATATCCCCTCTAATCGCAAATTACTTAGTTCTTTCGCTTCTTTTAAAAAACGATCCAACTCCTCGACACGTGATATACCAATTCTATTCATGCCGGTATCTGTTTTTATATGTATATTTATACGTTTCCCTCGTTTTATCCCCTCTTTATTTAAGCCTTTAAGTAAATCGGTTGAAAAGACACATTGAGTTAAATCGTATTGTGATACGGTTTCTACATCGGAAATTTCTATACCGCCCAAAACCAGTATCGGAGCTTTAATGCCGGCCTCTCTCAACTCTACACCTTCATCGGGAGTAGCCACACCCAAAAACGATGCCCCAGACTCTAAAGCCTGTGAAGCTACTTCAAAAGCTCCATGTCCGTACGCGTTAGCTTTAACCACTGCCATGAAACTTGTATCCGGTTTAAGCAGTTTAATAAGCTCTTTTATATTGTGATCAAGGTTGGATAAATTGATTATCGCTTTCGTCGTACGCACATTCACAAACCTCTAATTATCAATTTTCCTGGAGTAGTTTATACATCAAATCATCAATGCAATCAGAACATGTCACCAAATGCCCGAAAAACAAAATCATTTTTACCTTTATCAGTTAATGTGCATAATCTCTTCATTTGCACAGCTTTCTGCTATTATTGTAGCATAAATCCCCAAATTCGGCCATCAACATTTATCAGAAATCACTTTTTCCCTACATCTCGGATTACTTCTTCTGAAAGCTTATCATATAAAATTCCTGTTTCCCATAAACATCAACTACATGTATCCCGATTGCTTTGCCTTCGATTGGATTGATCTTTAACACTCCAACCAAATCAGGGTGTTTTAGGGTGCGAGTTTCAAGTGTTGTCGTTTCAAAAATTCCTGCGTTAATATATCCAACCGCCCAATAGTCAATCAATCCCAATCCGTTTTGAAGTTTATCCGGGCTTAAGAGCACCTTTAGGCAATCTGTAGTATATTGTTTCAGCTCTATCTCAAGCTGTCCGTTATCAAGTAAACAACATTCGAACTCCGGTATATTGTTCATTGCGGGTTCGCTACACGTTTCACTATGATAAAAAGTCAGCGTGTAACACCCATTTCCATTTTGCAAGTTGATAAGGCGCTTTCTTGATACATGAAGCGAAAACATGCCGCTGTCAACCCCTACCCAACTTCTCCCATACTTTTGCGCAACCGCCGGCAGCGTTCCGGAACCCGCAAAAAGATCCATTACAAGATCTCCTGCGCGAGTCGACACTTTTAGAATCCTCTCTATCAGCTTTTCGGGTTTTTGGGTATCATATCCGGTACGTTCGGGATCTTTTTGCTGCAAATGAGATATGTCGTCCCACACATCCCCAGGATTTATGTATTCGTCTTCATAATATCTGTATTCGCGCCCTGCTGACTTTATTGAGTAAAACACCTTCCCTTGCTCGTCAATACCCTTTTTCATGTTGTTACGCTTGGTGCTACCCCTTAATGTAGCAGATTCCTTTATGTCAAAGAAATGTCTCTCTGTTTTCCGATAAAAGAGTATATTATCATGCTTTCTGCTGAAGTGTTTTGTCGATCTGCCTCCGCTGTTGTATTGCCAGATGATTTCATTAAGAAAATTTTCCTCCCCGAAAATCTCATCAAGCATAATTCTCATATATGAACTCAATCTGTAGTCCACATGAACAAATATGCTGCCCTCATCTGTCAACAAGCGGTGAGCAGTTTTGAGAACGCGGTTCATCATGGAAAGAAAGCTGTCTTTATCGCGATAACTTGCATCTTTATAAGCCAAATGTTTTATTGTACCGGAACGGTCACCCTGCCAGCCACTGACACTTATTTTTTGATTGAAATAGTAATCCTGCCCCGTCATAAAGGGAGGATCTAAATAGATCATTTGCACGTCACCGTCATATTTGCCGTTAAAACAATCGATCCAGCGATTAATATCGTAATTGTAATATGTACCTGACAACTCATGCGATCCGCAATTATCAGAATCGTGCGTTTCGATTTCAACATCAATTGGCAAAACTTCTTTAAAATTCAATTCCTTACAACCTGCTTACTGTTAATTCTCATAAATCCATTACAAATTCGATTAGAGCAGCCTGTTTCCTTTCTCTATGACGATAGGATAAACGGGATCACCTACCAGCACTTTCCCTCGCTCCACGACTACTGCCTTATCCAATATCGCATTTTTTATCAACGCGTCTTTTCCTATTATTGTGCGCGCAAATACTACTGAATCTATAATCTGCGCTCCGCTCTCCACAACCACTCCCCGCGATAAAATGCTGTTTTTGACTGTTCCGTCGATTATACATCCATTTGCTATAAGAGAATTAGAAACTTCTGCATTTGACATATATTTAGTCGGAGGGGAATCATTTGATTTCGTATAAATCTTTGATTTATCCATAAATAGTTCTGGCATAACTTCTTCTTTCAGCACATCCATAGACACTTTGAAGTATGAACTTACAGAATTGATGCAGCCAAGATAACCTAAAAATTCATAACCTGCAACATTAAGCCTACTTACATTAGCGTAAATATAGTCTTTTACGGTAGTGAAGCCTCCGTGATGCATCGCTTTCTCAACGCATTCAAGACAAAATTGCTTGTTCATTATAAATATTTCCATTGAAATGCTTATGCTCTCTTCCACACCCGTATTTCTGCCTATGCTGGCTACTCTTATTCCGTCGGCTTTAAAGTTGAGTATTCCACAATCCAAAAACATATTTTTGTTTCCATTTGTTTTTTTATAAACAATCGTCACATCCGCACCATTTGACTCATGAAAGGCTGCCGCGGCATCAAGATCAATGTTACAGAGCATGTAGGATGGCGCCATTATGACATTGTCCTTCTTACTTCGAAGAAGGCTTTCCTGGTTGCTTTTCATAAGATTGATTTCAGTTATAGGCATTCTGTCATTTGCATGACTGAATATGTATAAGCCGTCTATTTTTCTATTTAAATCCCACGGTTTACCAGTTCCCAGATGATCTCTTAGCGATCTCGAACTGCCCATAGTAAATAACACAACATTGGTTATAGCGCTGTTTACCATATTTGAGAGCATAAAATCGATAACTCTGTATCTTCCGAACACAGGAATAGACCCGATTGGCCTTACCTTAGTGAGACTTCTGATGTCGCTGTCATCCTCGTTCAGTGTTATTATTCCCATATAGTCCCTTAGCATGAATTCATCATCCCCTCATTTTATGCAATAGCTATTTTTCAAAAAAACTCTCGATTTAACTGCAAAATAATTTGGACTTCGCCACGCCCCCATCAGCAGATCTGTCCCATCGATAGAACCGTCCCCAATATTGGGGTGGAATTGCTATTCTATCAGTCCATCACCTGAATATAGCATTATGTCTTTATCATTCCCTATCCTTGAACCCGCCATAATTTGCGAACGGCTGTTCACCACGCACTTATTAACTACAGCACCTTCCTTAATCATTACATTGCTTAAAATAACTGAATCTTTAATTATAGCATTCTCTCCTACATAAACTCCTTGAGACAGTATCGAGTTTTCGACCTCGCCCAGTACCGTACATCCATCGGCTATCATAGACATTTTAACTTTTGCGTTTTTGCCGATATACTGAGGCGGAAAGGAATAATCTGCGGCATAAATTTTCCAATCATCTTCGAACAAATCAAGCGCAAACGCGTCACGGCATAAAATATCCATGCTCGCATTCCAATAGCTCTCAATCGTACCGACATCCCTCCAATAACCGCTAAAGCGATAGGCATACATATTAAGCCCACTAGCAAGCATTTTAGGTATTATATTCTTGCCAAAATCATTGTTTGATGTAATATCCTCCTGATCCTCGCATAAAAACCGTTTCAATTGTTCCCAATTAAACATATAAACTCCCATTGAAGCCATATTGTTTTTTGGGTTCTTGGGTTTCTCCTCAAATTCAAATATTCTACCATCAGGATATGTGTTCATTATTCCGAACCTGGATGCATCCTCCGTAGGCACTTCTATCACCGCTATAGTACAATGTGCATTGTTTTTTTTGTGGTATTGAAGCATGGTCGAATAATCCATTTTATAAACATGATCACCCGATAAAACCAAAACGTACTCGGGGGAATAATAGTCTATGTAGTTAATGTTTCGGAACACCGCATCAGCAGTCCCTTTATACCAATATCCGCCCTTATCGCTCATATATGGAGGCAACAATCTGACACCGCCAAATACCCTGTCTAAATCCCATGCGCTTCCTATACCTATATGCGCGTTTAATATGAGGGGCTGATACTGAGTAAGTATGCCAACAGTATCGATGTATGAATTGGCGCAATTACTTAAAGTAAAATCTATAATTCTGTATTTGCCGGCAAATGGCACTGCAGGCTTAGCGTTATTCTTAGTCAAAGATTTGAGCCTCGAGCCCTGACCTCCTGCAAGAATCAACGCGATTGTTTCTTTCTTGGGCATAAGAGAGTTCCTCCTTGTCGGTATGATGTGGTTTTGCGTTTTTCATGTAATGTTTCTATTTTACTGTAAGTTAAGAGTTTGTGCAATTGCCAGATTGTCATTTCATCCTGTCATTTTAAAGGTTGAACCGGTGGTTTCCTTTGTAACTTCAAGCCTTAGCGGGAAAGCTTCTTTCAGATCTTGTATATGGGTGATTACCAGAATATTATCAAATTCTTCCTTTATAGAATTTATGAACTCAACTAATTTTTCCCTGCCTTGCTCATCTAATACTCCAAAGCCTTCATCAAGTATTAACATCCTTAAAGAAGCTCCGGCTCTGTGCGCCAGCACCTTAGATAATGCAATCCGAATAGCAAAGTTAATTCTGAATTCCTCTCCGCCCGAATATGTTTCATATTTTCGTGTCCCGGATTCATCTGATATCTTTATGTCCAATGTTTCTATAGTCCCACCGCTTTTTTTATCCCGTTGGGTCAAAAATTCGACATAAAGCCTCCCATCGGTTATCTTGCCTAGAATCTCATTGGTTTTAGCAGCCAATTCAGGGATCGCATTTTCTATTATCGCAGCCTGTATACCGCTTTTTCCGTATATTTCAGTTAAGATTTTGTATATAGTGATCATTTTTCTTAAATGTTCCAGTTCTTTTTGTTTGACTAAAATTTCGTTTTGTGCTCGTTTTACGGCACTAAAACGCTCAATGAGCATACCTCTTTTAGTTTCCAAATCCTTAGCGTTTGACTCAAGTATATTTCTTTCGCTTTGCGTAATTTGGAATTGCTCTATAATAATCGGCATATCTTTCGTCTTTATACTCAATTCGTTTATTTGAGTATAAAGATCCTCAAGAGTTTTTTCTTTTTGTTTAAGCGTCATAATAAGATGTTCTCGATTTTCAGCATCGGCACTCAAAGCAGCCATTGCCTTTTGTAATTCTATCCATCTCTCCGATTCGGCCGCATAAGTTTTAAGTTCACTTTCGATACGTTTGTGTAATTCGGGAATATAGCCGACTTCATTGATCAATTCGACTAAACGGCTTAACTTATGCTGTTCATTTACAACATAATCACGGTTGGCAAGCGAGTTTTGCAGTCGCTCAACATCTTTATTAAGCCTTTCAATCTCAACCCTTGATACTTCTACATCATCAAGTTGGGCTGATACTGTTCTTACTTGCCCTTCAGCCGAAGCTCGCCCCTTTAACTTGCTTTTAAGTTCAATTATCTTTCGGTTTTGTGTTCTTATTCTATCTTCAGTTGCTTTTATTTCAAGCTTTACTTTTGTTGACTCTTTTTCAAGCTTATCATCAAAAGCCTCAGCCTCCTTGATCAAATCTTTTTTGTGATCATCATCAAGCAGGTTTGAGCATATTGGGCATATACTTTGGGCATTCTTTAGCTTTTCAAGCTTTTCAATGTTTTCAGTTCGTTTTTCATTTAATACTTTGATGTTCGCGGAAAGCATGGATAATGTGTTAGTTTCACCTTTTAAGACTTCCTCAAGTGCTGACAAATGATGTTCCGCCTCATCGAATTTTTTAAGTTCTTCGTTTAGTTTAGTTCTTATATTTAATAATTCATCCTTTTTATCCATCTTAAGCTGGTACTGCCTTGCTTCCTGCTCGATCAACCTTATGTCATTTTTCATAGCAATCTCTTTTGTCTTTATTTCCTGTTCAACTTTTTGCTTCTGTCTATCTAAATCTAAAACCTGGCGCATTTTATTGTTCAGAATATCGTTTTCTATCTGCAATTGCTGAAATCTATTATACCTTTGAGTTATAACGGTTTCATCTTTCAAAAGCAGTTCATAAGCCTTGATTCTGTTGGAAACTACTGTCAGATTTTTATCTAGCGCATCTTTTTCGCGCCTTGTGTTTTGAAGATTTTCACGATAATCCTGTTCTTTTCTTTTACAAAACTCCATCTCTTGCAGAGTCGTTTGAAGCGTATGTAATTTTTTCAATATAATCTGTTTTTTTATTTCAACTTTGTTAAGTTCTTCAAAAACTTCATTCAAGCGCACTTCGACATCATTATTCTCAGATATCATATTAAGATATGAGTTAATCTCCCTATCCAATACTTCAGTGTTGTTCTCCACAACTCTTCTTTTTTCCGAAGCTCTTTTTTCGAGCCGATCATATATTGAAAGGTTTAAAATCTCAGACAGTATTTGTTTTCTTTCCTTAGGCGTTTTCATCGCAAAAAGATCGGCTTTACCCTGACTTAAGTAAGCTGTGCATAGATAGGTATCATAGTCAAGCTTGATTAGCTTTTCAATTTTTGCCTGAGTTTCGGATATCGTACTTCCACCGGCAGGCAGAAAACAATTTTTGTCATCAAGAATTAAAAGATCTAGGGATGACTGCCCTCTGTTTTTATCACGTTTTCTTATCACTTTATAGACTAAACTGTCTTCTTCAAAAGTAAAGCTTACCTCCATCTCGGCTGACCCTGCTCTCACCAAATCGTCCATGCCGCTTCGAAGAGTGACTCCCTTGCATTGACCCCATAAAGCCCAGGCTATGGCGTCGGCTATTGACGATTTGCCATTTCCGTTATCCCCTGTCAAAAGTATTACGTCAAAGTTTTTGAAATCAAGCTCGGGAGTATTTTCGCCATAAGATTTAAAATTTCTCATATATAGGTTAATCGGCCTCATTCTTCGCCTCCGTGTTAATTTCATCCAGAATATGCTCATTTTCCCTAAGTAAATCGCTCTTAATTTTCGAATAATCCTCTTTCTTGGATATATACTCAGAAAGCGCCTGCTTAGCGTCCATACGCTCCGTAAGACCCGGATGACGCAGGTGTGAAGTGTCGCGATTGAAGATTTTCTCTATTCCCGCTACATAAAAAGAATTCTGACGAAGCAGTTTGTAAAGCTCGGATTCATTTAAATTGTGCAGCGTGCTTATTTCAAGGCTTACTCTAAGTTTGACTATTGTTTTGCTCAAATCATCGATTTCTTCGATTGCCTGTATTGATTTATTGAAAGGATCTCCCGATGAAGCGTCGACAAAAATTGTTTTAAACGGGCGTGTGCTTAATTTAACAAAATTATAGAGTGCTTCACCTTTCTTGACAAACAGCTCAACAAAGCCTTTATCTTCGTTTTCCTCGCTAAAGTCCACCCGATCAAGGCTGCCGCTGTATACAACCGGCGGATCATTTCCCAGTTTCTGATGCTTATGTATGTGTCCCATGGCTACATAATTATATTCTGATCTTTCAAACATCGACACAGGCAATGTAACCTCCCTGCCAAGCATAATACCCTTTTCCGAGCCCGAATCCGCTCCGATGAGCGAATAATGCGAAGCTAAAACAGCAGGCAGAGTATTGTCTATTTCGGCAGCAAGCCGTTCTGTTAGATCATTCAATTTTTTACGCATTTCAAGGGATATTTCTTCAATCGACATGCCTTCACAGGTTAGATTGGCTGAAGTAACATAAGGCAGAGCAACTAACTGGATTTTACCTCGCTTTGTGTTTATGATATCAACCCCTGGTCTTCTTTTTATATAAATTCCCTGAAGTCCTACTATGTCGTATATCTCTACCGATGTGGCTTTACCCGAGGCATTGTGCAAATCATGGTTTCCGATTACTATATATACGACAATTCCTTCTTGTGACAACCGCTTTATTCTCTTTGCGAATTCGCGCTGCTGAGTTACATCAGGCTCACGGCTCTTAAATATGTCGCCGCATATAAGCACTATATCGATCTCGTTATCGATGGCATGATCGATCAATTCGTCAAAAGTCTTCAAAAAGTCCAAAAGACGCGTATGCAGACCGGTTGTAGGATCAGTTTTACCATAATTCTGCGTGCCTATATGAAGATCGGCGGTATGTATGATCCTTATATGCTCATTCATGTTCCATAAAGCTCCTTTAAGAGATCTTCAAAGTCTTTTCCCTGTACGTTTTGCCCTGATCCAATAGTGTTTCTGCTCACATTACCCTTTAATCCTGACATCTTTCTGTTCATATTTTGCATATCGCTGTAGAAGTCTTCCCCATATGTGCGGGTTCGTATGACAACAGGCATCGGAACTGCATGTCCTAAAATCAACGCCTGCTGTTTTGTGTCAAGTGTCGCCAGGACATTTTTAAGCATTCGTGCGTGATTAGCGCCGGATAAAACAGAGTCTATATCCTTTTCCTCCGTTAACAGCGCTATGATTTTTGTTCCGAGTTGCGAAAGAACTTCGGGATCAATTTCGGACGGACGCTGATCAACAACCAACAAAGTTACATTATTCTTTCTCATTTCTCTTGCAATCATGCCAAATATTGACTGTCTGCCCGTTTCCCTGTTTAAAAACTTATGCGCTTCCTCAATAACAATAACCAATGGGGTGTTTGTTATTGTTTCGTTTGATAACGCTTTTTCGCTTCGCATCACATACAATTCGTGAATACGCCTTGTTAATATGTTTGCTACCAGCATATATGCAAGCATACTCCTTTGATGCCCGAATTCAAGCACCACGTTCATACCGTTGTCAATGTATTGCATGATGCGTTCAACAGCGTCATCGACTGGATTTTCTTTGATAAAGGGTAATCTCTGAAGCTTGACGAGTTTGCGCTGCAAAGCTTGCAGCGCCCCCGCGTGAGAACCTGTGTCTTCGGCAAAACTCATTATCTCCGACGCCGGCATATTAAGAAACTTAAACAACCAATCTGCCGCGAAATGCTTTTGAAGCACATAAATTACCTCAAGTGCGGTTTGGTTCAAATTAAGCTCTTCCCAGACCATCGCTATGTCTTCGGCATCAATTGAGCGATAAGGAATTTCAACGACAAAATCAGGACGCACCCCTCTTCTCCTTGAAGATTCAGGATCCAAAGTAAATATAGCTACTTCAGCTCCAAAAAGCTGCTTTAATCCCTTTGCTTTCTTTCTTGTCTTATCCTCATCCTTGCCTTCCCATCCATACTCCGAATGCATGTCGAAAACAAGCGTATTGCATAATCCGCTTTTTATCATACCGCAGAGCATTATACGCGTATAAAATGTTTTTCCGGTGCCTGATTTTCCGAAAATCCCGTTTGAGCGCTCAATAAATCTTTCAAGATTTATGCATATCGGTATATGCTCCATATCAAGCGGATAACCTATATGAAAGTTTATGTTGTCCGGCTTGCCAAATACGACAAACACGTCGTTTTCTTGGGCTTCCCTCACTTTTGAAAGATGTGAAGGAATGCTTTTAACCGGCATAACTCTGCCGTCCTCGTGATCAATAGCCAACATAGGTTGGATTTTGACCTTATCAAGAATGCCTGTTCCTTGGACTATTTCATTCAATAAGGGACTGGTATGGCTTGTTTCATATATTGCTTTCGGGTTTGCGGCTTCAATATCCTCATCCATTACCATCGCCAAAAAATCATATATCTTGCCTTCAACCATACAAAATGTACCTACTTTGATTTTTTCGATTTCCTCGCCAATATCTAGCCTTATGTCAAATCCTCCGGATAATGAGCCTCTTAAAATAGTCCCCTTCACAGAATATCAACCCTTTCAATCACCGATTTCAGCCTTTGCGTATCGTATGCCAGCATTTTAAGGAGTTCCCGGCCTGCATTTAGAAGGTACTCCTTTGGATTATCATGCAGAATGGCGACTGTACGCAGCGCTGCCGCTGTTAATTCATCGCCGTTACCGTTCGGGCAATTTAAAGTCTTGAGCAGAAATCCGGTATTTATTGATATTTTTAACACTTCCTCATCATCGCATATTTCAACAGGAAGATGCAACCGAACATGCACAGGTGGAAAATATGTACGATAAACTCCCGCTTCCAGATAACCCGCCACAACGGCTGTGAATTCAGTTCTAAGAAGACTGAATATCTGAGGCTGCTCTAATTCAAGTTCGCTCAAACTCTTAAAAAATGCTCGTGCTTTTCCTGTCCCGTCAAGACTACCAGTATACGCTCCTGATACTATTCCGTAAACTCTTCTTGTTTCATCCTGTACTCTCACAAAAGTGCCAAAGCCAGGAATCTCGTGGTATTTGAGCGTTTCCGCAACAAATTGATCCGTTTTACTCTCTATAACTTCAGCAACCATTTCGTTTACCTCCTTAAAAAATCCTTGAATTCTTTCCTAACTTTTTATTTGTTACCTTAAGCGATATACCATGACGAGCCAGCTGCCGCCTTAGTAAATGATAGAATCTATCTTTATCTTCGCTTTTGATTACGGCAAAATGATGCGCCTCCTGCAGAGCTATCGGGTAGCCCATCCCTTTTTGTGCCTGATCAAATGTCACCCAATGCAGAAAATTCAATAAATCCATATCCTCAAGCACATAATCGGGAGCTTCAACTCTCGCAATTTCGCTTCCAACGTTAACATAGAAAAAACCTATGCGATAAAGCGGTGCTGATTCGGCAGACAAACAATTAATCCCGCCATAGAAATGGCAAGACCTCTCTCCCAATTTCAACATGTCTCTAAAAAGCGTCGTATCCCTGATTCCCTCGATCATCCTGCAATTCGCGTCTTTTTCTTCTTTGAATTCGCAATTTGCGCAATTCATTACAGTTTTTACGCAATCCTTTGCCCTTAACGTATTAATCACCAATGAAGTGCGTGAGCCTGAAACATACCCTGCCACCGGAATTCTATGGAGTTGACTGATTTTAAAAGCCTCTTCAAAATGAGGGGCGTTAAAAGCTGAAGGATCTTTTCTGGAAGCGCCTGTCCTGTCCCATGAAATCAGTCTTCCGTCCATGAAAGCAACGAGCGGCACGCCTTCTTTGCGATGCTCAATGATCAACTTTTTAAGCTCTGTAGCTTCCATTATCAAACGTAATTCCGCTATTCTGTCGCCTTGCACCAGCACTAATCCATTTTCTCCATGCTTATAGAGATCCTCATCCTTGTAAAAAAGTCTTGAAGCGCTGTCCATACGAGGAAGCTCACTTGTCCCATAGTGAATAGCAATCCTTCCCGAATTCAAGACATAATACAATGCGACCTCATGGGTGTCGATATCAATCTGCGAGCCATCAACAGCTACAACAGTATAGGGTATGAAGGCTTTAGGAAGCGGAAAAACGCCAGAAATCCGTCCTTGAGGAAAAGCAACGAAAAAATGATTATTATGCGAATTTATCTTATCAAGCCACAGGCTTGGATTCTTATCAAAATCTGCGAACGTTGATTTTGCGTTGTTGATTTTAGATGA
>Ga0209105_100174_pt1 | contig 22426 bp, 18 predicted proteins | sample SedPBSmetaG_FD_184158 | JGI IMG/M metagenome (GOLD analysis project Ga0209105, IMG submission 184158) | Freshwater sediment bacterial and archeal communities from Indian Creek, Illinois, USA to study Microbial Dark Matter (Phase II) -... | ecosystem: Environmental > Aquatic > Freshwater > Creek >...
CCCATCGTTATGTATATGGGAATAGTGTGGGAAAACTAAAAATAACGAGAAATTAAAAACCCCTGTAATGCTCGATACTACAGGGGTTCTGGCGTGCCCGGAGGGAGTTGAACCCCCAACCTTCTGAATCGGACACGGCATATTTATAACCTTCTATAACTTTCTAAAACGTTGATTTATCAAGTAAAACGAGTAGTAACTGTCTGTAGAATACTATACCTATCTAAAACTTTTGTGGGAATAATGTGGGAATATAGTTACAGTATTAGAAAGCAAATTGGGAACACTTCTTATCGAGAATATGAGTGGTGGAGGCGACCCTAGACATGACAGGGTGCAACTTTTATCGAATTACCTCGCTTATAATAAACTATCGGCATAAAAAGTAATAACAGTTTAAAGTGGGCTTCGCCCCATATGCACTAACTTAAACCATTGATAGTTGTAGCCGAGGTCCACGCTTTCTTTTTTCAACCTTCAAATTCAGTAAAATGTTTTCTAGCTCCGGAAAAAGATCTTCATTGAGGCAAAAACCAGTTACTATCCACAAATTCAGAAATTTTATTTCTTGCAAATGCTTCTATCCGGTAAGCTCTTGAGGAGGAATAGCTGTTTTCGAAAGAAGGACTTCGATATTTTATTATAGCATGAAATGCAGACGAAATCAAATTAAGTTAGTGCATATGGGGCGAGTCCCTTCTTATCATATCGCTGTCCGAGTGAAAGAAATTGTATCATGTCTTAACCGTACCAGTTTGAATCCATATTTATTGTCATCCCACGCACTTACTTAAACTCTTCAGAATCAAATGGCACTGCTTATTAATCTACTTATTTCACTTTAATGATTAATATTATCACTTTTTTCCAATCAAATAACTGAAAAAATCATCCATTTTGAATGGAAAAAGCGGGTCTTAAACGATCCATGTCCAAGAAAGGATGCACGCCCGACAACGCTGCTTGTGAGGGATTCTTCGGCAGACTCAAAAACGAGTTGTTCCATGACAGATCATGGATCAGAGTCAGCATAGTGGAATTTATGAACATTCTTGACGGATATATGGTCTGGTATGATGGGAAGATGATCAAATTATCGTTGGGGGCGATGAGCCCGCTGGAGTATAGGCAATGCCTCGGTTTAGCTCCTAAATTGTTCAAAAAAAGTCCGCACCCCCATCTCTGTGTGCTCCGGTGTAGTCGAAGCTGGATATCGGGAAGTCATCTGCCAACGGCTCAAACAATCAGGCATGTACTGGAGCTTAAATGGCGCCAATGCTATTATCGCTTTACGCTGCAGTTTGCTTAGTGACAGATTTGACGATTTTGGATACGCTATCGGGCTAACAACAGCCCCCGGCATGCCCTCTTGAGATGAATTAACAATTATTTACTCATAAAATTGTCGTGCACCCCGACATAGTGGGTATTTTCACAGCAAACACATGAAAGGCAACACGCCCAAACTGCATGGGCAGACTTATGTTTTATGTTGTCACGCTTTGAACTGTGGCAAATACTTTTCAAACAGCATCAAACCGTCGTCGAGCATCGCCTTGGCGACGCCCAAATCATCTATCATGGGATCGAGAGCAAGAGTCTGCAAAGCAAGCTGTTTATCACCCTCCACAATGCTCTTTATGGCAAGCTCCACAATATCAACTTGTCTCGAACAAAATGCTGCCGGAATCACAGGCAAGTCGCCGACAGCAACCCCTTGAATCCCATGCAATCCCAATACGGCAGGCACTTCCACTATCGCTTCACGGGGCAGATTGGAGATATAGCCGTTTGTATTTGGAATATTAACAGCGTAGTCATATAAGTCCGAACCCTCCCACAGCGCGGCAATCATCGTTTCTGCGCGCTCGGTGTGGACATTCCTCAGCGCGTCTACCGGTGCCGTGCCGTTTGACATTGCCACGATATTCGACCACATGGCTTCGCGCCGTTCACTTTGCGCTTTCAGAGGATACATCTGTATGCCATAGCGCACCCACCCACCGCGATTAATGTTAGAGGTATATGGCAAGTACTCTAAAAAGTGGGCGTCTCCTGAGGTGGGGCAAGTGCCGAAGGTTTCGATTATCGCCCTCGTATACGGTTCAAAATCCGACTGTTCAAGAAACAACTTTTGGAATAAAGACAATAATTCCTCGCCTGTTTTTTTGTCGCGTATGGATAAGAACCATGTGAAGTGATTAAGACCTGCGGCTTTTACATCCAGTCTTTCACGGGCGAGAGTGGCGATACGCTTCTCTTCAGGGTCTCCGTTCCAGCGGAAATAGTAATCATGATTTATGGACAAGCCTAGCTTTTTGCCCAAGATACGACCCGCCATCATGTAGCCGAAGTCTATCTGGTGGCATATGCCGACCATTTTAAGCTTTGTATAGCGTGCCGCGGCGGTGCAGATTCGCGTGACAGGGTTTGTGAAGTTCAGTATAAGCGCGTCGGGGGCTAGACGCTCAATATCTCGGAATACGGGCATAAGCAACGTAATGTTGCGCGCAGCATGGAAAAATCCGCCCAGTCCTCCGTTCTCGGCGTAATGTGTGATCCCGTATTTTTTGCCTAGTTCATGATCCGCCATCCAACACTTCTCGCGGTCTATAGCGACGGATAATATTATGAAATCCGCGCCCGCAAGCAGTTCTTCTCGATTTGTGGATGCCATAACGGTCATACCGCAGTCCCATTCGGTATTTATTCGCTCGGCAAGTTTACGGATTTCAGACAGCCCTTCTTTATTCAGGTCACAGAGGGCCAACGTGGAGCCGTGCAACTCTCCAGTACGCATTATAGCTCCAAGATTGCTCAGCCCAAAGCTGGCCGAACCCGCACCTATAACTACAATTTTTGGTTTTGTTGTTCTCATTTGTTGTTTTCCTTAAATTTTACAAATAGGGATGCGGTTACAGATAACGTCATCAGAATGACCGGGAATACTATCATCATAAAACGCGCGGCCATACCGGGAATTTCTCCGGGATTATCTGCGGACACAAAGCCGAAAACCGTGAAAAGCAATAAAAATACGCCGCTGCGTACAAGGCCGGACAACCTCGTGACAAAGCTAATTCCGGCAAAATACGTCGCTTCGCGGCGCACACCGTAGCATCTGGCGTCTTCCTCAATAAGTTCCGAGTTCACCATGTCGAGATTTGCGGTCACGCCCGCGATTCCGATTCCCACAAACATTCCGGCAATACTTGAAAACAATAGGCTATGTGAGAAGAACATCGGCACCAATGACAGTCCGAGCGTGATTAGCGCGATACGCCATACCTTTAATGTGCCGTGGCGGTTTATCAACTTGTACCATATAAACATTGACGGTATAGCCGTTACAAATACACTGGCCGAGAGAATAGTCGCCTTTCCGTCCGGCAGTTCAAGTGCATACTTGATGTAGAAGGGTATTCCCGTCAGCAACAGTCCAGTCGTCGCACTATAGAGGAAATGCGATATGGAAACAAACCAGAAGTTGCGATTACCCGCAATAGTTTTCATCGAGACCCATAATTTCGGCTGCTGCATTTCGCTGAATTCTTTGTTTTCCTTGCAGCCAAGAATGGAATAGATGACAAGCGCGCCCCCCAGTAATCCCAAAATAACCGCCGTTATCTGATACCCCATTGCCTGAGCCAGCATCGGCACAAGCGACACTCCGATAATCATACCGACAAGTTGGAGAGCCTGCCTGATTGAGTTGGCGGAATTGCGCTTACCCGTTTCACGAAACAGCTCAGGCAGCAGTGAGTGATAGTTAACCGATGCAATGGTATTCGACGTTTCGGTTAGCATCAGAAAAACGGTAAAATATACGGCCAGTGCCACGCCTGTTCCAAGCGCGTGCGGAGGGCTGAAAAAGAATATAAAGGCAATTACTAGGAGCGGGACGGAGACCATCAACCATGGTCTGCGCCTACCCCAGCGTGTGCGTGTGCGGTCGGATAGATGACCTGTTATCGGATCGTTAAACGCGTCCCACACTGCGAAGAAAATATTGCCAACGCCAATGGCAGCCATTGAAAGCCCCATTTTATCATTATAAAAAAACGTGCCATAGGCCACGTACATGAAACCTATGATTGATAGACCGAACATTGCCAAAGCGTATCGCCATGGCTTGTTGAACACCTTTGCGCTTTCTTGTCGCATAGTATTTTATCCTCTCGATATTCTATTTTATGTGGAATTATTATATGTGTATAGCGTCAACGAAGCAATGGCAGTGCAGTGCACTTAATACCTTCAGCCCCTCACCAAGCGCAAAGCCCCTCCCGTCTGCAAGTTGCTGCGCCTTCATGCCGAAGTGTACGCGGAACATGGCAAGGGTTTGCGGCTCCATTTGGCTGTCATGCAATACGATAGCCTCGAACTTCTTTTCAAACACGGATGAAATATCAATAACCGTGTTGTGATTAGCGGTATAATAGTAACCGATTGCGCCCCTGCCGTATGCTATAAACGCAGCGGCCGCCGCGCGTCCCGTGACGATGTGGTCATAGTGAGCCTCATATTGCAGCCATGGGTCTGGGCAGAATACGGCCTCCGGTTCCACCTCGCGCATGACCGCCGCTATCTCCTTGGACAGTCCGGGTATATCAGAGAGCATGCCGTCTCCTTTATCCAAAAAGTGGAAATTTGACGCCCCAAGATGCCGTCCGGCGGCAATGACCTCTTGCCTGCGTATGGCGGCAGTCTGCTCCGGAGTTGACTGCTTATTCTTGTTACCTTTGTCGCCGTTGGTCACCGTCAGGTAATGCACCTCACAGCCTGACTGCGCAAGTACCGCTATGATTCCGCCCATACCTATTTCGTTATCGTCGGGATGCGGCTGAATGCACAGCACACGTTTGCACCCCATGATATCAGGGGTAGAGAGGAGCGCTTTCACGTCAAATTGGGGATTGTCCATGAACGATACCCTCTTTTCAAAACTCGTGGTTAGTGGCTGAAAGCCCCTAACCTACGGTATTCTTGTTCGACTAAATGTAGTCGAACAGTTAATGTTTGCTTTAATTTTGCATTCTCAACTTCGAGTTTATTGATCCGTTTTTCTTTTGCCGTAAGTATTCATTGTTTCCAAGTCTTTTTCCCTGTTTCTGTATTCTCCTTTAACTTCCCTTTGTAATACATCTGCAATTCTACCGATTTCTTCGATATCTTGTTCAAATCCCTACGGTATAGACCCTAGCGTCTTACCATCTTGAAATTCTTCTTCGGTATGTGCATTATGATTTTCCCGATGAAATCCAGTGTAGATATCTACGATTGTAGGATCAACCATCTCACTGCCTCCCTCAATATATTATCATAGGGAAATATTCGACACGAAATCAAAAAATCCTTTTAATATTATATGGTAATCTAAACACATTTTTAGAAATAAAAGTTAAGCGGAATTTGAGCCATGGCTCGGCGAGGGCTTCGTTGCGCATCACCAACTTGCTTTCCAGAGCCAGGAGCTTACGCTCCTGTTGCCCAACAACCCGGGAGGGGGAGCGTCCGACTTCAAAAGCGGTGCTTCCCTTTTCGAAAAATGTCTTCTGCCATTGATAGAAAAGCGTCGGCTGGATCTAGTGCTTGTCGCACACATCGCTCACTGGCACATGTTCAATGAGGTGCTCGCGCAGAATATTCACTTTTTGCTCGGGGGTGAAGTTACGTCGGGTTCTTTCCATTTCGGGCTCCATGTTGAGCCCACTCCTTAATCGATATCAGCCACTTTTCCATTTCCGTCTGGAGCAAAACAGTTCCTAGTAAGAGGGTTAAAGGAAACCGCTGATTTTATCCACAAATTTTGTGTTTTGTAGTCACCCCACAGACCGCCCGCAGGCCGACCCCGCTTTCCCGGCCACCGAATGTTGAAGGCCTTCTCAGTCGTGCGGGAGATGTCACTGGCGGAGATGACCCGTCCGGGTTTGGATCTTCTTTTTGCGCAATATCCGCTTGCGTCCACATCAAACTAAACTAGACTTGATCCATGATCCAGGTGAACACGCATGAGGCGAAGTCCAGACTTTCCGCAATCCTTGCGGCCGTCGAGGAGATCGGGGAGACGGTCATCATCTGCCGCAACCAGAAGCCGATCGCCGAGTTGCGCGCGATCCAGACAGGAGGAAAGGCTTTTCTGCCACCCCATCCGAACTTGCAGCCCGCCTTAGTCAGTCCCGACTTTGACCCGGCTGCGGGAGGTTCCGTTGAGGACTGGCCCGAAACCGCGTGATGATCCTGCTCGATAAGTGCGTCCTTATCTGGCTCGAATGCGGTTCCGGAAAGGTTTCCAAGCCGGCTGCGGAAGCGTTGCGCCGTCCCGACGCAGTTCTCCACGCATCCGCGATCAGCGCGTTCGAGCTTGACCTCAAGGTTCAGGAGCTGATCGAACTTCCGCTCCCGTCCGGAGAGTGGGTGAGCTAGGTCTGCAGACGACGGGGCATTCGGATGCTCCCCATTGATGCCGCCACGACTTGCCGCAGCACCGAACTCCCGCCGATCCACCGTGACCCTTGCGACCGTTTCCTGATCGCCACCGCCCAGCTTGCCGAACTCCTCCTGATAACTCCCGACGAAATGATCCGCCAATATCCCGCGCTCAACGTCCTCTGGTAATCTTCCCGCCCTTGCCCCAGCTTTGCTACTGGAGGGACGACAGACTGTGTGAAAAGGCGGTTATTATTTACATAATAGAACATTTATGGTAAAAAATGCTTATAGTTTAGAGTAGAGGGTGACTTTATGGTTATGTAAGAGGAATTGACCGAGGCCAAATGACACTATATCCTGAATGTTTGGATAATTATATATCCGAAAACAATTCGGTAAAAGTAATATATTTTATATTGAGCTGTGTTTGTCAATAAAAAATGTTAGCGAGATGGGGATGCGGAGAAATTTCCCCACCATAGTAGAAACAAATGCTCTGATATGGTCTAATTTAGAAGATTTTTTGTATTAGACTGGAGAGGGGCAAAAAAATATTGGGGGTGCACATGCAAACAACAGTCAAAACATTATTTGAGAAGGGCCATAGTAAAACTAGGATTGGCGAGATTTTAGGAATTGATCGCAAAACAGTGAGAAAGATTTTGAAACAGCCAGATAAGGAGACTCATATTGAAAAAAGCCACATCCTTCAATGCTAGATAAACACCGTGAGTTCATTGAAGTATGTATCAGCAAAGAGCTTTCAGCTACAAGAGTATTCCAAGATTTGCAGAGAAAGTATAGTTTTGAAGGTAAGTATACCACGGTACGGGATTACATCCGTAAACTTAGAAATAACCATCAGAAAGCATTTATGCAAATAGAAAAAAATAACAAAGTAAAACATGAAATAGTCCTACTGGCCGGAACAGACAACAAAGGTTAAAAGGGATCAGATCTTAACCTGACCATCGCCTGTTGGTGGATCAGTTATTGAGTGTTTTCTTCAAAATGGCTCACTATTTTATTAGCGAGTGGATCACTTTTTTGCGAACATTCGCAATGTCAAGGAATGGTGAAACGAGCTTTTTGCTCCGACGCCGGTGATGGATTGTGATTTTGATGATCAATCCAGAGGCGCTTAACGCATCTACATTACCTAATCGCCGAAGTTCCTTTAAGACGGTTGAGGAAGAACAAGATGCCCAGTAAACAGCCGTCGAGGTACCGATCAATGTCTGGCGAGCGATTTTACCTAGCCTGTTGAATCAGTTCGCCCGTTTAAAAGATTCCCGTCGTCCGAGGAATATCCGACATAGACTGACAGTACTTATGGTTTACACTCTTCTCCTGTTCATCTTTCAGTAGACTTCCAGACGATAAGCTTACCGAAAACTCAGCACTCCGGCTATTTGAGAAACTTTGCGGAGTGTTTTCCCCGAAACAGATAACACTCCGCACATGGATACCCTAGCTCAGCTGTAAGAAGTAATCCCGGCAGAGTAAATTGAAAACATTTTCTGAACTGCCGTCCGCAGACTCTTACGCAGAAAGAAATTACAGGCGCTTTTGGTCGAAAAAAGATAAGTGGTTGCTATTTATGGTACCTAGAAGTTCAATCGGACACACCTCTTCGCGCTAGAAACTTTCCGTCGTAAGAATTAAAACTATGTTTAAGTTCTGGAGGCTGCTCTGGTTGGTTCACAAGAGATCGTCATTCCTTTGTTTGCTGAGTTCTATGAAAACATACCGAATCAGGATAAACAGGATTGTGATTTAAGGGCTTTTTATCTTTTGGCTGTTCGCCTGAAAGAACTGACGTGTAAGATACCACTTTTGAATGTGGTCGATGGCCTTTATCCCAAGGGACCGGTGATGCGGGTATGTCGAAAAACAACTGGGACTTTATGTTGGTAATGCCTTCTGCTCTCTTAAATCTGTTTGGGATGACGTCTTAGGAATCCACCAGCTGGAACCGGATCAAACTCGGACGTATAGGTGGAGCGGTCGTTCACAATCCTTCTGGCGGACTAACGACATTACTTATGATTGGCTGAATATTGAAAACAAACCTCATAACTTAGTACTCCACATAGTGGTTTGTACCGAAACCTGGAGTAAGAATGAGTCTACTGCATGTGTATGGGTTTCGGGCACTTCACTGACCCAAAAAAACATAATTAATCGCTGTAACAGGGCAGCGCGTCACCGATGGGGCATTGAGGTTTTTTTCCTTATCGAAAAACGTCGTTGGTACAACTATGAACATCCTTTTTCCTATAATTGGAATGCCTTGAAAGGGTGGCATGCACGAATGCGAATAGCCCATCTGATTAACATTTTGACCTTACATAATTAAGCTTTATTGGTTACGGTACAAACGCTTGGAATGCGTGGCACTCTAAGAATTTTAGAGTAAACATTTACAGGTAGAAGGCTTGACCTTTCCCGATTGAATATGCTTGTCAATAAACCAGCACAACTTCGACTAATAATTTAGCCAGGACAAGTTATCATCAAAACTAAACTAAAAATCACTTTTGGCGAGCAACATCTCGCCTATTACCGTGTGAGCCAATTTCCTGCAATCAATTTTATGAATAGTCAGATCGTGGATGAATTTAGATTAACCAGTTATTGTTGCCCCTATAGCATGTTTTCAGGAGTCAAAAAGGGTTTAATATAGTTATTACAAAAAAACTGGTGCGTCAGTACTGACAAAACCTAAAAATACTTGAACTAAACTTGGTTTTACTGTAAAAACTCATTTCGTCGAAACCACGCTGCAATTAGCGACGCCTCATCTTGCATTTTCTTGCACGCATCAATGACAACGTCCTGTTGCAATGATACTAAAAATGCCATTCTTGGTATTTTTGCTTCGAAAATACTGCGATATTTGGCTGCTGATTTATGCAGCTTAAGCTAAGGCTTCATTCATTATTTTGCAGCAAAACCACTTTTTGCAGTGTAATCAAACTTGTACATATGTTACCATGATCTCATTAAACATTATTGTTATTATGCTGTCTCCCGGTACTATAGAATTTACGTTAGCTATAGGCGTATATTTTAAGGATGCAGGTGTTTCGACAGCAAATTGTTTAGTTCTAAGTTTTTGAGGTATTATAGCTAACTCTCGTTATATTTTTCAATTCAGCTCTGTTTCAGGGCTGTTTGTAGTGCCATGCAACACAAAATCTTATCTTTCAAGCTACTCCACTCCTCATAATACTGTTTTTGTAGCAGGCCGTGCAACGTTTATAAAATCAGGTACATATTCAAAAGCAACAATTTCATCCTCTTTCAGGTATGGATTCCCATCAAGCACTATATGTACTTGTTCGGATAAACCTGAAATACTCACCAGTTCCCCCGGTCCAAACAACATATGTTCAATTTTTGTGAAGCATTCTGTCGTAATGCCGTTATTGTCCATTTTAATCAGCACATTGTTAGATAGGCCGATCGCAGCCTTTAAAGGCAAATATGCGGAATAGCACAATGCGCCGGTTATTGCCCTGCCGTAGAATTTATCCACCTCCAGTGGGGATACAATAATCTGTGCAGGCTTTGTTATACTGAATATTGCAGTTACATCATTTTTTAAAATACTTAATCTACCGGATGTAATATCACAAGTAGGAATTTCAGCAACTTTTTTATTTTTTTTGAGTAATGCTTCAACTGAAAGATTTGTTGTTTTTCCGTCCAAAGTGCCTAAAAACGTATTTCCTATTACAGCATCGTTGAAGGCATATCCAACATGGTTATTCCCATTTCTTACACGTATTGCTCCTGCATTTGAAAAAGTGAGCATTTCAGGATCAAACCATTTTAGATTTTCAGGTTGGACTGAAACTATGGGACCTACGTTTGTAGTACCACCTGCAATCCCCATTATCGGGATCGGACATCCGGATAAAATCAAAGCATTTGCAACATAGGCCGCAAGACCGTCCCCACCGACACAAATGAATAAATCCGGTGAATACTCGATAAGTGACAATACCAAATATATTATGCTTTTTTTATAATCAGAAGGGGCACCACTTCCTGTTTCTATTGCATCAGGCATGTAGAACTTGCCATAAAAATCGCGGCATGTATAAACCTTGTGATTCGAAAGCTTTTCAGAAAGAGTGCTTCCAACTTCATGGAATTGTATATTGTTACCGGCACCCGGACTGAATAAAACGGCAACTTTCATCCTAACCTCCATTCCGGCTGATGCCAGCACAAATAGTGATGAAAGAATAGTGCTGGCAGAGCCTAACAATACTTGCATTATTCTTAGATTTGTTTTATTATCACCTTCATTTTGCCGCTGCGACACAAATAGTAATGAAAAATTGGTGCGAAGTCTTCACCATTTAGCTATAATTTGATTAAGAAGAAATCTGTCCAAATTACACTTGCCGATGTCTTACCTCAAACCTGCATTGGTACAAGTGCCACATGCAGCCGTGAAATCGAATAAAGCTTCTTACTACAAAATCAACTACGAACGCCTTTGCAAAAGGAGGAGTAAAAAAAAGAGCCGTTATCGCTATCGCAAGGATGATACTCACCGCTATTTACAACATGTTTGTTGCTGGAGAAGTGTGGAATCCAAGCGATTTGTACATAGTAGATACGCCACAAGAAATACTGGAAAAACATAAGGAGAAAGCAATTAAACAAGCGATCAAACTTCTAGTTTCCAATGATGTAATAAGTTACTGATATTCCCGTGGCTTAAACTGACTGTTATAAGGTTTCAAGGTTCTATTTAGCTTCAGTTTAGTACGCCCTTTTTCACTTCATCCTGAATTATTTTTTACGCTATCCTTTACTTAAGGTTTTAAAATCAGTTTAAGATGTTCAGATTTCTTTAAAAGTTCAAAACTCTCCTTGCCCTGTTCGAGAGGAAGACGATGTGTAATAACTTTTGAATACTTGTCAGGATGGGATTTTATTATATCAAGTGCGTCGACAAAATGTTTCATAGCATATCCAAAGCTTCCGACAAATGAAACTTCGCGATAATGGACTGAATAAGAATCAATACTTAACAACATGTCCTTTGGCAGACCACTGAATAACAGCACTGTTCCTCCGTCGGCAATTTCCGTGATGTACTCATTTACAAGCTCCGCTTTATTGACAGCTATAACAATATTATCGAACATCCCGGCTTCAACCTGTCCTGGCACGTAACACTCAATGTCCCATGCAGCTATCATCTCCCTGCGTTTCCTGGTAGGCTCCACAACGGCAACTGGTATTCTCCTGTCTTTGAATAATAATGCGAACAAGGCACCAATTGGACCGCTACCAACTACAAGAATTTTGCTGTACGGAGTAATTTTCAGGTGTTCGACACCGTTGATAACACATGCCAGTGGTTCAACAAGTGTAAAAACATCATCATTCCTCTCAATCTTAAAAACGCCTTTTTTTAAATAATCAAGCGGTATACCTACATATTCACAAAAAGCTCCCGATTGTATGAACGCCTTATCCCGGCACAATTGTCCGACCGATCTCAGGCATATACCGCAGCTGCCACATTCACAGTAAGGTGCTACAACAACAATATCCCCCGTATTAAAGCCACAGTCTTCAGGTGCCTTGAACACCGAACCGTAGAACTCATGACCCAATACGGTAGGAGGAGAGAAGAAATGATGCCCTTGAAGATATGTTTTAAGGTCTGTCCCACATACTCCGCATCCTGAAACCTTTACAATAAAATCATCCGTCGGCATGGGAACATCCTGGATCTCAAGCTGTCCGATTCCGGTATACATTAATGCTTTCAATTTAACCTCCATTTCTCCGATGCCGCTACGACACAAATAGATTTTCTATAGTTGTTATTTGTTTTTGAGTCATTTCATCCTTGTGGCAGTATCGAGATACACGGTACAGCGTTAACAGATCGGATTGTCTAGCGTGACTTTACTAAATTAACGCTATGAAATGACAAAAAAGCCAGTGTTTTAGCATATTTTCAGGCCATCTGATGCGTATAGACTCAAATATTATCCTAAATATAATAGTACGTAACAGGCTTTGCTATATAGTGTGAAACTAAGCATGGTTATTATACGTAAAAAAGTCTGAAATAACAATGTTTATCTATCTCGTAGTAAAATCCTGCTAGGCATCTGTAACATCAACCTCCCGGCTTGTTGTAAAATATTAATCATTATTAATCATTGTAAACAAACAGATTGTCAAGCTCCTTAATTAATTCAACTGGATTTGGACTTTGAAAAATATTACGCCCGAATGCCAGCCCCCGAGCACCTGAATTTAAAGCATTTCTTGCTATATCAACTATATTACTGCCCTTTGGACCGCCGGCGAGAATCACAGGTGCCAGACAGTTCAAAACTACTTTCTCGAAATTTTCCGTATAAAAGGCTTTAACGACATCCGCTCCCAGTTCTGCAGCAACTCTTGCGCCATTCATCTGGATATCGTATGTAGAGGTTTTACTAAAATCATCACACAGAATTTCGGCTATAACAGGGATGCCGAGTAAATGGTAGGCGTCAATATCCTTTGCGGCTTGCTGGATGCTCCTGTAATCCGCTCCACCCAAAACGAACATCATCAGCACGGCATCTGCGCCAAGCCTTAAAGCTATTTCAGGGCTCACATGATTGGCGTGAGCATTTGTGTATTCTGACGACATCATGGTGCCTCCGAATGAAGATCTTAAAATCAGCTTCTTTTTCAGCAGTTCACCATATCCCATTTTATCGGCCAGACCGACGTTAAGTATGAAACCGTCCAGTTGAGATGCCGACAGCAAGTTCATTAAATCGAGAGGCTTTTCAAGTCCCTGTATTACTCCTCCCTGGGCATGGTCTAATGCAAGAACGAATACCTTATCTCTGTTTTCAAACAACCTTGCAACATTTCGGTTAAGACCGTTCAAATCACACACCTCCCTCATTTCTATACATTTTTATGCGCTTTTGCACATCCATTATTCTCTAATTATAGCGTATAATGTTAAGATAGCACTTTCAATATAATTGGATGATAACGCATAAAATCCCGCTTTCAGAAAAATCAAAAAGTAAAAAGTAATATTTGTCGTTAGTTAGGTAAAAGGTGAAGAGACTTTTAAGTCTCAACTCCTTTTACCTAACTATAATATCCCTATAATGACAATGGCTTCCCTCTCGAACCGAGACCCCTATTTGACCCGATAGATATGGCTTACACATATCGGTATATTCCATCAGCAACTTATCTCTATAAAAAACTTGAATGTGTGGACCTAAGACCTCTATTCGTATGGTATATTCTCCGCCATTCTTCCAAGGAAACTCCCTTTCTGCAAGTTCCCTATACCCATTTTCATTTTTATATAGTACCAGTCTATTTCCGGGAGCCAAGCCCACAGCATACGACCGGATGGCTCCCTGAACTCGAAAATTCATATTATGATGCTCACCAACGATAGGCCGTAGGGTAGATTCAAAAGAATAATCCTTCCAATCAATTTTTCCCGTATAAGCCTCACCAAAATCAGCGCAGCTTCCGCTGAGCTCTCCCGCATCCAGTTCCCAGATTCCCTTTAAATAAGTAAACTGACTCACTTCCCTATGTAGGGGGGTCCAGACCTCCATGCGTTCACGACTAAAGTCTATGGTGTATTCTGGATGACCTAGGAAGTCAAAGTCATCAAGGTAAGCAACTAAGACATTATTCTTTCCCTCTTTAGGTATCAACATGATCCCTGCTTCTTCCAGGCAGACACCTTCCATACGAGGAATGGAAAGGGACAACTCTTTCCACTTTCCCGATATAAGTTCTACCTTTTCACTTGTCACGCAGCGAGCCGAATTGCCATCCTTAACATAAAGGCAGGCCAATATGCCATAATTTATGTCCTCATGAATCATGACACTACCCTTAAAAGTCTGACCAGGATATAAGATCGGTGAAAAGCTAGGATCATACCGGCTGTCATGGAAATCGGCAGGTCGATAATAAGTCTTATGATAAATCGAAAGCTCCTGCCCAGCTGTCATTGGTTTGGCGATAATTTTGAGGGATCCCTGTCCACTGTAAACTGCTTCAGTGCTATGGGTTAAATGATATTCCAGCATCCCTTCACAATTGGAAGATACACGAAAGGCATGGGTGGAACCGGGATATTCAAAGTGAAATTTGGCTGCTTTCCCCTCCAAAATTCCCTTCCATACAACAGGAGGTTCTTCCTTGACAATTTTATATGCAAGATTGGAAATATAGGAGGCTGCCCATGGGATATCCATAATATTCAGGCTTCCGATAACGCTGGAGCAGACAAAGAAATCATTGATAGGCTTTCTCCATTTCTCATAGTCAATTTCCTCCAAACCGTTGCGAACTCCCATGATCGTTCCTATGTTGCCTACATTGCAGTCAGTATCCCACCCACACATGTTGCAGATATTCAGAGTTTTTGAAAAATCCCCTTGTCCATATAAAAGCGATAGAACAATAACGGCAGAATTGGGAATAATATGACAGACTCCGGGATATCGGTCATAACCATAGTGATCTTTCACCCATAAAAAGGCATCCCGCCAGCTTTCAGGTTGCCTTATCCAGTATGCCATTAAATTTCGGGTCATTGATGCGTATTCACAATCATCTGGAATAACCGAAAGTCCTGCCTTTATAATTGCTTCTATATCCTTTTCGACAAAAGCAGAGCTGATGCAAGCAGCAATGAACATGCCACCGTAAATACCATTTCCTCCATGAGATACACTGGCAGCCTTCTCGGCATATTGGGCAGCTAAGGCAGGATTACCAGGAACCACCAGCCCCCAGGTGTCGATGAATATCTGTCCTCCTATCTGCTCTGCCACCGCCGCACCGTTCTGCTTCACCGACCCCGATCGGGGGGCTACAATACCGTTCCGCAGGTTCATATAGGCAGTATGCTCGGTGGATTTTCCATACCCTCCCCACCAATAGAAACCATGCTCATAGGGAGCATAATTGAGCCATGTTAATCCCATTTCCTCTGCAGTGATATTAGATGTGTGGGAGTAATCCTCCAGAGCTCGAAGGAAAAACATAGGTCCGTTGCTGTCATCATCAGCCGCAAAATCCCTATAATCAACCAGATAACCGTCGATCTCTCCATATACCTTCTCAATTTTTTCATATGACCACCCCTCGATAGGTGCCCCCAATCGTACTCCAATAATCTTTCCCAGCCATCCGGCATATACTTTTTCCATGTAATTATTTGGAATTTTGTTCATCTAATATCCTCTCCTCCATAAATATTTCTACCTGTTCCATGGAAGGCATTTGTTTCCTGCCTCCCTACGCCATGTTAAACAATGCCGCTGCAGTATTAGTAAACCACATTTATAACCCCACCTCTGTTAGAACCTCTGTTAACCCTTTAATCCAGTGCCAGCTAATCCTTCAATCCACTGTCTGTGTACTAAAATAAACAATATCAGTATAGGTAAAGAGATTAGGATTGCAGCAGCAAACAACATTCCCCATTCAACGCTCCATTGCCCCTGCAGGGTTGGTAGAATCAGTGTCACCGGTTTGAGGTTTATGTCAAGAAGAAATGTTCGTGGTAGCAAGAAATTATTCCAGCTTCCCATCGCAACGATGACCATTGCCATAGTGACCCCTGGCCGAACCACTGGCACGATAATACGCCAAAATGCTTGTAATCTTGTTGCCCCATCTATCAATGCAGCTTCCAACAACTCATCAGGAGTATTGACAAAGTATGAACGCATTAGTAGTATTGCAAAAGGAGAAAAAACCGCTATATAAATTAAGATTAATCCAGGCAGCGAATTTATCAAGCCAAGCCGTGAATAAATTTGAAACAATGGTAAGATAAAGAGTTGAGCAGGGATAGTCGTACTAAAGAAAATATATGTAATCAAAAATGATTTACCTGGAAACTTGAACTTGCTCAAAGCATATGCTGCGGGAGTAGCTGTAATAAAGACTCCCAGAACAGTACCCACAGTCAATATCGTGCTAATCATAAAAGCCTGTTCGATATCAGTAAGCATAAATACGTTGGTGAAGTTTGCGAAATAAAAACTACGCGGAAATCCCAGAGGATTGGCAAATATCTCTGCTGTACTCTTCAGAGATGTGCTTATAGCAATAAGCAATGGGAATAGCAGGAATAAAAGAAAGAAAATCAACACAGCGTACTCCGCAAAACGCACCGCAACTTTACTTCTTTGAACACCTTTACTTCTCATAGTTAAACCTCCGCTCCTTTTCGTTGTAGATAAAACAATAGGTTAATTGCTAAAATTCCTAACAGCGATATTATCACTCCGATTGCGGCAGCTTCTCCTAGAATGCGCGCATGAAAGCCTCTTCTAAAAAGAAGTGTAGCAAGAAGCTCTGTTGCTCCTCCTGGCCCTCCTTCGGTCGTTACCCAAACCCAATCAAAAACTTGGAATGACCAAATTATGGTCATGATACTCATAAAAACTATATTAGGTTTTATCTGAGGTAAAGTAATATACCAAAATTCCTGCCATCTAGTAGCGCCATCAAGGGCACCGGCATCATATAGCTCTAATGAAATTCCTTGAATTGCGCTGTGAAATACGGCACATAAAAATCCCCACCATGCCCAAATATTAGTAAAAGCTATAGCGTATAGAGCAGTATCCGGTAAACCTAATACAGGAGGTAACCCAACAAGTGCACCTAAACCACGAATAGGGTGGTAGATATAACTCCATACGAAAGCGATTACTACAATCGCTAGTGTAGAAGGTATGAAGTAAATCGCCTTAAGGAAAAGCCATCTCGTCCTTCTAAGTAGCTCAGCTACTACTAGGCCGATGGCCATAGGGATTGTCATGAATATAACCATCCATATGATATTATTTCCTATTGCTCTAAGGAAAATAGGCTGCGAAAATATGCTCCGGAAATTCGCAACACCGACAAAACGCATGCTCCCAAGGCCGTCCCATTCAAAGAAAGCCAGTGTTATTGTCAAAAACGCCGGAACTACGATTATTACTACATTTATTAGCAATGCTAACCCAATAAACGGACTCACCGAAATAAGTTCTCTTACTTTCTGTCTCATGTATACTTCCCCTTCTATCAGAGTAGAAGAGGAGAGGCAAAAACAATATAACAGCACACACCTCTCCTCATATCTTGCTTTTGCCTAGTTTCTGGGAGCCACTGGCGGAATTAATCCCGCTTCAAGTTCTCTTCGGAAGATCTCGTTCCATCCTTGCATATATTCTTCTGCGCTCATCGTACCCAACAACACCTCTTCCACCTTTTCATAACACCAGGTCCATCCTTCAGGGCCTAACCAAGTCCAAGTTGTATATCCATAAGCACCTTTGCTAATCAATTCACTCTGAGTTCTGACGTGCTCAACAAAAACCGGGTCAACCCCTTCCGGGACAAGCTCTTCAGGGATTTCGACGGGAACAATCCACTCACCGGGATCATACAGCATCTGAGCAGCAATACCTTCTTTGTAGCCAAGAAGCCATACAACAAACCTTGCTGCCTCATCAACGTGGGCAGACAAGTTGCTAATAGACATAGTAGTTCCTACACCTATAGCAACAGATGGGTGCTCAACTCCTTGGCGCAAGGCAGGAAATGGAGCCCAACCCCATTGATCATCAGTGTGCCACATTGCTGGGTCTGCAGTCCAGCTAAATCCCCAAGACCCTGCAATCATCATTGCAGCTTCTCTCGCAGCTACTCGATTTACAAAATCTGCGCCAGTCAAAACAGAATATTCAGCGTGAGGCGGGAAATAGTTTAGAAAGTCTTGCCTGAACATCTCGATCGCTCGCACAAATATCGGATCATCCCACGCAAGTTGCCCAGTTAAAGCCTTGTATACATTTTCCGGTCCGGCATAATGATTAATGTAGACTGTTACAAAATGCTCATTTGCTGGTCGCCATTCAGCATTACCTGCTGATATCGGAAGAATTCCCATAGCCTTTATCTGTTCATTGAGAGCAACAAATTCTTGACGATTAGTGGCAGGTTCCCAGCCATGAAGATCAAATAGGCTTCTATTGTAGAAGATTCCCATACTTTCAAAAGTTTTCGGTACTGAATAGATATTTTCGTCAATCCTACCCAAGTCTAAGGCAAGCGGCGCGATCAACTCATCAAGACCAGCTTCAGCGATGTACTCATTAAGTGGAGCTAATAAACCTTCTGCAGCAAATTTGGCCGCCTCTGCTGGCCCCATTGTCATCACTATGTCTGGCCCTTCACCGACCGGTAAGGATAGTCTGAGTACCTCCAACAACTCTGGTTGCACAAATGCTTCAATATTAATGTGTGGATAAATTTCCTCAAAGGGTTTTATAAAGTTTCGCTCAAGAGCTTCCACCTGTGCCGGCAACACCGCTTCCAGCCACCATGTTATCGTTATAGTTTCTACCTCCTTCTCTTCTGCCACCGGTTCTTCAAGTGGCTCTTCAACAATTATTTCTTCAGCAGGCGCACGCCCCGCAACAAACCAAATACCAAGTGCCACAACCATTACTACTACAATACCGATGATTACCTTTACCATATTGTTTTGCATTATGCAAAAACCTCCTATCACATATTCGTAATCAATCAGTAGATATCCATCTACTGTAGTTACCTAATTCACTTCTCAAAATACAACACCAGATTTCAAGAGAATATTGGCATAAGGAGTAAATTCACCCGTCCGTACAACAGCTTTGGTACAACGTGTCATATTTTTGAATTCTTCATGTGTTACCTCAATAATCTTCACATCAATATCTTCCAGCCTTTTCATATCATTGCATCTTGCAACAATTTCATTAAATATTTCAGGACTAGTAAGTCTAGTTTCTTCTGCTAGAACAAACGCTTCGACTCGCAATTCAGAAAGCAACGCATCTAGCACCTCGAGAAAAGATGGTATCCCTTTCTTAACTGCCAGATCTATGCGCTTGACACTTTCAGGAATCGGTAGACCGCTGTCACAAATCACCAAGCTATCACCATGACCGAGCATTGATATCACATATGTAATTTCTGAGTTAAGCAGAACTCCCTTTTTCATAGGATTACCTCAATACTATAAATTATCTGAGGGCATGAAGATTCTTTATAAAATCTTCCATTAATTATCCCATAATATTCTTATCACATTGCCTCCAGTTACTGTCTGAATTCATTCTCTACGTAATCCTCCACCTCCACACGATTTGGCAAAGAGCTTTGCGCTCCTTCTTTGGTTACTGTCAAGGCGCTGGCAGTAATTGCATATGTAATAGCTTCATCGATTCCCTTTCCCTCGCTCAACATAGCAGCTAAAGTACCTACGAAACTGTCACCAGCCGCAGTAGTATCAAGTGTAGTTACATTTCTCCCATTATATACCTTTGCCTCATTTCTATTAAAATGTATACATCCTCGTTCACCTAAAGTCACAATCAAATCACGAATCCCCTTATCAAGCAAAATTTGAGCAGCGATCATGACATCATCATGTTTTTTCATGCTTTTACCACTTATTGTTTCCAACTCAGTTTCATTGGGAACCAATATATCCGTATTCGATATAAGAAAATCGTCAAACATGTCAGCAGGAGCTGGATTGAGAATTGTTGTCTTACCAAGATTTTTGGCAACTTCAAATGCATACCTTATGGTTTCGGCTGGCACTTCCATCTGAGCAACTATCACGGATGCTTCTTCAATCGCCTTTATTGATTTTTTTACAAGCTCAATGCTGAACATTCCATTAGCGGCAGGAATAACAATTATGGTATTATTCCCATAGGAATCAACTTGAATGAGAGCTACTCCTGTCGGCGCATCGAAAGTCTGAGTAACATACTTCACGTTGACTCCGTTAGCTGCTAAAGAATTCAATAGTGTAAAGCCTCTATCGTCATTGCCTATACATCCTAACATATTAACCGGTACTCCTAGTTTTGCAATTGCTACAGCCTGATTTGCGCCCTTACCACCCAAAGATTCTTTGAATCGTTTTCCAACAAGAGTTTCACCCAATCTAGGCATCCTTGTTACATATGTAACCAGATCAATATTCAGACTTCCGATTACTACTACCATAACTACACTCCCCTGTTTGCTTTAAAAATACACCCTATTTAAACGTTTTACTTGAAATAATTACGAAGATTTCCTTACTATCAATTCTGTCTCCAAAACAATTTCTCTTTTTTCTGCTCGAATTCCAGGATTTGATATCACTTCAATCAACATTTCTGCAGCTTTGAATCCCATCTCGTAGTTGGGTTGTCTGATTGAAGTCAACTCAGGAAACACCATATTTGCCATCCAGATGTCATCAAAACCTACTATAGCGACATCATCAGGAATTTTTAATCCATGACCCATTAGCGTTTTCATTACTCCAAGAGCTATCAGATCATTACCACAAAATATCGCATCAAAATTAATACCTTCCGACAATAATTGTTCGGTTGCCTCAACGCCCCATTCACTCTTATATTGTCCCGTCTTAATATATCTTTCATCAATTTGTATAGCATACTCTATAAGAGCTTTTTTATAGCCGTGTAGTCTTTCGGTTGCAGTATTTGACGTCAGAGCTCCCATTATAAAAGCAATCCGTTGATATCCTTTCTCCAGAAGATGTTTTACACCATGATATGCGCCATCGAAATTATTTACCAATACTTTTCCTTTTACATTGTCAATGTCCATATCTCGGTCAATTAGTATTATAGGAATATTTTTTCTGATATAGTTTTCCAGTCCTCCAGTCCTTTTTGCAGAATGTGCAAAAATTATCCCATCAACCATTTTTTCCGCTAGCATTTCAAGACACTTTTCTTCTTTCTCGAGATCATCATCTGTATTGCAGAAGATCACATTGTATCCGCTTAAATTTGCCTTATCTTCAACCCCTCTTGCCAGTTCAGGAAAAAAGGGATTCGATATATCAGGAATAATCAAGCCAATAATTTTTGTCTGCCCTATGATCAAACTCCTTGCCATGGCATTTGGTATATAATTGCTTTCTTTTGCGATTCTCAAGACATTTTCTCTGGTTAAAGCACCAATATTCTGATCTTTGTTATTTAGTATCATGGATACTGTTGCTATAGAAACATCTGCTAATCGTGCAATATCTTTGAGACTCATTGTCATGCTGCATCCTTAAAGTTGTCTAAATAGTTAGGTTAAACGTTTAACTAGATTATAAAAAAGAAACTATACAAAGTCAAGTCTTAAGATACGCCTTGTTTATTGCTGAGAGCTCATTGTACGTCGTTTTTAATGTATATTTACTTTTTTCTGAGTTATGCTCATTAATAATCGTTTTTTCATCTTGATGATTTGATTGTATATGACAATTTTTTTCATCATAGTTTGGATCAAAATTGCTACCGAATGCCCCACAAGTCAGCAATCGCTAAAGTTCCCAACTCAAAGTCATTTCCGGTTGGGATGTGAGGAATTTTCACTTGCAAAAACCAACGGTCAGGCTGTTCAACGGAGACAGTTAAGGTGTATTATTAAAACGGTATATTCAATTTTTCCGCATACTATGAATGCTTGTTGTTTAAAGTGTTTTTATATATCTTCATAGAAATACGAGTTCCTATGCCTTGTACGCTATGTATATCCACAACGTTTTTGCCATATTCTATTTCTAATCTCCTGACAACATTATTGATCCCGATACCATGTCGAACATCCTTTATGTTGCCCTTGTGATTGTTTTTGAATTGACTGAGAAGATTAACGGAAAAGCCAATACCATCATCTTCTATAACAATACCAATGTTATCTATTTGATTCTTAATTTGCACCAACAGATGCCCTTTCCCCTCTTTAGTCTCTAAGCCGTGAACGACAGCATTTTCAACAAAGGGCTGTAGAATCATGCTTGGAACTCTGTAAGATAAGGCTTCCATATCTACATCGAAATTATAAGCAAAACGATTACCGAAGCGAACTCCTTGTATGTATA
>Ga0209105_100175_pt1 | contig 22345 bp, 26 predicted proteins | sample SedPBSmetaG_FD_184158 | JGI IMG/M metagenome (GOLD analysis project Ga0209105, IMG submission 184158) | Freshwater sediment bacterial and archeal communities from Indian Creek, Illinois, USA to study Microbial Dark Matter (Phase II) -... | ecosystem: Environmental > Aquatic > Freshwater > Creek >...
CGTTCGGCATCCGCCAATCCCATAATTCGCACAGATATTTGGAAATCTTTGACCGAAGCCAATCCGGATGATCTGCGATTACACCGTTTATCTGCATTATGAGATCATCTGTTACCTCGGGCCTGTTAAGCATGTGATACCTCCATAATCCTTTTTGCTTCAAGTGTAGCATACTTCTTTTTTGGAGTCCAGCTTTTTTTAAAAAAAAATAGCAAAAAAAGAAGCCTTTCGGCTTCTGCTTCCTGAAATATTAAATAGGGGGGCACTACCTCTGAATAGACACAAGTTAATTGAAGAATTAAGGAAAGTAAAGAATAAAAGTGAATATGAGATCTGCTGGTACTGCTTAATGGGAAGCCAAATAAAAAAAGTTGTTTTCATTTATTGGAAAGGAAAGAAAGGGTTATGATACTGAGAAATTTAAAGGCAGTAAACGGTGTAAGCATAAGGCAGCTTATGAGAATAACAGGGGTAAGCAAGTTTATGATTGAAAAAGCTTAAAAGACAAGTCCCTGTCCCCTTGTCTGCCCTTGTCTGCTGAAGTGGATGGCGTCACAACTTCAATGTTTTCCGACTTGCTTGTCGTCCGCGCCGACGCCCACGGCTATGTCTTTGACGTGCTTGAGCCGCATGACCCAAGCCGCAAAGATAACTACCCCAAGGCGGTGGGTTTGGCAAAGTTCGCCGAAAAGCATGGTGAGCGGTTCGGGCGTATTCAGCTTATTCGCAAGGTGAAAGGCGCGGACAGGCGCGAACATTTCTACCGCTTGGATATGGGCAAGTTGAGCATACGAAACAAGGTGCGCGGAGTGACATCAAACGCTGAGCTTGATAGGATTTTCGACGAGGACGCTGTTACCGAGGAATGAGGAGGACAATATGTTGCAGATAAATATCGGAAATGGCAGTACGCTTGCTATTTCTAAACGCGAACAGAAAGGTAAAAGCCTACTCGACACCATTGATGATTATGTGGTCGTCGATTTGGAGACTACCGGTTTAGACCCTACTTATGATGAAATCATCGAATTTGCCGCCGTAAAGGTCGAGAGTGGTACGGTTGTTTCCGAATTCCAAAGTTTAGCAAAGCCATCGTTTCCAATTGACAGCTTCATTACTGAGTTTACGGGCATAACAAATGAAATGCTGTCCACGGCACCAGACGCAGGAACGGTGCTTCCACGTTTTCTCGATTTTGTCGGACAAGCGACTATAGTAGCGCATAACGCAAATTTTGATGTCAATTTCCTATATGACGCTTTAACTACTCTTAACCCCTTCAACAATGACTTCATCGACACTATGCGCTTAAGTCGCCGTTTGTTTCGTCAAGAGCGTCACCACCGGTTAGGCGATTTGACGGAGCGGTTTGGCATTGCCGGAGATATTGAGCATCGTGCGCTTTCTGATGTGATGAAAACGCAGGCTTGCTACGAATATATGAAGAAGTATATCCGTGACAATGACATCAGCTTAGAATCGCTATACCTTCGAGGCGCAGGTGTCAGAGCTTCGGAGATTACTTAGGTTAATACTGAGTTTGATGAGACCACGGCAGTGTTCGGCAAGACTTTCGTGTTTACCGGCACGCTTCAGCGAATGGTGCGTAAAGATGCAATGCAACTTGTCGTTGACATGGGCGGCATATGCGGTGATGGGGTGACTGTTAAAACTAATTACCTCGTTCTCGGCAACAATGACTATTGTTCAAGCATTAAGGTCGGAAAAAGTTCCAAACATAAAAAAGCCGAGCGCTATAAAGCTGAGGGGTTGGACATCGAAATAATCTCCGAGAATGTGTTTTATGAGATGGTTGCGGAGTACCAAAGCGAGAACGCAGTAGTAAATGGTGTGACATCGCCAGCGGCGGCAGCAACGCCAGAACAAGATGGAAACAAGCTCGACCTGTTTGAGGCAGAATGTCTGAGAATCATCAAGGGGCTGTTTCCAAACGCACATATCCGCTATAGCAAGGATGAAAAGAGGCTTCGTGTTTATACCAGTTTTTGGAGTTTCATCACGATTTTGAGCATGAAAAAGGGCTACTTCGTGCAGCCAGATTGGGACTTTGACATCACGAGATATCAAGTTATCCTCGTGTGTGAATCGACTAAATCCAGCAGGCGAGTTTTTCTGTCCAAACCAGAAGATTTGCTGTTGATGCAAGACTACCTCATTCAAAAGGAACGGGAAATGGCCGATTCGTGGGATGGATACATTGAGAGTGTTTCTTCAGCGAGTGCAAACAAACGGCGGCGTGAATACGAAAAAACAACATTGCCAGCATGAAAGCCGAGGTGCGGAGTATGACCCGCCAAGAACTTATCGATTTCTGCCTGTCGTTTCCCGCCGCCTACGAGGATTACCCGTTTGACAGCATTGCAGATGCCGGGGCGTGGACGGTTATGCGACACCGCACGAACAAGAAGTCCTTTGCGCTCATCTATGAGAGGAACGGTAAACTTTGCGTCAACCTGAAATGCGACCCGTTCGAAGCAGACTTCCTGCGGCAGACGTTTGCGGACGTAATACCCGGATGGCATATGAATAAAGTTCATTGGAACACGGTGGTCGTGGGCGGCGATGTGCCGGAGGAGGATATAAAGAGAATGGTTGGCGACAGTTACGACCTGATTAAGCCGAAAGTAAGGAGAAAACACAATGGCTAACGAGTTACATTATGGCTAACGAGTTACATTCGCTATCAGTCCTGTTTCAGAACAGACTGTTTAGGATACCCGATTATCAGCGCGGGTACGCTTGGAAGCACGAGCAGCTTGCCGATTTCTGGGAGGACTTGCTTAACCTTCACGAGGATAGGCATCACTATACGGGTTTGCTTTCTCTGAAAGCAGTCAACCGCGACAGCGTCAAGGCTTGGGACGGCGATGAGTGGATTTTGGACATCGGGTTCAAGCCCTTTCACGTCGTGGACGGGCAGCAACGTTTAACCACTTTTTCCATCTTAATGTATGAAATTATAGCGTTCATTAATAACCTGCCCGAAAACAAAGCCAAGGACTACGACGATATTTTGCTTGGGGATGAGTCACTGAAAGAAATTTCGGAGAGATACATTCTCCGCAGGCGCAAAAAGAACTATATCACGACATACCTTTTTGGGTATGAGACCGACAATCCCAGCGCGGACTACCTGAAGTACAAGGTGTATAACGAGCCGTTCGGCAGCACGGTGTTTGAAACCTACTACACCAAAAACCTCAAATACGCCAAGACTTTCTTTGTCGACAATCTTTCGGTAATGTACGAGAGCGACGGCATTGAGGGCATCGAGCGTCTTTACAAAAAGCTAACCCTTCGCCTGATGTTTAATCTCCACGAGATAGAGGACGACTACGATGTTTACGTTGCTTTTGAAACAATGAACAATCGCGGTAAAAAGTTGACGAACCTTGAACTTCTAAAAAACCGTTTAATATATCTGACCACGTTATTCGACGATTCTGAAATTGACAAGGCTGATAAGGAACAACTACGCAGAAATACAAATGATGCGTGGAAAAAAGTCTACTATCAGCTTGGGCGCAATCAGAATGCCCCGCTCTCTGATGACGACTTCCTCCGCGCCCATTGGATTACCTACTTCCGCTACTCTCGACAAGCCGGAGACGATTATATCCGATTCCTGCTTGGAAAATTCTCGGCAAAGAACGTGTTCGAAAAGCACACCGTTACCCAAGCGATAGAGGAAGCGGAAATTCCGTCTGACTTTGAACAGGATGAGGCTGATAATGAAATAGATGCAACGCCTGAAACAGAAGCGGTGCTTGTCAGCAAACTTGCGCCACAGGAAATAAACGACTATGTCAACAGCCTTAAGGCTCTGGCTGAATACTGGTACTATAGCTTCTTCCCATATGACAGCGGGTTTAGCAACGACGAAAAGATTTGAATTGATAAACTGAACCGCATAGGTATAGGTTATTTTCGTCCTATCGTTGTCGCGGTTTTATCGACTGAAAAGTCTACAACAGCGGCGGAGCGGGTCACTCTGTTCAAGGCTATCGAGCGGTTTATCTTTGTGTCCTTCCGTCTTGGCGGTTTCCAGTCAAGCTACCAAAGCAGCGTTTATTACAATAAGGCACGGGACGTATCAAACGAGGCAGCCACCCTTGATTCCGTGTCTGAAGATTTAGGCAATACAGTTGATGGCGATATGGACTCAGCGATGAAATCCTTTATTGCTCGCACAAACCGTCGTTTCGATGCGGGAGTTGGTTTCTATGGTTGGCGCGACCTACGTTACTTCCTCTTCGAATACGAGTATGAGAAATCGGTCAAGAACAACATTGAAAAGGTAAATTGGAGTCTCTTCACGAGGGTAGAAAAAGACAAGGTCACCATTGAACATATCCTGCCGCAAATACCGTCAAAGTGGTACTGGCGTAATATGTTCAGGGCTTATACCGCCGCAGAGATTAAAATGCTGTCCGCTTCGCTCGGAAACTTGCTTCCGCTCTCGCAGAGCATTAACTCGTCGTTGCAGAACGACAGCTTTCCGGACAAAAAGAACCGCTCAAGCAATGGGCGGCGTGGATACAGTAACGGATCGCATTCAGAGATTGAAGTTGCCGCCGAGCAGGACTGGACAGCAGAAAACATCTTGGAGCGCGGTCAGACATTGCTTGATTTCATGGAGAAGCGGTGGCGGCTTGAATTTCTGGGCAACGCCAAGATGGAACTTCTTCACATCCCGTTTGTAGATGACGGTCGAGAAGTTCCACCGGAAATACCGGAAGTTGAAATTATGGCGGCAGCCGCTGACAAACCGAAGCCGACTTCAACAAGAGAACTCGCCGATAGGCACTATCGTCGTTTTGAGTTTTGGAGCAACTTCGTCGAGTATTGTAAAATGGTGGGTAGAGATAAGGACATTGGCTCCCACAAACCTTCTTACGACGATTGGTATGACGTTACGATAAGCAATCCTGACTACCACGCATTTTTCCAGCTTTATCACCAGAGGGTTCTCCGTATAGGGATTTATGTTTATCGACCGGAGGATTTTGCTCGCCTTGAAAGCGAAAAAGCTGAAATAGAAGCTTTGTACGGCTCGCCATTTGAATGGTATATGAGCCGCAAGAAGAGCGTTGCGAAAAGGATACTACATTCTATTGATGCCGACGTTCACAACCCCGAACTGTACACTCAGCACTTCGACTGGCTAATAGCCCATTTTGATAAACTGCGAAACGCCCTCGAAACGGCGGACAAAAAGTGACAATCACAAAGAGGTGACAATATGCCCTTTACCATCGTCCGGCATGACATCACAAAAATGAAAGTTGACGCCATTGTCAACGCCGCCAACACCGACCTGCAAATGGGCGGTGGGGTTTGCGGAGCTATATTCAAAGCGGCGGGAGCATATGAACTGCAAGCCGCCTGTGACACACTTGCCCCGATTATGACGGGTGATGCGGTCATCACGCCGGGGTTCAACCTTTCGGCGAAATTTGTAATTCACGCTGCGGGTCCCGTCTATCGGTATTGGAGCAAGGAGCAAAGCGAGCGGCACCTCCGCGCCGCCTACACAAACTCGCTGAAGAGAGCCGTCGAAAATAAGTGCGAAAGCATAGCATTTCCGCTGATTTCAAGCGGTATCTACGGTTACCCGAAAGAGGAGGCTCTGCAAGTGGCTACTTCGGCGATTCAGGCTTTCCTCGCCGACCACGATATTGATGTAACGCTTGTGGTGTTTGACAAATCAGCATTCACCGTCAGCCGCGAACTGCTCGGAGCAGTCGAAAGCTACATCGACGAGCATTATGTTGACACGCATCAAATCAGGCGGCGGCAACTGCTTGATGTAGAGCGGGAAGCCTTGTACGAAGCCGAAGAGGGCGTTAGCAAATACAATGAGCCGTGTCTTGAAGATATGCTCGCCCCGTCCGTTGGTGCGTCAGCCCCACTTAATGATTTGATCGGCAATCTTGATGAGCCGTTCTCCCAGACGCTCCTGCGCCTGATCGATGCCAAGGGAATGACGGATGTCGAAGTTTATAAACGTGCCAACCTCGATCGCAAGTTGTTCTCCAAGATTCGGAGTAACAAAGGATATATGCCGAGCAAGCGCACGGCGATTGCTCTTGCCGTGGCACTGGAATTGTCGCTCGACGAAACCGACGACCTCTTGGAGCGGGCGGGCTTCGCTCTGTCCCATAGTCAAAAATTCGATGTGATCGTCGAGTATTTCATCACAAGCGGCAAGTACGATGTTTTCGAGATAAATGAAGTGCTGTTCGAGTATGACCAGCCGTTGTTGGGAGGGTGAGAATGCAAAATAGATATGCTGGAGACGTTGGGGATTTTGGAAAACTTGGTTTGCTTCGGCAAATTGCAAGGTCAGAACTCGGTATTGGTGTAAACTGGTATCTGACTCCGGATGAGAACCATAATGCCGATGGTAAACATATCGGATACACAACAGATCCAAGATATACCGGCTGTGATAACTCGCTGAGAAATTCTCTAAAAGCAATAGTCAACAGTCAGCGTAGCGTTTCTGCGTTAGAAACTATGAATCTTATTCCAAACGCCGTTTATTATCATGAAGTGCTTCATTCACCCTCGCGGACTTTCTCCCGCAGGGATTGGCATATTAAAGCATTGGAAGTGCTTAGGTGTGCGGACATCGTTTTCCTCGACCCTGATAATAGTTTGCTGGTAAAAAGCGTATCCGCCGGGTCCACAAAAAGCAATAAATATGTGATCCCGAACGAGATTGCCGATTATTTTGCCGCCGGTAAAAGCGTATTCATCTACAACCACCGTTGCCGAGAGCAAGAACCTGTCTATTTGCAGCGTTTTGATTGGATGCATGAAGATTCAATCCTAAAGAATGCCGTTATCACAGGAGTGACGTTTAAGCGAGGTACAGTTCGAGACTACATATTTGCGTTGCAACCAAGCCACGCGGCAAGAATTATGGAATGCGTGGATAATATGCTACAAAGCTCCTGGGGAAACCACTTTGCAAAACTCGACTTATCCCGCTGATTTGTCGCTTGGAAAGCGACCGGCCGCCCTATCGCAATTGTTATCCTTAAGTCACAATAAAACTCAAGGAGGACACAGCAATGAAAAAAGGATTAACCGAACTTGTATTCATACTCGACAAGAGCGGCTCGATGGGCGGACTGGAAACCGACACCATAGGCGGGTACAACTCAATGCTCGCCAAGCAACAGGCGGTCGAGGGTGAGTGCCACATCACAACGGTGCTGTTCGACAACAACTACGAGTTGCTCCACGACCGCATCGACATCAGGGCGGTCAGCGCAATTACTGAGAAGGAATACCAAGTCGGCGGCTCGACCGGGCTCCTCGACGCTATTGGCAGGACGACTCACAAAATCGGCAACGCTCAGAAACATACCGCCGAGGATTATCGTGCCGAAAAGGTAATGTTCGTGATTATCACGGACGGTGAGGAAAACTCCAGCCGTGAATACTCTGCCGAAAAAGTCAAAGCGCAGATTGAGCGGCAAAAAACAAAATATGGATGGGAGTTTATCTTCCTCGGCGCAAACATCGACGCAGTTCAGACCGCTGGGCGGTTTGGGATTGCGCCTGACAGGGCGGTTGACTATCTCGCCGACAGCGGGGGTACGGAACTGAACTTCAAAGTGATGAGCGCGGCTGTGGCGACTTTCCGCGAAGCAGGTACTGTTGACGAGGCTTGCTTTGAGGAAATTCGCAAGGATGTGAAGCGGCGGGGAGGTCGGAAATAATGCTCGGAGCGATTATAGGTGATATCGTCGGCTCGGTCTACGAATGGCATAACACCAAAACAAAGGATTTCCCGCTGTTCCGCGACGACTGCTTTTTCACGGACGATACAGTGATGACCATCGCCGCAGCAGACGCTCTAATGAACGGTGGCAGGGCAGACGATTTCATTGATACCTACAAGAAGTGGGGACGACTCTACCCGAATGCCGGATATGGCGGGCGGTTCGGCGGTTGGGTACATTCCGATGATCGCGAACCTTACAACTCTTGGGGCAACGGCTCGGCGATGAGGGTTTCGCCTTGTGCGTGGCTGATGGATTGTGGGTTCTGCGCCCGAATAGGAATGTGGCCGCAAAGCGGCAGAGACGGAGCAAAGCTGTCTGCCGAAGTGACGCACAACCATCCCGAAGGAATAAAGGGAGCATTGGCTGTGACGGACGCAATTTTTATGTGCCGTTTCTACGCCGGTGGTTATGGCGATGATATGGGCAATAGCGTTAACAAAGAAATGTCCCTTACAGAGTGGAAAGTAAAAATCAAAGAACACATAGAGCGGGAACACGGCTACAACCTGAGTAAAACCCTTGATGAAATCCGTCTGACTTATCGCTTCAATGAAAGCTGTCAGGATACGGTGCCACAGGCGATTATTGCTTTCCTCGAAAGCACAGACTTTGAGGACGCAATCCGAAACGCCATCTCCCTCGGTGGTGACAGCGACACCCTCGCCACAATCACCGGTAGCATTGCCGAGGCAGCCTATGGTGTGCCGGATGAAATAAAGGATAAGGCGTTGTCATTCCTCGACGAGCCATTGACTGAAGTCTATGAACGGTGGGTAACATACATCAGGAACGGCTAAATAAAGGGTGTGCAAGGCTTATAATCGTTAAAACTTGCACCGCCTTGAAATCAGGAGCGGTGCATTTTATCAATTCATTGTTATTTAGCCACCGGAGATGACAGGACTTGAACCCCATGTATCGACTTGTTCCCGATAACCGATAAAAACCGTTGAACTGTTTCCTTGAACAGAATAACCCCATGAAATCCACTATTGACATATTCCCTCGAACGGACAAAACGAATAATACAGCCCAGACATCAAGGTGAGCCTATCGTGCCACGTTGAGAGCATAATTCTGATGACGAAATGTGGTTCTGAGGATAAAAAGGATAGTTAGACCACAATATGTTGTGGTTTTGAAGTGAAAAATGAGCAAAAATCGGGCCGAAAAAGTGCGTTTTTCAGCCCGATTTTTTTTAAGCGCTTTTATAGATGACATTAGAAATTTATGAGTTTATGCTTGAATTTTTCAGAGAGTTACAATAAAATGGTAAAAAAAGAGTCCTTCTATAAAGCATGTATACAAATAGGAATTTGTAGTGCGGATTATTTATACGATGAACAATTTGGAATGCGGAAATAATCCGAAGATGATATAGCACAATTTTTGATTATTTCCGCTTTTGAGAAAAGGAGCTGCGACATGCTTAAACTGCCAAATACACGGGTCGTCCTGCCCTACGACCTTAATTGGATAACCGAGTTTGAGCGCATCCGCGTTTATCTTATGGAGCAGATCGGCGACTTGGTCATTGAGATTAAGCACGTCGGCTGCACATCGGTTCCCGGCTTGTTTGCCAAGCCCATTATTGACATTGTGGCGATTATGGAATCATACGAGGTATTACCTCAAATCGTATCACGGCTTGAAAAGGTCGGATTTCAGCACGTGGGCGTTAAGGGCATTAATGAACGCAAGGTTTTCAAACGTTTAATCCCCGATGATTTCATGGATTATCATTTTTACATTTATCCGAAGGACAGCGAAGAAAACCGCAGACATACTCGCTTCCGCAACGCGCTTCTCAGGAATCCTCAGATTGCGGAGGAATATGGAAAGCTGAAAACAAGGCTAATCAGCGAGGTCAACGGCGACCGTGTTTTATATACCGACTCAAAAACCGACTTTATCTTGGATGTGATGAACCACGTGAATGATGATGGCGAATTGGAGAACTCTTCGCAAAACATATACGACAATCAAGCCTTTTTCGATGGATACAAAAAGCTGCGTGAGAATCCCGACAGCGCCAATATCCTCGAAGAAAAACCTGTACTCTTTTCACTCGCGCCGGATTTGACAGGCAAAGCCATACTTGACCTCGGATGCGGGTATGGCGAAAACTGCGCTGAGTTTAAGCGCCTCGGAGCCTTAAGTGTGGTAGGAATTGATATATCTGAAAAGATGCTTGAGGTCGCTAAAAAAGAGAACCCAGGGATTGAGTTTATTAGGGCTGATATGAGCGATTTGTCCTGCGTTGACGGACGTTTCGACGTTGCATTCAGTTCGTTGGCGGTACATTACATAAAGGATTTTAACAGCTTTGTCGCAGGCGTAAGCAGAATACTTGTTGACGGCGGTGTTTTCATGTTTTCGCAGGAGCATCCTCTAACAACAGCGCCTCCTGACGGAGCGAGTTGGACGAGGGATGAAAACAAAAATGTTTTGCATTACAACCTCATGGGCTACATGAGAAGCGGGCAGCGCAGCACCACAGGATTTGTCGATAACGTCATCAAGTATCACAGGCCATTTTCTGAGATAGTAAATGCGCTTATCGATAATGGTTTTATAATCGAAAAGATGATTGAAACCGTACCAACGGAAGAAACAATCAAGCGGTTGCCCCATTATGCGAAGGATTGGGATAAACCGAATTTTCTGCTTATGAAGGCGCGTAAAAGATAGGACGGTGAGTTGATGCAGGACGAAGGGTTATTTAATACATTTTCAAAAGTTGAACCGATTACCAAGGGCTGGTCTGAGGACAAAAAATACTGCGTAACAAAAGCTGACGGGACGAAGTTTCTGCTTCGTATCTCGCCCGTTGAGCAGTATGAAGAAAGAAAATACCTGTTTGAAATATTGGAACGTGTGGCTGAGTTGGGCATTCCGATGTGTAAACCCATTGAATTTAGCACCTGCGAGGATGGCGTTTATATCCTTGAAAGCTGGATTGACGGCGAGGACGCGGAAGAAGCTATCCCCATGCTGCCCGAAACAGAGCAATATGTGTTGGGACTGAAATTTGGCGAAATTCTGCGAAAGATACACTCTATACCTGCGCCGGATACACAGGAAGAATGGGCGACTCGCTTCAACCGTAAAACCAATATTAAAATTCAGAAATACCATGAGTGTGGGCTGCGCTTTGAAGGCGACGACAGAGTTATTGAGTACATAGAAAATAACCACCACTTACTTGAAAACCGTTCGCAGAGCTTTCAGCACGGCGATTATCACATCGGAAACATAATGCTTGAAAAAGGTGAGCTTAGGATCATTGATTTCGATCGTTTCGATTTTGGCGATCCATGGGAGGAATTTAACCGAATTGTTTGGTGTGCGGCAGTAAGTCCCCATTTTGCATCCGGTCAGCTTCGCGGATATTTTGGCGGAGAGCCGCCCATAGAATTTTTTAGGCTCTTAGCCTTTTACATTGCCAGCAATACGCTCTCTTCGATTTATTGGGCTATCCCTTTCGGGCAGGATGAAATCGACACCATGATGAAGCAGTCACAGGATGTGCTGGCGTGGTACGATAATATGCAGAATCCTGTGCCAACGTGGTATCTTAAAGACTTCTACATCCAATACATCGACGGCATTCCGTTCAAGCTGAAAAGCCCGTTTGATTTTTCGTTCATCAGCAATTACGGCAAAGTATTTAAGGTGTTTGACGACCAAGATTCGGGCAATATTTGCTTCGGTGTTAAAGCAGATGATGGAAAGCGGTATTTTGTTAAGTTTGCCGGTGCGCTTACCTGCCGATACGACGGCAGTGTCGTCGGCGGTATTGCGGGTGCCATTGAACGGCTGAAAGCCACAGTGCCCATATATCAAGATTTGGCGCACTCTACATTGAATCGTTTCGTCAGAGCTGAAGAAATCGGCGGTGGATTCGCGGTTGTATTCGACTGGGTAGACGCGATATGCGCTCATCCGATGTACCCATCAGACTTTCGGAAGTTTAAAGAGCTGTCGGATTCGACCAAGGAGTGCATTTTTAAGGAAATAACGGAGTTTCATGCTCATGTTGTCAAAAAGGGCTATGTCGCCATAGACTTCTATGACGCGAGCATAATGTGGGATGCTGGAAATGAGCGGACAGTTATCTGTGACATTGATTTCTACGCAAGACGTCCGTATATCAACGACATTGGCAGGTTGTGGGGTTCGACACGCTTCATGTCGCCGGAGGAGTATGAGCTCGGAGCGGTCATCGATGAGGTGACGAACGTCTACACAATGGGCGCGACGGCATTTTGTTTGGTTGCCAACTCCAAACGCACACATGAAGAATGGACGCTGTCCCCGGAACTGTATGCTGTTGTGAAGAAGGCGACGAGCGACGAGAGATGCCAACGGCAGCAGACGATACAGCAGCTGATGGACGAATGGGAGGCGACGAAATGAAATACCCAAGACTATTACAAAAGGGCGATACCATCGGTATCTGCGCCCCGTCCAGCGGGCCTTCGGGAGATATGCTGCCCAAACGCTTGGATAACGCTATCTCGAACATAAAGGCGTTGGGCTACAATGTAATTGAAACCGCTTCGGTTCGTAGCGACATTAAATGCGTCAGTGCCGACGGCGCTACCCGTGTGGTGGAGTTTATGAGCCTGTACGAAAATCCCGATGTGGCGGCTATTCTTCCGCCTTGGGGCGGCGAATTTCTGATGGACATTCTGCCGCTTCTGGATTTTGAAAAGCTGGCTTCTCTGCCTGCCAAATGGGTGTGCGGTTATTCGGATGTCACCACATTGACCTTTCCGCTGACACTCCTCTGTGATATTGCTACAATACACGGCTCCAATCTAATGAACATGGGGTTTGCTCGTATCCATGACGCCGATTTACGGGCGTTTGATGCCATGTCCAGCCCCACGACAGAACAGAAAAGCTGGGATACATGGGGCAGCTATACGAGCTGGGATGATCTCACGCAGGAAGTATATAAACTTGACAAACCATCGACTTGGAAGTCGTTGCAGGAAGATGCTTATGCTTCTTTCGCAGGGCGGATGATTGGCGGGTGTATGGATACCCTATGCAAATTGCTCGGAACCCACTTCGCCCCAGTTGATGCGTTTTTGGAAAGATACAAGCATGAAGGCTTTGTTTGGACACTGGAGAGCTGCGAGATGACCGCGCCGGATATTTATCGGACATTTTGGCAGATGCGTGAATCTGGATGGTTCGAATATTGCAACGGAATTCTTATTGGCCGACCGGATGGATATAAGGATAAGCGTGACTTCACATTAATCGACGCTTTGAAGCAGGGGCTTGATAGCTTGAATGTGCCGGTCATTTACGATGCTGACATTGGTCATATCCCGCCGCAGATGCAGATTATCAATGGTTCGATAGGCAAAGTGGAGTTTGCCGATGGCAAGGCAACCATCTGGCAGAGCATAAACAGGTAGGAGTTGTCGAGAAAATGAAAAGCTGGTACAAGGAAGAATGCAGCTTTAAAATTACAATCGTTTCAGTAGGTAATGATGGCGACGCTCGTCATTGCCGAAACGGTCACGAGTCGGGAGATACATATTGCTGCGAATATGGTTGCCCCATGCCGATGAACAACGAGGGCGGATTTTGCTCAAAATCTATGTCCAAGCTCTTTCCGCTCTTAGAGGCCGTCCGTGCTGGCGGTGATTTGTCGAATCTCCTGCCAGGAGCGGAAAAGCATAAGTGTGAGTTTACTTGCCCGGATGGGGTTGTGAAGTTCAGGCTGGAGGCAATAGCGAAAAAAGATTTCAAGCCGGAACCGATTAATGAAAGCACACGGCAAAAGGTTTCGGATTTTATAGCTGAACATTGGCATGGCACAGATATGCTAATTCGCGCCAAGATCATTGATATGACCAAAGTAGACGGTTTCGTTATTTTTAACGAGGGTGTCATTATAGGGCTGGTAACGTATTTGATTAAAGACGATATTGTAGAAATAACATCACTGGACAGCCTTATTTCAAACAGAGGCATCGGCACAATGCTCGTAAACCGAGTTGTCTATACGGCTAAGCGTAGTGGTTGCACGCGTATACAGCTTCTGACCACAAACGCTAATATCAACGCAATACGGTTTTATCAAAAGAGCGGGTTCGAGCTTATTGGCATAAATTGCGGTGCGATTGACCGTGATAGAGAAAAAAAGCCGCAGATACCGATTGTTGGTGAGTATGGTATTCCCTTGCGTCATGAGATCGAGTTTTCAATGAAACTATGAAGGAGGAAGTGATAATGCTTGGCTTCAATAAGATAACCGAATACTTTGACAGCTTCGTCATGACAATTCTCCGCTCGAAATATGGCGATATTCTGCCGAAGATGAGCATTATGATTCTCGGATCGGTAGGTCTTGGGAATGACGACGAATTATCCGACTTGGAGGTCGGTATTTACCTTGGCGACTCCGATTGGAAGCAATTCGGCAGAGAAATTCAGTTATCGCTAAATGAACTGTTGCGAAACAACAATCCGTGGCAGGAAAAAGGCTCTGTTCTGTGCGTTCATCCTACCTCCTGGCTACTTGATGGACAAGCTCATAAATTCCTTGAAGACAAGTACAACCTTCCGTGGGAGGATGTTTCTTTTGAAACACTTTTTACGGTACAGAACAATTTGATTGTTTTCGATCCACAAAAAATGCTGGAAAAGCTGAGGGATAAATCCGCTCCAACAAACCGCCCCGACATGCTGTGGAGAAAATCATTGCTTGTCGCGTTTAAAAATATAATTGAGGAACTACACGAATTAGAGGACAGCGTACTGAGAAATGAAACAGCAGAAGTCTTTGGAAGCTTCGGACGCATAATAGAGGAAATCTTTTGTATCGGCTTTATAGCATCGCGGAGCTATTATCCATGGCGGTCACACCTCAGTTGGGCTTTTGAAAAACTTCCGCTGGCGAGCGACTTCAAGCATTTGATTAATAGAGCGTTGGCAGCCGACACTTGGCCAAAAAAGCTTGAGTATATAAAAAATGTGACCGATGCTTACAAGGAATACATTAAAGCAAATGATCTGCTTCCGGGAATCGACATAAGCGCCCCATCCCTCGAAGATGAATTATTATGGGCGGAGCGCTGTAAAGCATGGGAGAATCCTAACTGGCGGGATTACATAACAACCTGCACAAAAAAAGCTGTTGACACAGGCTATATTGAAAAAGACTTCTGGGTTTTTAGCCTGTGGGGATAATAAAGGAGATGCCGTTATGAACATATTGAATATTTTGAATGAATACTATCCGATACACTTCGATAGAAACGAATTGATGCGCGACGCAGGGAGCGTTTCATATGCTGTGTTTTCGGGCAATGATAACCCAAGTTTCGATTTTCCAGCTCAAAAAGGACTAAAAACAATGAAAAAATCGCTCTTAACACCAAGATAATCGCTTGAAATCAGGGGTATGTGTTAAAAAAGCCCAATGTAGTGACCTAAATAGTTTTACCAAAATAACAGACAAGGGGACAGGGATTTGTCTGCACGGAGGAGAACAGCGAAACAATAATCCCAGCACCGACTGGAATGATATTGAATATATTACTTAAATAATGCATAATATAATTAGGCAAGGAGGGATTAGTCATGATAGTCAATGCAACGGAATTTAAAGCCTCTACTGGTAAGTTTTTAGATATGGTCAATAAAGAGGAAATAATTATAACTAAAAATGGCCGGGAGGTAGCTAAGCTAATACCGATTAAAAAGATTGGTACACCAAACGCCGATTTTCTTTATGGGCTGCTTGCTGACAGTGCTAAAAAGGAAGTGACGGTTAAAGAAATACGGGAAGAGAGATTAAGAGATAAGTATGGTAATAGTGATTGACACAAACATAATACTGGATGCCTTGCTAAAACGGGAGCCATTCGATCTATGCGCTTATGAAATATTAAAATCATGCGATAGAGGACAAATAAAGGCTTATATCGCATCATTTGCGGTAACTGATATATACTACTTTACAACTCGCCTCAAAAGTCACGATGATACCATAAGTGCTTTGAAGTCTCTTTTTAACCTTGTAGATATAGTAAGCATTACCAAAAATGACATTAAAAAAGCTATGTTGTCGAAAGACTTCAAAGATCTTGAAGATGCTCTGCAGTTCCAGAGCGCAATGAAAGTAAGGGCTGACTTCATTGTAACAAGAGATAAAGAGTTTCAGAAGGTTTGCGATAAAGCAATAGCACCAGAGATGCTTCTTAACACCTTTATGTGACAGGAGAACTTGATGTTGCGCCACGAAGGGATTATCATATAGCGGGTGGGAATCCTGCTGCGAAAGATTTAGCAAATTACTTATAGCGAGTTTTGGACATCATCAGGCAACCGGTGATGTCACCTAGATCCCCGCCCTTTCATAACGAGGATGGTGGTACCACTCCCAGCTTAACATATAAATCCTTCTGTTTCTCAAGAAGCTCACCGACACGCAATGTCTGACCCGGATTTTCAAAGCATTCGATGACATCAAGCTTGTCCAGTGCGCCTTGTAGAGTATAATTTTTGAACAGATTCTGGTCCTGCATCTGCTTCTTTATGCAAGATAGATATATTAGTGCGACAAATTCCACAAACAGCTTCCCGTCAAGGCTTTGTTCCGACGATACAAGGGTGCGACGAAGGTTCAGACAGTCCTTGAGATTGGCGAAGACCTTTTCCACGCTATAGAATCCGCAGTCCATAACCAGCTTTACTTTCTTGAAGCCAAGGATATCCAGATCAGCCAGGAGATTTTTTACCGATTCACATCTGGTATATTCTCTGCAAGTTTTCGGAAATACTCATAAATAGTTCGCTACTGCGTTGGGACGGAATATCCGTTCCGTAAGGATGTTTATGGATACCCGCCCACTTTTCAAATCTTGAAAGAGGGTTATTGTCCTCAAGCATCAGGTAGTATGCAATGGAAAGTAACAATGGGGAGTGTTTTATGACCAGAGAGTATTATACCGTTGAGCAGATTTCTGAAATGCTTAATATACATCCAAAGACCATCCGGCGTTATATTCGAGAAGGTAGACTGCACGCAACGAAAATTGGAAAGAGTTGGCGTATCACCGGTCATGACTTAAGCGTTTTCGTCGAGAGTGACGGTGACAAAGGGCTCGGTAGTAGTAACAGTGCATTCTGGTTTCCTGAGATCATGGCTTTATCCAATGATTACAGAGTTTGTGCCGTTGACATCATTGGCGAAGCCGGAAGCAGCGAGGAATACAGGCCCGACATTGATTCTGACGCTTTTGCATTATGGATGAAGGATGTGTTGAATGCCCTAAGTATTGAAAGAGCTGTTTTAATCGGCAACTCAGCTACTGAAATAGCGATTGTAAATAGTGAAGAGATTTGCATTTCAGATGTGCAGACTGCACTGGATTTCATGATATCTGTAAATTATGAAACGGGAAGTCATTCCATTGTAATAAACAAAGAAGCAGTGATTGAGGACTTTTTTGTTTTGAGTACAAGAGCCTGACTGTTTTCATGGCATATAACGGTTCGATGTTATTCTGTTACGAGTTCGCGGGAATCCAGTTATACTAGTTTATACTGATGTCATCAGACCTATAGTTATTTTCTGACACGAATTTCATGGCAAGTTCTTCGCGTAGACCAGGATCATTTGTGGTTCCTTATTCTTTTGCAATGCGATAATACTCGCATTTGTAATTGATACGTTCGAGGGCATTCTGCAAAAGAATAATTTGTTTTTCGGTCTTTTCTTTTCAACTGGGTGGTGCCATTGGTTCAAGTTTGGCTGCTATCGTCATTTCCCTTGGTGGAATACAAAGCATTGTCTTTATTACTCTATTAACAAGTTTGGGAATAATCATGATACAAATAATTTCGATAAAAAAATATTCATAAGATTCGGACAGTCTGGTACGAGTATCAGCCTGGTTGAGCCATGGCGACGGAGATAATTGGGCAAGTTGGTTGAAAGACTGGAACTAGCGAACTGCTTTGCGGTAATTGCTATACACAGCAATAGTTCAACCATCATTAAGGATACACTTTTCTTTGAAAAGCTAGTGGAACCCAAACTCAATGCGACGGTTACCGAGCCAAGGGATGTGGGGATCCACATTTGCTTTTGCTAACTTGGCACTAAATTGGTCAAAATTGCAACCGCAAGCGTTTCGTGTTCAAAGACGTAAATATTTATCCTGATCACATCACGATGGAGTTGGACCCTACCTTGTACCCCATTAGCAAACTCTCGGTAGATGCTCGCCGGTGATTTCCGGCTGTAACCCGGTCCGAGTTCATGTCGGAAGTTATCTATTACATGAAAAGCGAGTAGCCTGTTAGAGGAATAACCGAGATTGTTATGATTGACAATTTAAAAGCCGGAGTTATTGAAGCTAACTTTTATGAACCAGTGGTTCAACGTACTTACGCTCTGCTGAAGCCGGGCTTCATCGGAGATAAGTACAAGGTAGCGAGAAAGATATTGCTTTTTAAGAACGGCTGTTGAATAACTAGTTTGATAAAGTTCTAAATCTCGAATAAAATATAACAAGTTGAGGGAGGTGCACTATATGGATTTTATGTCAGCAAAAGAAACGGCAGAAAAATGGAATATCTCTCAAAGGCGAGTCGCCCTACTTTGCTCTGAAAACAGGATACCCGGTGCTATAATGGTCGGTAGTATGTGGATTATTCCCACCAACGCTAAAAAGCCTAAGGATGCACGGACTACTTGCTTTTCTCAGGACAGCACCTTGCCGGTTAAGCCATTTATAAAATGGGCTGGTGGAAAAGCGCAGAGTTTAGGTAAAATCCGCCAGGGATATCCCTCTGGCTCTTGAAATCGTTATCCTTAAGACATAATAATCTTAAGGAGGGCATTCCATTAGATTGGGTTAATCGAATTATAGAGATTTCATTGAGCGGTTGTCTTCCTATTTGGCAAAAATGACTCTGCCGTCATTACGTGGCTTTGCTTTCGGCGGAGTTTCATCAAGCGGGTAACCGAATACCACATGAATTCGTGCCTCAAACTCATCGCTTATACCCCATGCAGTTTGTATTTCCCTACCGCGCTCAGTTGCAAATGTCATTGATGAACGCCCTACTATACAGGAGCCGATGCCTATCGACTGCGCTGCGATAACCATGTTTTCAGCGGCGACAAAGCAATCTCCTGTCAGATTATAAATATCCTTTCTGGCAAATAGCGTCAATACTGTCGGTGCGCTGTAAAATGCGTTTTTAATGTTAATATCGTCAAGGATACTTGGTTGTTCGAACGATATTCGTCCCGGCGATGGATTCACAATTGTTTCTGTTTGCCGATTCAGTTGACCTAGCTCATCGTTCATTGCGGCATTTTGGCAGACGACGATGATAGCCGACTGACGACCTCCGGCATTGGGGGCAAAAAGCCCGGCTTGCAAAATCTGCTCCAATTCATCACTTTTGATTTGTTCTTGCTTAAATCTGCGAATTGTTCGGCGATTTACCATCATTTTAATAAAATCATTCATTGCGATACCTCCCTATATAATATTCTAGCACTGCGATCTGGCGCATAAAAATCGAGAATTGTGCCATATGCGATGTCAGGGCATTTATGTCAGTATAGTTTTCTCCCTTAAGTTCAGGACTTCTTCTATTCTGGTACAAGTAGTATAAAATGCAGCACTTAAAATAACAAGTACGCACTAATCTATTAGTTAGTTACTTTTTACTTACTGTTGAAACCTTCAAATGCAGGTGTTATAATTATATATAACATTCAAAATGACTGTGAGGGCGTTATATGAAGACAAAAGCTGAACTTCCCGAATGCCCTGTAGCGACAACGGTGGCTCTTATAGGGAGTAAATGGAAATTGTTGATATTGCGAAATCTGCTCGTTCGCCCGTGGCGGTTCATTGAGTTGCAGAAATCCCTTGAAGGTATCAGTCAAAGGGTTCTGACCGACAGTCTGCGAAGCATGGAAGAAGATGGCATAATCACGCGGACGGTATATCCGGAGGTGCCAGCGCGAGTAGAATATGCTCTTTCCGAATTGGGAGAAACTATGAGATGCGTCCTGAAATCTATGGATACTTGGGGGACGGAGTACAAGGCTTCCATTGAATCGATTATTACTTCTTGACTGTGGACTGACACCGGTAAGAAAACTTACAGGGACATTGAATTGAAAGGGGCTTGATTGCCATTTCTCGCGTCGGAACTTTCACATATTGAAGCAATAAATCGAAATTGCAATACGCATTAATATGATGAGGTAGACACATGAATGAAATTAAAACAATATTAGATAAAGTTGTAACAGCTTTAACGGGCATTTCAGGCATCGAAGCTGTTGTGCTTGGCGGATCACGTGCTAGAGGTACGCATTCCCATGAATCAGATATTGACATCGGAATCTATTACGATAAAGCCACATTTGACCTTGTGTCATTGAACAATGCAGCGAAATCTGTGGATGATGAACATAGGGATAATCTGGTTGTACCTCCCGGCGAATGGGGGAAATGGGTTAATGGCGGCGGTTGGCTCGTTATTGATGGATACCATGTTGACTTTATTCTGCGCGATGCGGAAAGAGTAGAAAGTGTGATTGCCGAATGTCAGGAGGGGGATGTTTCTGCGCATTATCAAACCGGACATCCCCATGCCTATATGAATGTGATGTATATGGGAGAATTGGCAATATGCAAAGTGTCGTGGGATAAACAAGGTAATATATCAGCACTTAAGAATATTGCCGAACAATATCCGCCAAAGCTGAAGAAAGCAATTATCGGTTTCTTTGGGTTTGAAGCGGAGTTTTCTTCAATGTTTGCAGAAAGTAATGTAGAGAAAAACGATGTTTATTATGTCACCGCACATATTGTACGGGCGATTTCAGCGCTCAACCAGGTGTTGTTTGCAGTAAATGAAGAATATTGCCTAAACGAGAAAAAGGCAGTCGGTATGATAGATAGTTTTAACATTCATCCACTTGACTACAAAGATAAAGTAAATTCAATATTTGTGGCAATTGGAACAGAAAACTCAAATGCCTGTATACAGCTACAGCGGTTAATTAACGAAGTGAAAATCTGTCTAAATTCAACCAGCTTATATTAGAAGGGTGAACAAATGGCATATATTGCTGTAGGATATGAGAAGTGCGACATTGAGCGAGCCGACATTGATATCTTTGACACTTTTCGTTGTAACAAGGACGACGAGAAAGCTGTTTCAATGAGAGCGTATATGCGTGACCGGTTCCTATTTCTTGGCATATACACTCCGAGGAGAAAAGAACTGAGCCGTAGATTTTTCAACACAGTTAAGAAGACCGACCTTGACTGGGATTTTATTTTTAACTGTTGGCAGCAGCCGGAACGTGAATTTCAATACTTGGCAAAAGAGTACCTCGCAAAGCAAAAGGCGAATCTGACTGCCTCGGATATTCTGCGCCTTCGTGAATTGGCGGTTCAGACAAGGGGACAGGGACTTGTCTGGTCTGAAGAAATATGATATAATCACTCAGAGGGTGATAAGATATGCCAAGACAAGCACGAAAAAAGAGCAAAACAGGAATTTATCATGTTATGCTAAGAGGAATTAATCGTCAAACAATATTTGAAGATGACGAGGATTGTGCCAAGTTTATTGAAGAATTACGGAAGAGTAAAGAAAAAAGTGAATTTGAATTCTATGCGTACTGCTTAATGGGAAACCATATTCACTTATTGATGCGTGAAGGCAAGGAATCCATATCACTGACAATGCAAAGATTGTGTTCTGGTTTTGTTTATTGGTATAATCGGAAATACGACCGTTTTGGACACTTGTTTCAGGAACGCTACAAAAGCGAAGTTGTAGAAGATGAAGCATACTTGATAACAGTATTAAGATATATCCACCAGAATCCAATTAAGGCTGGTATAACAGATTCAGTGGAAGGATACAAATGGAGTAGTTATCATGAATATATTCACAAAGAGAGTATTATAAATTCTAAATTCATATTGGAATTATTTGCATCTGAAAAACAAACAGCAAGGAAGATGTTTGAAAAAAGCATGAATGAAGTTACTGAGGATGTTTGTCTGGATTACGAAGTAAGACATCGAATTGTGGATGAAGAGATAATTAAACTAATTGAAGATAGATACAGAGTAAAAAAAGGTTATTTTCATTTATTGGAAAGGACAGAAAGGGATATGATACTGAGAAACTTAAAGGCAGTAAAAGGTGTAAGCATACGGCAACTTATGAGAATAACAGGTGTAAGCAAGTTTATGATTGAAAAGGCTTAACAGACAAGTCCCTGTCCCCTTGTCTGTTTTATCCTGTTTAACCTAATTTAATTAACCCTTGATTAACGGGCTTTTTTGGCTTTTATACGCTGTAGAATCCTCGCTTGTTCAGTCTGTTTTAATCGTAACTGCAGTAAAATTGCAGTACTGCAATTGTGGTTTTTGCGGTAAATCGTTGGTTTAAACCTTATCCCTCCGCTTTCAGAAAAGAGTTGCGTATGCAATGCATCC
>Ga0209105_100177_pt1 | contig 22320 bp, 20 predicted proteins | sample SedPBSmetaG_FD_184158 | JGI IMG/M metagenome (GOLD analysis project Ga0209105, IMG submission 184158) | Freshwater sediment bacterial and archeal communities from Indian Creek, Illinois, USA to study Microbial Dark Matter (Phase II) -... | ecosystem: Environmental > Aquatic > Freshwater > Creek >...
TTATTTAAAATATTTTAGTGTATACACAAAAAATCATAAAAAATATGCCCCAAAACCCAATGATATCAGGCTTTAAAGACATATTTAACTTTTAATTTTGATGTTTTTGTAATAAACTCACGCTAGATATTTCATTTGTTCATGTTGCCAAAACATAACTCTTTGCACTGGAAATGCCGAAGTTTCCTGTTGCGGTAAAAAACTAACAGCACAAACTGCAATCAAAGCGACTGGTGAACATAAACTAAAAGTAGAAATTATAGAAAATGACTGGTACATAACCAGTCAACATCCAATGAATAAAGAGCATTATATATCTTTTGTTGCTTTTGCTACCGGTGATCGTGTACAGCTAATTAAGCGATATCCGGAATGGAATTTAGACATAAGAATTCAAAAGCAAGAACATGGAACGCTGTTCTGGTACTGTACAGAGCACGGTTTATTCTATCAATTTTTGTAGGTAACAGTCTGATGGGTTTGGTGACATAGAATCTTTTACATGCTAAGTTGAATATACGATTTACACAAAGCATAGGCGAATTGGAGATTCCAGAGTTATTAAATCTGTGATATATTAATAATTCTAAATCAGCTTTAAATGCAAAGAGTTGATGTAGGTTTTCAAATATATGCACCTTACAGGAGGCTCCACAAAAATGACCAATTACATCTTAACTTATACAAAAGTAAAATTTTACCCACTGCAGCCAATAGCAGCAGATATAAAAATAGAGGATATCGCTCATTCGTTATCCTTGATGACAAGAGCAAATGGCCATTTGAAACACTTTTATTCTGTTGCTCAGCATGCAATTAGTTGTTACAGGGAAGCCAAGGCACGTGGGTATTCCAAACGAGTACAGCTTGGGTGTCTTCTGCATGATGCCAGCGAAAGCTACATTTCAGATTTAACAAGACCTGTAAAACGCCAACTAACAGAATACCATGCAATAGAAGAAAAATTAAATAGTATGATTAATATGAAGTTTGGATTAGGTGATTTATCAGAAGAGGAGCAACTTGAAATCAGCGCTGTAGACGATGCTCTTTTGTATTATGAATTTATTGCATTAAAAGAAACTCCGCCGGTTTCGGGGCTACCGCCTGAGATTTCAATGGAACATGACTTTTCACAAAGGGATTTCGACACCGTTGAAAATGAATTTATCGATATATTTAAACTGCTAACTAACGGGTGAATAAGGCTAGCTCTGATATAGATAATATGTTTTAAAAGTAAGGAGACCGCAATGGGCGATAAGCTGATATCTATATACGAAATACTCCTTTCTCATTACGGCGATTTGAACTGGTGGCCTGCGAAAACGCCTTATGAGGTTATCGTCGGTGCGATTCTGACCCAGAATACGGCTTGGAGCAACGTCGAGAAGGCAATTGCCAACTTTGGCAAGAACCTCACGCCGGAAGCCGTGGCGAACACCGATATTTCAGAACTTAAGGAGATAATTCGTCCTGCGGGGTTTTTTAACCAGAAGGCTGTATACTTGAAAGCAGTCACGGCTTGGTACGCCGACTACGATTATGACGTGCCAAGCGTACAACGGGAGTCGCTCATCAAGCTGCGATCCGAATTACTCTTAACAAAGGGCGTCGGACAAGAAACTGCTGACTCGATATTACTGTACGCATTTGGCTTCCCAACATTCGTGGTGGATGCCTACACAGTCCGGCTCTGCGAACGATACCCGATTGACGCAGAAAAAGGCTATGCGGCGGTTAAGGCTTATTTTGAAAACAACCTTCCGCAAAGTGTAGAGGTCTACAACAACTTTCACGCCCTTATTGTGATAAACGCAAAGGAACATTGCCGGAAAAGACCCTCCTGCGAGAGGTGTCCACTTGGTGGGATGTGCGAGAGGCGCGGGTTATTACCCACCAAGATCTAGTCGAATAGTGCCTGACGTTTCCCACTGCATACGAGGGTTACCTGTTTGACGAGATAAATCCAAACAATCGACGGGCATCAGGCTGAGGAGACGGTATGCCTTTTACGATAATTCGCAGTCTGGTAAATGAGAAACACAACATAAGATATCATATGGGATTTGACTTCACAGGACGAATTGATTTTATGACAAATCGGGAAATGCATTCTTGACAAATCCGGAAGTGAGGCGGCACAATATAGTGTATACCTTGCTGCGCTCAATCCCCATCTTTTTTAATGGTACATACATCGATGAAAAATACAAGGTTGGTATAGGCATTGCGACTTTTGCCTTGCTTGCTACCCTGTACTTTGGTACTAGAATATTTACCTATATCGAATTGACATAGGTAAATATTTCATTGATAATAACAATCGTAAATACTATACTTATACAGTCTATGGCACGGATGGATAAGGGGGAGACAATATGCCCTTTACGATTATTCGAAACGACATTACAAAAATGAAAGTTGACGCAATCGTCAACGCTGCAAATACCGAGTTACGAATGGGCGGTGGTGTTTGCGAAGCCATATTTAAAGCGGCTGGAGTGAATGAACTCCAAGAGGCGTGTAACAAACTCGCACCTATAAAGACGGGCGATGCGGTTATCACATCCGGTTTCAGGCTACCTGCTAAGTATGTCATTCACGCTGCCGGACCCGTTTACCGTGAATGGAATGCCGAACAAAATGAAAAGCATCTTCGTGCCGCTTATACTAATTCATTGAAAAGAGCTGTTGAAAACAAGTGTAAAAGCATAGCATTTCCGCTAATTTCAAGTGGTATCTACGGTTATCCGAAAGACGAGGCACTTCAAGTAGCCACCTCGGTAATTCAAGAATTCCTTGTCAACCACGATATTGATGTTACTCTTGTAGTGTTTGACAAGTCAGCATTCACAATGAGCCGCGAGTTGCTCGGAGCAGTCGAAAGCTACATAGACGAGCATTATGTTGACACGCATCAAATCAGACGGGGGCAATTGATTGATGTAGAGGAAAGAGCCTTTTATGAAGCCGATAAGGATTATAGAAGAAAAGGTATTCCTGATGTTAGCAAGATGTTCGTTCCGTCTGTTGGTGTGCCTTCATCGCTTGATGTTTTGATGGGCAAACTGGACGAACCGTTCTCCCGAACACTCCTGCGGTTGATTGACGCTAAGGGGAAAACAGATGTGGAAGTCTATAAACGCGCTAACCTTGACCGCAAGCTTTTCTCTAAGATACGTAACAACAAAGGCTATATGCCTAGCAAACGCACGGCGATTGCTCTTGCCGTGGCGTTGGAGTTGTCGCTTAACGAAACAGGCGACCTCTTGAAACGGGCGGGCTATGCACTTTCCCATAGTCAGAAGTTCGATGTTATTGTCGAATATTTCATTGTCAGAGGCAAGTATGACATCTTCAAGATTAACGAGGTGTTGTTTGAATATGACCAACCATTATTGGGAGGATAAGCAAATGCCAACTACTCCTTTGGCACATCAGCAGTATGATATTCTTCCGATGTGTCATAAGATCGGCGGCGAGGGCTATAGTTATAAAAATACATTTGATTTGTCGTTTCACAAGCGACCTTACGCCATATAGCAAGTGTTATCCTTAAGTCACAATAAAACTTAAGGAGGACACGGCAATGAAAAAAGGATTAACAGAACTGGTATTCATACTCGACAAGAGCGGCTCGATGAGCGGACTGGAAGCCGATACAATCGGCGGCTATAACTCAATGCTCGTAAAGCAACAGGCTGTAGAGGGCGAATGCTATATTACAACGGTACTATTTGACAATGACTACGTGCTGCTTCACGACCGCATCAACATCAAAGCGGTCAGCCAAATTACAGAGAAGGAGTATCAAGCCGGCGGTTCAACCGCACTTTTGGATGCAATCGGCAGGACGATTCAAAAGATTGGCAATGCCCAGAAACATACCGCAGACGATTACCGTGCCGAAAAGGTAGTGTTCGTGATTATAACGGATGGTCAGGAAAACTCAAGTCGCGAATACTCCGCCGAAAAGGTCAAGGCGAAAATTGAACATCAAAAGACGAAATACGGATGGGAATTTATTTTCCTCGGTGCGAATATTGATGCTGTGGAAACAGCGAATCGTTTTGGTATCAGGGCAGACCGTGCTCAGAATTACCACGCCGATAAAGATGGTGTTGAACTCAGCTTCCGTGTGATGAGCGAGACAGTCGCTTCCTACCGTGAGCGTGATAAGATGCCTGAGAATTGGAAAGATGAGATCCAAAAGGACTATAAACGCAGAGGCGGAAAGCATTAACAGGGAGGTAAAAGATTAAGAATTGTGTTATAATTTTACCGTAGGAAAATCTGTAAAACAAAAAAATATAGATAGATTTGCGGAGGAAGTTAAGTGGACAACCAAACTTATAACCAAATTGTTAACTTTATCTGGGGGATTGCGGATGATTGCTTGAGAGATGTATATGTCAGAGGTAAGTATAGAGATATCATCCTGCCTATGACGGTTATAAGAAGGTTGGACGCAGTACTTATTCCGACAAAGGAAGCTGTGCTTCAGATGAAAAAAGCCCTGGATGCTGCAGGGGTTATTGAGCAAACTGCTGGTTTATGCAGTGCCGCAGGGCAAGCGTTTTGCAATGCTTCACCATTCGTGCTTAACGATCTTAAGTCCAGAGCAAAGAATCAGCAGTTAAAAGCGGATTTTATTGCTTATCTTGATGGTTTTTCTCCAAATGTGCAAGAAATTCTTTCAAAGTTCGAGTTTAGAAATCAAATCGACCGTATGATTGACGCTAACATTCTTGGAGCTGTCATTGAAAAGTTTGTTAGCCCGACAGTTAATCTGAGCATTAATCCGGTGTTAGACGACAAAGGCGAAATAAAGCTTCCTGGACTTGATAATCATACGATGGGTGTTATTTTTGAAGAACTCATTCGTAAATTTAACGAAGAAAATAACGAGGAAGCCGGAGAACATTTTACACCGAGAGACGTTGTAGAGCTTATGGCAGATATGACGATTTTGCCTGTCGTTGATAAGTTGAAGGATGCTTCTTATCTTGTTTATGACGGTGCATGCGGCACCGGAGGAATGCTTACCATTGCAGAAGAGCGATTGCTAGAACTTGCGGAAAAATACAATAAGCAGGTTTCTATTAATCTTTTTGGACAAGAAATAAATCCGGAAACATATGCTATAACAAAATCGGATATGCTTTTAAAAGGTGAAGGGGAGCAGGCTGATAATATTAAACTAGGTTCAACATTATCAGATGATCAGCATGCAACAAAGTATTTTGACTTTATGCTTTCCAATCCACCTTACGGTAAGAGCTGGAAGACTGATATGGATCGCTTGGGTGGCAAAGATGATATTTCCGATACCCGTTTTGTTGTTTCGCATAAAGATGAACCTGAATTGAGAATGATTCCTCGATCAAGCGATGGACAGCTTCTGTTCTTAGCCAATAAGGTTAGCAAGATGAAACACAACACAGAACTTGGAAGCCGTATTGTTGAAGTACACAATGGCTCGTCATTGTTTACTGGTGATGCAGGGCAAGGAGAGAGCAATCTTAGAAGATACATCATAGAAAATGATTGGCTAGAAGCTATAGTGGCATTGCCGGAAAATATGTTCTATAACACAGGAATTGCAACATTCGTTTGGATTGTAACGAACAGAAAAAAACCACATCGGCAAGGCAAGGTGCAGCTTATTGATGCAACTTCAATGAAATCTCCTCTCAGGAAAAATCTTGGCAATAAAAATTGTGAACTCACACCTGAAATTCGTGCTGAAATTACGAATCTGTTGATTGGTTTTAAGGACACAGAACAGTCCAAGATTTTTGATAACAAGGAGTTTGGATATTCAAAGATTACGGTTGAAAGACCGCTACGACTTTCAATTGACTTATCACAGGCACATTTAGAGCAATTTAAGGCAGTGTGCCGGACGGCGGATGATCTGCCGGTCATGAAATTATTAGAAGAAGTTGCAAAACAATTTAACTACGATAAAATCATGAATTTTAATGTCTTTGAAAAAGCTTTAACCAAAGATACAGATAAGCTAAACATTAAGCTTCCGGCTAAACGTATGAATTTTATTAAAAACCAGTTTGCTGAGGTAGACGAATCAGCTGAAAAAGTTATCAAGAAGATTCATAAAGCCGGGAAAGCAGAGGCTATTCCGCTTCACGGAATGTTCGAGACTGAGAAGGGGATTGTTGAATACGAGCCCGATACCAATCTGCGGGATACAGAGCAGGTACCACTTTTGCATGAGGGTGGTATCGAAGCGTTCTTTAGGGATGAAGTGCTGACATTTTCACCAGATGCATGGATAGATCCTTCAAAGACACAGATCGGTTATGAAATAAGCTTTACAAAATATTTCTATAAACCAGCAAAGCTGCGATCTTTACAAGAGATCATAGCAGATATTAAAGCATTAGAAGCTGAAACTGAAGGCTTATTGAATGAGATTATAGGGGGCTAAGAGAGATGATAAATAATGGGCTTAGACCTTATGAGACTTACATTGATACTGGAACAGATTGGCTTGAAAATATCCCAGCACATTGGGAAAAGATGAGCATTCGTGCAATTACAGAATTGTCCAATAAGAGATACGGACTTCGTGATGATTTGGAATTGCTGTCAGTCTATAGAGAGTTTGGTGTTGTAAGAAAAAATTCTAGAGATGATAACCATAATGTTGAAAGCCTTGATTTATCAAATTATAAATATGTTCATAAAGGTGACTTGGTTTTAAACAAAATGAAGATGTGGCAGGGCTCTCTTGGTGTCTCAAAATACGAAGGTATTGTCAGTCCTGCTTATATAGTTTGCAAAATTAAAGGCAATATAAATTTAGAGTATTTACACTTATTACTACGCTCGCCAAAGTACAAAACAATTTACAATCGAATTTCATATGGTATACGAATTGGTCAATGGGATATGAGGTATGATGATTTTAAAAAGATAAATCTTTTTATTCCTCCACGTTCAGAACAAGACCAGATCGTCAAATACCTTGACCATAAACTTGCAAAAATCAACAAATTCATCAAGGCAAAGAAAAAGCTCATAGCAGTCTTAAAAGAGCAAAAGCAAGCAATAATCAATGAAGCTGTAACAAAAGGAATGGATCCCAACGTAAAGATGAAGACATCTGGAATTGAGTGGCTCGGAGATGTACCCGAGCATTGGCAGAAGGACAAAGCAAATAGGTTGTTTAGAAGGATTGGAAGTGGTACTACACCTAGTAGTGGAACTACAAAGTATTATAATGGAAATATTAAATGGATAAATTCGGGAGATCTAAATGATGATTATTTATTAGATACTAGAAAAACTGTTTCAAAAATAGCTTTAGCAGATTATTCTGTTTTACAGGTTTATCCGAAAAAATCCATAGTTGTTGCTATGTATGGTGCAACAATAGGTAAACTTTCAATAACTGAGTTTGAAGCATGCTGTAATCAAGCATGTTGTGTATTAGGGAATTTGAAATCAATTGTTAATTTGGAATATGCATTTTACTCCCTATATGGTTGTAAGTCTTCATTGATTGAGAAAAGTAGAGGTGGCGGGCAACCTAATATTAGTCAAGAAATAATAAAGCAAACATGGCTACCGATTCCGCCGATGAGTGAACAAGCTGTTATTGTAAACCATATCAGAAAGTCGACAGAATTTATTGAAAGTTGCATTTTACGTGTGTCTAATGAAATTAAACTTATTCTAGAATACAAAAACAGCCTCATTTCAGAAGTCGTTACAGGCAAAGTGGATGTTCGAAAAATTGCTATCAACGAATCTGAAGAAGAAATCGTTGAGGACACAGAACTTGATGAAGATTTAATAAACGAAGAATCTCTTAAAGCAGAGGATGGTGATGAATAGTGCCAAGCAATGTTAGAGAAGAAGGTTTTGAGACCCTTATTGTCAAGCATCTAATCGAGGTGAACGGTTATGAAGAAGGCAAGAACGATGACTATAATCGGAACTATGCAGTCGATGAAATCAGATTGTTTCGATTTCTTACAGCAACACAGCCGGAAAAGCTTGAGAAGTTAGGCTTAGAGAACGAAGCGAACAAGATTAAATTTTTAAACCGCCTGCAAGGTGAGATTGCTAAAAATGGTGTAATAGATATCCTGAGAAATGGGTTTAAGATTTACCCGGTCTCTTTAGATATGTATTACATGATGCCATCAGTACATAACCCGGCTGCAAAGATAATGTATGAAAAAAACATTTTCAGTGTCACGCGCCAGTTGATGTACTCAAAGGACAACACCAGATTAGCTTTGGATCTTGCTGTGTTTTTAAATGGTCTGCCACTCATGACTTTTGAGCTTAAAAATCGATTTTCAAAGCAAAGCATCGATGACGCCATTTTGCAATATAAGACAGACAGGGATCCAAAGGAGCTGTTGTTCAATTTTGGTCGCTGTATGGTTCATTTTGCAGTGGATGACAATCAAGTTGCCATGTGCACTAAACTGGACTATAAGAAATCCTGGTTTCTGCCTTTTAATAAAGGTTACGAAGGCGGGGCGGGCAATCCGCCTAATCCTACAGGGATAAAGACAGATTATCTGTGGAAGGAGATCCTGACAAAATCAGAACTATCAAACATCATTGAAAACTTTGCTCAAATCATCGGAGAAAAAGACGAGGAAACAAAGAAGATAAAACGAACGCAAATATTTCCGAGATACCATCAGCTTTCTGCAGTCAAAGCTTTGTTAGCTGATGTTGCTGCAAAAGGCGTCGGACAGAAATATTTGATTCAACATAGTGCCGGTAGTGGAAAATCAAATTCGATTGCATGGCTGGCACATCATTTGGTTTCTATGCAACGATATGGCAAGTCTGTATTTGATTCAATTATTGTTGTAACTGACCGTGTAAATTTGGATAAGCAAATTAAAAACACCATTAAAGGATTTATGCAAGTGGCTAACACTGTAGGTCATTCTGAAAGTTCAGGCGACTTAAAGCGTTTAATCCAAGATGGCAAAAAGATCATTGTTACGATTGTTCATAAATTCCCTTATATACTAGATGATATCGGTACAGCCCATCGAAAGAATAATTTTGCGATTATCATTGACGAAGCACATTCCAGCCAAAGCGGCAATATGTCTGCAAAAATGAATATGACGCTATCTTCTGACTATGATCAAGGAGAGGAAGAAACTACCGAGGATAAGATAAACAAAATCCTTGAAGGCCGAAAAATGCTTAAAAATGCTAGCTATTTTGCATTTACTGCTACTCCGAAGAACAAAACTCTAGAAATGTTTGGCGTGCCATATGAAGCTGAAGGCAAAATCATGCATAAGCCGTTTCATAATTATACGATGAAGCAGGCGATTCAAGAGGGCTTCATCCTTAATGTCCTAAAGCACTATACGCCTGTTAAAAGCTATTATAAGATTGCAAAAACAGTTGAAGATGATCCTCTTTTTGATAAAAATAAGGCTCAGAAGAAGCTGAGAAAGTATGTTGAATCACGAGAAAATGCTATTGAGCTCAAAGCCGAAATTATGATGGATCACTTCCATGACCAAGTGATTGCCAAAGGAAAGATTGGCGGACAGGCTAGATCAATGGTGGTGACAAGCGGGATTGAAAGGGCGATTCAATATTACAATGCAATAGAAAATTATCTAAAGAAGCGTAGAAGTCCTTATAACGCCATTATAGCCTTTTCTGGTGAATATGATTATGGTGGCAATAAGATGACTGAAAGCTCTGTCAATAAATTTGCTAGCAGTGAAATAGAACAGCGTATGAAAAGAGATCCTTATAGGGTATTGGTTGTGGCTAATAAATTCCAAACTGGTTATGATGAGCCACTCCTTCATAGTATGTACGTTGACAAAGTATTGACTGATATTAAGGCGGTTCAAACTTTGTCACGACTAAACAGAGCTCATCCTCAAAAGCACGATACTTTTATTTTGGATTTTATGAACGAGACGGATACCATCAAAGAATCCTTTGAAAAGTACTACACAACTACCGTGCTTTCAGATGTGACGGATCCGAATAAATTAAACGATTTGGAATCAGATATCAGAGCCTATCATGTGTTTACAGATTACCACGTGAATTCAGTGGCTGAACTTTATCTTAATGGAGCGGATAGGGATCGATTTGAGCCCATGCTTGATGCATGTGCTCATAATTATGAGAAAGATTTGGATGAAAACGGTCAAGTAGATTTTAAGAGCAAGTGTAAAGGATTTGTTCGCACTTATGGATTCTTAGCGGCAATTTTGCCTTACGGAAATGTGGAATGGGAGAAACTCTCAATATTTTTGAATTTGCTGGTTCATAAACTTCCGGCACCGATTGAAGAGGACTTGTCAGCAGGGATATTGGAAGCGATTGACTTAGATAGTTATAGAGTAGAAGCTAAGACTGCTATAGATATTATACTTGAGGGTCAAGGTGATTATAGCATTGATCCGGTTCCAACCAGTGCAGGCGGTGGAAAAGCAGAAGCGGAGCTTGATTTGTTGAGCAATATTCTTTTGCAGTTCAATGACCTGTTTGGAAATATCGAGTGGAAGGATATTGACCAAGTAAGGAAGCGTATAGCTGAGATACCTGAAATGGTCGCAAAAGACAAGGATTATCAAAATGCAATGAAAAACTCGGATAAACAGAATGCAAAGATAGAGAGCGATAAAGCTCTTAAGAAAGCTATTACGAATAACATGTCAGATGACATGGAGGTGTTTAAACAATTTAGCGACAATTCATCTTTTAAAAAGTGGCTGTCAGATATGGTTTTTAATCTGACATTTAACACGGATGGTTCTGTCTACAAAGGACAAGCGAGAGTGTGACAAGGAAAATTGTGATAAATTCAAAGGAACATTGCCGGAAAGACCTTCCTGCGATAAACGTCCGCTTAGTGTGATGTGCGAGAGGTGCTCTCTATGACCAGTCAAGATTTTGTCGGATTTCGGTTGGCGTTTAGACAGAAGAACCGTCCCTGTGTCTGTTTAGGAATATGATATACAATATTATCTACATACACTAGATGATCTGATAAAATATTCAAAAAAAAGTTTTAGTTATACTGAGGAAATTATATTAGAAAATAACACAGATTGGAAATACTATATTTTTTCTAAAATAGCAGAATAAAGCTTGATATGGGTAAAAGTACTACGTCCCCTTGTCACCTGTTTGACTTTCAGAACAAAAAAATGCTATACTTACTTAGGTTTTAAGCAAAATATAAACCTTAAGGTGGGTATAAAGTGGGTAACTTATACAAATATTCCATTGCAGGGCTGTTAGTGATACTGATAGGCGCTTTTAGCTTGTCTATGTATTACTACAACCGTATGGCTATGAGTCAAGAGAATGCCGGATATGCGCATACAGGTGATGCGGAGATACTGCATCGCATATCTTTAATTATCAATAACAGCGATAATCTGTACTGGCAAAGGTTTAAAAACGGAGCTATGGATGCGGCGCTTGAGAACCAAGTAGCGATTGAGTTCCATGGCATTGAGGATGCGGAGGATGTTTCATCCGCAGGAAGGCAGATGCGAATTGCAGTGGCATCTCAGAAAGATGGTGTCATAGTTAATACTCTCGATGAAGCTTCGTATGAAGCAGACGTAGCTCATCTGGTCGAGAATGGTGTTTTAGTTATGACAACTGGCGTTGAAGGAGGTAAAAATAGTTACTTCGTCGGTACTAACGCATTTGAATTTGGACAAAGAGCAGCTCAGCTTGTTATTCGGGCTGCAGGTGAAAATGCGAGAGTAGCGGTAATACTTGACGGCACAACAGATGAAATTGTTGGTTTTTCAAAGGTGATACAGCAATATGCAGAATCAAGCATAGAAGTGATCAAAAAAACCGATGGACATTTAATAGGAGCTGTCGATGTGATACAATCCATATTAACTGATTACCCCGAAGTAAACGCAATTTTTTGCATGACTCCTGAGGATACTCTTGCCGCAGCTTAGGCAATAGTTGATCGGAATCTGGTTGGCGATATAGTAGTCGTAGGGACGGATTTGACAGACACACCGATTGTTCGTCGCTACATCGAGAGAAATATTATTTATGGCTTTATTGAAAGAAATCCGTATGATGCCGGTTTTCAGAGCGTTGAGGTATTAGCCGGAGTCTTGCGCGGAGAATTTAGGCCTACATTTGGCACAATCGATCTTGATACGGTGACCAAATGGGATTTAGGTCAGGCTGTAAGATAGTATGAGAAATCTACTTTTCAGAAAACTTCACAAAAAGTTATTATTCGGTGTGCGTCAGCAGATGATTGCCCTGTTTTTGTTTACGGTTCTTTTAACGGCGCTAACAGGTATGCATCTGTTCAATCCGTTTATGGAATTTATTGAACAGATGGGAGTCATGTTCGCCGATACTTTGTTTTTGAATGATTTATCAGAAAATCTGGCTTCGGTTGACGAAGCGTTGCGCGAATACCTTACAACAAGGGATTCCGACAGCCTTTTGGCTTATTACGAGCATATGGAGTCTTTGAAATACAAATCTTCATACATGAAAGAATCAAAGAATTTCACAGGAGAACAAAGCGATCTTTTATACACCAGCATAGCTTTAATGCTTGACACATATCAACGTTACACCGAAACAGCTGTGCAAGCAAAGCGAGGTCGCACCGCTCACTTATATATAGCGAATTATGAGAGAGCTGATGAAACGGCAAGTTTTATCAAGGACTATATAAGCAGGCTAAAAGAACACCATTTGAACGAAAACATCCAGTGGTATACTGCGTTGTCGGTTAATATAAGCAGGCTTATCGCCTCCAATTATGTGTTGATTGCGGCTGTAATTTTGCTTAATATCATGATTATTTTATACATCACATATAATGTGACGTCACCTATAGAAAAGCTTTCTAAAGTATCAGAGGAGATAGCGGGCGGTAATTTTGATGCCGAGGACATAATAGTTTCAACCGAAGATGAGTTTCTTGTCATGGCGAATGCTTTCAACAAAATGAAAAAAAGCATCAAGGAATACATCGAGCAGCTCCATGACAAGGCTGAAACCGAAGCAAGGTTAATGGATCAGAAGATGCAAAACTTAAAAATGCAGGCTTTGCTTAATGACGCTGAGTTAAAGGCACTGCAATTGCAGATTAATCCTCATTTTCTTTTCAATACGCTCAATGCCGCTATGCAACTGTCGATAATGGAGGGATCGGACAAGACTTCGTTTTTTATCGACAATTTGGCACGACTGTTAAGATATAACGCAGGATCGATGGATCGCTCGGTAACACTTAGAGAAGAAATAGCCATGATTGTTTCCTATAAAGAACTTTTCGATGTAAGGTTTGGCAATATCCAAAACGTGGAATTTGATATAGCACCAGATGTGTTGGACGCTATAATACCGCCTATGACAATACAACCGTTGGTTGAAAACGCCTACATTCACGGCTTAGGTGATGCGAGCGAGAATGGATATATACGAATACGAGCAGCTATTGAGGCTGAAATGCTGGTTATATCAGTAAGCGACGACGGTTTGGGTATGAGCGATGAGGTTAGGCTGCAAATACTTGATAGGAATAACAATAATGGATCTGCAGAACAAAATAAATGGAGAATGCACCTTACAGGCATAGGAATGGATAATGTAATAAATCGATTAAGGATGTTTTTTGGTATTACAGATGTAATGCAAATAAAAAGCAGTGTCGGAGAGGGTACAACCATAACTTTAACTGTCCCTTTCCGAAAAGACAAAAATGATGTTTTGGATAATCGGTTTATCGGCGAGGGGGACTTATATGTATAAACTTATGGTTGTCGATGATGAGAAAATCGTCGTTGATTCTGTTAATTTTATTATAAAGAATCGCTTTAGCAATGTAAAAGTGATTGCAAGTGCGCGTAACAGCACGGATGCTATAGAGAATTTCGTAAGATACAAGCCGGATATTGTATTGATGGATATTTGTATGCCGGGGATGAATGGATTGGATGCGATAGCGGAAATGAAACAGATTACGCCTACCGCTCGTTTTGTTGTAATTTCCGCTTATGAACAATTTGAGTTCGCAAAACAAGCTGTGGAATTGGATGTTAAGGAATATCTTTTAAAGCCGGTAAACGCAAAAAGGCTTACTGAGACTGTCGCTAATATTGCAGCCGAACTGGACGCAGAACGCACAAAGGTCAAAAAAAACTTAGAGACAAAAGAGAAGTACGATCAAGCGCTCAATATACTCGAGCATTGGCTGATCTACTCTATAATGCTTAACAAGGATCCGTCAGCTGAACTAAAAAAGTATTGCGATTTAGTCGGAATTAAAGAAACTGACGGATATGTCATGATCTTTGGATACAATTATCAGGATCAGCTTGCTGAAAGAGGCGATCAGAGCAAAAATGCCGGGGATGAACAATTTATTGTTGTTTTAAACGACATATTGAAGGTTAGAAATCATTGTTTGGTGGGTCCGGCGATGCAAGATAGAATCATCACTTATGTTTTCTCAAAACGATATGAAGAAAGCGAAGGTCGTCTTAAGAGCATAGGTTTTGCGGAAGAAATTCTAAGAGAAATAAAGAAAGTCAGTAACCTTGATTTTGCGGTCGGCATAGGTGGCATTAAGGATAGATCCCTTATCATTGAATCATACGATGAAGCGCGAAAAGCTTTAAGGCAAGCTTCGGCAGGCGCAATTCATTACTTTGATATCCGGACAAAATTCGAAGATAAGATATCGACTCTAACTGATGACTGGCATTTGCTAAACTCGTTGGAATCCGGTGACGATGAAGCAGTCGGTGAAATTGTTGACAGCATTTTTGACAGCTATGATTTTAAAGAATTGGTTGGTGGCAATGGGTTAAACATCCGAAACAAACTAATTGAGCTTATGGTAGTTGCCCATCGCTTAGCTCAGGAATTAAATGTTGGAGAAGATGAGCAGTTGGATTTCAACACTTATTTAAATGAGATGCTTGAAATAAGCGATCTGAAGAATTTCAGGGCATGGTACAAAACCAGACTGGTCAATCTGGCGATTAAAATTCAAAAGGTTCGAGAAGCAAATATTAGCAGAATTGTACACGACACTAAACAATATATCGAAAAAAATTACAATTGCGATATATCCCTTGAGGAAACGGCAAAAGAAATAGGGATAAGCCCTCATTATCTGAGCAAATTGTTTAAGAAGGAAACTAAAGTAAATTTCATAGATTATCTTACCCGGTTGCGTTTGGCAAAAGCGAAAGACCTGATGAAGGAAGGCGGTAGATCCATAAAAGAAATTTGCTATATGGTGGGTTATACCGATCCTAATTACTTTAGCCGCATTTTCAAAAAACACACTGACCATTCTCCGTCTGAATTTATTAAAGGGGTGTAGATCATGTTGTGGAAGCGAATCAAGATTGTCATCGCGGTTATGTTGCCTTTTTTGCTCCTTGGCGGATGTGCTGATGATAGGGAGTATGAGCAAGAAGATACTATAAGGATAGCATTTATCACCGAAACTTTTGTTATTGAAAGGTGGCAGCGCGACAGGGATATTTTTGTTGCGCACGCCAAAAAGTTAGGCGCTGAGGTTTTAGTAAAGCATACCTTCGAGGACAGTGAGGACCAAATCCGTGTCATTGAGGAAATGATCAGACAAGACGTCGATGTAATAGTGGTCATACCTCATGATAAGGACGCTTTGACAGCTGTAATCAAAAAAGCAAAAGCTCAAGGAATCGGGATAATAGCATATGATCGCCTTATAATGAATGCTGATATTGATCTTTATGTTTCTTTTGATAATTTTGCAGTAGGAAGACTTATGGCGGAATATCTGTTGAGGGAAGCGCCTTCAGGAAAATATGTGCTAATAAATGGATCTCCTTATGACCATAACAGTTTTATGCTCAGGGAAGGGTATATGAGTGTTTTAAGTCCTTTTGTCGAAACAGGTGATGTTGAAATAATAGGAGAAGTATGGGCTGAAGGTTGGAGGGGAGAAATAGCTTATGAATTTGTTAATACGCTTATTGCCGATGGAAATGAGATAAACGCCATTGTAGCTGCGAATGATTTGCTGGCTGAAGGAGCGATAAAGGCTTTAAGTGAAAACAGGCTGGCAGGCATAGTTCCCGTGAGTGGTCAGGATACCGAATTGGCAGCTTGCCAGCGGATTGTCGAAGGCACCCAGCATATGTCTGTGTATAAACCCATAGGGGTTCTGGCTAAGGGAGCGGCGGAAGCGGCTGTTATGCTTGCAAAAGGTGAAACTCCGATGGCAAACTATACGATAGATAATGGTACATATATGATCCCGTACATGAAGTTCCAACCTGTGGCGGTAACAAAGCATAACATGATGGATACCATAATAAGAGACGGGTTTCATCTTTTAGAGGATGTGTATCGAAACATAGCTCCCGATCGTCGTTAAAATGCGTTTAGGACTAGCACAGACAGAATGTTAAAATAATGCTATACAAGCAAATACATTATTGCAACAGGACAACAAAGTGCATGAAATCATAATTAAATCGCCTTGTATGATGCTTAGTACAATTCTATAATAAAATTATCACAATTTTTAGGAGGTAGAAATGAAAAAGATTTTTGTACTGGCATTGTCTTTCTTGTTGCTTTTCGCACTCGTATTAACCGGGTGTGCGCCACAGGCCGGACAGCCGGCAGAGGGTGACGCAATGTTAATCGGAGTATCGATGCCCACAATGGAATTGCAAAGGTGGAACCAGGACGGACAGAATCTAAAGCAGATGCTTGAAGCCGAAGGCTTTGAAGTAGATTTGCAGTATGCTGAAAACAGAGTGGATCTTCAGATTTCCCAGCTTGAAAACATGATAACTTTAGGCGCTGATGTGCTTGTGATAGCAGCCATAGACGGTGCTGCTCTCGGAAGCATATTGGAAGAAGCCGCAAATGAGGGAATAAGAGTAATAGCTTATGACCGACTGATTATGGACACCCCTAATGTTGACTATTACGCTACATTTGATAACTTCCAGGTCGGAGTGCTCCAAGGTGAATTTATAGTTGAAGCGCTTGGCTTAGACGCGAATGCTGGTCCATTCAATCTTGAAGTATTTGCGGGTTCTCCGGATGACAACAACGCATTCTTCTTCCGCGACGGCGCTTTTAGCGTCTTACAGGAGCATATCGATGCGGGAACACTTGTTATCAATTCAGGACAAACCGAGATGGAGCAAATTGCAATTCAGGGCTGGACACCTGAAGGAGCGCAAAATCGTATGGATAACCTTCTTACCGCATACTATGCCGACAAAAACATTGATGTCGTTTTATCACCTAACGACAGTTTAGCGCAAGGTATTGTAGCGTCACTTAGAGCCGCAGGATATGGCTCGGCCGATAAGCCTTTCCCGGTTCTCACCGGTCAGGATGCTGACATAATAAACGTAAAGATGTTGATCGCAGGCGAGCAGTCAATGTCAGTGTTCAAGGATACAAGAGTACTTGCGACTCGGGTTGTCGAAATGGTCGTAGCTTTAAGAGATGGAGCTGAAGTACCGGTTAACGACACAACGACTTATGATAACCGCGTAAAAGTTGTTCCGACTAACCTTTCAGAGCCGATTGTCGTGACAGCTGAAAACTTTGAAGAGGTACTGATTGAAGGCGGATACTATACAGCGGAACAACTAGGACTGTAAAACTTCGATTTCACTGCAATAACAGGTTCTGCTGCAAAATGATTTTGCAGCAGAACCAATTTATATGTTGAAGGTAGAGTGATATGTCAATAAATATACTTGAAATGGTTAACATCACAAAAACCTTTCCCGGTGTAAAAGCTTTAGACAACGTGAATCTCAAAGTAAAATCTGGTGAGATTCATGCTTTGGTAGGTGAAAACGGAGCGGGAAAATCTACACTAATGAATGTCTTAAGTGGGATCTATCCATATGGAACATACACGGGCGATATACTTTTCATGGGGGAAGAATGCAGGTTTCGCGACATAAAGGAGAGCGAGAGTCTTGGCATAAGCTTTATTCATCAGGAACTTGCTCTGATTCCATATATGACTATTGCGGAGAATATATTTTTAGGAAATGAGAGAGCTAAAAGAGGCGTTATAGATTGGGATGACACAGCTTTACAGGCTCGCAGACTAATGTCAAGGGTCGGACTTAAGGAAAAGCCTGATGCCCTTGTAAAGGATATCGGAGTAGGAAAACAGCAGTTGGTTGAAATTGCTAAAGCTTTGAGCAAAGATGTTAAGCTTCTTATATTGGATGAACCAACGGCTGCCTTAAACGATGAAGACTCGAGTAATCTTCTTGATCTTTTAGTCGAGTTGAATCAAAAGCAAAAAATAACATGCATAATCATATCTCATAAACTTAATGAAGTTACAAGAATTGCGGATCAAATAACTATCATACGCGATGGAAGTACTATCGAAACACTGGTTAAGGGTAAAGAAGACATATCTGAAAACCGGATCATAAAGGGTATGGTCGGCAGAGAGATGGTTGATCGCTTTCCTAGGAGGGTTTCAAATATACGAGACGTAGGATTTGAAGTAAAAGATTGGGTAGTGTATGATCCTTTGGATGAAGACCGTATAAAAATTGATCATGTAAACATAAAGGTGAATAAAGGAGAAGTCGTAGGGTTAGCCGGGTTAATGGGAGCAGGCAGGACAGAGCTTGCAATGAGCATATTCGGCAAGTCATACGGAAAGAAAATCAGCGGCAAAATTTTTAAAAATGGCAAAGAAATTTCGATAAAAAACGTTAGCCATGCGATAACGCAAGGGCTTGCCTATCTTACGGAAGACAGAAAAAACGCCGGCTTGATACTTATAGATGACATAAAACGCAACATAACTTTATCATCGCTTGGGAAAGTTTCGAAAAATGGAGTGGTAAACGAGAGTAAGGAAGTTCAAGTCGCGCAAGAATTTAGAAAAATGTTCAATATCCGCTCATCCGGTGTTTTTCAGTTAACGGGAAATTTATCGGGTGGCAATCAACAAAAGGTTGTTATAAGCAAATGGATTTATTCCGAACCCGATGTTTTAATTCTGGATGAGCCAACAAGAGGTATCGATGTCGGGGCTAAATACGAAATATATACAATTATTAACAAGTTGGCTGGCGAAGGCAAGTGTGTGATTGTAATATCCTCGGAATTACCGGAGATACTGGGTATTTGCGATAGAATTTATGTTTTAAACGAGGGTAGGATTGTTGGTGAAATGGATGTAAAAGATGCGAGTCAGGAGAGTATCATGCGTTGTATCATCCAAAATTCTTCTGAGCCTATCGCTTCGGGACAGTAAGGAGTGATGAAATTGGATTTAGTATTGAGAATCAAAGGTGCTTTTAGAAACAATATGCGCCAATATGCTATGCTAATTGCGCTAATTGTTATCGTTGCATTTTTTCAGATTTTAACAGACGGCATATTGTTGATGCCAAGAAACGTAACAAGACTCATTCTTCAGAATTCTCATATTTTAATTCTGGCGATCGGGATGGTTCTTTGCATTTTAACTGGCGGTAATATTGACTTGTCGGTAGGGTCAATAGTTGCCTTAGTCAGTGCAATGTCAGCTTATTTCAGCGTCTTTTTGGGATTACCGGTTTTTGTGGCCATGGTTCTTGGCCTTTTATGCGGTATGCTAGCGGGCATGTGGCAGGGTTTTTGGATAGCTTATGTTAAAATTCCTCCGTTTATTGTCACGCTAGGCGGAATGCTTGTATTTAGGGGAATAAACAACCTCATACTCGACGGACAAACCATAGGGCTTCCTCAAGAGTACGTAACTCTGGCTTCAGGAGTAATACCTGATTTTATCGGAGGAAACGGTGTATTACATGTAGCAACCATAGTTATAGGGGTTGCTTTTTCGGCGCTTTACATCCTACTGTCTGTAGTATCAAGGATGAAAAAAGTAAAGCAGGGCTTTGAAGTTGTGGATATACGCACGTTTATACTAAAAATTGCACTCGTAGCAGCGTTGCTTAATATTGCCACTTACTGGCTGGCACTTGACGACGGTCTTCCAAACGTTTTTATTCTTGTTGCCGTCTTGATCGTAGTCTATACTTTTCTGACTACGAGAACGATTGCAGGCCGCCATATTTATGCTTTGGGAGGCAATGCCAAAGCTGCTGAACTCTCAGGCGTAAACACTAAGAAAGTGCTATTTTGGGTATATGCAAATATGGGCTTATTATCCGCACTAGCAGGCATAGTCTTTGCGGGCAGGCTTAATTCGGCGTCCCCTACAGCCGGTGTGGGCTTTGAACTTGATGCGATCGCAGCATGTTTTATAGGCGGAGCTTCTGCTTCAGGCGGTATCGGCACAGTGTTTGGGGCTGTTATCGGAGCATTTATAATGGGCATACTAAACAACGGAATGTCCATTATGGGCGTTAGCACTTTCTGGCAAAACATTATCAAAGGCTTGGTGCTGCTCGCAGCAGTGGCATTTGACGTATATTCCAAATCAAGGGCAAGAAAAAGCGTATAGCTTTGCTAATCGCTATTTTTCATCTCCATTGCGATATCATTGCAAAGCTTAAGCATTTTGCCGTTCGCCGATATATGAAACACCTCGGATATGACTTGAGTCCATCCGTGTATGAAATAAATCCAACCGTCCTCGACGTGCAAATCTCTTACGGACTTTTGCTTATTAGCCTGATGCATGAAATCAAGCATTCCGCGGTAATTAATTTCCCAAACAAGGCTGTTTGAAGGGAATGATGCCTCGTCGGTTATTGGTGAGCCGGGGGCATCTTTCCCTAAGCCTGTCGCATTGACTATCAGAGAATATGGCTTTAGTCCCTCTAAAATTCTGTCGTTGTCCGAAGGATTTGGAGTGTGCACATATTCGAATCTGACCTTCGGGTTAAGATCATCAAGCTTTCTTTTTGCGGCTTCAAGTCTTGGTATTGAGCGGTTGGTGATTACAATTCTTGAAGGTACATTATCGCCCCATTTGCTTTGGGTTAAGTAAAGGGACATTGCAAGAGCGCTTCCTCCTGCACCGAGCAGCAATACTTCTCCGCCGTGTGTGTCCCAAAAATTCGACGGTATAAATGATTCCATAGCTAAACCGCTTGATATAGGATCTTTCGCATGGCAGCAAAGCTTTCCGTTCTCCTTAGATATGGATGAGATTTCCTCAAGTTTTTCCGCGTATGGGTCGATGCAATCAAATAAATGCTTCGCAGCATGAAAAAGGTCTATTTTGTGAGTTGTGACCAAAGCTCCCGCAGACAGAGGATCGTTCTTTATGAACTCAACGCAGTCGATGTAATCTTTTGGATCCGCATGTATAGAGATGTCTATTCCCTTTATAACCGCATCAATTGACAGAGCCTTTGCCCACTCGGGAAAAACCTCCATAATAGAGGATCTTTTTGTTGTTACACCGATAAAGTATATGGTAGGACTTTGCGCTTTTCTCGGTAATTTTATCATGATTAATTCCTCCTAAAAAAATAAAACTGACCCTAAAAGGATCAGTTGGCATACGAAAACAAGCGTAGTTTCTGCTCCTTTCCAAAATGGGAGGGAAAGCCGTTTCCAACTTGCCCCTATCGGCCGTAAACCATAGCTTTTACTGACTTTAGGTTTTAAGGCTCGGAGTAATATTCTGTTAAATCCATTTTAAAATTTATTTAGCGGTTTGTCAATAAGTCACTCCTGCGTTGTTTCGCAAGATCCGTTACTGCATTTTGAGCAGATACCGTAAAATTCAATCTGATTGCCCGTAATCTCAAAACCCTGTCTTTGATCCTCCGGAATATCAAGAGAGTATTTTTCGAATACATCGACCATTTGCTTACATTTTGTGCAAATAAGATGATTATGAGGTCGGGTATCCGAATCGAATCTTTTTTTGTGTGTATCGATGTTAAGCTCGACTACGCTTTTTTTTTCAGCTAATGCATCCATAGTATTATAAACGGTGGCATAAGACATAGTTGGGAATTTCTCTGATACAGCTTTGTATATGTCCTCAGCTGAAGGGTGATCTTTATTTCCTTCAAGATAGTCAAGTATTGCTATTCTTTGGGGTGTCAGTTTAAATCCGATTTTTCTGTACTTCTTCATAAACCTCACGCTTCCTGAAAATACTAAATAATAACAATTATTAATAAAAAATAATATCAGGAAGTGCTGCGGTTGTCAATAATTTTTGAAGACATACCAGTTTACCAGAGCTATCTATGCTCTCACAAAGCAAGATCAATCATAGCAGTGAATTCAAAATACCGCTCAGCGGATTTTATTCTTGCGGTAAATATCAGAATATTTTGTATATCT
>Ga0209105_100178_pt1 | contig 22134 bp, 13 predicted proteins | sample SedPBSmetaG_FD_184158 | JGI IMG/M metagenome (GOLD analysis project Ga0209105, IMG submission 184158) | Freshwater sediment bacterial and archeal communities from Indian Creek, Illinois, USA to study Microbial Dark Matter (Phase II) -... | ecosystem: Environmental > Aquatic > Freshwater > Creek >...
CCCTTTTATGTGGCCATTCTCGCCTCTTTTTATCAGGCATACCAGCTTTACCGCAAACAGGACACCCTGCGCCTGGTGGTCTTTGATGAAGCCTTCAACCGTATGGACGCGGACCGTATTGAAGAGGCGATCATTTTTATGAAAAATCTCGGTTTTCAAGCGATCATCGTGGCTCCCACCGGGCGCATCCAGCTCATTATTCCTCACGTCAATACCAACCTGATCGTTATGAAAGACGGATTTAACAGTTTTATCGAACGGGCAAGCCGCAAGGATCTGCTGGAGATAATAGAACAATCGTAGGGAACGGCTGCGGGCGGGCACAGAGACCCGCCCCTACACCGTTCCGCAAAGCCTTGACAAAGGCAAAAAGGACGGGAACGCGGTGAAGCTCAGCAATATCCAAAAAGAGGTTCTTCATAACCTGGTGGATCGTCATGAACGGCGCCGGGATTATGATGCCGCGGCAAAAAACCGGCGGCGCACCCTCCTGAAAATAGACAGCAAAAGCAACCCCGATTATTTTCATGTAAGCAGCAGCAGTTTTCGCCTCATGTTTAATGAGGAGATGGCAGCCCTGCAGCGGCTGGGATTTGTCACATTGGAATGGATGCGCTTTGATGCAGGGCATACGCTGGAGCGGGTGGCCCTGGTGGATGAAGCATTGCCCCGTATCTACCGGTTTTTGGGGAGGCTGCCGAAGAAACAAATTTACGCGGAAACAGCGGCGCTGCTGGCAGAGTTAAAGACAGAAGGCCCGGCGCTGCTCCATGTTTTTTATGATCAGCTGCTGCGCAGGCTGGCCCATTATGAGCCCCTTCCCCCTCCCCTGCGCGCGGAAAAGAGTGACGAGCTAAAAGATCTGTTACGGGGCTTTAACGCCCTTTGCGCAGGGCGCGCGGAGGAGATCGTGAAACGCTCCCTCAGTATCCAGCTCTATGGTGACTCCAAGCGGTGGCAGCAATTGGAAAGAGGGATCCTGCAGCTGCTACGGGAATTCAAGCTCAGTTTTTGCGGGATTAGTGAAGCTGCCGACGATGTTTCCGCCAACGGTACGGATGTTGACACAGGCGATCCGACCGCCCTGTTGGCGCAGTATGGGATTGTGGATAACCCGGGACACATTTATTTATCAGGCTCCCTCATATTGGCCACACCGAAAGGGCAGATTGACCTATCTTATTTTGAGCCTGATCTGGGACTTCCCACAAATATGGTAAGGGAGATGATCGTGGTAAACTGCCCGGCACAGGCCGTAGTCACCGTGGAAAACCTTACCGCCTTTTATCAATACTTGCAAGCAGGATCGGCGGACCAGCCGGCAAACCGGCTGGTGGTTTATACGGGAGGATTTGTGCGTACCGCCTGCAGTTTGCTTTTGCAGAAACTCTGCCGCTTTTTTAACGAACAAGGCAGGCAGGTAATCTTCTACCACTGGGGCGATCTAGATCTGGGGGGCTTTAAGATCTGGCACAATCTTAAGCAGAAAACGGGCATACCCTTTCAGCCTTTATACATGGATGAAGCAACATATCTAAAACATCTGCACCTGGGACAGCCCTTTGCGGAACAGTATGCCGCCAGGCTGCAAGCACTTTTAGGCGAGGCGGCATTTGCCCCCTTCCATAGGCTGATCAACCTTATGCTGGAAAAGAAAATCCGTTTGGAGCAGGAGGCACTATCCCCTACCCCTTCATTACACCCAAGGGCTCCAGTTTGACCAGCGGTTTGACCAGATCGCGCTGGCAGTCCATCACCCTCTCAATATCCTTGTAAGCCATGGGCGCTTCGGCAAAGTCACCGTTCCAGGGCGTGCAGACAATTCCCCGCATGGCGGCATCAGCCATCTCTTCCGTAATCACCCGGTTGGCCTCGCTGCGGCTCATGGACCGGCCGGCGCCGTGGGATGCCGAGTTAAAGCTTTCCCTGTTGCCAAGGCCCTCCACTATATATGAAGGGGTGCCCATGGAGCCGGGGATAACGCCCCGTTCTCCCGCCCGGGCGCTAATCGCCCCTTTGCGGTGCACCACCACATCCTCGTGATAATGCTGTTCCTGCACAGCATAATTGTGGTGGATCTCCACCCGGCTCAAAACCTCTCCGGCAGGAACGACAGCGGCAAAAGCCCCGTGAAAACGCCGGGCCAGCAGTTCCCGGTTGGCCCGGGCAAAATCAAGGCAAAACTGCATTGCCGCAAAATAGGCTTTTCCCGTGTCTTCTGCCAGGTTTAAGGGGGCCAGGTCAAATTCCCGGGGAACAAGTTTTCTCTTATTATTGATCTCCTTGGCTAATTTGTTGTAATAAGAAGCCACCTTCAGGCCGATATTGCGGCTGCCGGAGTGTACCAGCAACCAGATGTGCCCGTCACTGCCCCTTTCCACACTGTAAAAATGATTGCCGCCACCGAGGGTGCCAAGCTGCCGGCGCGCCGAGGCAAGTTCCTGAAGGATGATGGGAATGGCAGGCGCAGCGGCAAAACCATCCCAGGGTTGGGGTTGGCGGTGATGCTTGAAGCCTACGGGGATGAGTTCCCGGGCCCCGGCCAGGATCTGTCTGACCTGCTGCGGCGTAACCGCGGCCGCTGCCGTTTGCAGCGCCACCACGCCACAGCCTATATCCACTCCCACCGCGTTGGGAATGATGAAGCCTCCCGTGGTGGCCAGCACCCCGCCGATGGGCATGCCGTACCCTTCATGCACATCGGGCATAAGGGCAATATGGCTGAAGGCAAAGGAAAGGCTGGCCAGGTTGCGGGCCTGCTGCAGCGCTCCCCCTTCGATCTCCATGGCCCATGTTTTAATCGGCAGCCTGCCTCCATTTATAATATGCATGCTCATGCCTGCCTCCGATCCTTATTCTTGGAATAAATCATAACTCAAGATTGTTTTATACGCAAGCCCCGGCGCTCCATCCCTGACAGGTGCCGCAGCATGGCGATGTCTTCATGTTTAAACTGGCTTGAACCCGTATCACTTCCTTTGTGAAGCAGGGACAGAATCTCGTTGCGCAGCACTTTGCCTAATGATTCCTGTAGAATACACTGAAGCCGTGTAAGCACACTTTATAGCGGTCACAACCTGCCCGGTTATAATATTCAAAGAAAAATGATTTGCGCCAGGGCTAAAGCGACGGGCGTCCGATCATATTATGGGCAATGGGCAATGGGCAATGTGACGTTGACATCCATAACAGAAAATTGCTATAATTGCTCCGGGCAAAAGTAAATTCCTATCTTTAAATACAACCATCCTTTCAACAGGCGGATGCAGGTTATGTCAATGCCACAGGCCTGATTTGCTTGCCCAATGACCAACCCTTTCATCCTTAAATAGGGATAGGCCGGCATATATGCTGCCCGCTCATGGCGACTCAGATTAAAGGCCAGATTTTTTTGGGCCACGACAATTGGGTAGAATGCCGGCAAATTTGGGCGTACAGTTCGGAGTTCTTTTTTTCTCTGTTTTTCGTGAATGGACCCCGTATTTGATAGACAACTGGGTAAGAGTTTTTTTCATCTATATTTCATGAGGATATGGGATGAATCTACGCTGTCGCGCCTGGAATTAAACTAGTAAGGTGAGGAACCGATGTCAGACAATTACGCTCTGCGCGAGGGTCAATTAGTAAAGAGTTCTCTCTTCAACGAGCCGATGCGCGTAGAAACGGTACGCGCCAGCGGCGATGGAGTTTGGACGGTCGGCCTCGTAGGCGCCCGGACTGCGCGCTTTCGCCGGGTCACACTGACTGCCCGCGACCTTGAAGGGCTCACCATCCTTAATGCTGGTTTTGAGTTTGACGGAGATGCCCGACTTCTCGGCCTGGGCTTGCAGGCTCATGCCCTTGGCATCGCTTACGAATACGATCCCTATTTTGGCCTCTCCATTTCCCGGGTCGATCCCTTACCCCACCAACTGGAAGCAGTCTACGACTACCTTTTAAAGCCGGCCCGCGTCCGGTTCCTGCTCGCGGATGATGCCGGCGCCGGCAAGACCATTATGGCCGGGCTGCTCATCCGTGAGTTACAGCTGCGGGGAATGGCCGAAAGGATTTTAGTCGTCTGCCCGTCCAACCTTTCCTTCCAGTGGCAGCGTGAACTTAAAGAAAAGTTCGATGAGAAGTTTATGGTCCTCAAGGGAGGGGAAATCCGTGACCAGTTTGGGGTAAATCAGTGGCTGGAGCAGAAAAAGGTCATCACATCCCTTGACCTGGCGAAGCGCGACGACATCCTTCCCGGGCTCAGGCAGGTTCACTGGGATCTCACCATCGTGGACGAGGCCCACCGCATGTCCTGGACACCTCCGGCGCGCAAGACTGCGCGCTACGCCCTTGGCGAACTCCTGCGCGATACCTCCGACCATATTTTAATGCTTACCGCTACCCCGCACAAGGGCGACCCGGTCAACTTTACGCTGTTTTTACAACTGCTCGACGCAGACACCTATGCGGATGTCCGCTCTATCAGGGAGGCCATGAATCAGCGCCGGGCGCCGTTTTACCTGCGCCGCACCAAGGAGGCCATGGTTTATTTCCCTGAACGCCGTCCCGATGGTACGTGGGTCGCCGAGAAGATTTTCACGAAGCGCATCCCGAACACCGTGGACTTCCAGATTGATGGCGCCGAATTCGATCTCTACAGGGAGATCACCCGATTCGTGAAGCGCCAGAGTGCCAAGGCCGCCGCAGGGGGCGATGATCCCCGCGCCCGCGCGGTCGGCTTCCTGATGTCCCTCTACCAGCGCAGGCTGGCCTCCAGCACCTACGCCATGCGTCACAGTCTGGATAACCGCGCCCGCAGGCTCGAGGAAGGCCTGAAGCGCGCCCAGGAACTCGTGCGGCTGGCCCCGCCCGACCTTCCGGACCCGGAAGAGATCGAGGAGATGGAGGAGCACGAGCGCGAGCGCCTCGAAGAGATGCTCGAGGCCATCACGCTTGCCGGAAACGCTGAGCAGATTCGCGAGGAGATTGCCGAACTGCGTCAACTCGCCGGGCAGGCGCAAGCCGTGGAAGGCGCCGGCTCCGAGGCCAAGCTGTCGAAGCTTAAAGACCTGCTCCACCGGGAGGGCTTCTTCGACCACCCGGACAAGCGTCTTCTCCTGTTCACCGAGTTTAAGGATACGCTCGACTACCTTATGGGCAAGCTGAAAGGCTGGGGGTTCCGTGTCGGTTGCATCCACGGCGGCATGAAGTCCGGCTCGCGCGACGAGCCCGGCACACGGCTCTGTTCCGAACAACAATTCCGCGAAGGCGCCATCCAGGTGCATCAATCTTCAGGTTTGCAACATCCTCTTCAATTACGACATTCCCTGGAACCCGAATCGCCTTGAACAGCGCATGGGACGTATTCACCGTTACGGCCAGAAGAAGGACTGCCTCATCTTCAACTTTGTAGCCACGAACACCATCGAGGGACGCGTGCTCCAGCGGCTGATGGAGAAGCTTCAGGAAATCCGGGACGCGCTCGACGACGACGCGGTGTTCAACGTCGTCGGCGAAATCCTGCCGGCGGCGCATGTGGAACGCATCCTGCGGGACTACTATGCTGGGAAACTGGGCGGCGCCGACCTTGAGGAACGCCTGCTTGAGAACGTTGACGAGGGCCGGTTCCGCGCCATCTGCCAGAACGCCCTCGAGGGACTGGCCTCCAAGAAACTTAACTTGGAAATGCTCGTTGAGCGCCGGGCGCGGGCGCAAGAACGCCGGGTAGTGCCGGAGACCATTGCCCGTTTCCTTCACGAGGCCGCCGGGCACATTCCTTGGAAGCTTAAGGTTGTAAGGAATATACCGCATACCTTCGAACCGGAGCGGACGCCGGCGACCCTTTTGCGCTGCGAGCGGGAACCCGACTGGCAGCTGCCGGCGCTGGCCAACAAATACCCGCGCTGTTCAACAGACCGGGATACCGCCGACAAAAACAGCCTGGAATGGGTCACCCCGGGTCACCCGCTTTTTGAGGCTATTCGCCGGCATACTTATCTACAAGCCGCTGAGGCTTTCGGCAAGGGGGCCTGCTTTTATTCCCTGCAGCACGAAGAACCTTCACGGATAGATTTTTACCGGGCCCGGGTGGTGGACGGGCTGGGCCATGTGGTCCACGAGCGACTCTTTGCTGTGGAAATTAAGGAGAACGGTTTGCCCCGTTTGCTTGAGCCCAACGTGTTAGGCAACTTCACTCCGGTGGGACAGGCTTGTAAGGCAGGCTTCCAGCCTGTCCTTGGCCTGCCTTACAAGCCTGTCCTTGGCCTGTCCGCGGAGGTGTTGCCCGCTGTGGCTTCCGTCCCTGAGGCGACCATCTGGCTTCACACAAGCGCGTTACAACCTTTTCTGGAGGAGGCCCGCCAGGAACGTCTGACCGAAGTGGAGCGTGTCGCCGCACACGTGGAGCTTTCGCTCACCGAACTTTTACAGCGCGCTGACGATGAAATAGGCAGAGCCTACGAAGAAAAGGATAAAGGAGTTCCGGGGGCTGACGGCCGTCTGGCCCAGGCGGAGAACCGCCACGCAGAGCTGCTGGCGCGGCGGGAACGGCGCCGCCAGGACCTTGAGCAGCAGCGCTCCTTGTCCCTGCAGGCCGTAGAGCGCATCACCTCTGTCCTGGTTCTGCCGCATCCGGAGCGCGAGGCGCCGGAAGTGCGCCGCCTGCAACCAAACCTGGAAACCGAGGCCACGGCCATGCAGGTGGTCATGGAGTACGAACGGGCGCAGGGCCGCCAGGTCTACGACGTCCATGAAAAGAACCTGGGCTACGATATTACCAGCCTCGATCTCCACTCCGGCGAGCTGCGTCTGATTGAAGTAAAAGGCCTGGCCGCCGCCGCAGGGACTATCCTGCTCACGCCCAACGAACGCCGCGTGGCCGAAGACCGGCGCGACTGCTACTGGCTGTACGTGGTCACAAATTGCCTGCCTGCCGAAGCCTCAGCGCAGACAGGCGCAGCACAGCCCACGCTCCAAGAGCCGATCAAAGACCCGGCCCGCTTCCCGTGGCACGAGGTGAGCAAAGTGGCCCACTACTGGCTGGAAGTGAATGCGCTGACTAAACCAATACAGGTACGGGAGGATGCACCTCCCTACGGAGGATACTGATGGAAACGACACATACCGTTTCGGCAGTCATGCTTACGGAACTGGTGCGCCGCATCGTCGCGGCGGTGCAGCCTAGGAGAATCATCCTCTTCGGCTCGGCCGCGCGCGGCCAAATGGGACCGCACAGCGACCTGGATGTGCTGGTGATCATGCCGGACGGAATCCACCGCAGGGAAACAGCCCGGCAGGTGTATCGGGCGCTGCGTCGGTTCAGTATGCCGAAGGACGTAGTTGTGGTCACCGAAAGTGATGTAGAGCGTTTCGGCAATGAGCCATCGCTCGTAATCCACCACGCATTGTCCGAGGGAAAGGAGATCTACCATGCCGAATGACCGCGAGATTCCGGGTTCACCAGCGGAATGGCTGGCATACGCCAGACGTGACTTGGCCATGGCACGGGTCCCCCTGCCTGAAGGCGGCGCCTATGCGGGCCTCTGCTTCCACGCCAAGCAGGCCGCCGAGAAAGCCATCAAGGCTGTTTATCGGCCCCGTGACCAGAGGTTCCGCTACACGCACGATATTGATGACCTGCTCGATGGTCTGGAGCGCTTGGGAATGGAGGTTCCAGAAGCGGTCTGGGAAGCTGCCGACCTGACACGATTCGCTTGGGAAGCGCGATACCCGGGCTTTGGTGAGTCGGTCTCCTGGCAAGAATACGAGCAGGCGGTGACCCTGGCCGAGCACGCGTTAGAGTGGGCCACTACCCTGGTCGAGAGGTGCGCATTATGATCCCGAAAGAATGCAAACGCCTGGTGGAGGTGGATTTCCCGATTGCCGTGGTGTCGAAGCACGCGGCGCGGGAGAAGTCCATCCGGCATGGGCATCCAAGCACATTGCACCTGTGGTGGGCGCGGCGGCCATTGGCGGCTTGCCGGGCGATGTTGCTTGGACTTTTGCTGCCCGACCCGTGTGACCCTCATTGTCCACCGGAGTTCAAGGAGCGGGCGGCGCAAGCCTTGCTGGAAACGCCCGCCTGGAACACCCCCCGCATGAATGAACAGGTCAGGTCCGACGCCGGGCTGCGCCAAGCGCTGCTCAAGTTTATTGGCGATGCGGCGAATTGGGACGTGGCCAACAACCGTGACTATACCGGCGTGGCGCGGGAACTGGTCAGGGCCGCGCACACGGGCGAGACCCCGCTGGTGGTGGACCCCTTCGCGGGCGGCGGCTCCATTCCGCTTGAAGCCCTGCGCTTAGGGTGTGAGACCTTCGCCAGCGATTTAAACCCGGTAGCCTGCCTCATCTTGAAAGTAATGCTGGAGGATATCCCGCGCCACGGGCCGGCGCTGGCCGAGGAACTCCGGAAGGTAGGCGGTGAAATTAAAGTTGCGGCGGAGAAAGAGCTGGCCGAGTTTTACCCGAAAGACCCGGATGGCGCGACGCCTATCGCCTACCTTTGGGCACGGACGGTGCGTTGTGAGTCGCCTAACTGCGGCGCGGAGATCCCGCTTATGCGCTCTTTTTGGCTGTGCAAGAAGCCAAACCGCAAGCGGGCGCTCAGGTATAAGATAGTCCAGCAAAGTGGCACAGGCTTCCAGCCTGTGAATCCCTGGAAAGCACCAGATTTGTCAACAACCCGAAGGAATCTCCCTCACATGGAGGCTGGCGGCGCTACCTACTTTGTTACCTTCCGTTGCCGTAAAGATCTGGAGATGCCGCCGGAAGCCCGGGAAGCAGTTCTTTCGGCCATACGGCATTGGGACGGCAAGCGCATCAGTCTGGATGCCGCCGTGGTCATGCAGGATCATGCCCATGCCATGTTTCGGATTACTGATGAATCAAGACTGGGCGAAATCCTGCATAGCATAAAAAGTTTCTCTGCCAGTCAGGTCAATAAACTTCAAAACCGAATGGGGCCCTTCTGGCTGGATGAGAATTTTGACCATATTGTCCGCCATGCAGCGGAATGGGATCAAAAGTTCGAATATATCCGGCAAAATCCGGTGAAGAAGGAACTGGTGGCTGCTTCAGAGGACTATCCATTCTTATACCCGAAAATCCACAGGCAAGATGCCTGTGCCACTGTGGAGTTTGAGATCTTCGAGCCGAAGAGCGAGCAGGATGTGCCCGGCGGGACGGTGACGCGCGCCAAAGCCACCTGCCTGTGCTGCGGCGCGGTGCTGCCGCCAGTGCGAGTGCGGGCACAATTGGCCGCGCAGCGTGGCGGGGCGGATGTGATTTTTGATGACAGGCAAGATGCCTGTCCCACAAGCAAGGCAAAGGCAAGTGGGGCAGGCTTCCAGCCTGTCAAATTCGGTGGAGCCAGGATGCTGGCCGTGGTGACGCTTCAGCCAAGTGGGACAGGCTTCCAGCCCGTCGAAAAGGGGCGGCACTACCGGCTGCCGACCGAGCGGGATTACGAAGCGGTGTGGCAGGCGCAACAGAGAGTTAAGGCAATTCTCGAGGAATGGGAATATAGGACAGGCCAAGTGACAGGCAAGATGCCTGTCCCACAGAAAGAACTTTGCCCGGTGCCGGATGAGCCGACACCCGCCGGCGGCGGCTCGGGGGCCGGTCGCGCGTTCAGCGTACAGCGCTACGGCATGCTCCAGTGGGGCGACCTGTTCACGGCGCGGCAGAAGGTGGCGTTGGTGACGCTCGTAGCGCAGGCTTCCAGCCTGCAAAATCAAAACGAGGTAGGCACGATACCTGGGCTACACGAGGCGGTGCGGCTGGCGATGGCCGTCGTCGTGAACCGGATGGCGGACGGCAATTCGTCACTTTCGAGTTGGCTCTCATCGCGCGAAGAAGTCAAGCACGCCTTCGCCAGGCAGGCACTGCCGATGGTTTGGGATTTCGCCGAAGTCGATCTGAAATCTGAGGCAACAAGAAGTTGGACGGGTGCACTTGGGTGGGTCACCCGGGTGATCGAAGCCTGGCCCGGCTCTGTAATGGATGGCCGGCAGGATGCCGGCGCTACGGTCCAGCCCGCCGATGCCACCGAGCATCCCCTTCCTGACGATGCCGCGACGATCTGGTTTACCGACCCACCATACTACGATGCGGTACCCTACGCCGACCTCTCGGACTTCTTCTTCGTCTGGCTGAAACGTGCCTTGCTAGGCCATCCGCTGCTGCGTGACCCGTTCGATCAGGCGAACCCCCTCACACCCAAGACACGGGAGGCGGTGCAGGACGAGACGAAACAGGTGAAAATCCACAGGCAAGATGCCTGTGCCACTGTGGAGGGAGAGGGGCTTTGCCCTAAGGACCGTCAATGGTTTGAGGAAGTCATGGCCCGGGCCTTTGCCGAAGGGCGGCGCGTGCTGCGCGAAGACGGCATCGGTTCGGTCGTTTTCGCCCACAAGACCACTGAGGGCTGGGAGGCGCTCCTCTCCGGCATGATCCGTGGGGGCTGGACGATCACTGGGTCCTGGCCCATCGCCACCGAGATGGCTTCGCGCCTCCGTGCCCGGGAATCAGCCGCACTTGCCACCAGCGTTCACCTGGTCTGCCGTCCGCGCCCCGAGGACGCGCCGGTCGGTGACTGGGGCGAGGTGCTGCGCGAACTGCCCAAGCGCGTCGGCGACTGGATGGAACGGCTGCAGGGCGAGGGCGTGCGCGGCGCGGACCTGGTTTTCGCCTGCATCGGCCCGGCCTTGGAGATCTTCAGCCGCTTTGCCAAGGTTGAGACCGCCGAGGGCCGCGAGGTGGGGCTGCCAGAGTACCTGGAGAAGGTCTGGGAAGTGGTCGGCCGCACCGCACTCGAAAACATCCTCGGCACGGAGGAAGCGAAGGCCCGCAACGGCATCGCCGGCGCGTTGGAGGAGGATGCCCGCCTGACGGCGCTCTTCCTCTGGACGCTGCAAAGCACAAACGATGTAACGCCGGATTCCGTAGCGCCGGCTTCCAGCCGGCAAGATGCCGGCGTTGCGATCGGAGAATCGGAGAAGGAACAAGAGGGGGACGAGTACGACAATGACAATGCCGGCAAGATGCCGGCGCTACGAGGCTTAACGCTCGTCTTCGATGTGGTGCGCCGCTTCGCCCAACCTCTGGGGATCGAGCTGCCGAGATGGGAAGGCCGGATCATCGAGACCAAGAAGGGCGTGGTGCGACTGCTGTCTGTCTCCGAGCGCGCCAAGCAGCTTTTCGGCAAGGATGGCGCCGCGGCCGCAGCCGATTGGTTCGAGCCCGATGCGCGGGAAAACCTCCAGATGACTCTTTTCCCTGAGTTCGAGGTGCACAGTGCGCCGAAGGTTCGGGGAGGTGGCTTGAAGATAGCTGTAGATGCTAAAGGAGTTGAATTTCAGGCAGATCGTGAAGCTACCACCCTTGACCGGGTGCATGCCGCGATGCTGCTGCAGACGGGTGGTCAGGCAAACTCCCTCCGGGCGCTCATTAAACTTGAGCAGGAGCGTGGCCCGGATTTCCTGCGTCTGGCCAATGCCTTGACGGCCCTGTACCCCAAAGAAAGCGAAGAGAAACGCCTGCTGGACGCCATGCTCCTGGCGGCGCCGAGGTAGCGTATTTTTAGGAGGTGTGTCAGTCATGGAACCCTGGTACAAAATAGCCACACCGCGCAAGGAGGTTCGTGCGGGGCGCTCGTTCAACCCGGACGAGTTCGCCATCCACCTGGAGCAGGTGATTGCGAAAACCGCCCCGGAGGACTACCGGGATCCAAGGCAGTTCTTCGCCCGGACCTGCTTCACGCGGGCGCTGCGTGAACATGCGGGGATGGTGCTCAAGCGGCTCTCCGGCGAGACGGCAAACACAGCTCCGGTGATGACGCTGATCACCCAATTCGGCGGCGGAAAGACGCACACGCTCACTGCTCTTTATCATCTGGCCACCGGCGGCAGGGATGCGTCCGGGTATCCCGGGGTAAGTGACTTGCTCAAAGAGGCCGGCCTTGGCACGGTGCCGCAGGCCCGCGTCGCCGTCTTTGTCGGTAATGCCTGGGACCCCAAGGAGGGACGGGAAACACCGTGGATTGACATTGCCAGGCAACTGGCCGGCGAAAAAGGCGCCTCGGCCTTAGGCAAGGCGGCCGAGACCACGCCCCCGGGGACTGAAGCCATCGGACGCATGTTCCAGGCGGCGGAAGGGCCGGTGCTGCTCCTCTTTGACGAAGTGTTAAACTTTCTGAACCGTCACCGGGGGATGGCCGAGCAATTTCACGCTTTTATCCAGAATCTGACCGTGGCCACGACGGGGACGACGCACGGCGCGGCGGTCATCAGTCTGCCGCGCAGTCAGGTGGAGATGACCGACTGGGATTTAAAGTGGCAGGAGAAGATTACCAGGGTGGTGCGCCGGGTGGCCAAGGACCTCATCGCCAACGACGAGACCGAGATCAGCGAAGTGGTGCGGCGGCGCCTTTTCGAAGATATCGGGAACGAGCGGGTGCGGAATAAGGTGGCCAAAACCTACGCGGATTGGTGTTTTGAACGACGGGCTGAGCTCCCGCCCGAATGGACGGCTGTGGACACAACGGCAACGGAGGCCAAGGCCCGGGAGCAACTCCGTAATCGGTTTGAGACTTGCTATCCTTTCCATCCGTCCACCTTATCGGTGTTCCAGCGTAAGTGGCAGACGCTCCCGCAGTACCAGCAGACGCGGGGAACCCTGGCCATGCTGGCGCAATGGATCTCCTGGGCGTATCAAACGGGCTACGCCGAGGCCCGGCGGGAACCACTGATCACGCTTGGCTCGGCACCGCTGGAAGCGCCAGGTTTCCGTGGTGTGGTGCTGGGGCAATTAGGGGAATCCCGCCTCATCGCCGCGATTGACACCGATATCTCCGGGACCCATTCCCATGCGCGGGCTCTTGACGCGGACACCAAGGGGCCCTTGCGGAACATTCACCGCCGTGTAGGAGCCGCGATTATGTTTGAGTCTTCCGGCGGCCAGGTGGATAAGGTGGCGCATCTGCCCGAGTTACGGTTCGCGCTCGGGGAACCGGAGGTGGATACGACATCGGTGGATAACGCGACCTTCACGTTGGAGGTTAAGTCTTATTTTATCCGGCGGGTGGGGACGGACGGTTTTAAAATCAGCCACCAGCCAACGGTGAAAAAGGTGGTTAATGACCGGAGAGCTTCCCTGGATGAGGAATCCGAGATCAAACCGGCTATGCGCAAACTGGTTGAGGATGCGTTCAGACACGGCGCGAGTGTACCATTGGTGGTATTCCCGGAGGATGGAAGTGCTGTACAGGACACCCCGAAGCTGACACTGGTTCTAATAGATCCGGAGCAAGAGTGGACGGGTGGAATCACGCTTCGGCAGCAAATAGGGCAATGGACGAAGTTTCGGGGGCAGTCGCCGCGGTTGTACCCCGGGGCACTAGTATGGTGCTGGAAAAAACCGGGCCGTGATCTACGGGACAGCGTGGAGATCTGGCTGGCCTGGAAGCGGGTAGCGCGGGAGATTGCCGATGGCACACTGGGCGGTGACTTTGATCGTGCCAGCCAGGCGGAAATCCAGGCCAAGGCGGCCGATGCGTCAGAGGCGTCTAAAAATGAGGTCTGGGCCGGCTACCGCTTCGCGGTGCTCGCGGATAATCAGGAACCCGACGGCTTGCAGGTTATTGACCTTGGCGCAGGCCATTCCAGCGCCGGTGAGACGCTCTCGGGCCGCGTGGTTGCCGCCCTAAAGTCGCGGGCCTTGCTGAATGAGTCCGTGGGTGCGGGTTACCTTGAGCGGAACTGGCCGCCGGCGCTCAAACAAGCCGGGGCATGGCCGCTGGCCGGCCTGCGGCAAAGCTTTTTGAACGGCTCACTGACCAGGCTGCTGGACCCGGATACCGTTTTACGCGGCAAGATCGTCGAATTTGTAGAGCGGGGTGATTTCGGCCTGGCTTCCGGGCAAAAGCCGGAGGGCGGCTACGAGCGGTTGTGGTTCAAGGAGTATATTGCTTCGGATGAAGTGGCCTTTGAACCGGGCGTGTTCTTGTTGCTAAAGTCCAAGGCCGAGGCTTTAATAAGCGCACCGGAGCCCGCGGGGGTTGTTGGCACTGAACCAATCCCCGGACCGGGGTGGGAACCGGAATCAGGACTGGGATCGAGCCCGGACCCGATCCCCGGCCCGGAACCGGGGCCGGCGCTTGTTCCGGGGGCTGCCACCAGAACGCTTCGGATCGCCGGAGACCTGCCCCCGGAAGTCTGGAACCGGCTGGGAACAAGAATCCTGCCCAAGTTGCGAAGCGGTAGTGATCTTAAAATCGATGTTGAGTTCTCCGTAACTGTGGAGAGCGCGGTCTGCCATAGTTTTGCAGCCGATTTGAAACAAATACTGGTCGATCTGGGCTTGACAGGCCGGGTACGAATCAGCAACTCTTAACCGCGATGGACAAAGATAAAATCTGAACTTCCAACTGATAGCTTCGAGCGATCACAGATGACTACCCGCTCTAACCCTTCGCTTCTTCGAAGCGGCGGGACCTGTTTGCCGCCAGGCAGGTAAGAGCGGCTATCCACCAGAATATATGCTAAGCCCCGGCGCTCCATCCCTGGCAGGTGCCGCGGCGGCGCAGTTCATCCTCCACCATGGCGGCAAAACGGGCACGGGTTACCTGCCAGTCCGGAGCCAGCAGCAGGTCACGGCGCGGCGTTTCTGCCAGCAGGCGGTGTACCACCATGGTGGCGGGCAGCACTTCGAGCTGCTTACAGACAATCTGCAGATACTGCGCAAGGGACAGGGGAGATACCGCCCCCTGACGGTAAAGGGATTCCATGCCCGTCCCCGCCAAAACCTGAAGCTGGTGGAACTTGACCCCGTGTATGGGCAGGGCAGCAATTTGCTTCGCCGTGGCAAGCATTTGGATGGAATCCTCCCCGGGGGGGAGGCCGTTGATGAGGTGTACACAAAGATAAAGATTGCGCCCCTGACACGCCTGCACGGCCTGCACAAAGCAGGCGTAAGTATGTCCGCGGTTGATTAGCTGCAGGGTGCGGTCATGGGCTGATTGGAGCCCCAGTTCCAGCCAGATGTGGCTGCGCCGGGCCAAAGCAGTCAAGAGGTCGAGCACACCTTCCCCCAGGCAATCGGGGCGCGTAGCGATGCTGAGACCGACGACACCGGGCGTCTGCAGCGCTTCGGTATAAAGCCGCTCCAACAAGGAAATGTTTCCGTAAGTATTGCTGTAAGCCTGAAAATAAGCAAGATACTTGTTGCGGGGAACAAAGGAAAGGGGCGGCTCTTCCCTTGCGGCGGCAACGCCGGGCCGATCCCCCGTTTCCATTTTCCACTGGAAGAAGCGGATCTGCCGGCGTATATTGTTACCCGTTTCCTTTTCCGTTTCCCTTGCTGCCGCTGCGGGACTGAAAGCCGGATTAAAGCAGAATATGCATCCCTTTTCCGACAGGGTGCCGTCCCGGTTGGGGCAGGTCAGGCCCCCATCAAGGGGAATTTTGATCACGCGCTCCCCGAATCTTTCTTTAAAGAAGCTGCTCAGGCGATAATACCATCCGGGCGCCATCACCGGCCTGTCTCCCCCGGAGCAGCCTTTTCCTTATTTGCCATGTTACGGCGTAACGGTATTTTTTCCAGGTGCAGGGCCAGGATGGACAGATCCGCCGGGGTAACACCGTCGATACGGGAGGCCTGCCCCAGGGTATGCGGTCTGATGGCCGCAAGTTTTTGCCGGGACTCAGTGGATAGGCTGGTAATACTTGCGTAATCGAAGATGCCGGGGATAAGCTTGTTCTCCATTCTGCGCAGTTGCTGCACAGATGCTTCCTGCTTGGCGATATAGCCCGCATATTTGATTGTAGTTTCCACCTCCCTGCCGATTTCGCCGTCGCTGACGGGAAGCTCTTCCTCCCGGGGCAGAAGTGTGGAAACAGCGCGTAAATTAAGCTCCGGCCTTTTTAGCAGCTCAGCCGGTGTCTGTGGTTTGGCAAGGGGTGCGGTAGCCATCCCGGCCAAGCTTTGATTCAGCTCCACCGAGGGGAAAAGGCGGATCTGTTCTAATCTGTCCAGCACTGCGGCCAAATGTTGTTTTTTCCCCTGGAAACGGCCATAGCGCTCCTCATCAACCAAGCCCAGGCGGTAACCTTTTTCCGTAAGGCGCTGGTCCGCATTGTCGTGCCGCAGCAGCAGGCGGTACTCACAGCGGGAAGTAAACATACGGTATGGTTCACTTACTCCCTTGGTTACCAGGTCATCAATGAGCACACCGATATACGCATCCATACGGGAGAGCATAAAAGGTTCCTCCCCCCGGCAGCGGCGGGCGGCGTTAATGCCTGCAATCAGCCCCTGGGCCGCAGCCTCCTCGTAACCGGTAGTGCCGTTGATCTGACCGGCAAAAAAAAGACGCGCCGTCAACTTCGTTTCCAGGTTGGGCTTGAGCTGGGTAGGGGGAAAGTAATCATACTCAATCGCATAAGCAGGCCGGGTGATCTCCGCCCGCTCCAGACCGGGAATGGTATGCAGAAAGGCACTCTGCAGCTCCTCCGGCAGCCCGGTGGAAATTCCCTGCAGGTACAGCTCCTCGCTCTCTGCGCTTTCCGGTTCGATAAAGATGGGATGGCGCTCCCTGTCCCGGAAGCGCACCACCTTATCCTCAATGGAAGGACAGTAACGGGGTCCCCGGCCCTGGATAAGGCCGGAATAGACGGGTGCATGGCGCAGATTATCCATGATAAGGCAGTGCGTTTGCGCGTTTGTATAAGTAAGATAACAGGGTAATCTGGGAAAATCCTTTTCCGGGTGGAGAAAGGAAAATCCACCTGTCCCTGCTTCGCCGGGAACCGCCTGCAGGGCGTCAAATGAAACGCTGCGCCTGTGTACGCGGGGAGGTGTTCCCGTTTTAAAACGTGCGGCCTCAAAACCAAGGGCGACAAGGTTTTTCGCCAGAGCCACGGCAGGCAGGTAATTGGCAGGACCACCGGCATAATGGTTGTGACCTAAATATATCTCCGCGTTCAGGTAGACACCGGCAGCCAGCACCACGCAAGATGCCGCATAGGTACTCCCCTGCATGGTGACAATGCCCCGTGCTTCCCCACCCTCCACGATAATCTCCGCCGCCGTGCCCTCACGCAGGCAGAGGTTTGCCTGGCTCTGCAAAAACCCCTTCATACCCCGCTGGTAAGCGTTTTTGTCGATCTGGGCGCGCAGCGCCTGCACAGCCGGCCCTTTGCTGGTATTGAGGCGGCGCATTTGCAGGGTATGATTGTCCCCATTAATAGCCATGACACCCCCCAGGGCGTCAATTTCGCGCACCAGATGCCCCTTACCGGGACCGCCGAGCGAAGGATTGCAGGCCATGAGGGCGGGGTGGTCGAGATTGGGGTTAAGCAAAAGGGTGCGGCAGCCCAGTCGCGCCGCTGCCAATGCAGCCTCACAGCCGGCATGGCCCGCCCCAATCACAATCACATCATAGCTTTCTTTTTCCGCCATTATCTCCTTCACCTTGTCCCACCCATTAACCATCCAGCATGGTTATTATAGCATGAAAAAATTTCGGGACACAATGAAAATTTTATTGCTGAACAAAATAAAACCGGCTCCCATTACATAAGCAAAGACACATAAGCAAATTATTGGGGGATGTAACGGACATTGCCGGCTGCTGTTATTTGGTATATAATGTTAATATCCTGTCAAAAAGGTCGTGGTGATAATGGCCGGGGCTAAACTGCCCAATTACAAGAAACTGGAAGTAATTTTTAAAGAGCATAATTTGTCGGCTGTATATCTGTTTGGTTCCCGTGCCAACGGGACAGCGGCACCCAGCAGCGACTATGATTTCGGTATTTTGCTGAGAGAAGCATTGGATTTTGAAGAGGCTGTGCTGCTTGAGATGAATATTGCCGAGGAATTATCCGGGGTATTGAAGAAGAAGGCAGATATTGTTATCTTAAACTCCGCTTCCATTGAATTAAAATTTCTTATTATTAAGCGTGGCATACTAATTTATTCCGGTGATGACGATTTGCGCACTAATTTTGAGGATGTGGCCATCAGAGACTACCTTGACTTTAAGCCTGTTCTTGACACGTATCGCAAAGAAGTGAGGGAATCCATAAAAGGCGGTGGTTTTTATGGTTAACGAAGAACTGTTGGATGAGCGCCTGAGTCAAATCAGAACTTCAGTATTAAGACTTATCAAGATGAAAGCTGTCACCCGGGAGGAGTTTCTCGCAAACCCGGACAACTTTGCCGTGGCTGAACATCATCTCAGAAGGTCATTGGAAGCTTTATTTGATATAGGCCGGCACATTATTGCCAAAAAAGGCTACGGTAAACCGGAAAACTATAAGCAAATAATTGAAAAATTAGGACAGTATAAAGTGATTAGTCCTGATTTTGCCAACAAGATTCAGGGTATGGCAGGTTACCGCAATAGACTTGTTCATGGATACGCAATGGTTAGCCCCGAAGAGATGTATGGCATAATTGAAAACAGGCTGGATGATTTCCATGAATTCTGCACGGTTATTGCCGGGTATATTGAAAAACAGCTGGTGGAGAGAACAGACCGATTCGCTGGAAATGAGCCGTGAAAAATCGTGACAGCATAGCAGGAGATGTCCGGATCAGAAACAGACCTCTGAATCGTTCCTGGACACCCCGGCTCCCTCAAAAGTCAGCATTTTACAGATTACTTGTGCCGCAGCATCCACAACGCCCATGGCCAGGACAGCCCCGGTTCCTTCACCGAGGCGCAGGTTAAGGTTCAGGATGGGTTTTAGACCAAGCTCCTGCAACATGTGCCTGTGCCCGTATTCCACGGACTGATGGGCGGCGATCATATATTCCGCCGCAGCCGGCGCCAGTTTTTTAGCAAGCATGGCCCCGGCGGAGGAGATAAACCCGTCCACCACCACCGGCACCCTGTGATAAGCGGCGCCCAGGACAATCCCGGCGATGCCGCCGATCTCAAAGCCGCCCACTTTAGCCAGCACATCCACCGGGTCAGCCGGATCGGGCAAATTTTTGGCAAGGGCCCTTTGGATCACCCGCACCTTGTTCTCCAGTGCTTCGTCAGTCAGCCCCGTCCCCCGGCCGGTAACCTGCTCTACCGGCAGTCCGGAGAAAGCTGCCAGGATGGCGCTGCTCGGGGTGGTATTGCCTATCCCCATATCGCCAGTTCCCAAGAGCTCAACCCCTTCCTGCACCAGCTTGCCGGCGATATTGATGCCCGCTTCCAGGGACTGTAAGGCCTGCTCCCTGCTCATGGCCGGCCCTGCCGCCATGTTTTGGGTACCGGCAGCCACCTTGTAAGAAATGATTTTGCCTTGTTTTGCCAATTCACTCAAGTCGGCGGCAACCCCCATATCCACCACCATGACACGGGCACCGGCCACGCCGGCCAGGACATTGATAGCCGCGCCGCCGGCCACAAAGTTTGCCACCATTTGCGGAGTAACATCCTGGGGGAAAGCGCTTACCCCTTCCGCTACCACCCCGTGGTCACCGGCCATGGTAATCACAGCTTTGCTGCCCACGGACGGTTTTAATGTTTGTTTGATTCCGGCCAGCTGCTCCGCCAGAAGCAATAGATCCCCCAACGCACCGGGCGGACTGGCCAAATTAGCCATGTAATCCCGGGCCCGTCTCCGCCATTCCCCGCTCACCGGTTGAATTCCGTCAATAACATTTTGCAGTGTCGTCATCTTTTTGCCTCCATCCTTAATATATAAACAAAAAACCCACGGTTAACACCGTGAGTTTTTCCATCACCCACTACTCAACTGTCAGGCAGGTCTCCTGGCTTGGTTTCATCACCCGACACGCCTTCCCGCTTTAACACGGTGGCCGTTGTGTCAGGCTCCCCCTTACAGTGACGGGTCCGCCCGGGCTTCTCACCCGGTTCCCTATTCTCCCTTGCAGGGCACCTGTCAGTTTTGATAATATTACTTGCAGAATACAGCGTTCAACCGTATCCCGATCCAGTGCTTGGTCCGCCCGGCGCAACGCCACATTAGGCAGTATTTCAATAAAAGTATTCTCTTGCATTATAGCACAGGTGGAGCTAACCGACTACCACCCTCCGAATAAATTTCATTGTATCCCGAAATTTTTAATGCTATAATTTATAGCAGATGATAAATATTTTTACAGAAAAGAGGCTGAGGTTATGTCCAATACAGTTATGATTATCGGAGGCAACGGCGCCGGTCTCAGTGCCGCCAGTCAGGTAAAAAAGCTGCAGCCTGCATGGGATGTAATCGTTTATGAAAAGGGGCCCCATATCTCCTATGCCGGATGCGGGATGCCTTATTTCATTGAGGGGATAATCCCTGAATTTGCGGATCTTTTTGAGCTGACACCGGAAACGGTGGTAAAAGACCGCAAAATTGACCTGCGCCTGTGGCATGAAGTGCTTGCGGTAAGCCCTGAGCAAAAGGAGTTAAGGATCAGAACTCCCGCCGGTGTGGAAACTGTCCGCTTCGATACCCTGCTGCTTGCCACAGGGGCTATACCAATGATGGAGGGCATGCGCCTTGGTCCTCCCGCCAAACCCCGCCGCGTCTTTACGCTGAAAAGCATTGAGGATATGCTGGAGATCTCCAGATTTTTAGAGGAGCATAAGCCCCGCCGCTGTGCCGTAATCGGCGGAGGCTATATAGCGGCAGAGATGCTGGAAGCCTTCCATGTGAGGGGATTGGAGACACATCTGGTGCATCGTCGCGACCAGCTGGCCAATACCTTTGAACCGGAGATATCTGCAATCATTTTGCAGCGTATGACAAAAGAAGGGATCGTGCTGAACCTGCAGAGGGCGGTGGAGGAGCTGACGGAAGAAGGAGATAAGGTTGTTGTACGCACCGATAGCGGCGATCTTTATTATGATTTCGTGCTTATAGCCACAGGGGTACAGCCTAGTACCGCTTTTCTGCGGGAGAACGGTATTGAGTTGGGAATAAAGGGGGCGGTGGTGGTAAATAAATATCTTCAGACCAACTACCCCCATATTTACGCGGCCGGAGATTGCGCCCAGACTACCAGTATTGTTACCGGCCGGCCGGTCTATGTTCCCCTGGCCCCCAAGGCCAATAAAGAGGGTTATATCGCCGGCACAAATATTGCCGGGGGCCGGGAGGAATTTCCAGGGACTGTGGAGACAGCTCTCACCAAGTTTGCCGACATGGGAATCGCCCGCACCGGCCTGACACTGGACGGGGCACTGCAGCACGGCTTCAACGCCGCCAAATATACCTTCAGCGCCCGCAGCAGGGCCCGCTACTATCCGGGAAGCGGGGAACTGTACTGCGTAATCGTAGTCAATAAGGATGACGGCCGTTTTCTCGGGGCGCAAATGACCGGTCCCCTGGACAGCATGAAGCGCATTGATGTTTATGCGGTAATGATACAGCAGGGCGTTACGGTGGATGAAGCCTTTAAACTTGATCTGGCTTACTCCCCACCCTTCTCTCCCCTTTATGACCCGGTTATCCTCGCCGCCCGTCTGGGCCGCAACTATGTAAACAGCTAAAGGCAGCACCGGCTCTTGCCTGCCCGCCGCAATTCCCGTATAATAGTGAAGGAGAGCCGGTATGGCCGCGCAGGCTTCCAGCCTGCAAGAAAAGGCAGATTATTTGAGTTTAGATCGGCGAATGATCGCCCGGAGGGTTTATTGTGTCTGTAAAATTTCAGGATTACTACAAGATACTGGGCGTGGAACGCAGCGCCACTGAAAAGGATATTCGCAACGCTTACCGCAAACTGGCACGGAAGCATCACCCCGACCTTCAGCCTGCGGAAAAAAAGGAAGAAGCGGAAAAACAGTTTAAAATGATTAACGAGGCGTACGAAGTGCTCAAGGATAAGGAGAAACGATCCCGCTATGACCGACTGGGGGCAAACTGGGAACACGGCCAGGATTTTAACCCATACCAACACTACCAACAGCAGGGACAACCCGGTGGTGCCGGTTGGAGACAAACGTCTCAAGATTTCGGTAACAGGGATTTTGAAGGTTTTACTTTTAACTTTGGTGACGAAAGGGGGGCCGGGAGTTTTAGTGAGTTTTTTGCGTCAATTTTCGGCGGAGGCTTTGCCGGCGCGGGAAGAAGAACAACACAGCGGACCAACAAACCGCCGCGGGGTGTGGACGTGGAGGCTGAACTGGAGGTCACCTTGGAAGAAATATAC
>Ga0209105_100179_pt1 | contig 22075 bp, 23 predicted proteins | sample SedPBSmetaG_FD_184158 | JGI IMG/M metagenome (GOLD analysis project Ga0209105, IMG submission 184158) | Freshwater sediment bacterial and archeal communities from Indian Creek, Illinois, USA to study Microbial Dark Matter (Phase II) -... | ecosystem: Environmental > Aquatic > Freshwater > Creek >...
TGGGAAAAACTTTTATCAGAAAAAATAAATAATAGCGCAGTTTTCATCAACAACCTAATGAACAACGCAAATTATAGTGATAAATACGATAATATAGCGGGTCAAATAGCAAAAAAAATCAAAATTGATGGCCATCTAAAAAGAATTCCTGTAGAAAACTATTTTGATTGTGATACATTTGAGATATTTGATAAAAAAATCATTGATCATTTAACAGATATACTTGTAAGTAACCAAGAAGAGGTTGAGTCTCTTCCAGGATTATTAGCCGAAAGAAAGAAAACCCACTTTTATAAAAAATATAAGTTTTATTATAAGGTTCTAAAATGGGCCAATCTTTTAATTAAGAATATTAATGAATTTTCAAATGAGCCATATCATGATAATATTGAAGATGTAATAGTTAATTATTGTGATAAATGGTCTTTTATTGACCGATCTTACCGGAAATTCAATTATTACTACGATAAAATCGATGATCTATCTGAAATGCATAAATTACGCCAATTAATTGAGAATATGTACACTAACACATATTTATCGAAATTAGCCATGCTTTGGTCAGATAAACTTGAAGAATATGATTCTATCGAAGATCTGCCTATAAATAAACAGTATAATTTCTTTAAAAACAATGTCAAACATTCAATTATGAAACGTAAGACTGCTGTCATAATTTCTGATGCATTTAGATATGAGATTGCAGATGAATTAAAATATAAACTCAATTTGGATCCAACACGTTCAGCAGAGATTAAACCTATGATTTCTTCCATTCCATCTCACACTGCTTTAGGAATGGCCTGTTTACTTCCTCACAAAAAAATAAAATATGATAAAAACTACAAAAAAGTTTTAGCAGATGATAAGTCATGTTCCAGTACTGATGAAAGACAAAAAATTTTGGAAAGCTATAATCCAGATTCTATAGCCCTTACTTATGATGAAATAATTTCTTTAACTATGGCTAACCTTAGAGAGAAACTAAAAAACAAAAATCTTATTTATATTTACCATAACCAAATCGATGCACGGGGGGATAAGTTAAGTACTGAAAATGAGGTGTTCCATGCCTCTAAAGAAGCTATTGATGAGTTAATTAGGTTAATAACAAAATTAACTAATGAAGCAGGTATTAATAATTATTGGATAACAGCAGATCATGGGTTTATTTACAAAAGGGATAAGTTAAATGAAAGTGATAAGGTTGACCTTTCCCAGAAAGGTTTTCATGATAAGAATAAACGGTTTTTGTTATCCAGTGCTGAATTAAATATCGAAGGAACATTAGATTTCTCCCTGGATTATTTGGATATTGATGATATTCATGTTACAGTTCCTAGAGGGGTAGATATATTCAAGATTCCAGGATCTGGTCAGAATTATGTCCATGGGGGCTCTTCTCTCCAGGAGATAATAATTCCTTTAGTCCATGTAAAATCTAAGGCAGAAAGTAAAAATCAGGATTATGTTGAATTAAGCCTAATCTCATTAAGTAATAGAATTACTAATTTAAGCACAGTTCTAACTTTTGCTCAAAAAGAGAACATTTCAAACCGTATTTTACCTTTAGAGGCAAAATTATACTTTGAAGATGAAGATGGGGAGAAAATATCTAATGAGGTAATTATTCATGCCAATAAGAATGTCGATTCTGCTAAAGACCGGGAATTTAGAGAAAAATTCACTCTTCGGAATAAAAAGTACTCTAAGAGCAAAAAATATTATCTGGTAATGAAAAATATGGAAAATGATGTTGAAATAAATCGATATGAATTTATAATTGATATAGCTATTTCAGATGATTTCATGTTTTGAAGTAGTTAATGTTGATAATTATTTAAAGCCTTAAATTATTGAATATGCAGGGAAGGGGTTGTTTTGGGTAATTTTGATGAAAAAGGTTTTGGTGAGGATTTAGATACTTCAGATTTAGATAATGATTTGAACACCAAGTTAAATGAATTTTTTGCAGGAAGGATTGTTCGAAAGGATTTAACAAAAAAAATTAAGGAAGGAGCTAATGTTCCAGTTTATGTTTTAGAATACCTTTTGGGGAAGTATTGTGCCACAACAGAACCTGATTTAATTGAACAAGGAGTCCAAAATGTTAAAAAGATCCTTTCAGAGAACTATGTAAGACCTGATGAAGCTCAAAAAATCCTATCCAAGCTGCGTGAGTCTGGTAGTTACACTGTAATTGATACTGTTTCTGTAAAACTTAATTATAAAGCAGATAGGTACGAAGCTGAATTTTCTAATCTTGGTTTAAGTGGCGTACCCATAGCTAAAGAATACCCTTCAGAATTTGAACGATTACTGGGTGGAAACATCTGGTGTATGATTCATTTTGAATATTTTTATGATGAAGCTGATTTAAAGCGTAATCCGTTTATAATAAGGAGATTAGCTCCTATTCAAATGCCTAATTTGGATTTAGATGAAATTTTACTTAATAGAGAAAATTTCACCAAAGAAGAATGGATTGACCTTCTTTTAAGATCCTGTGGAATGGAACCCACACAATTTGATGATAGAGTTAAATGGCTATTATTAGCTCGATTAATTCCTTTAGTAGAAAATAACTTTAATTTATGTGAATTAGGGCCTCGTGGTACTGGTAAATCACATGTTTACAGAGAAATATCTCCTAACAGCATATTGGTGTCTGGAGGACAAACTACTGTTGCTAATCTATTTTACAATATGTCAACTAAGATGGTGGGTTTAGTTGGTATGTGGGATTGTGTCGCGTTTGATGAAGTAGCAGGTATTCATTTTAAAGATAAAGATGGGGTCCCTATAATGAAAGATTATATGGCTTCTGGTTCTTTTTCAAGAGGAAAAGAAGAGAAAAATGCTTCTGCTTCAATGGTATTTGTTGGTAATATAAATCAAAGTGTTGATGTTTTGCTTAAGACTTCAAGTCTTTTTGATCCATTCCCTGATGATATGGGTAAGGACACGGCTTTCTTTGACCGTATGCATTGCTACATCCCTGGATGGGAGATACCTAAATATCGGCCAGAGTTTTTCACCAATGAGTATGGATTTATAACTGACTATTTATCTGAATTTATGAGAGAAATGCGTAAGAGATCTTTTGCTGATGCTTTTGATGAATACTTTAAATTAGGAACTAATTTAAACCAAAGGGACGTCGTAGCTGTTAGAAAAATGGTTTCAGGGCTGGTTAAACTTATTTATCCCAATGGAAAATATGAAAAAGAAGATATAAATGAGATATTGGTCTTTGCTTTGGAGTGTCGTCGAAGAGTTAAAGAACAGCTTAAAAAAATTGGTGGCATGGAATTTTATGATGTTAACTTCTCTTATATTGATAATGAAAGTTTACAGGAAGATTTTATTTCAGTTCCAGAACAAAGCGGAGGCAAACTAATTCCGGAAGGTATGCATAAACCCGGACAACTTTATACTGTTGGTCAGGCAGATAATGGGATGATTGGTGTCTTTAAGATTGAAACTGAGATGATTAATGGGACTGGAAAATTCAATTGCACGGGAATCGGTTCAAAAAAAGAAGTAAAAGAAGCCATTAATACTGCATTCAGTTATTTAAAGTCCAATAGTGTAAATATCAGCGGAATGATAAGTACAAAGAACAAAGATTATTTGATGCAGGTCCAAGATTTAAATGGAGTGGGCATGACAAAGTACTTAGCTTTACCAGCTTTGGTAGCATTATGCTCAGCAGCGATGAATAAACCGGTCTTACCAAGTACAGCAATATTAGGAAGTTTAAGTATAGGTGGAACAATCTTAAAAATTGAGAATTTGGCTAATACGCTCCAAGTGTGCCTTGATAGTGGGGCTAAAAAAGTATTAATACCTATTAGTTCTAGCGCTGATCTAACTACTGTTCCTCCGGAATTAATTGGTAACTTTAGTCTTATTTTTTATCAAACACCGGAAGATGCTGTTTTCAAGGCGTTAGGTGTGGAGTGATGGGTTTATTATTTAGAAAGGATATATTCTTAATTAATTCAAAGATATTTAGTTAAAGGTGTAAAAAATGAAAGAAATTAAAGGGGTTTCACATCCAGTACCAACAGAATATGCCGAAAGAATATATACTGAAGGAAAAACAGTTTTTGTAGGAAAATCATATCTTGGAAAAGTTTCTCCAGGGGATAAATTCATTATTTATGAATCCCATGGAGCTAAAGCATATACTGGATGGGCAAACATTAAATCAATTGGTAAGCAAAAAACAGGTACAATTTCTATGAAATATGGAAATAAATTAATTATTACAAAAGAAGAACTCAATGAATATGCCAAAGGTAAGCCTGAAATGAATGTTATTGAGTTTGAAAATTTCGAGAAGTTCAAAAATCCCGTTGTACCCCAGAGATTTGTCGCTGTTTCAGGCAAATATATCTATGAAGACGAATTTAAAACCATTGAAAAGAGTAAAGGATAGGGGCGAATAAGATGGATGCAATGACTAAATGTCTCAATGAGTGGAATGCTACCATCGAAGCGTTAGGCCAGGGTAAACAAGCTATTTTAATTAGAAAATATGGGACAAATATTGATAAATTTCTTTTATACCCAACGGTTAGCTACGCCTTAAAAGATAATTATTTAGATAGTTTTGAAATGAAATATAAACCTTTTGCTGAAGAAAATGCGCTTCCAAAGAAGGATAACGGCAAAACTGAAGTTAAATATTATGCAGAAGTTGAAAAAGTAATTGAAAAACCAGTTCAAAGAATTGATTCTTTAAATAAATATCATATCTGGACAAATGAACATGTCAAATCATATTTGGGCAATCAAAAAGCTTATGTATGGATTTTAAGGGTTTACAAGTTAAAGGAACCAGTAATGGCTGAAAGGACAATGGGGATGAGGTATGCTAATTTACTTGAAGAAGTTTCTCTTGAGGGTATCAAACCTGTTTTGAGCGATAAAGAATTCTCAGAAATAGTAAAAGAAATCAAATAGATTCTAATAATACTTTATTTTTAAATAGATATTGGGATTTGGTAGAAGGGGATTCAATGAACTGGACTTTTGCAATAAATAGGGATTCTTATTTTGAAATTAGAGATAGTGATGAGATTAAATGGAGTAGTGCTAAAGAAGTTAAAAAAGGAGATATTATCTGTGTTTACACAGGAAAACCTTATAGTGAAATAGGTTTCATTTTTAAAGCCAAACCAGGCCTATTTGAAGATGAAAAAATAAGAAAAAATTGGAATAAGCCTGCAATATTGGTTAATAACAAAATAATTATACCGAATCCTATTACTATAAAAGAACTAAGAAAAAACTCAATTTTAAGTCAATGGGGTGCAGTTAGAATTAATTTTATGGGTTCTCACTTTAAAATGTCTGATGAAGAATGGAATGAACTTAAAAGACTTATTTTAGAAAAAAATCCAGAACTTAAAAGTGATATTGAAGAGTTAGAAAAAGAGGATGAGTCAAAACATGTTAGTTCTTTTGGCGTGATTGACAAAAATTATTATGATTTAAATGCTGGTAGGGCACATATTGTCAGGGATATTTGTTATTTAATCTCCCAGAATGATAATATCTCAGAAAATGATCTTTTTGAACTTTTAAGGGAAAATGTAAATGATGAATGGTATTGGAAGGCTTACTACCAGCGATCAAAGAAAGAGAATAATCCACGATATAATCTTAACTCTGCGAGGACTTTAAATTTAGTTTTTAGAAATAAATTGGAACTTACGGATTTAGGAAAAGAATTGGTAAATTCTATTACTCCAGAAGAGTTATTCACATATAATTATGGAATTAGAGTTAAGAAATTCTTCTATAAATTGGCTTTACAGAATTATCCCATCAGAACTGCAATGGATATTTTAAAGGAGAGAGGAAAATTAAGGTTTTATGCTCCTCTCTGTGATCGTACTAATAAAGTAATGTGGAAACATAAAGAAACCAAAGATGGATTTATCTGTGAAGAAACTAAACATCCAGAATGTAATGATTGTGATCGTGACTTTTTAAGCCATATAAAAGAATCTTCGCTTCCCTTTGAAACTTTTAAAGAGACTAAAGACATAGAGGAAGGATCTGTGTTTTGGATGTGCAGTAGGGTTACTCCTATGCATTTAACAGGTTCAAATCCAGGTTATTCTGGAAATTATATCTACTGGGATGAAAAAGCTGCAGAAGAATTAGCTGAAAATGGAAATGATGGTATGGATAAGCCGCAAATATGGAAAATTACACCTGGTGAAGGACACATTCGAGATATTTTGTGGGATCTGTTTGTAAAAAATAAAGTTATTGGTATCGGCTGGTTTGGGAATGAAAAGGACTATTCTGAATTTGAAACAATAGAAGATATTAAAAAAGAATTATTCAACTTTTATAATAGATCAATGGATTTATCCGCTAGAATGATATGGGATTTAACCAGATAATTACAGGAACCCTTGACAGCATTTCAGAAGACATTTTAAGGAATCACCGCGACCCCGGCGCTGCACCTCCAATAGTCGCTGAAAATTTTGTGGCAAATGCGTTAATGATGCGTGTTGGTCTTTTTAATGGTGAAAAGCATCATGATGACGATCTAAAAGAATACTTAATTAAATTAAGAGGCACCAAATTCGGTTTTAACACTTCGCAAATGAGCAAAAGCCTTTTAGAAATTAAAGATAGATTCTATCATGATCAGGTTGATTTTTATGCATTCAGGGATCAAAATGATCATCCTGGCTGTAAACTTGCCTGCGATGCCATTGCAGACTACATAAATGAATTAAAAGACAAACTTCTTTTTGATTTTACCATACTTGAACAGGAATTTTTAAACAAGCTTCAATATGGAAAATTAGACAAATTCCTTAAATTTACCTTAACGAATTATCTCTTTTTAAAGAGGATTTGAAGCTGCTTAAAATGGAAGTTCAAGATGAAAGTACTGATATTATGCCATCTACAAACGATTTAAACAACCTTCTCCAATGGAACACCAGATCAAAAGCCCCCTCTTTCAGAAGCTTTCAAAAGCTCTGCTTTTGATGCCTCGAAAATCGAAGATTTTCGGCGGCTTTCAAAAATGAACGTTCCATATGTTTTGTTCCAGTAGAAAATAACACAGTGGACATGTCTTTAAATGAATTCGAATAGGTTGTGGCAGAAATTGAAAACATTATCATTTTAGAGATCCATGGGAAGGGAATCAAATCTTAATGGATTCCTAACCATGATAAGAGGACTTGTGATGCCTGTGACTTTAGAACGTTCTGCACGAAATCTGAAAGTACTAAAAATGTCCTTATAGTTCCTTGAATTTTCCCCATTAGCTATTCAAATCCAGATTTTAGTTAAACTGTATTTCACTCCCTTTTCATCTAACAATTTTAGTATTTCATCTGTTTTTTTAGCTTCAATAATAAAAGTTGCCCTTCCCATCTTTTTACCATATTCCTTGATAATTCCTTCTCTTTTACTGATATATTCCTTGTTTTTATGTTTCTTTTTAACTTTATATCCATATAGCTGCCTTTTAACAAACATCTTATCTTTTTGTGGTATTTTTCCATAGGTATATGAGATTAAAGCGGCAGGCTTCAGGAATTTTTTTTTGCCTAAAATTAGTTCAGGTTTACAATATAATGTAATTCCCTCTTTAACAACTTCCCATAAGAAATCCGAATCAATAGATTCACCCTTGTTAAAGAATACAAATGAAAATGGGTTTTTAAGGTTATACTTATTTCCAATTTTAATTGCAATCTTTTGAGCTTCTTTTCCTTCCTCTCCTATTTCTGGATTATTTGGAGAATTAAACATTAGAAAAATATCAATATCGCTTTTTTTGTGCATTTCACCCTTTACTGCAGATCCAAATAGAATAACTGCCTCGATATATTTTATATTTTTCAAATTTTGTGATAGTTCAAATGCAGCATTTTTAATGTTCATGAACCCACCTTGAAATCTGGTTTAATATTTTAAGAGATTCAGAAACTGTTTTTCCATTTCCTTTACCTCCATACCAGCGCCCATGCCTGATTGTATCCAATATCCCAAATGCAATTGACATCTTTTCTTTGTCCCTTTCTCTTAAAAACCTTTGAAGCCCTGTATGTATATCTTTATGTGTACCAAATCTTTTTTCACACCCATATGCGAGATAATGCATTGAACATCCATAAATTAGTTCGACTATTGAAATAACATGTTCTTCATTAGATTTGAGTAAATCTATACTTTTCCTGATTTCTCCTGCCTTTTTGAGATGGGATTCTGCGTTCACTTTAACTGTCTCCTGTTATATATGTACAGAATTACTATTATATTTACTTTTCTGTTAATATATAACTGTAAAAATTTCTGTTACATAGATATAGAATATTAGAATATCCATGTATTCTGTAAGTATATAACAGAAAAGAAATAACGATGTTAGTTGATAGGCTTTAAAAATTATTCATAAAATATAGCATAAGTTGTTGTCATGATATTTTTAGTTAATTTTTTAGTTTGTCGTGAGAAAGTACTATTATATATTGAAATATAATGGTAAATAAATAAAAATTTCTAACTAAAAAATAAGGATATTAACTGTAATAGGAAGTCATATCATGGTAATTATGGAATGTTCAAACTGTGGAGCTCAAATAGAAGAAAATAAGAAGTTTTGCACTGAATGCGGCACTAAAATAGAACCTGTTAAATCCCTGGAAACAAAGGAAATAAATTGTCCTAAATGTTCTACTACATTACCTCCAAATACGAAGTTCTGCACAAATTGAGGTACAAAGATTCAAGGGCTTAAAACTGCTCCAACGATTCCCGCTAAAGAATTACCAAGTGATGATCCGCTGGATTCACTTCAAAAAACAGGTAATGAACTTATAAAAGGTGTCGGTGGTCTTTTTGGTAAATCCAAATCTAAAGGAAGTATTTTTGATAAGGTTTCATCCACCATTGATGACACTCTTTCTGGAATGAAAGATGATAGTGTGGGTTATTTACGTTGCGAAAAATGTCATGGTTATTATAAACTTCAATCTGGCGAATCTTCAAAGGATTATGATATTTGCGTTGTGGCGGAGAGTTAAAATACACATCAAGAATACTTACACATGATAAACAATAATTTAGTTTAAAGGGACTTGATTGTAACTTTAAAACATTCTGTAAAAAGTCTGAAAGTAGAAAAAAGGTGCCTATAGTTCCATAAAAATAAACTTTATATGTTCTTTGAGTCTTTAAGTACTTTATATTCATAAACTTAAGGAATCGTCTGGTTCAACCCATTCATTAATCTTTTTAGGAAAAAGTGTTAAAATTCCAGATGAATTTTTAAGTGGGATCCGGAAATTAAGTCATGATTTTGTTATAACTCGCTATCCTGATGCTGCTCATGGAGTTCCCTATGAACTCTATGACGATGAAATAGCGAAGGAATGGTTAAAAATTGCAAAAAACGTGATAAAATGGGTTCAAACGGAATTGAAGAGTTAAATAATTTTTTGCACCGTTCTATGCACCATTGACTTAAACAGCTTTATATTGGGTATAAAGGCATTCACATGTTTTTTGTGCTTGTTATAGTTCAAATAGTCTATTAAGATGCCTTGAATCGGTATTTCAAGCCACATCAAATGTTTCTTGATATAATTTACTTGTAAATACTTTTTCTTCATTAATCATCAATTTAAAGCTTCAATTTGTTTATCATTCAGTCCTAATTCTTTTAAATCAGTTTTCCGATCTTCTGGAATATTTGAAACAAGATCAAGAATGTTTTCACCAGGCCCGTAGAATTTTACAACAAAGAAATCTCCTTCTTCTGTAAATTGAGGTTAATCTAATCCATATTTTTGCATTGATTCTCTCATTTTCCGAATTCCAGTTCCATATTTTTCCATGTTAGTCGTTTCTTTAAAAATAGCACAGATTTTATTATTCCTTGTCTCATGATGTCCTTCCAGGTTGTTTAGATTCAACCCAGGTAAAAGCCCTCCAGGGTTGCTTATTTATACTCTATCATCGAAAATAGAAAACATTATTGGCACACCATAGCGAGTGTAATCTCTATGGGCTATTGCATTAATCAAAGCTTCTCTTATGGATATATATGGATACTCTGGAACGTCAACACTTTTAAATTCAACAATTTTATTTGCAAGGCGAGTATTTCTTTTAAAGAAGATTTCCACATCGTCAAGCATTTTGTATACTGGTCCTTTTATCTCCTGACTGTCAATGGTTTCAAGCCAGGCTATTCCCTTAAAACGGGCTATTCTTATCTCGTTTTGAGGAATGTACTCGGATGGTTTTTTAACGAAGAAAATCCGGCCTGTATTGGTGGGCTTAAATTCACCATTGAACTCTTTTATGACCTTTAAAATGTTAAGTAAGGTTTCCCTTATTGAAATTTTTGGAATATCAACTTTTAAATTAATAGCTATTTTATTTAAGAAATCTTTTACTTCATTTTCGTCTATATTAGTGAAACGCTTGTATATACATGAGTTTTTTATATTTTCAATAAATTTTTTGAAAAATTATTTTATAAATTGAAATATTTATTAACTAATGAGTAGAAATATATGATTGAAAAAATTTTATTTAATGCAATATCTTTAATGGTGAGATAATTGAGCGAAATAGATAAAGAAATATCTGAAATTAAACTCATACTAAAAAAAAATTGAAGGAATAATTGATTCACGTTTAATCGGGATAGAAGAGCCTGATGGAGATGAAATAGAGGCTATAAAATCATATCAGGAAAAGAAAAAAGCAGGGACTCTTGAATTAGATGGAATATAGAAAGTTTTTGAGGTTAAAATATGAAATATAAAGTTACTGTCGTAATAGAAAAGGACGAAGATGGTTATTTTGCATTCAGTCCTGAACTTCAGGGTTGCTATGCTCAAGGCGAAAGCTATGAAGATGTCATAGAAAATATTAAAGATGCTATCCGTCTCCATCTGGAAAATATGATAGAAAGTAAAGAAACAATTCCTGAAATTGAATCCATTAGTTTGACATCTTTGGAAGTAGAAGTATGAGTGGAAAGCTTCCTCGAATAACGGCAAATAAAGTTATCAAAGTATTGGAAAGTATAGAATTCGTTCTTGTACGCCAAAGTGGTAGCCATAAGATTTACAAAAACAAAGAAGGCATACGGGCGACGGTTCCTTATCATTCAGATAAAACTCTTCATCCCAAATTATTAAAAAGTATACTCAAAGATGCAGATTTAACTGTAGATCAGTTTAAAGAACTATTAAAATAATTTGATCTAAATTTGTAATAATTCGTTTATACACATAACAGATGAATTTGACCAAGAAAAATTGAAAACAGTAAAATCTGTGAAGTTAATGGAAACGGAATAAAATCTTCATGGAATCCTAACCATGATAAAAGAACTTGTGTTGCATGTGACTTCAAAACATTCGGTAAGTCAGAAAGTACTAAAAATGTGCTTGTAGTTCCAAAATTTTCCCTTTATTTCATCGATTTTCATATAATCTTGAATATTTTGAAAAATATAAATATGTACCATTGGTACATCTGGTACAATTCAGATATATGTACTTGAAATTTCTATTTAAAGGTGATTTTATCACCCAACTTCTCAACCCGTTCATACGCCTTATTCAATGCAAACTGTGTTAACGACCTTATAAACACCTATTTATATAAACAAGTACATAAAACTTGTTAAAAAAACCAAAAAACATAAGGTTTTTCAAAATTCTCAGTAATATCATGGAATATACCTATAATTCCAGTAATATTTCCATTTGCATCATGCATTAGTGCTTCTCTAATAGTTACAACCAATTTAGAGCCGTCTTTTCTTTTACATTCCATCTTACCATTGTATTCTTCAAGTTCAATCATTAGTTCAATATAGTGCTTTAACTGGTTGCTGTTCTTATCAGGATAAATTTTTTCAACACTTTGACCTATTATCTCTTCTTTAGAGTAACCATAGACCTTTTCTGCCCCTTCATTCCAGTAAATAATTTTTCCCTGAAGATCATATACCACTATACAGTCTCTAACATTTTTTAAAATATTTGCTTGAAACTGCAGCTTTTTTTCCATTTTCTTACGTTCTGTAATATCTTGAAATATGCAATGAGTTCTCTGGAAATGTCCTTTTTCATCGTAACTTATTCTGCCATTAAATTCAACATCAATGGTAGATCCATCACTGCATTTCATTTCAAATTCAATATTTCGAATTTCCCCTTTTGCTTTAAATTTGGGAAAATTTTCCCTGAATTTACGAGCAGGAGTCTTTAAAAAATCACCAAACCACTTCCCAATAACTTCATCACGGGAATAGCCCAGAGAATCAAGCCATGCCTGATTAACTTCAATAATATGTCCTGATTCATTTAAAGATTGATAGGGTAATGGTGCATCCTGGTAAAGCAATTGAAACTTTTTTTCTCGTTCCTTTGATTTTTTATCAAGTCCATGTTTATAAATACCCATTTCTATTGTACTTTTTAATCCATCATAATTGATGGGTTTGGTAATAAATCCATATGGCTCTGTCAATTTAGCACGTTCAAAAGTTTTTTCATCAGAATGTGCAGTTAAATAAATTACAGGAATATCAAATTGTTTTTTAATTATTTCAACAGTTTCTATGCCATCCAGTTCACCTTTAAGTGTAATATCCATTAAAATTAAATCAGGGTTAGTTTTGCCTATTTTTTTAATAGCATCTTTTCCCATGGATGCTGTTGAAACAACGTCAAAACCAAGCATTCTCAAAGTATTTTTTAAGTCCATTGCAGTAATTGCTTCATCTTACAGTAATTAAAATTTTTTTGCAAGGCATAGCAAAATCCTTCATATCTTTTTTAGCTGCATGAATTTATATTTTATTTAATTAAAATATTTTTGATAATAATCGGATAAATCATTTCTTTTTTTGAAATTCAAAATGTTTAATAAATTAATAACCCATAATTAATCATAGAAAATCACTTAAAAATTTTATCATATAAAACAGTATGGGGGCGTTATATGAAAAGTGTTAAGATGTTTCAGGGAAAAAATGTAATGGATAGGTGCATTCAAAATAAACAACTTTTTAATCATTTAAACTTTCTGCAGCTGATTCACCTGCAAGGTAACCTGTTGAAAACGCCTGTTGTAAATTGTAGCCTCCGCTTGGGGCGTATAAATCTATAATTTCGCCTGCAAAATAAATTCCACTAATTATTTTTGATTCCATAGTATGTGGATTTATTTCTTTCTTTGAAATTCCTCCACATGTAATCATGGCTTTATCAAAAGATGATGAATCAATTATTGTTAAAGGAAAAGCTTTTAAGAGGTTTACAATTGAAGTTCTTTCTTTACGGTTTACTTGATTAACCTTTTTTTTGGGATTGATCTTTAAAAGTTTAATAAATACAGGGATCATTCGATTAGGGACTAAAAGTTTCATAAAATTCTTAAATTCTGTTTTACTCCGTGCTTCAAATTCTTTAATCAGCATTTCTTCAAGTTTTGAATTTGTGAATTCTGGTTTTAAATTTATGAATAAATCTATTTTATTATTCCTTTCAAAGAGTGGAACTATTTCACTGCTTAAATCCAGTACCAGGGGACCTGAAATTCCAAAATGAGTAAACATTATGCTTCCATTATTTGATATTATCTTTCTTTTTCCGTATTTAAATGTTAAAACAACATTTTCAAGAGTTATTCCCTGCAATTCTTTTATCCAATCCTCAGCTGCATTTAAAGGAACCAGCCCTGGTCTTAAAGTGGTAATTCTGTGGCCTAATTTTTTAGCTATCTCCAAACCTTCACCAGTAGAACCTGTAGCAGGATATGAAACACCGCCTGTAGCTAATATAACTTTTTTAGCAGCTATATAATTATCATTTCCTAAATTCAAAGTGAAATAGCCTTTTTTGACTTTAATTTTGTTTAATCTTGTGTTATAGTTTATTTTTACATTATTTTCAGATAAATACTCTTTTAAAACTTTTATAATTGACGTGGATTTATTTGAAACAGGGAAAACCTTTCCTCTTTCCTCCACCTTTAATTTTAAACCCTTAGAGTTAAAAAATGACATTAATCTTCTACTTGAAAATTTAACCAATGCTGATCTTAAAAAAGAACCCTTTTTACCGAATTTTTCTAAGAATAAATCCAATGAAGCCGTGTTTGTAACATTGCATCTGCTGCTACCTGTTATTTTAAGTTTTTTTCCTAATGTATGGTTTTTTTCTATTAAAATAACACTTTTTCCACGTTGTCCTGCCCTGATAGCGGCCATCATACCTGCTGGCCCTGCACCAACTACTGCTATGTCATGAAGGTTCATAAAAATATTCCAATTCAATTAAAAATATCTTTTGAGAATTTCTATCAACCTTTTGTTCTCTATGGTATTAATAGTTTTTTGAATTGAAATCCTAAAAAAATTGTTTAAAACTGAAGAAGGAGTATGCACGTCTTAAAGAGCCCGCAAAAGAACACCGGGAGAACGACTGTACGCTGTTTTCATACCTTAATTTCGATCTTTTCGGGCTGCGTACACTAAAAAAGAAACAAACTTATCTGGTGATAGCCATCTAAAAATAACAAAATAAGGGGTTAAAATTTGATAGTAAACAATCATTTAAAAATATTTCTTTTTCCATTAAAATCATGATAAATTTAAAGGGGAATGTATAAAATCAAATATCAAACAGCTAAATTTTTCAAATATTTATAAAAGATTCTAATCTCTTAATTGCATTATACTTATCCTTTTTTTCAAGTTTAGCTTCATCAAGAGCTTCTTTAAGTGTTTGAATAGAATGATCATAAACTTCTTTATTAACTGGATAAGGAAAACCATCCTTTCCGCCATGGGTAAAACTGAATTTTACCAGATCATTCCAGCTTGATTCAGCGCCGTAAACCAGATCAGAGATTAAAGCCAGAGCTCTTATTTTTTTAGGTCCTATTCCTTGAAGTGAAATTAATTCTTCGTAATTTTCAGGCTGCAGCTCATAAGCATTCTTTAAAACTTTAAATTCATTTTACTTATTTTCAGTATTTAGCCCCTGCTGAACAACAGCCCAGTTTCCAGATTCGTTAAAAAGGAAAGAATGATGAAAAAGATCATAACTGTCCTGAATACATGAATTATCTATTTTAGCAGAGATTTTACTTGAATGTACAAGTTCTTCAGCTTTTTTTGAGGATAATGAAAATATTTCAGAACCTACCTCAATATCTAAAGGTGTTTTTCTCGAATTTTTTCCTTTACCTCCAGCAATCACCAGTCCGTGTTCTTCAGGTTTTATTGCCATCTTCAATGCACCGCAAGTGGTTGTAGTTGTCCCTGATGAATGCCAATCGAGTCCAATAACGCAGGAAAAAGCCTGGAACCAGTATGGATCTGAAATACGCCTTAAAAACTCGTCAGCATCGTATTCATGCAAAATAACATCTAAAATACCTTCAGTAAGCTTTACCATTCTGTTAAAGAGCCATCTTGGCGCATGCCCCCCATGTAATGGAAGATTTGCCACTCCACTTCTTGCTTGCATTTTTATTTCCTCAGTATTTTTCAAACTTTTATATTTAATTTTTTGAATAAAGTACTATGCCAAGAGCATTTGAAAAATAATAAAGCTAAAAACAGAGTGATTTAATATAGAAAATAGGGGCATATAAATTTAAACTGCTTTAAATGTTTTTATAGGATTTAAGATTTTTCATCATATAGTTATCTTTTTATTTCTTTATCGACAAATAAAACATTAACAGATATTTTTTAAGGAAGTGTTTTCTTGGAAAATAATAAAAAAGAAAGAAGCAGAAAAGCAGAATTATATTGTTACAATGATTTTTAACCTGATTTTCATTTACATTGTGAACAATTTACTCAACTGGAATTATCTATTTTATTACCAGTGCTCTTAATGAAGTGTTATGGATTGTAAATCTATCAATTAATAGTTGCAATTATTGGTAATGCCTTGCCCCTTGCCTTAATCCTGATTGGTTCCGTCATGTAATTAAAATAATTACAAGTATTATCGCTCTTATTTCAACATATTTTGTTTACACTGTATTTCCATTTGATTTCTATAATTCATTCCTAAATTGGGGCTTAAGTATCTTTTTGATACTGATTATGATTGGTATTGCAATAGCCATTATAGTGACATTTTATTTTCTGGTAAGCGGAAGATCAGATTGATAATAACCTATCCCTACGGAAAATAATATAAAATCTTAAAATGTCAATCTAAGCTTGAAAATAATGAAAATTTAAGCTATAAAATTTTAACTAACTACATGAATCGGAAAAATTATTTACTGCCGGAATAGTAACTTTGATGGTTGTAATAGTAGTTATTGGAGGTTTATCATTTAATCCCGTACCAAAATCTAATGATAAACAAAATAATAGTACTAATACGGTAAATTCGGGTTTAAATGTCCCATTTACACTTAAAATCAATCAAACCGCAGCGATTGATATTCAAAATTTAAAGATCACATTCTTAAATATAACCAAAGATTCACGTCCTAAACATTGGGGGATATTCAATAACCCTAAAAAACGTTGATCCCTATCCGGTATCAACTAAAAAGATAGAAAACAGTGATTATTCCATAGTTTTAAAAGTTAAAAAAGTTTAACCCTAAATCAGGGTTTATTTTCTTTTAGAAACTTCAATCATTCGTTCAACAGCACTTCTTGCTTTATTTGCAATTTTTTCATCCACTGTTACAACAAATTCCTCATTTATTAAGGAATTTTTAACCTTTTCAAGTGTGTGCAGTTTCATTGTTTTACATATGGCCTCAGATAATGCAGGGAGGATAGTTTTATCTGGATTTTCCCGTTTCAAGCGTGTTACAAGGTCCACTTCTGTACCAATTATAAATGTGCTCTTAGGAGATTCTTTAACGTGACTTATCATTCCGCCGGTGCTTAAAACATAATCTGCCATTTCCTGAATCTCTGGATCGCATTCTGGATGAACCAGTATCTCTGCTTCTGGATATTTTTCTCTTAAAAAGAATATTTCACCTGTAAACATTTTATGCACATAACAATGCCCCCCTTCAGGAATAGGTATTATTTCTTTATCTGTAAATCCTGATACATATGCTGCAAGGTTCATGTCTGGCCCAAAGAGTATTCTATCTTCATCAAGACTTTCAACGATTTTAACGGCATTTGAAGATGTGCACAAAATATCTGCCTCTGCTTTTGCCTCTGCAAGGGTGTTAACATATAAAACAACTGCAGCATTGCTAAATCTCTGTTTTGCTTTTCTTACCTCTTCTGCAGGGAGCATATGTGCCATAGGACATTCTGCTTGAGTATCAGGAATAAGTATTTTTTTATCAGTGTTTAATATTGATGCAGTTTCTGCCATGAAGTCAACACCACAGAAAACAACCAGATCTTTATCTTCTATTTCCGACGCTTTTATACAAAGCTCGAGAGAATCACCCATGAAATCTGCAATCTCTTGTATATCTCCTGTTTGATAGTTATGAGCCAGTATTATTGCATTTTTTTCTTCTTTAAGTTGTATAATTTCTCTTTGCAGATCATTTAACATAAAAATCGCCTTCAAATCAGTATAAAAGTGAATATTTAACTATAGTTACTAAAACTTATTTGTTTCATCTAATAAATACTTAAACCTTTATTGGGGTTGTAAAGTTACCGGTGTTGATTTTTTTTTCGTGTTTTTGTGCCCATTTTTTCATTTTTTTTTAACTATACAACTGGTCTTTACCTTCAGTTTCTTTAGTAACATATTTTAATCTCATAATTAGACTCATAAAGTTATATTTATCTTTTTTCATACCATATAGGGATAATGTGTTATTCATTAGAGAGAAAAAAATTTAAGACTTTTAATAACAATCCTCTTTATCTTATTATAACTATACTATTTCTCCACTTATAGAAATTGTATAATCCTTGATGATTACATTCTTTTGAGCCTTTTTTAGTGCTCTTTTAACTATAACTTCAATACCTGAGCAGCACGGAACTTCCATATGTACTATGGAAATTGATTTTATATCCTGTTTTTCAAATATTTCAGCTAATTTATCTACGTACTGATCTATGGTTTTATCCAGTTTTGGACAGAGTATTATTAAAACCTTATCTTTTAAAAACCTCTGGTGAAAATTAGCATATGCAAATGGCGCACAATCTGCTGAAATCAGTAAATCTGCATTTTTTAAGTAGGGGGCATTAGGATTTAAAAGCTGCAGTTGTACTGGCCAGTTTCTAAGTTCTGCACTGAATATCTGTGGTTCAATATGGCTTTCTATTCTGCTTTCACTTAAATCTGTTGTTGTTGAACCAGGACAACTGCATTCAAATGTTTTTTCTTCTTCATAATCAGGGACTTCAATATTTTTTTCTTTTAAAAAGTTAATAGCTTGATTAAGGAAATTTGTTTGCCCATGATCATATAGATGTTTTAAATGAGCTTTTATAACATTGGGGCCAGCTTTAGCAACATTTCCCATAACTTTATACTCATCATAAGGCTCAGCTTCTCTTTGTTCAATTTCAATAGCTCCTTGAGGGCAGGTACCAATGCATGCTCCCAAACCATCACAAAATAAATCGCTTATAAGTCTTGCCTTTCCGTCAATTACCTGCAGCGCTCCTTCAGGGCATCCTGGAATGCATTCCCCACAGCCAGTACATTTTTCTTCATTAATTTTGATGATATCTCTTTTCATAATTTATTCTCCACCTGATTTTTATTATTGATTTGATTCTCTTTATTATTCGTTATATGTAAAACTTAATAATTTGTTACTAATCGAAAATGAAATAATAATGCACATTTTTGAATTGATAGAATACTGTAATTTAAAAATTTGTTTTTAATCTTTTTTTTCTGATTCCCTTCCTTTAATACATTGATCAATAGTTAAACAAAACTTACTTTCAACTATTTCTTTTTCCAGTCTGGATTTTCTAATAGAATCTCTAAGCAGTCCATAATATTAGCTGCTTTAATTTTTTTTCATCTACGAGATTTATAATGTACTTTATACTTTCGGTATTTTGAAATATCTGGGATCCATCAATCCTTACAATAAATGTATGGGGAACTATTTCACCTTCTGGTCTATGTTTAATATTAAAATATTGTATAAAACCTGGAATATGCCTTAATATAGCTATATTGAGGTGTACAGATTTTTTAGCAATCCTAAGACTGATAGTATAACTCCAGTTACAATTCCTTCCAGTGTACCGAAAAACAGCATAGATAGGGGTGTAATAATGGCAATGATTAATTCTATCCTGCTGAAATTATAGATTCTTCGAAAATGGAGGATGTCAACAAGTCCTTTTATAGCAAATAGCACGATAGCAGACAGTATTGTCTCTGGTAAGTTGTAAAATACACCTGTAAGGAAAAGCAAGATCAGTAAAATGACTAATCCTGATATTCCTCCAGCTAATGGTGTTTTTGCCCAACTTTCATAATTCACAGCAGTTCTTGCTGGTGCCCCACCAATGGGTAAGCCCTGAAATAAACCTACAACCACATTAGATGCTCCTAAAGCCAGTAATTCCTGGTTTTTATCAATTTTATACCTGTTTTTAGCCCCATATCAGATGCAAATGAATATCCTTCCACATAACTTACAAGAAAGACGGTTGCAGCCAGGGTGAGCAAAATATTCACACATATCAATGTTGGATCTGGAATAATAAGAGATGGTAATCCCTGAGGAATAGAACTCACTATTTTAACCCCTAAAGAACCAAGATCAGTAAAAGTTATAAGTAAAATTGATCCTAAGATCAGAAATAACGTATTGGGCAGTTCAGGAAATTTTCTGGTGGCTAAAAATAAAAAAAGAATTCCTCCTGCACCAATAGAAAAAGTAGCCAGGTTAGTCTTGCCAATATGAACTAAAAGCTAATACACACGCTCAAAAAAAGTGAATGGAGAGCCTGGTATCCCAAATAGTTTGGGAAGTTGCCCTGAAGCGATGTATAGTGCTATACCTGCTAAAAAACCGGTTAAAACTGTTTTGGAAATGAATTTAATTACAAACCCCAGTCTTAAAGTCCAGGATATAGTCGCTAAAACGCCCACCATGACCGCGACCAGGGACACTATCATGAAATACTGGCTTATATTTACAATCATCAAAGGATTGCGTGTGGAACCAGCTAAAATAGAAAGGGTAGATATGGGACCCATGGATAACTGTCTGGATGTTCCAAAAATTGCATAAACCAGCAAAGCGACCATGGATGAATACAAACCTACCTCCGGGGGCAGATCTGCTAAAGAGACATAAACATGGCTACAGGGATGGTAAAAGCACCAACAGTAATTCCTGCAGTAATATCATGCCTGAGCCACGTTTTATTATAAGATCGAGCCCATTTAGTTACTGGAAATAGTGATGAAAGATCCATGATTTTAATCCATAATATGTTTAAGTTTAAATTGGATTCAATGCACGTCTTTTTTATATGTCAATCATTTTTTTTAAAACTAATCATTGTTCATCTGGGTTTTATTGCTATTTTAGCTTTTAAAATTATTTCCCTGTTTTTAGAACAAAACATTGAAAATCGTGGTTGATGCAAATTTTAATGAATTAAAACAGTCCTGTCAGATTCATTTTCCAAAAAAATATCAAAAAATCATTACGTTTTCACTTTTTAAAGTAAGGGTGTATGACAAAATAGTTAAAGAGGATTTGATAAACTATTATTAATTAATGTTTTTGGGGGATATCTATGAATGATTACACTAAATCTGTAATTTCATCAGATATAGAATTTTTAGACATATTTATACAAGAAAAATTAAGCATATTTGAACCTGTTTACAATGAAGAAAGTGAAATTGTAGATTTAACTATTAAATATGTAAATAATCCCATTGAATTTGCAAGTAAATCTTTAGAGGAGATTATTGGAAGAAAAATAAGTGAAATACCTGGATATGAAGACACTAAAGTGTATTTGAAGATGGCAAGAAAGATTTTACCTGAAATGAAGAATATAACATTTAAACATTATTATCCCTCTGAAGATCAGTATCTTTTAACTTCTGCTTTCTCAACCCCTCAAGGATTTTATATTACAGAGAACTTTAAAAAACTTAAGTTTTTTGGTTTAGTAAGTTTTATATGCTTTTTTGTATAAATAGGTTGTTATGAAGTCGTTAACACAGTTTGCATTGAATAATGGTGTATGAACGGGTTGAGAAGTGAGGTGATAAATTGATTGGGGCCAATAACGTGGTTGATTGGGAGAAATTCCAACCTATCGTTGAGGATATGTATGTTAATCGCAGCGAAAATGGTGGTAGACCTAATTATGATGAAATATTGATGGTTAATCTTTTGGTTCTTCAGACATGACATGGTTTGTTTGACCCTGAACTGGAGTGGCAGGTTGCGGACCGTATTTCATTTATGAAGTTTCTGGGATTCCCAGAAACAGAGAACGCCTTGCTAAGACAGGTAAAGATGAGGAGATCTGGGATGAACTACAAAGACAACTAGATGAGAATAATATGAAGGTTAAAGAGAGTGTTATGCAAGATGCCTTCAAAAATCCACGATTTTTGATTGCCCGAAAATTCTACGAATTTTCGACGGCGACTTTTATAACTTCTGATCCGGGTCATGCTCGGGCTGATAAGCCTCGTGGACCCAAAACCCGGAGAAACAAGGAAGGAACCTGGGCTAAAAAAAGCGGAAAATCATACTTTGGCTATAAACTACACATTAAAACCTATATTGATCACGGTTTGATAAGAGCTGTGGAAACCACCTCTGCTAATGTGCATGACAGCCAAATAGACCTTAGTGAACCTGGGAAAGTAGTTTACATGGATAGGGGATATTTTTGAGCGCCATGTAAGTGTTATAACGCTACCATGGATAGAAATGTTCGCTGACATAAAATAACTATCAGACAAAAATTGCGCAGCCAGAGAATCAAGCGTAAAAGAGCGCCATGGGAACGACCCTTCGCCGTGATCAAAAATATATTCTGCTCTGGCCATCAGCTAGTCACCACCGT
>Ga0209105_100183_pt1 | contig 21907 bp, 33 predicted proteins | sample SedPBSmetaG_FD_184158 | JGI IMG/M metagenome (GOLD analysis project Ga0209105, IMG submission 184158) | Freshwater sediment bacterial and archeal communities from Indian Creek, Illinois, USA to study Microbial Dark Matter (Phase II) -... | ecosystem: Environmental > Aquatic > Freshwater > Creek >...
GTAAATAAATAAAACAAAGAAATAAAATGAATGTCAAAATTAAAAGTGAAAAACTAACAAGATGGCCAATCTGGGGACTTTATGATTCACAAGGGGAAAGGGTGGACTTTCTTTTTAGACAAGACAATACAAAAGAAGGGAAAGACGGCCTCACAAAAGAGGAATTATTAAACCTCTTGCCAGAGAAGGGGTATACAGTCGTAAAATCATTCCAAACTGTTTGAGATGTTTGATTATCTTTGTTCTAAGATTGATTGGGATAAGACTTCTGTGGATTTAGTATCTGTTGATTGTATGAGTAAGTTATTCAAGGAGCTTAGGAAAGATGAGAGGAAGATTAGTTTAGATTAAAAAGAGTCGGAAATAAGGGGAACATCCAGAGGAAGATTTATGCGGTTCCGCTTAGTCTTTCTCTATGTAAGTAAAAATAAAAACTCAAAAAACAAAAATAAAAAAACATAGAAGATAAATAATAGCGGTCGGTGGGTAAATAAATAAATAAAAAAATATGTTTAACGAGAAGGACAAGAAGTATATCTTAACTAATAAAGCAGAATACATGGTTAATTTATTTGACCAGAAAATCAGAGTAGATGAGGCTGGGGTATTATTTGAAAAATTTATCATTCCTCCTTTTAGCATACTAGATAGCCGACAAGGTTACTGGAAAGATAGAAAACAGGCATGGATGAGGGGATTGGGTATTAAAAGCGAATTAGGGAGGTCTAATATGAGGGTATCTGGTTCTTTTGGGGGCAGTGTTCCTAATTATTACAGTAAAAAAGAAAAGACAGAAAAAGAATTAGGGATTAAATTAACTAATAAAGAATTTGAAGAAGAGTATCTGCCTGCAATCCTATCGGATACAACTTTGGCCTACACGGACACGGGCGGGCTACTTAGTGTGTTTGACCCAGTAGTTTGTGAATTATTTTACAGGTGGTTCTGCCCTCGTGTTGTTAAAAACTATGAATGTGGAAAATGTAATAAAACATATTGTGACGATATTCCTCATTATAATAAAAATACAGGAATAGTTTGTCGCTATTGTGGAGAAGAACTAAAAGAAGAAATAAGGGCTGGACAAATTATTGATTGCTTTGCAGGTGGCGCGGTAAGGGGTGTTGTGGCCGATTTTTTGGGGTATAGATACACTGGAGTAGATATAAGCGAAGAACAAACTAGAGCCAACACAGAACAAGCAAAAATAATTTTAGGAGAAAACAACGCAAATTGGATAACGGGAAATTCGCTAAATATAGATAAATTATGCGAAGGACTTAGGGCAGATTTTATATTTTCTTGTCCTCCGTACTATGATTTAGAACAATACACAGACAACCCAGAAGACTTAAGTAATTTAGATTATGAAGAGTTTAAAAAACAATACAAAGAGATAATTCAAAAAACTTGCTCATTACTAAAGGACAACCGTTTTGCATCTTTTGTTGTTGGCGAAATAAGAGACAAAAAGACTGGGGAGTACCGAAATTTTGTTAACTATACTACTCAGTGCTTTATAGACGCAGGACTTAAATACTGGAATGAAGTGATATTACTAAATGTGGCAGGCTCTGTTCCTATGAGGGTTTCACAGCAATTCCAAAAATCAAGAAAGGTCGGCAAGGTGCACCAAAATATATTAACATTTTATAAGGGCAATCCAGATAAAATAAGAGATATATTTAATGACAATATTAAATTTAACTAAATGACTAAAGACAAATAAGATAAAATGACTAATACATATAAGCTAAAACAACCCCACAGAGACACAATAAAACGAGTCGCGCGAGATAAGGATATTTATCAATGGTATTTGAATTTTATGACCGAGAAAGGAAGACCACCAACACTAAGGGAGATAGGTAAAAACTATGGGCACTCAAAGCAGAGAGCGGCTCAAATACTTAATAGACTAGGAGAGGAGGGATACCTAGTTAAATTAAAAAAATACCCATATCAGTATATTCCTAATATATTTTCAGGACACAGCGATGGCAAGAAAATATGGATAGAAAAGGAATTAAATAAAGGTCGAGAAATAAAATAATAAAAACAATGATTGCAAAAATAATAATTCCAGACTTGATTGATAAAAAAGTAAGTAATTCAGGGAAAAGCTATCTTTCAATCAAAGGAAAAGACGGAGAGTGGTATCAGGTATGGGACGCCAGTTTATTTAATAACTTACTTGAGGGCAAGGCAGTTAAGGTAAAAATAAACCAGGTAACGGACTCAAGTAATAGAGACTATAACAATATCATTGGATTTTCTGGACAGGTCAAAACAGGAGAAATAAAAGCAACAGAGAAAGAACAAAAAGCGACATATTCCGAAAAAGAGAAGGGGATAGAGAGGGGAGTTTGTTTCAATAAGGCGTGCGATATTGTTATTGCTCTATTTCAAAAGGGGGAAGTTAAAAAAAGCGGCATATTCGCGGAAATAAAAAAAACACACATAGAGCTACTTAAAATTATAGAAAAGAAATAATAACAAAGGAATGCCAATGTTATGTAATAAGACAAAGGTCGTAAATTAAAATAAACAAATGAAAAAACTAACACCAATAAAAATAGCAAAAATAAAGATGCTCGCTTATAAGGGATTAAGTCAGAGAGAAATTGCTAAAAAAGTAAGATGTTCTAGGTCTGCGGTTTGGTATCAGCTTAGTAAACTAAGAGTCGTATAAGAAAAACACAAAAAACAAAATAAATAAAGTTATGAAACAAAGTCAAAAACAGAAAGTGTTAATACGCATAGATGAGGTTGGTTATGTTGATAATTTTTGGGCAATTGAAAATTACATATTACGACTAGGCGCAATAATTTATAAATTATCAAAGGAGGGAATGAAGTTTGAAAGGTCTTTTGGAAAGGCGCTCGGTAGAAAGCGTCCACAATGGAATAATTTTTACTACATTAAAAATGATTAAAACAATTAAAAATATCGGACTAATATTAGGTTGGGCTCTAGTTGTTTATATCGGCATATTTGGGGTGTGGCTGGCCTTAATAGCAGGATGTCTAGATTACGAGGATATGCATGGGGCAGGATATTGCGGAGGAGATACACTAACCGAGGTTATTAGAGTAACGCACGCTCCGTTGATTAGATTAATATGGTTGTTTTAGGTATGGTATTATAAAACATAGACAATAGTATTCTTAATTCTAGGAGACAGGTAATGCCATGCGGGGTGGTCATATTGCCTCCTAGAATTAAGAATATTATTGAAGTAATAATTTTTTATGACCACCTCCAAAAAAAATAAAAAGAAAACTCTAAAAACGAGAAAAAAAAACACAGAGCGAGAATTATCAAGGGCGCTATATGACTTGAGTAGTATTTTTACTCGCAAAGAGATAGCGGATAAATTTAAAATAACAGAGCGCCAAGTCTCGGTTTATAGGAAATATAGAATAAGAAAGCCCTTTAATAAAGAAAAAAAGGGCAAAATACTAAATTTCTACAATAAGCTACAAAAAGCCAAAGAGGGAGAAGACTTGTTTTATCACTACATAGTTACTGGTAAGCAAAGAAGAATCAAGCCCAGCATTCAGATTCCGTCTTTAATAATAGACGAGTTGGCGGAAAGAATAGGAGTAATAAATTTAGCTCGCAGAATGGGAGTTAGTAGACAAACGATTTGGCGATGGAGAAAGGGTAAGTTCTTGAGGCTAAGCCTGCGGACTAAAGAAAAGCTACATAAACTATCAATAAGCGTCACCAAGAAGCTATTGGGTTTATTCTTTCTCCAAGAAGAGTTTGTTATTAGAAGCAAAAAAACAATAAAAAAAAGGCGGTATTCTGTTATTAGGTATCTTAAAGTATTTTTAGGAACAGAAGAAGAATTCAAAAATTATATTAATGCCAAAGAATATTATGAATTGGTGGATTCTATTATCGGAGAAAAGGGCAAATTCAAAAAAGAAGAAACGATTAATTTTATGGTATACTTAAAAGAAGTTAAAAAATCAGGCGACAGTGCTCTTTTATCAACGAGCGCTCAGGCATATAAAGAGTTTATTATCGATAACTTTAGAGGAAAAGAGCCATCCATATTATTAGGTGAGCTTAATAAAATACATAAAATAGACTAATAAGCCGAAAAAAAAGACAATGAATAAAAATAATAAACAATCATTTTGGACGATAGATATAGAGACCAGAGGCTTTACAGGCAAGTTTATTTTAGGGGGAGCGTATAATGGCAAGAAGTATTTTGTGTTTGATGACGAGAAAAAGTTTATGGATTTTATATTAAACATTAAAGGCAATATCTTCGCTCATTATTTGGATTTTGATTTCCGCACGATTTTACAATATTGCTTAAATAATAATATTAAAAGCCAAAGCCTACCAATAATGTCGGGGGACAAAAGGGTTATTTATTGGAAGGTTAACGAAGCAGTATTTAGAGATAGCTTCACTATAACAAAATCAAGCCTTAAGGACTTAGCAGATAGCTTTAATCTTAAAACTAAGAAAATAAAAGTAGAAAATTATCAATTCACAAAAAAGACAAAAAAGCTGGAGGAGTACCTTGAGAACGATGTTATCGCTTTATATAAAATAATAACAAAGCTATATGACTTTATTGGCTGGAATAATTTTAATAAAAAGACGATTGCTTCTGTATCAATGGAGAAATTTAAAGAAATAGACAAGCAGTCATATAAAAGAATAACAGAATACTCAATTTATAAAGAAGTTGATATTTTCTTGAGGCAGGCATACTTTTCTGGTTATCACGCCACATTTAAGTCAGAGATAGAAGGGGAAAAACAAAATATATTAAAAATTGACATAAACTCATATTACGCCAGCGTTATGCGCGACCACTCATTCCCGTGGGGAGCGATAATTAAGGCAAAAAATGAAAAAGAAACACATAAACTAATAACAAGAAACTTAGGAATTATTCAAGCAAAAGCTGTGATTCCTAATGGATTAAAATTTGGCTTTCTTCCTATTAAAACAGAAGACGGAGTAGATTACCCCATTAAGGGAACTATAAATGGAGTATGGACTACCCCAGAAATTAAATTTGCTGAAAAATTAGGTTATAGATTTAATCTTGAAAAAGCTATTTTTTGGCAATCTCACGACTACTTATTTAGAAAATACATTAACTATTTATCTAAAATAAAAGAAAAATCGAGGGGCGCAAAGAGAGTAATCGCTAAACAATTACTAGTATCGCTTTATGGCAAATTTGCGCAAAGGAGAGATATATCAATACTTAAGCACTTAGAAAAACCGATTCCAAATCGTCTATACCTAGACGACAACCTAACAATATCGGAGGAAACAAAATACATCAGAACGCCTTACTCGCACCCAGAAATTTCAATATTCACTACCGCGTGGGCGCGAATATGGATGTATGATTTATGCCAGAAAATCGGCTTTGATAATATTTATGCTATAATAAATGATAGCTTAATTTTAGTAGACAATTTAAGCGCCGAGTTTAAAAAAGAATGGATTCATCCTACAAAAATCGGAAAATTTAAAATAGTGTCAAATGTAGATAAGGGAATAATTTTAGGCAGAGGAGTATATGCCATAAAAGACAAAACGGGCGAGGAAATTATTAGAAATCAAGGAGGGCTTAAGGAGTTTAATAGATTATTAACATATAAAGACTTTGAAAAGATAAAGAAAAGTAATAAAAAGATATGGAATCAATACGACAAACTAAAGCGACCAAAAACTATTTATTCATATCTAAAAAATAAGGGAAAACTAAAAGAAGAATCTGTTGTTAGCAGAAAAGTTGTAATAAAACAATAATCACTTAATATAACATACAAAATTGACTTAATATAACTAATATAGTAATATAGCTTATATTAGATATAAGGACTTGACACGGTGTTTTGGTGTTATATTATTATAATAAAGGTAAAATAAATAGATAAAAAAATATGAAAATCAAAAACATAAGAGAATTACATAATTCTGAAGATTATTATAAAAAAAACTGGGTTATTCTTTGGGATAAGGACACGAAACAAGTATATTGGAGAAACACTTGGACTGGGGAAGAAAAATCATTGGGAGTTGCGGAAAAATATAAAGAAGCAGAAAAGATTAAAGATAACTATCTTACGAGGGGAAGTATTAGCAACTCAGAAGAAAAAATAAGTCTTTCAAACATAAATCCATGGGGCGCACAAGAAATTATAAAAAAAGAATTTCCATGGAGTGAATGGGGGGCGGCAAACAAAGAATACATTGAGGGAGACAGGGCGATAGGAATTAGGGCAAGAAGAGCAATCCTTAGGAGTTTTTATCCAAGCCCAGCCAAGCGTTTTGTTTTTTTTGTTGTGCTTCCTGGTTATGGACTAAGAAGAATGGGCGAAATAGAAGGATATGATTCTGTAAAAGAATTTGGCAAAGAACAAAGATATAACCTTGAGGAAATAATTAAAGGAAACCAGCTTGTATATTGTTTTTCCGAGGATGGCGTTATTGAAATAACGCCCGACTTAGCCGAAGAGTGGCTCGAGTTATCCGAGGAAGATGATGTTGCTTATTTAAGTAAACCAACTCATTACTCGGCTCGACCAGCTGTGGGTACAAAAGAACAGTTATCGGATATGGTAACAGGCAGTGGATTTAAAGGGGAAATAAAAACTACATACCAAAATATAGTTAATAAATTTGGGAAACCTCATTTTAACGAGGAAGATTCTGGGGATAATAAAGTAGCCAGAGAATGGGTGATTGATACCCCAGACGGAATAGCGACTATTTATAATTACAAAGACGCTAAAAACTATTTAGGAGAAGAAGGAAAAAACCCAGAAGATATTACTGATTGGCATATAGGGGGTAAAAACAACGAAGTAGCTGAGCACATAAAGGAGGCACTATCGCCAATAGAAATAGAAAAACAGCCCCTAGAGGAATATAAAATAATAAAAGAATGGCTGGATTTAGTAAAAGACAAGCACAATATAAAAGGCGATATTCCAGAGAAAATTATATTAAAAGAACTAAAAAAAGAACGAAAAAAACTAACTAATAAAACATGAAAGGAAACTCTATAATAGATACAATTGAGAAATTAACTGGCGAGAAGATATCAAGAGAAGAAAAAAAAGAGACAACCAATATAAAACAAGGCTCGGCTCTTAAAAAATACTGGGAAGATGTTAAGTCTGGAAAAATAAAACGAGTAGCGCCGTGGAGCAAAAAGAAGGCTCAAAAAAAAGAAGAAGTAATAAAAAAAGAGCCAGAAAAAGAGGAACAAAAAACAGAAATCAAACTTGACAAAACTCCGTTTGATAAGGAAAGCGAGGAAGTTAAAAAAGAACTAGAAGCAGAAATTAATAACGATGACGATGAGGACAAGAAAGAAGGAGTAGTGAAGAAAGAGCCAATAATTGAGATTAGGGAACTAAAAAAAGTGAAGGAGCACAGAGTAATTGATTTCAACTTACTAATTTTAGGTTTTTTTGGAATTGTGGCAGTATACATAATAACGCAGGCATTTAAGAGAAGAGAAAGCCAGCCAGTATTAACGCAACCCCAGCAAAGATACAGGGAGTTTGATATTGGCAATGGAAGAGTAATTAAAGTCCCCGTTCGCTAAATACTAAATATAATGGCAAAAGAAAATAAAAAAATAAAAGATAAAATCGCAGAAATAAGCGATTTTGTTTCTCAAAAAGACGGAGAAGATATTCCAGGAGAAGTAAAGGCGGAAGAACAAAAAACAGAAGAGAAAGCGTCTTTTGATAAAGCAGGAGAAGGGATTGATGAGTTAACTCCAGAACAACTGAAGGAAAAAATTGTCAAACTTGTTTCCGATATCGTTTCTCAGGGACTACCAGAAGAAGAAAAAACAAAATTCATTGATAATTTTAAGCTATGGAACGGCATTGCGTTTGATGTTTTAGATATAAGTAATCACTTAAAAACGGTAGTGGGCCAAACATCATTTAAGGTAACACCAGGACAGGCGTTGTTAATTTATTTAGGAATAACGGGAATATTAGTTGTGTCTTTAAGACCAGACCTACAAAACCGTATTTTTAATAAAGATAAAGACGGCAAAAAAGCGTCAGTTATAAAAACAGTCGAGGATACAGGAAACGAAAACAATACTTACGAATATGAGCGTGTTTAATTCAGACATTTTTAAGAAAATACTTGGCGAGAAAATGATTAAGGAGGCAGAGGAAGAAATTAGCGCCATCAAGGAAAAGTGGAATCAAAACCACCAAAAGCACTTTAACGACCATAAAATATTAGCCGAGCTTATAGGCGACTTATACGATAAGCTTGACAAAATAGAGAAGAAAATAAAATGATGCACTGACAAAGGTCATAATAATAAAAATAAAAACAATATAAATATTATTTAAAACGATTTATTTAAAATGCCAATATCAAACTTAATCTGTTTTGTTTGCGGGAAAACGGGCACAGGCAAAAGCTTTTTCACAAACTATTTAATTCATAAAGAATATAAACTTAAGAGGAGAAAGGGTATCGTGATATTAGACTTTAGAGACGACCACCTTAACATGCTCCATGAAAAGTATAAAACAGATTTTTATTATTTAAGAATCTCAGGGGAGATTTTAAATAAATATGATATAGACTGGGTAAATATATTAAAAAAATATCCTTATTTAATTATATCACCGTATAAACTAACCCAAAAAGAATATCAAAAGCTAGGAAATGATGTCGCACTAGGAATCGTTGAGGTAGGAGACAGAGTTTTTGTATTAGAAGAATCTCAATTATGCTTTCCTATCTACGACTCAATTAAAAGAGGATTTGGTATTTTAGTAACGACAGGAAGAAAGCTCGGGATAGATTTTTACTTCACATCACAAAGAGCGGGAACAGTCAATACAACAGCAGTAGCAGAAGCGAATATAAGAGTCTCTTTTGCTTTAGATGATTTAAATGATATACAAAGAATGCGTAATTTTTTTAATGACATAGACTTATCCAAGCTAAAGAGATTTGAATTTGTTTGTAAAAACACATTCACGCATAAGCAAGTAATTGGCAATACATCGCGTTGCGAAGATGTGGATAAAATAATTTGGGGATAATAATATTAACTAACATGATAGACGATGGCAAAATAACTAAACAAGACCTTGATATAACTGAGTTAAAAATAGACTCAGCTTGGCTCAAGAAAGAGGTGTGTGAAATTAAGACTCAGGTATTTAACCATATACCCACTAAAATTGACGAGATTAAATCACAGCTTTTTTATGGGTTTACTATTGGGACAGCCAGCGTGATAATTGCGCAGATAATTTTAAAGTTCTTTGTATAATGTATGCTAAACCAAAGGTCATAAAAATATATTTAATAAATATGATTTGGATTTTTAACAGAAACAAGATTAATAAAATAAAGGAAAAACACGAAGACGAGTTGTTAAAGAAAGCTAACTGTGTTGGGGTTGGTATCGGTAAAAAAATAACAAAAGGAAAACAAACTAAAAAAGATGCCATTTTAGTATTTGTTACCAATAAGAAATCAATAATAGAGTTAGCGCCAAACGATATTATTCCTAAAAAATTAGATGGCGCTCTTTGTGATGTCGTGGAGGCAGGAGAAATTTGGGCGGCTAATGTTTTTCGCTCAAAACATCGTCCTTTAATTGGGGGGGTGTCAGCGTGTAATTTTAAGGGCTCGGCGTGTACGTCTGGTATTAGGGTATGGAGGGACGAAATACCTTATACCCTTATGAATTATCATTGCGTTATAGGCACTAATTGGGGCGGGAAAGTGGGCGATATAATAACAAACCCATCAAGAAAAGACGGGGGAAGCGAAGATTGTGTAATTGGGCGCGCCACTTCTTTTAGCTCGTTTGATGAGGGGGTATGCGATGCCGCTTTAGTAGACCTAACAACCGAAATGGAGGACAAAGTACCAGTTATTGGAGAGTATCATAAAGAAGTTAAAAAAGTGAAAATAGGCGATGTTTTAGAGAAATCAGGAAGGACAACTAGCCATACTAAAGGCACAGTAATAGCGGTTAACGCAACTATAAGTGTTAGCTTTAATAAAGAAGATGGTTCTTTAAAAACGCTTGTTTTTAGAAATCAAATATTAACAGATAATAAAGGGTTTATAATGGGTGGGGACTCGTCCTCAATAGCTTTTCTTGATAAATATCCCGTTGCTCAAATTTTCGCGGCCTCTCCTAGCGTGGGAGTAATGACCCCCTTGCAAGTGGTATTAGATAAGCTGGGGGCTAGTTTAACAAAACAAAATATAAAATATGTAGCGGTGGGTCACTGGCTTGATATTAGGGGACTTAGTGTAACGACAAGAAAAAGAACTAGGTTGCGCAAATACGCTGGTATTAGTAATAATAATGTTATCCGTGTTTTGCCACGAAATACCAAGCTAATAATTAAGGGAGTGGGAGAAATTGAAGACGGGTTTTTATGGATAGAAGTTGGCGAAGATTATTGGTAGTATTAAATACCTAAAGGTCGGAGAAAATAAAAATAAATAACAAAAATGACAAACACAAAATTATGGTACAAATCAAGAGAAGTATGGGTTTTAGGAACTGCTATTGTGTTAATGATAGCCGAGATTTCTGGAGTGTATTTTCCTGGAATTTTAGAGGACGCTCAAAACCTATGGGTTGGCGTTTCTCCTGTTATTGCCCTAGTTCTTAGATTATTTGTAACTAAGGATAAATTGAGATTTAATTAGCAATATATCCCCTTAGAAAAAATAAACAAAAAATGATTATCCAGAAATTAGTTAGAAACTTCACGCCTGGTGGCTGTAAGCCAGTAGGAGTTTGTATCCACATTATGGAGGGGAATATGCGCGGAACACGCAGTTGGTTTAATAACCCAGTTAGTAGGGCGTCCTCTCATTATGGGGTTAGTAGAACGGGAGAAGTCTGGCAATTTGTCAAAGAAGAAGATGTCGCTTGGGCGCAAGGAGGGGTTAGGCAACCGACAGCAAGGCTGGTTTTAGACCGACCAGGCATTAATCCTAATAGATACCTTATCTCTATAGAGCACGAGGGGTTTTCAAACGATGTTTGGTCAGAACCAATGAAAAAAGCCAGCGCAGAACTAATACGAAATATTTGTATTCGCCATATTATTCCTATTAACCGAACTCATATTATTGGGCACTATGAGATTAACTCAGTTAGCCGCCCAAACTGTCCAGCAATAAATAAAATTATTATTGACGATATTGTTCAAATAGCACAGGCGCGCAGTTTGTTTTGGATAAAAGAACAGATAAAAATAATAAAACAAAAAATTATTAATTTACTGCAAATACTAATGGCAAAAAGGCAAATTAGCGATGCGGATAAAATTAAAAACATAGAACATAAAATTGCCGTAATATCTAATGAGTTAGATAAAATAAAAAAGGAGGCAGACGACAATATGTTTTAGCGCTCCTTGTTTGGTATTGGATTTTAAATAAAAGATTAGTTATAATTACTTGCGTAGAGTGGTTGCTCTACATAAATGAATATTATATCCACAATAGTTGTTGGAGTATTAACACTAGTAGGGATAATAATGGCGCCAATTAGTTTATTACCCGAAGACCCAAGCCCAATAACTGTAAATATGTATGCAGGAGAAGAAGAGGAAGAAAAAGAAGAGAACAGAAAAGAAAAAAACGAAGCGTTAAAATCATGGATTCAGCGATTGGCTTTTTGCGAAAGCTCAAATAACCCAAGCGCTATAAACCCAGACGATGGAGGCAGTCCGTCTTATGGTTACCTGCAGTGGAAAACCAGGAGTTTTTTTGCTTATAATAGAAAATACCAGATTATTCCTGACCTAGAGTATCATGAAGTTAAAAATATTATAATGTGCAGAGACACACAAATTGCACTAACTAAAAAGGTATTGTTAAATGAAGCCAACGGAAGGGGGTGGAGAAACTGGTGGAATTGTGCAAGAAGGGTCGGAGTAGCGGAATTAGATAAAATAAGGAAAGCTTATGCGCTCGGGAAGCAATAAACAGTATTTATAATGAAATATTTTAGTACATTTAGCGGGATAGGAGGGTTTGAAATTGCTATTCATAGCGTTTTTCCAAATGCAGAATGTGTCGGATATTCAGAGATAGATAAGTATGCTATACAGATATATCAAAAACACTTTCCGACACACAAAAACTTTGGAGACATCACACAAATTAATATTAAAAACTTGCCTGACTTTAATTTGTTAGTTGGTGGTTCTCCTTGCCAAGATATGAGTATAGCAAAAAAAAACAGAAAGGGATTGAGTGGCAGTAGAAGTGGATTGTTTTATAGGTTTGTTGAAATTTTGCGAGAAAAAAAACCTAAATATTTTCTATTTGAAAATGTGGCAAGCATGAGTAAAGAAGATAAAAAAATAATTAGTAAAAAGTTGGGTACTGAGCCTGTTTGTGTAAACGCCTCACTCGTAAGTGCACAAAATAGAAAGAGATTATTTTGGTGTAATTGGAATGTAGAACAACCCAAAGATAGGGGTATTTTATTAAAAGATGTGTTAGAGGAATGTGTTAATGAAAAATACTTAGTTAAAAACCCAGAAACTAAGATATGGGAGAGAAGTCAAATAAATGAAACAAATTCTGTTCGCATAGGTCAAATAGGCAAAGGAGGTCAAAGCGACAGGATTTATAGCACAAGGGGCAAATCAATCAGCTTATCTGCAAATGGTGGAGGAAGGGGCGCTAAAACAGGATTGTATGCAGTTGCTCAAAGGGGCAGATACATAAGTCATGGAATAGTTGCAAAAACAAAGCAAAGAATAGAAATTAGCGGGAATAAAAAAGCTCATACGATTACGAGTGTTTCAAAAGACAGTATGATTATTAAAAATACTCAAATAAGAAAACTTACTCCGTTGGAATGTGAGCGCTTACAAACTTTTAAAGATGGATGGACAGAGGGGATTTCAGACACACAAAGATATAAATGTCTTGGAAATGCAGTTTGTGTGGAAGTAATTAAACATATTTTAGAAAATGAAAAAACCAAGAACTAAAGTAATTTATGTCGCCAGTCCACTAAGAGGAGACATAGAGAACAATCTCTTAAGGGCTAAAAAATACTGTCGCAAAGTTACAAAGATGGGGTTTGTGCCAATCGCGCCTCATCTTTATTTTTCATTCTTAGATGATAGAAAAACTAAAGAAAGAGAAGTTGGTATGAAGATGGGGATTGAGTTGTTACGCCTATGCGATGAGTTGTGGGCGTTTGGTAAAACAAGTGCTGGAATGGAGGAGGAGATTAAAGTCGCTATTAAAATAAAAATACCGATAAAGGTTTTTACAAAGTCTGGTAAATATATTACGCTAAAATAGCACATTAAGAACTAAATCATTGTTGTTATTCTGTTGATACAATAAAAGAAAAGGAGTGAGGATAATGGCAAAGAAGCCGAAAAAAACAACCAACCGCCACCACATCCCGCCACGGAAGCCAGACAAAGAACTACAGATAATCAGAGAGGTAGATAAGGAACACCACAGGGCATACCATTTGCTTTTTGGGAACGCTCCCAACCTAGAGGCGTGCATAGAAATCCTTAAAAGAGACTGGTGGTCTTGTGCTGATACATAGGGGGTAAACTACCCCCTTTTTTTTTATTTATAAAATATAATAATTACCCCTTGACAAAAAAACTAATAATCTTAATAATACAATTACTATGCCAAAGAAAAAGAAAAACAAAAAAGCTAAAAAGTAAAAGTCAGCGTCATATTGCTTTTTTATAGAATTGTACTATTCTAATATTAAAGGTCGGAATAAATTAAGTTATTTTTTAACTATATTTTAGTTGTTATGCCAGTAAAAAAACTTGTCGCTAAAAAAGCGAGTAATAAAAAAGCAAAAAATATAAACGAAGACGGATTAGAGGAGTTAATAGAGACAGAAGAGGCAGAGACAGAAGAAGAAATAGAAGAAGACGAAGAAGACGAAGAAGATGAAGATGAGTCAGGTAAAATAGTTATAGGGCAACCTATTCCTGTTTATTAAAGCTACTTGACAAAAATATCTATTATGCTATAATTAGCACAATAGAATAATTTCGCGAAATTTTCTAAGAAAATATTCTAGAAAATAAAGGTCGATGAAACACCAAAATAATTTTTACTAGACAAATGATTACCGCAGGTATGAAAGAAACATTTACGGTAAAAACTCTCGTAATGGTTCTGGTAGCAGTTGTGGGTTATATGGTTGCTCGGCTTTTACAAGAGCATGTCGTTAATAGAATTGATGTCCTAAGACGAATCCCAGAGGTCTCTGATGTAGTAGTAATGGTTACTTCTGCTAGTTTGTTAAAGGGCGATATGTCTCAAGCGGCAACGATTGGCGCGGGTATCTCACTAGTTAATAATCTTGGCGCAAGGTTTAGAATTGACTGGCTTAGGGTTAGTTAATTCAATAAAAAAATACACCCATGAGAAAAGAAAATATACACCAAAATTATGCTTTTGTGAGCACTACGCCTAATATTGCTGGCGCTGATTCTGTAATTGCTAGCTTAACAGTCCCAGCAGGGAGGGCATACAGAATGCAAGACGGAAATCCATTAGTTCTAAAATTAGTAGACGGAGCAGGAAATGAAATTGACCGCTCTGCCGAGATTTGGATTGGTTGGCAGGGGCCAGTTGGAAAAAACATTTCCCAAGCTGGACGAACAATGAACTATGGTATCTTTAGAAGGATTAGTATCACCGAGCAGGAAAACATAAACACACAAGCCAGAAGATTGATTGAATTTGATGACGAGGAAATTGCCCGAGCTCAAAGGGGAGAAGTAAGCCTTATAACTGGATTAACTTCTGATTATAAAGTTTTATTAATGCTTAGGTCCCCCCAAGTAGTTAATTGGGCGAATCCTGGTTGTGAGTTCAACTTTGATATGGTTGTGCTAACAGAAGACGAGTTTTTGGCTGAGAAAAAAGGAATAGAAAATTAAATAAATTAAATTGGTAAGTAACTTACTTACTTGTTTGATTTAAACACAAACATGGAAAACACAACTATTTCAAGAAATTTTACTCGATTAGAAACGAGTGATTTTGCGTTAAGCACTAGGCAGGCCAATTACGAAAGTGAAATTGCCACCTATGTTGTCCCAGCCAAGAGAGTCGTTGAAATCCCAGACAGCTTCATTGGTTTAAAGCTAATGACAGGAGAAAGATTTACGTTTACTACTGGAGTTGGCGAAACAACTAGAGTCCTTAGTTTGACTAATGATATTGCTAGAGACAGTTTAATCTCCCTAAATGGAGCAAATGTTATTGTAGTAAGAAGAACGCCCACCCCAGTATTAGAGTGGGCAGTAGCTAATTATTCCGTTTCCTTGCCAAGAACCGTAACATTAACAGGCTTAATAGCGTCAACAGCTTATGCGTTTGATGTTTATTACCTTTTTGGTATCGGTAGCGCGAATATTACTGTTCTTTCTTCTGATAACACCGCTAGAACGAGGATTTTAGAGGCCGCCATTAGGAGAATAAACATGATTAACCAAGAAGATGTTAGGATGGGTCTTAAGCCTGGTATGACTGGCTTAGTGATTCCCGAAAGATACAGAATACAAGTAAGAGTTAATACCCCAGCGCCAGTCTTTTGGCATGGTTTAACCGAAACGGCTAATACAAGCCCATTCGCCAGAGAAAGTTTTATTGAGCTTCCTATAAATAGCTCAAGTTTACTAGAGTGGCCAGAAGGAATTACTAGATACGCCAAAGAACAGTTAATGGCTTTATAGGCGAATAGCTGTAACCCCAAACAAGGTTAGACCACTTAAGATAAGTGGCTAGCCTTGTTTAGCTGGTTTATTGATAGAGATTAAAAAAATCGGATTTATAAGTTGTAATTAATAAAAATAACAATAAAATGTGGATTAGAGAAGTAGAGCCCTTTTTTAGACTGAGCCCGTTACAAATGATAGGCTTAGTTGCCTATGGAGAAGCGAGAGGAGAAGGGCGCGTGGGAATGCAGGCAGTAATAAATACAATTCAAAACAGAAGAATACATCCACTAAGAAGATTTGCTGACTCCTCTATATTAACAGCAACACGGTCACCATACCACGCCATTATATTAAAAAGATGGCAGTTTAGTTGCTTTAATTTAGGCGACCCTAATAGAGCAATTTTACTAAACTTGTCTGACCCTATAGCGTTTGAAAGAGCTATTATGAATAATACTGCACTAAGAACCGCTGTTGATTTGTGTGAAGCGCTAAGACTAGGAAGATTGGCAGATATAACAGGCGCGGCAGACCATTTTTTCACTATTCACATCCCAAACCCAAGATGGACGCTAGGAATGACATATAGGACAACAATTGGAAGGCACGAATTTTGGTCAGAAGAACCTCATTATTACCAGTCTCCGCAAACTTATCGTCCAGAGCAAGAATATGTTTTTACCGAAACGAGAACACCAGAAGTACTACCAGTAGCTGGATTAGTGACTATAGCTGGAATATTAGGCGGAATTTAATATAATTAAAACAATGAAAACTAAAAAAATAAAAATCATAGATAAAATAAAACCACTAATATTACCAATTACTGGATTGGCATTATTATTGCTTGCTAAAAGAAAAGAAGGAGAAGCCACTGTTATTAGACGACCCGTTACTCCCCCCGCTCGCGCCATTGCCCCGCCTCCGTTAGTACCTACACCCCCTCCTTTAATAGAACACACCCAGCACTATATAGTGGGGAGAGATGACACTTTATCAGAAATAGCAGAAAAACACAGAGCCACAATGTCAGAATTATTAGCACTTAACCCCCAGATTACCAATCCCGATTTAATCTACAAAGGACAGGTTATTTTAACACCCGACCCAGAAAGAAGGGTTGCTATACCCATACAGCCTATCTCTCCTATTATTCCCCTACCAGTTGTAAGACCAACTCCCCCAAGAACACCTCCTCCCGCATTAGTACCCACTCCTCCGCCATTAGTGGTCGGGACTCATAGATACTCGATACAAAGAGGCGATACTTTATCAGAAATAGCAGAAAGAGTTGGGACTACGACCTCAAGGTTATTAACGCTTAATCCCCAGATTACCAACCCTGAGTTAATTTTTATAGGACAAGTTATTTCAATACCTGGCCCAGCGAGACCACCTGGACCACTACCTATGCCACCCAGACCAGTTGGCCCAGCGAGACCACTTGGACCACTACCTATGCCGCCACGATTAATACCAGCGAGACCAACTGGACCAATTATAACACCCAGACCAATAACGCCTGCTCCTATGCGCCCAGCAGTCCCAGCGCCAGTTACTCCCCCGAGATTAATAGGGCCAGTTATGCCACCCAGACCAGTTGGGCCAGCGAGACCACCTGGACCACTACCTATGCCACCACGATTAGTCGCGCCAGTCGCGCCACCACGCCCAGTAGCACCATTTACACCCCCAAGACCAGTGCCATTTACACCTCCAAGACCAGTGCCATTTACACCTCCAAGACCAGTGCCGTTTACACCCCCAAGACCAGTAGTGCCAGCACCGCGCCCAGCAGTTCCAGCACCAGTTACTCCCCCGAGATTAATAGGGCCAGTTATGCCACCCAGACCAGTTGGGCCAGCGAGACCACCTGGACCACTACCTATGCCCCCCAGACCAGTTGGACCATCGCCCAGACCAGCTACACCAGCACCGCGCCCAGTTGCTCCAACCCCCCGACCAGCCGCTCCTCCCCCACAGCGAGCCATAAGAGTAAGAACTTAATAATATGCTAGATAATTTTTTTGATAAAATAAGAACAACGACCGCAAGAATAGGTGGCTCAGTCCATGAGTTTGCTATTGGTAACATTAGAAGGGCGCGAGAGTTTTTAGGAGATGGATGGAGAATAACTACAGAAAACCACGCGGCACTAAGAACAGCCGATAATCTTGATGTTACTCTAAGAATAAAAGAATTAGACGACAGGACTTTTTGGATTTATAGAAGAGACCAAGCAAGAATTATTGAAAGAATTAACTCAATATTAACAACGACAAGAACAGGATGGAGGATTCGCAGACAAAGATTAAATAATATCAACCACGCCTTATTTTTCAGTAGACGAGAAATAAGATTTACTCTTTATAGAACTGGCACTATACCGATAAAAATCGTAATAATTGCTATTGGCGGATTATTTATTTTATATGGCATACTTATTACGGGAATTAGTATAGTTAACAGAGGAAGAGAAATCTTTGGAGCTACTGGGCCAGAAGCAACCCCACAAGATATTAGAGAATTAGTTAGTCTTCTCCCCCCAGACGATAGAGCGCGAGCGATTGAGACATACATTGAAGAAATTACTCCAGCTCCTGTTCCAGGATTATTAGAACAACTAAGGGGACTAACTGGGTCAGTAATTGCTTTAATACTTATCGGTTTTGCTATTTATTTAATCGTCGAGTTACGAATTGTGGAGAAGATTAGCAAAAGAAAATGAAGATACTTTTATTAGGATTGATAATTTTAGTAATGTTTGTATTGAATAATATAAAGACATTTGCTAAAATAGCAGACAAGCCAAAAGAAGAGTCAATAAAAAAAGCAGTAACTAAACCAGCGCCACTAATACCAGTAGTAACAAGAAGAGAAGTTAAATCAATTATAACACCAATTATTGCGCCGCTAATAAAACCAATAACATAAAAATGACAGAACTAACTTTAGAAAAAATACTAGAATACCGTAGAAAAAAGAAGGCTGTATATGGCGTTAAAACAACCATACCTTTTTTTGGGAGAGAAATTGTCCCCCCAGGAGGAACTTTTATTATGGTATCAGAGATAATTCCCTTAAGATTTGAATTAAATAAAATAACCGCCGACTTTGCGGCTGGCGTTGCCCGTAGCTTAGAGATATATGTTTTTGTGAGTAATGATAATAGACTAGAAATGACGGGATTTAACCCCTTATCAATTAATAGCCCCACTCCCTTTTTAGTAGGAGACAACAAGGTTGTTACTGCTCACTTAGGTGATGAGGAGTTTAAAGAAAACAGGTATATTAAAATCGCAGGAATAAATAGAGGAAGACATCCATATAGCATAGATGTCGGCGTAACTATAAAGACATTCCCTAACTTGTAAAAATTATTAATTAAAACGGTATAATAAAAAAATAAACTAAAAACACAAATTTATGGCAGGACTAATGAGACAAACAACACATGTACTTTGGAACGCTACTAGTGTAGTGGCTGGAGGAAGCACAATAACGGTGGATACAAGAAGGATTCAGTTTATAGGTGTTTTTGTGCGCTCATCAGCGCCCACTACTATTAATTTAGAGATACAAACGATATCAGGTTGGGCAAGGTTTGATTCTATTACATTTACAGTCGCAGGTGACCAATGGTGGAATATATGGGCTTTCCCTTTTTCTAATATAAGGTTCACATCGTCGGCGGCTGCTATAATTACACTAGAAGTATCAATTAAAACATAAAAAACATGAGAGACTTTACAGGAGAGTTTAGAGGGTTGCCAGAATTTACACAACACGGAGTGGGTTGGTCAAGAAGAGAATGGGCGGCGAGGGTTGGTGAAATAAAATCTTTTTCATGGATTGCTACTAGTCATTTAGCGCCCGCAATGAGTAGGACTATAAATCTGTATACTGTCCCAACGGCAAGAATTTTCTATCTATCTGAAGTAAACGCTGGAGCAGGAGGAATGTTAGGAGAAGATAGTTTTAGGGGGTTCTTTAGATACCAAGATAATACAGGAACACATTTTTGGGATGGTTATATTGAGCCATTTTATGCTACTGGGTTTCATTCACTATTAACACCACCATCATTAACGGCTGGAAGAATATTACAATTTTACTCTCGCAACGAAGATATCATGATAGGTAGAGAAGCTGGTTTTTATTCAGGATGGGAAACGCCCGCTTCTGTTCCGTTAAAACCATTAAATAACAACCCAGATGAGTTGTTCTTTAAGGGGGACTTTAATTCATGCCACACCATCTTTTTATCATGCACAGACCAGATTTTCTTATTTCACAAGAGAAGCGATGACGATGAGAATTATCTAAGGATTACTAATTATGGAAATGATAATCAAAGAATAGTCTTTCAAAGGAAAATTAGCTTTACTCAGGCTAAAGAATTAAAAGAAGTAACCGAAAGAAATCCAGATGGATTAGGGGCGCTAATTAAAACAATAGAAAAATAACTATGTCAATAAGATTTATCCCACCATTAGGGGGGGAAATAATACCAATAACAACTAGTAATATAGAACAAAGAACAACCGATTTAGATGCTACGATTGATAATCTTGGAAGAATGTGGTTGAGAACTGATTTGGCAATCGTTAGGGTTGTTACTATGGGCGGAGCTGGTGCTTGGTCTGCAGGAGGAGTATTGGTAGTGGCGAGGCAAAGCTTAGCAGGAGCTGGAAGCCAAACTGCAGGGTTGAGCTTTGGGGGATTAAATGGAGGAATTAGAAACACCACCGAGCATTATAATGGCACCTCTTGGTCAGCAGGTGGAGCTTTGGCAGTGGCGAGGCAAAGCTTAGCAGGAGCTGGAAGCCAAACTGCAGGGTTGAGCTTTGGGGGATGGACTGGAGCAAATTCAGCCACCACCGAGCATTACAATGGCACTGTCTGGTCTGCAGGAGGAGCTTTGGCAGTGGCGAGGCAAGCTCTAGCAGGAGCTGGAAGTCAAACTGCAGGGTTGAGTTTTGGGGGACACGATGGAGCAACAATTAGAAACACCACCGAGCATTATAATGGCACCTCTTGGTCAGCAGGTGGAGCTTTGGCAGTGGCGAGGCAAGTTCTAGCAGGAGCTGGAAGCCAAACTGCAGGGTTGAGCTTTGGGGGGTTTACTACAGTAGCTGTAGCCACCACCGAGCATTATAATGGCACCTCTTGGTCAGCAGGTGGAGCTTTGGCAGTGGTGAGGCAAAGCTTAGCAGGAGCTGGAAGCCAAACTGCAGGGTTGAGCTTTGGGGGATGGATTGGAGCAAATTCAGCCACCACCGAGCATTACAATGGCACTGTCTGGTCTGCAGGAGGAGCATTAGCAGTGGCGAGGCAAAGCTTAGCAGGAGCTGGAAGCCAAACTGCAGGGTTGAGCTTTGGGGGGTTTACTACAGTAGCTGTAGCCACCACCGAGCATTACAATCTCGTTCCAACAATAAGAACTTTTACTACTACTTAACTATGAAAATTATCAAAGGCAATTTAGACGAAAATCCATTTCAAATTGTAAAACAATCTGAAATAATCACCCAAGAAGATTGGGCTATTATTGAACAATTAAAACCAGAACTTAAAGAAACCTTCTTAAAAAGTCAGATATTTAGAACAAGAACCGAGATGGAAATCTCTGTCTTAAATGATATTCAGTGTCCAACTTCTGCTTCAAAATACTGGCAGAGTATGAGAGAACAGAATGTAATGTTTCACGAGTTGGTTATGCTTTCTTATGAGTATCGCAAAAACTTAATTGAAATAAGAAAACTTGATAGGGACATCCAAAAAGAGACAGACGAGTTAGAAAAAGAATTGTTAGTTATAGAATTAGAAAGAAAAAACTTTATTGCCAGAAATCAAGAAAGAACAGCTAAGGATAGAATAAGAGAGATTGGAGCTTGGTCAGAAATTAAAGAACAGCACGCCAACAAGATGAATGAGCTGGAATTACAAGATGTAGATAATCACCAGTTGATAAGTTATACACAAAGGTGGCTTCAGCAAATGCTTGTTATGGGAGGGCAGGGCTCTCCCGCTGAAAGACAAAACTTGATAGGACAGATGGTTTCAGGATTAAAAACCTGTAAGGAAAGAGGGGTTTACGACAAAGTTTTAGAATTGTTTAATAGGGAAACGAGGAAAGAAATTGAAG
>Ga0209105_100184_pt1 | contig 21825 bp, 20 predicted proteins | sample SedPBSmetaG_FD_184158 | JGI IMG/M metagenome (GOLD analysis project Ga0209105, IMG submission 184158) | Freshwater sediment bacterial and archeal communities from Indian Creek, Illinois, USA to study Microbial Dark Matter (Phase II) -... | ecosystem: Environmental > Aquatic > Freshwater > Creek >...
AGATTGTATCATGATTTGCCATTATTGTCAACAAAAGGACCGAGGAAAGGTAGCACTAGGATGATTCTAGCCCCCAAAGAAAACCCCCTCCCAAGCTAGCAGCAAGGGAGAGGGCGGACAATCAACATGAAGAGACCAATGGCATAGTCTGCCACCCCCGGTGCCGCAGAGGCACGATTTCAACCACAGAGTACACAGAGGCGTGGAAAATAGAGGAAGATGGAACGATGCTGCTTGCTTAACTAGTTCCTTGTTTCTCTCTTGCTTTTCTCTGTGTACTCTGTGGTTAATAAACGTTACTTCTTCTCTCTTGTCTCTTGCTTCCTGTTTCTTGCTTCTAACTTAGGTCCTTTTCACACAGCCTGGCGGTTCTAAAAACATATGAGCAGCTGCATGCTTTGCCGGAGTGGGGTCTAGAAGAGTACAAGACTTCCGCGTACATCAAGGACTGGTTACGGGATGCGGACATTCCGACACGAGAGTTTACTGCTACCGGCCTTGTAGCGGAGTTAGTCGGTGACGAGCCGGGGCCGGTTGTCGACCTGCGCGTTGACATTGATGCCCTGCCCTTTAAGAATGAGGCGGGGGAGACGTATTATGTGCACGCTTGCGGGCACGATGCGCACACTGCCATGGGTCTTTGGGTGCTCAAGGTGTTGAAAGAGTTGAACCTTGTTAAGCGTGGGCAGGTGCGGGTTATCTTTCAGCCTGCTGAGGAGCGGCTGGTGGGTGCGCGCAACATGATTGCGGCCGGGGTAGCTTCAGAACTGGATGAGCTCTACGGGGTTCACATCAGGCCAATTCAAGAGGCGCGGCTCGGGCAAGCGGCACCCGCTCTTTGGCAAGGTGGTAGCACAGTCGCCGAGCTCACAGTAACTGGGAGGGCGGCGCATGGAGCTCGGCCGCACTTGGGTGTCAATGCAATAGATGGGGCAACTCTGGCCATTCTTGGCATAAATTCTATCTGGGCAAATCCTACGCAACAGTGGTCGGCCAAGGTAACAAAGATTACGGGCGGCGGGGTAGCCAGCAACATCATCCCTGATAGGGCAATTTTCACGGTCGATATGCGCGCAGAGACGGATAGCATCATGGAAGAGATAATTTGGAAGGTGAGATCTGCCGGCGAAGGTGGAGCACTCGCGGTTGGCGGCAAGGCAGAGATGCACATTTTGGGGTCCGTACCTGCAGCGCAGTACGACCAAGAAGCCATAGACAACTTAGTAGTCGCTATCACCGAGGTGCTGGGACCCGAGGGTCTAATTCCGCCGATCAAGAGTCCCGGCAGCGACGACTTTCACGAGTTCAAAAAGGCTGACCCTCGCCTAAAGGCGGCCTTCTTAGCACTAGGCGCGGATGCGACGCCCGGGTTACACGACCCGCAGATGCGAATTGCTACGGATTCGCTTATCATTGGCACAAGAATCCTAGTCTTTGCCTTGGCTCAACGCGTCGGGCTATGAGGGTAGCACCCTATGTGCCTATCAGGCAACACAACCACACAGGGAGGTTGTTAAACAGTGCTTGAGGACAGACCGTTCTTCACCATTCTGAGGGGCGCGCACGTCTTGGCGCCGACAGATATCGGACCGTGTGATGTTCTTGTCGCGGGAGAGAAGGTGGCCGCACTTGGTCCGGACTTGACTATGCCGCCAAGCTTGCTGTGCCACGAAGTCCGATTGGACGGGCACTTCTTGGTTCCTGGTTTCATTGATGGGCATGTTCACCTCATTGGCGGGGGTGGTGAGGGTGGTTTTACCACTCGGACACCTGAAGCTACCCTTTCTTCGGTGACAAGGGCAGGGGTCACCACAGTGATCGGATGCCTTGGCACCGACGGCACTACGAGAAACATGGCTGGGCTGCTGGCCAAGGCGCGCAGTTTGGAGGGAGAGGGCATTAGTACTTTTATCTACACCGGCGCTTACCAAGTCCCTACACCAACTATAACGGGCAGTGTGCGCGAGGACATCATCGTTGTTGACAAGGTAATCGGGGCCGGGGAGATAGCCATAGCTGACCATCGCTCAGCTCAACCAACACGCATAGAAATCCAAAAACTAGCGGCGCAGGCGCGCGTCGGCGGAATGCTGAGCGGAAAAGCAGGGGTGCTTCACTTACATGTTGGCGATGGGAAGAGCGGTCTTAAGATGCTGTTTGAGATCGTTGAAGAAGGAGAGATCCCCATCACTCAGTTCACCCCCACGCACGTTAATCGCAATCCGTGGCTACTTGAGCATGCACGTGACTGGGGCAAGCAGGGAGGGTATGTCGATGTCACTTCCGGAGTAGGTCTCGCGAACGCAGTGGGAAATACAGTAAAGCCCAGTCGCGCTGTAGGGCAACTACTAAGCGAAGGTGTGGATGCCAGCCGGATTACTATGAGCTCAGATGGGAATGGGAGTATGCCATATTTTGATCGAAAGGGCAACTTAATCGGACTCATGGTGGCCAACCAGAACTCCCTTCTTGATGAGGTGCGCGACCTGGTACGCGTGGAAGGACTTCCTCTGACAATGGCCGTTCAGCTAATCACCGGGAATGTCGCCCGCATTCTCAAGCTCTGGCCTCGCAAGGGAAGCATACAGGTAGGGGCGGATGCCGATTTCGCGGTGCTCACCGCGGACGTCTTGCTGCACCAAGTCTGGGCACGAGGGCGGCTGATGGTGGATGAGGGGAGGCCTTTGGTTTGGGGAACATTCGAGAAACACCTCAGCTGATATGGATGTAATACAACGAGGTTAACGTCTAGGGAACTATGGTTGGAGAGTGCGCCCAAGCATGCGTTCTTTGGCGTTGGAGCAGGTCTGTTTACTAAAGAGACAAAACAGACAATACCAACGCAAGTGATTCTTAATGCAGAAAATTTGATATTTTAGTCATGGGCGTCGAGTTCAGGAATTGTCCATGTGCAGACGTTCCGAACAATCTTGAAGGAGGGGGTCAACATTAGTAAGGGTAAATCATCTCCGTATCTTCCCTACATCATTCCGGTTGTGCTAGGCATCGTGATTCTCCTTATCCCCATCCCCGAAGGACTCACCCCTGCCGCGTGGCGGTATTTCGCGCTTTTCATCGCCGTGATCGCGGCACTAGTGCTCGAACCGTTGCCTGGCTCGGTCATTGGGCTCCTCGGGGTGTCAGCCGCCGCCATCCTTGGTCTCGTCGATGCTCGCCCTGCCGAGTCAATTCGGTGGGCGCTGTCAGGATTCTCTGATGGCGTTGTGTGGCTGATTTTTGTAGCCACCATGTTTGCCCTAGGCTACGAAAAGACGGGGCTAGGCAAGCGCGTCGCACTCTTGATGGTATCTGCCCTCGGCAAGACCACCCTAGGCCTAGGTTACGCCAGTGCCTTCTCTGACTTTGCGCTAGCGCCCTTTATGCCGTCGAACACGGCGCGCAGTGCAGGCACCATTTATCCCGTCATCAGTAACATTCCTCCGCTGTACAAGTCAGAGCCCGGTCCCACTGCCGGCAGAATGGGGTCATTCCTGATGTATGTGACCTTTGTTATGCAGTGCGTGACAAGCTCGATGTTTCTCACCGGACTTGCGCCGAACCTCTTGGCCATTAGCCTCATCGCCACGGCTTACAATATAACTATTACGTGGAATCAGTGGCTGATGGGCTTTTTGCCGATCGGCATTTTGTTCATGGTGGTTCTGCCGTGGGTAATATACAAACTGTATCCGCCGAAGATCACCTCTAGTCCCGAGGTAGCGGCTTGGGCAAAGGCTGAGCTTAAGAAGCTCGGCACGCTCACCATGAAGGAAATTGCTATGTTGCTACTTGCCATGCTAGCGTTGGGATTGTGGATCTTCTTCCGTGAGCAATTCAACGCTACGACGGTCGCTCTAGTCGTCTTTTCCCTTATGCTGGCGCTAAAAGTCGTTGATTGGAACGATGTCTTAGGTAACAAGGCTGCGTGGAATACACTCATTTGGTTTGGGACCCTAGTTACTCTAGCTGCCGGGCTTACCCGCGTTAACATAGTGAAGTGGCTTGGAGGATCTATAGCGGAATCGCTTGGTGGTATGCCCATCAACATGACCGTAATAATTCTCGTGGCAGCGTTTTTCATCGTTCACTATTTCTTCGCCAGCATCACCGCCCATGCAGCTGCTCTGATGCCGGTATTCTTAGGGATAGGGTTAGCCATTCCCGATTTCCCGCTGGTGCCCTACGCGTTGCTTCTCGCCTACTCCTTAGGACTAATGGGCGTCTTGACTCCTTATGCCACCGGTCCCGCCCCAGTCTATTATGCCAGCGGATACATTAGTCGTCGCGACTTCTGGCTTTACGGCGCAATCTTTGGGGCCATCTTTTTGGTAGTCTTGCTCGGCCTTGGCTTCCCGTACCTGATGATGTTACACGGATAGGTACTATCTCATCGCTTGCACGAAACCTGCGTGCGAATTGCATCTCTGCCCCATTCCGCTACAGCGGCCCGGAGGTCCTCTCTAAACCATGCTGAAAGGGTGTTCTGACATGAACCAAGCCACTATCACCCTGTTTATACTGGTAATTGCCGTACTGCTGTTTGTGTCCGAGAGGCTGTCGCTAGCCGTTACCGCGGTAGGGGTTTCCATGGCACTTTATCTTGCCGGTGTTATTTCAGCAACTGATGCATTCGCAGGATTTGTCAATCCATCGGTCATTTTGTTTGTGGGGATGTTCATCGTGGGCGGCGCGTTATTTTCTACCGGAGTGGCCACTAAAGCCGGGAGCTTTGTCGTGAAGTGGTCCGGCGGCAACGAGCGCGCGCTGCTCGCAGCGCTCATGGTGCTGGCGGCAGTGATGTCAGCAACACTCTCCAACACCAGTACCATTGCAGTGCTTATGCCTGTCACCATCGGAATCGCCGCAGCGTCTGGGATTGCGCGCGGAAAGCTCTTGATGCCCCTTGCCTTTGCTGCCGGTCTCGGAGGAATGATCACGTTAGCCGGAACACCACCTAATGCCATTGTGCGGTCGGTGCTTGAAGGCTCGAAGCTCGGCACATTTGGGTTCTTTGAGTTTGGCTTGATCGGAGTACCGTTGACTATTGCCGGTATTTTGTACATGGTGACGATAGGCTACAAGTTAATCCCGGACCGCACTGGTGTAGCAGCGGCTCCAGACAAAGGCGACGCTGAAAAAGTTTCCTTGCCGCAAGGCGGCGCATGGAAGCAAGGCGTGGCTATCACTGTCTTTCTTGGTACCATCGTTGCCATGATGTTTGAACGGCGGCTTGGTGTGCCAATTCACATTAGCGCGGTGCTTGGTGCGCTGGCGCTTGTAGCTACAAAGGTGCTAACCGACAAACAAGCCTATGAGGCTATTGACTGGGGCACGATCTTCCTGTTCTCTGGGATGCTCCCCATGGCCACAGCACTGGATCGTTCCGGCGCCGGAAAAATGATCGCCGACAGCGTGATTAGCATCGTGGGTCAAGGGGCTAGCCCGTACCTGATAACCGCAATACTCTTTATCGTGGTCGGGGGTCTGACCCAGTTTATGTCCAATACAGCTGCGGCTGCAGTCCTCGCTCCGCTGGCCTTGGTTATTGCCAATGGGCTAGGAGCTGACCCCAGAGCGGTCTTAATGACCGTGGGCATAGCTGCATCGTGTGCTTTTGCCACACCGGTTGGCACGCCGCCCAATACGCTGGTGGTTGGCCCGGGTAAGTTTAAGTTCCTTGACTACATCCGAGTCGGATTTCCATTGGTCTTGGTCATGTTCGTAGTCTCAGTTATTCTTATCCCTATGATTTGGCCGTTCTTCCCGTGACGCGGGTGGCCATATACGAATGTAAGGAGGTAAACTAGTGGCAGAACAGTTGCAGAAGCTCACAGAGATAATAACGCGCTTTCTCGATATTGTAGGCAAGCGCCTACCGGACGATGTAATGCTAAAACTAAAAGACCTTAGATCTAATGCTGGAACAGACCTCGAGCGCATTCTTTATGACTCCATGTTCGACAATATGGACCAAGCAATTGCGCTTAACCGGCCCGTTTGTCAGGATACAGGGGTGATTAGCTTCTATGTAAAGGCAGGAAATGAATCAAAGCTCTTGCCTGTGATCAAGCAAGCATTAGTCGCAGCCGTGGGGGAGGCTACCGAAAAGTCACCCTTACGCCACAACGCGGTAGAGATTTTTGACGAAAAGAACACCGGCACCAATATTGGCGAACGCGTACCCTTTATCGTGTGGGACATTGTGAGCGGCACGGGTGAAGTGGAAATCGAAGCTTATATGGCCGGAGGTGGTGGTAGCCTGCCCGGCAGGGCGATCACGCTAATGCCTTCCGCAGGGTACGAAGGCGTGGCAAAATACGTCTTCGACACCATGGTGGAGCTAGGAGTTAACGCCTGTCCACCGCTCATAGTTGGAGTGGGGATAGCCGGTTCTGCCGAGATTGCCGCTTTGCTGTCCAAGAAGGCGATTTTAAGGCCTTTGGGCACAAAACACCACAATCCGCGTGGCGCGGAGTTTGAGCAATTGCTCGCGGAAGGGCTTAACAACTTAGGCATAGGCGCGCAAGGGTTGCCGGGCAATACCTTTGTTATGGGCGTGCACGTAGAGTCGGCCGCGCGTCATCCATCGTCGCTTTCGGTCGGTGTAAGCGTAGGCTGCTGGGCACATCGCCGCGGAACTCTGCGCCTACATGACGACCTCGCGCCTGTGTTAGTTTCGCACCGGGGGGTGTCGCTATGAAAAAAATCCTTCACACACCTGTTAGCAATGCTGACCTAGAGGGCATTAGCGTTGGGGACATTGTGTATCTCACCGGCCACATCGTAACTTGCCGGGACGTAGCACACCGCCGCCTGGTGGCTCTAGGACAGGAACTACCCTATCCTCTTGCCGGTAAAGCCATTTTTCATGCCGGACCCATTATTGAGCCAACAGCTTTTGGGTACAACATGGTGGCTATCGGACCGACCACCAGCATGCGCATGGAGCGTTTTGAGGCTGAGTTTATCGCGGCGACAGGTGTCAAGGTCGTAGTGGGCAAAGGAGGCATGGGTGCTAAAACCGCCGCGGCATGCCGCGAGCATAAGGCTCTGCATTGCGTTTTCCCCGGCGGTTGCGCCGTGCTTGGCGCCACAGCAGTAGAAGCGATTGAAGGCGTGGAGTGGCTAGACCTTGGCATGCCCGAGGCGTTTTGGATCATGCGCGTTAAGGAGCTAGGACCTCTCATCGTATCCATCGACGCGGAAGGCAACAACCTCTTTGAGACAAACAAAGCGCTCTATGCAGAGCGCAAGGAAACCGTGCTTGGTGAGATCGCCAAGCAGGTGGCGTATATCAAGTAGGTCTACACACTAAAATACAGGATAGCGCGATTTTTCCCTATGAGTAAAAGGCCCTCCTTGGTACTTACTGTATGGCGGTGTACTGACGTGAGGGCCTTCCCGTGCCGTATGAAAGTTCCACGCGAGCTTGGTTTTCCGTAACCATGTATTCTAAGTAGCGCCGCGCCGTGACCCTAGATAGGCCACACTGTGAGGCTACTGCTTCGGCGGTTGCCGGACGCGACTCTTGCTGGAGGCAAGATGTGATCATCCCTAGCGTCAGTTCATTGAGACCTTTGGGTAAACCTAGTGCGGTAGTTTGCACGCGCAGGCGTTCTTGATGCATGATGATGTCAATTTCGCTTTGCGAGAGTGAGCCCTGTCGAGCCAGCCCACAGGCCCGTGCCGCGTAAGCCTTTAGCGAACTGGTAAGACGCTGCAGCTTAAACGGCTTAATGATATAGTCTAGAGCTCCCTGGCGCATAGCCTCCTGCAGGCGGTCCGCGTCGCGGGCGGCAGTAATCATGATTACATCCGACGGCACGCGCAGAGAGCGTAGCCGCTTCAACACTTCCATGCCATCAAGATGAGGCATGTATACGTCAAGGATTACGAGAGCGGGCTTTAGCTCCTCCGCCAACGCCACAGCCTGGTAGCCGTCTTGCGCTTTGCCCACGACTACATAGCCTGGTATGCTTTCTATCGTGCGCTCGTGCAATTGAGCAACCATGGGGTCATCTTCGGCTATAAGCACCTTAATTGCCATATATCTGTCCTCCGTCTGTTTGTTGCGCTAGTCGAAATGTACCACAACTTTGTCCACAAAACAACGTATAATCTGTGTGTCGTTGGACTGAGATATTGCCACCCTGTAAGCGGACTGAGAAATGCCCAATCTGCTGCATCACATTATCCTAAGGTGAAACAGGAGGAGTAGCGCAAAACCAAGCGAATCCTAACAGCATCATGCCGATAGGAGTGTTGTCATTGAACGCTATTGAGCTTAGGCACTTAACCAAGTACTACGGCAAAGTGCGAGGCATCGAGAATTTAAGTTTTGATGTTACAGAAGGCGGGATTCTCGGCTTTATCGGGCCTAACGGCGCAGGTAAAACCACAGCCATTCGCACTCTCCTTGTGCTTGTGTTTCCTACAAGTGGCAGGACTGCTGCGTGACCGGGCGATTGAGCCGTTTTTCCTATTGCTCTCGCTCTTTATCGTCGTGGTGCTAGTTGTAGGCACTTATGTCTGCTACGGGCGATGGGGACTTGTATGTGTGAATGTCGTGAAGGGACGGAGGAGTGCGACACGTGACTGCGAAATATAGGCTCGGCCTCTACTGGAAGATTTTCGTTCTCGTAGTGGGTGTCGCTGCGATTTGCCTAGTGCCGGTCGTCGTCCTTGTGGAAGCTACTTTGTCGCAGCAGCTTCTCTACCATGTCGGCCGGCAAAGCTTGGCGACAGCGCGTGCAGTGGCCGAAATGCCTGTCGTCCGCGAGTGGGTGGGGAAACCCGATGGGGCAGCACATATCCAACCCTTAGCTGAGCGCATCAGGAAAAGGACTGGTTTTGACTTCATCGTGGTCATGGATACAAACTCCATCCGGTACTCCCATCCTGAACCGGATCGCATGGGGGAACGTTTCGTGGGTGGCGACGAAGGGCGAGCGCTACTGGGCGAGGAATACATTTCGCAAGCTGTCGGTACTCTCGGCCCTTCGCAGCGTTCCTTCGCGCCTATTTTCGACGCGACCGGGGCTGTGGTAGGGGCAGTGTCGGTAGGGGGACTTATGCCGTACGTCAAAGGGATGATTTTACCTGTGCGAGAGTCTTTGTCCCAAACCCTACTCCTAGGAGCGCTGATGGCAGCGCTAGGGGCGGGGCTGTTGACGCAGCACATTAAGGGCTCACTGCTGGGCATGGAGCCACGGGCAATAGCGGATGCGCTTTACAGTCGGGAAGCGATTCTGCAGTCCGTACGAGAGGGCGTCATCGCTGTTAATCGGCTTGGCCAGATTACCTTGGTTAATGACGTGGCCAAGGACTATCTGGAACGTGGCGATGAGGTGATTGGACAGGCAATCTCGTGCATCCTCCAAAATACACGGCTGCCCGAAGTCTTAAGGACAGGGCGCGCTGAGTATGACAAAGAGCAACTCATTGGCACGACGCGCGTCATGACTAACCGGGTACCGATGGTCGTCCAGGGCAAGGTTATCGGCGCGGTAGCTACATTTAGGGACCGCAGCGAAGTAGCGCGTATGGCGGAAGAGCTTATCGGTGTCCGTCGCTACATTGAGGCCATGCGGGTTCAGTCCCACGACTTCTCCAGCAAACTACACACTATCTCAGGGCTGCTGCAGCTTGGGAGCTACCAAGAGGCAGTGGAGTACATTCACTCCACGCAGAACATCATGAGCAACCTCAGTACTACAGTTTCGCCCCGCATTATCGACCAAGGTATCGCCGCCATTATTATCGGCAAGATTGGGCGGGCAGGGGAGCTCGGTATCACGCTCGAACTTGATCCGAATAGCTATCTTGATTCGCTTGAACCGGAAATGCGGCAGGCGTTAATGGTTGTGATAGGCAACCTGCTGGACAATGCATTAGAGTCCTTGGTGGTAGCGCCACGAGAAAACCCCTTAGTTACACTGCTCGCTAGGCAGCAAGCAGAGCAAGTAGTAGTGTGTGTCACGGATAACGGCCCAGGGATAGACACTAACGTCGGCGAGCGAGTCTTCGAGCACGGCTTCTCCACCAGGCCAGGTCACGGCAGAGGTCTTGGGCTCCATCTTGTCAGGCAAGTTGTAGCCGGCAGCTTCGGCACGGTGGAACTTAGCTCGACCCCTAACGAGTGCACGCGGTTTTGCGTAGCACTCCCGCTACGCACAAAACAACCATGAATTGCACAACGGTCACAAGCATGTGGCGGTCGCTCACATCAGTTATTCTAGGCACAGAGAGGCGTAATATGTGGAGGTGTACGGGATGTCAATCCGCGAACAGGCGCTCGAGCTTCACGAGAAGCATCAAGGGAAGATCGAAGTCGTAAGCAAAGTCCCACTCTCAAGTAGAGCGGATCTAGCCCTAGCCTATACTCCGGGGGTGGCCGAGCCCTGCAAAGAGATCCACCGAGATCCCGAGGCGGTCTATCGCTACACCGCCAAAGGGAATATGGTGGCTGTTGTCACCGATGGTACCGCCGTTCTAGGGCTGGGGGACATCGGACCAAGAGCAGCGCTGCCGGTAATGGAAGGGAAGGCCATCTTGTTTAAAGTGTTCGCCGGTATAGACGCCATTCCGATCTGTCTGGACACTAAGGACATAAATGAAATCGTCCGTGCCGTCGAGCTAATAGCTCCTACCTTCGGCGGTATCAATCTAGAGGACATTGGCGCTCCCCGGTGCTTTGAGATCGAGCGACAGTTGCAAGAGAAACTAGATATTCCGGTGTTTCACGATGACCAGCACGGCACGGCAATCGTGGTAACGGCGGCGCTGCTTAACGCCCTCAAGGTGGCCGGGAAGAAGCTGCAAGAGATAAAACTGGTCATCAACGGCGCAGGCGCGGCGGGGACTGCAATAGCTAGACTGCTGCTGCAAGCCGGGGTGAAGCAGATGTGCGTGTGCGACCGCCAGGGCATACTTGCGCCGAACGACGCTAAGCTGAGTCCCGCACAGCAAGAGCTTGCGTTACTCACCAATCGGCACGGGGATTCGGGAACACTCTCCCAAGCCCTTGTCGGTGCGGACGTGTTCATCGGCGTATCGGCGGCCAATGTCGTAACGCGAGACATGATTGCAGGAATGAACACAAAGTCGATTGTGCTGGCGATGGCCAATCCCATACCGGAGATTATGCCCACCGAGGCTAAGGCAGGCGGAGCCTATATCGTAGGCACTGGGCGCTCCGACTTCCCCAACCAAGTGAACAATGTGCTCGCCTTCCCAGGTATTTTTCGCGGAGCGCTCGATGCTCGTGCCGGCAGGATTACCGATGAGATGAAGCTAGCCGCGGCACATGCCATTGCCAACGTCTTGACAGATGACGAGTTACATGTCGAATACATTATCCCGGACCCATTCGATAAACGAGTTGTGCCCGCCGTGGCAGAAGCAGTCAGCAGACTAGCTCGGCAAGCTTTTTGTCTGCATGGGCCATGAACTAAAGTGTCAAAACAGGCAATACCAACTAAAGGCGCGAAAATGCCTAGCATTATATATAACCATAAATAACCGCTTGAGTGATAATGTTACACGATCTAGAGTTGCGAAAGCAGAGCAATGGAGGCGGTGGCTCGCCCATACTGGAAAAAATACCGGCGACGGCTACTAGCTTGCAGCAAGTTAAGGTTGCCGCGCAAAGTGCATCGCCAGATAAACGACAAGGGGGTTCAATGAGGTGACAGATCTCAACACGCTAGAGGACAACAAGAGCAGTCTCTTAGAACGAGAAACAGTAGAAGTCTACATCATGGGCAAGAAGTATACGATGCCTAATTCTCTGACCGTCATGAAGGGGTTTGAGTACGCCGGATATACCTTGCTTCGCGGTTGTGGATGTCGAGCTGGTTTCTGCGGGGCCTGCGCTACTGTTTATCGGGTGGGGAAAAATCACGAGCTGAAAGTAGGCCTAGCCTGCCAAACCAAGGTGGAACAGGAGATGTATCTCACGCAGATTCCCTTTTACCCTCATCACAGGGTTAGTTATCATTTAGAGGAGCTTAGGCCCACTGAGGACCAAGTTGTTGAAATCTACCCTGAAATAAACAAGTGCCTAGGATGTAATTCATGCACCAATGTCTGTCCGCAAGACCTTAAGGTCATGAAGTACATCGCCCACGCAATCCGCGGTGAAGTCTCCATGGTGGCGGATGAGTCCTTCGACTGCCTGATGTGCGGTCTCTGTGCATCTAAATGCCCAGCTAACATAGTGCAGTACAAGGTAGCTATCCTCTGCCGACGCCTGCATAGTAAGTATCTAGTCAAGAAGGCCGAACATCTAAAACGGCTCTCCGGCAGGCTTGAAAGCGGGGAGTTTAATGCCTTGCTCGACGAACTGATGCAAGCAGATAAAACGACCTTAGCAGCGAAGTACAACCAGCGGGACATAGAATAGGGGGAACGCCGGATGACTTATACTCCAGCGATAAGAGAACTGATCAAGCAGGTAGAAGTCACGAGAGATTCTCGTCTGGGCAAAGATTTCCCCAGGATGACTCCACAAGAGAAACAAGAGGTTCTAAAGAATCATCACCCTGATTACATCGAGAATCAGTTCCGCCAGGTTAAGCTTGGGCCAAACAAGGGCGACCGTTTCCCCCACGAACTGTGCGATGTGCTAGAAGCATACCCAAGGTACGAGTACAACAGCTTTCATGCCGACCAAGTAGACCGAAAGGTCGACGTTTTGATTATTGGTGGCGGTGGGGCGGGGGCAGCAGCCGCGTTGCTCGCCCACGAACAGGGCGCTAGTGTGTTGATTGCTACCAAGCTGCGCTTTGGTGACGCTAACACTGTCATGGCGCAAGGGGGTATTCAGGCCGCCAGCAAACCAGAGGATTCTCCCGCTATCCACTACCTCGATGTCCTAGGCGGCGGGCATTATTACAACATCCCGGAGCTCGTTAAAGCTCTGGTAACTGATGCGCCGAAGGTCATGCAGTGGTTAGAAGACCTCGGTTGCATGTTCGACAAGCTAGATGACGGCACCTTACAGACTATTCACGGCGGGGGTACTTCTCGCAAACGCATGCACTCGGCCCGTGACTACTCCGGGGCGGAAATCATGCGTACTTTGCGTGATGAGGTACTCTGCCGGGACATTGACGTCTGTGAGTTTAGCGCGGCTGTAGAGCTGTTGCTAGACGAAAAGGGCAGAGCAGCGGGGGCCGTGATGTACAACATGGAAACCGACCAGTACGAGGTTGTACAAGCCAAAACAGTAATCCTAGCGACAGGCGGGCTTGGTCGGTTACACATTCAAGACTTTCCTACATCCAACCACTACGGTGCGACCGCTGACGGTCTGGTCATGGCCTACAGGGTCGGAGCCAAACTGGTGTTTATGGACACCATTCAGTATCATCCCACCGGTGTTTCTTATCCTGAGCAAGTCGCAGGGTTTTTGGTCACCGAGAAGGTGAGAAGCCTAGGGGCTACGCCGGTCAACATCGACGGCGAGCAGTTCGTCTACCATTTGGAGACGCGAGATGTGGCCACTTCAGCCATCATCCGTGAGTGCACCCGCGGCAAGGGGGTAATCTCTCCCTCTGGTTCGCTAGGGGTGTGGCTTGACTCTCCCCTAATCGAGCGCATTCACGGCGAAGGCACCATTGCGCGAGAGCTGCCTGCGATGTTCAGGCAATTTACACGCTTCAGTGTGGATATGCGCAAAGACCCCATTCTGATTTACCCAACGCTGCATTATCAGAACGGCGGCGTGCTCATTAGGGACAACGGTGAAACTTCGGTGGAGAACCTCTATGTCGCTGGCGAGGCCTCAGGCGGGGTGCATGGCCGCAATCGGCTTATGGGCAACTCATTGATGGACATCCTCGTCTTTGGGCGCCGTGCGGGGCTGTCTGCGGCGGAGAAAGCCGCAAGCATAAAAGATTTCGCGCCAAGGCTGAGCATCGAACATGCCAAGAATTTCGCAGAAGAGCTAGAGTCCCTAGGCGAGGTAAAAACCTTTACTTCACCAATATTGCTCCCGTTCAAACACAGGCTCAACCCAAATCTCAAGCAAGAGCATCGCAAATAAACACATAGGGAGCTGTGACCATGCTAGGATACTACCCCGGATGCACAGTGCGAGCACAGAGAGATGACGGTTTCGAGAGAGAATCCTTAGCCATTTTGGCTGCTTTCGGCATCCCTACACGTGAGCTTTCGGAATGGGAGTGCTGCGGCGCTGTGTATCCGTTAACAAGAGATGAGTATACGCCCCTGTTTTCCTCGGTTAGGGCGCTGCAACGCACAAAGGAGGAGGGTCGGCAAGGCCTCCTGACCCTCTGTAGTGCCTGCTACCATGTATTAAGCCGGGTCAATCACCGCATGCGAGCTGACGAGATAGCCAAGAAAAGGGTTGAGAACTACCTGGGGTCCTCATATGACGGAAGCACCCGCGTACACCATCTGATTGAGGTTCTAGACGACCTAGTGGGGTTTGAGCGCTTGAAGCGCAACGTGGTAGAGCCACTTACAGGCGAGAATATCGCCTGCTACTACGGGTGCATGTTTCTTAGGCCAAGAGAGGATATGGGCCTGCTTGATGCAGAAAACCCCCAACTGATGGAACGCCTTGTCGAATCAATAGGAGCCAAAACCGTGACTTTCCCCTATCGTACCGATTGCTGTGGGTCTTATCACAGTTACCAGAAAGGGCAGATCAGCCATAACTCAAGCCAAAGAATAATCCTTGCAGCAAAAGGTGCGGGGGCAACCCAGATGGTCACTGCATGTCCGTTATGCAAGTACAATCTGGAGCACTGCCAAAAAGATTTGGCTCTAAAAGATAAGCTCCCTGTGCGGTACATTACCGCCCCCATAGTTCAGGCCCTAGGGGGCTTAGCCGCACTAGAACGGGTTAAGTCTGAACGGCAGACTGCCAACTAGCTTGGAAAGGAGATTAGCCTATGCGTTTCCCTCAGAAAGTAGCTAGCGCGGCTCTACAGGCTGAGCTTAGATCCATCACCCAAAAAGATGTCAAGGACTGCTACCAGTGCATGAAGTGCAGCTCCGGCTGCCCTTTTGTGGCAGAGATGGACTACAAACCCCATCAACTAATGCAACTCATCAAGTTAGGCCTTTTCGATAGAGTACTTAAGAGCCAGAGCTTATGGGTGTGCGCCTCCTGCCTGGCCTGTTCTAGTCGTTGCCCTCGGGATATTGAACCGGCAGCAATCATCGAAGGTTTCCGGGCCATGGTTCTACGGGGGAAGAGTGAGGACAAGATGCGAGCAGTCCACAGACCGGGCATGCCTCGCCAGGCTATAATCGCTTCAATGCGCAAAAACACGCGCTAGACCCTTACTACACGGGAGGCTTTGCAGTGAGAATAGGAGTCTTTATATGCTGGTGTGGCAGCAATATCAAACATACGGTGGATGTAGAACGAGTGGCCCGGGAGATAGGGCGGCTCCCCCATGTCGCATACTCTGGCGACGCTCAGTACCTCTGTTCTGAAGTAGGTCAATCCGAAATCGGGCGGGCAATCGATGAACATAAGCTCGACCGCGTGGTGGTCGGAGCCTGCTCGCCGCGCATGCACGAAGCGACATTCCAACAATTGATGATTTCAAAGGGATTAAATCCATTCTACGTTGAGATTGCCAATTTACGGGAGCATTGCTCTTGGGTCCATACCGACAAGGAAAAAGCTACTGTCAAAGCTATCGACCTAGTCAGAAAAGCTGTAGCCAAAATTAAGCATGCCATTCCGCTCTTTTCAGAGCAACTGGGAGTAAATAAGCGCGCGTTAGTTATTGGTGGAGGCATTGCCGGCATTCAGGCTGCTATCGACATTGCCGATGCGGGCTACCCTGTTGACCTGTTAGAGCGAGATTCCTCCATCGGCGGTAAGATGGCTCAGTTCGACAAGACCTTCCCCACGTTAGACTGTTCAGCCTGCATTTTGACTCCCAAGATGGTAGAGACGGCTGCCCATGGGAACGTTACTCTGTTGACTTCCTCGCAGGTAGAGTCGGTTTCTGGGTACGTAGGAAATTTTAGTGTCACCATTCGCAGGCGTGCCACCAGTGTCAAGGCCGACCTGTGCAACGGATGCGGAGAGTGCATCACCAAGTGTCCCAAAACAGTAGATAACGAGTTTGATCAAGGACAGAGCAAGCGCAAGGCCATCCACACCCTTTTCCCTCAGGCGGTACCTAACAAGCCTGTAATAGACAGGGAAAACTGTATTTATTTCAAGACCGGAAAATGCGGCATGTGTAAACGAGTCTGCATCGTCGGAGCCATCGACTACGAGATGCAGGATGAACTTCTTGAGCGAGCGTACGGTGCGATCATAGTGGCTACCGGCTTTGACCTAAGCAAGCCTACTCACCTTGGCGAGTATCACTACGGACAGCATCCCGATGTAGTCACGAGCCTAGACCTCGAGAGAATGCTTAATGCATCGGGCCCTACTAACGGGAAGGTGATTAGACCTTCTAATGGTCAGGAGCCAAAGCGCATTGCATTTATTCAGTGCGTAGGTTCACGGGACAGGCACAAGGGGAACCCGTACTGCTCTAAGGTTTGTTGTCTTTATACTGCCAAGCATGCCCTGCTCCTTAGCGAAAAATTCCCAGATATTGAGAGTTACATCTTCTACATCGATGTACGAGCGGCCGGTAAGAACTACGAAGAATTCTATGAAAAGGCTCGCCAAGGGGCTAGTTATCTGCGCGGACAAGTCTCCAAAATTGAACCCATGGGTGATCGCGAAAAGCGGCTATTGGTTCGCGGCTTCGACGCGTCGCTAGGAGAAGCGATTGAGATTGAGGCCGATTTGGTGGTGCTAGCCACAAGCATGGAGCCTAAAGGCGACGCCAAGCAGTTAGCTGGCATCCTCGGCATCTCGACCGATCAAAACGGTTTCTACACAGAAGCACACGTAAAGCTAAAGCCCTTTGAAACACAGAGGCAAGGGATCTTTTTGGCAGGGGCATGTCAGGGCCCTAAAGATATACCCGAGGCGGTTACGCAGGCGAGTGGAGCGGCAGCCAAAGCTATCATTATGTTTAATAGAGGGCAGGTCAAGAGCGTTCCCACAACTGCCATTGTCAATCAAGACTTGTGTAGCGGATGCATGCAATGCAGACCTGTTTGTCCCTATGAAGCTGTTAGCAGTGAAAACATCGCAGAGAGGGTGGCTGGGCAGACTCGCCAGCGGGTTGTAGCCAAGGTCAACAGGGCGTTGTGCCAAGGATGCGGCGCCTGCGCTGGGTTGTGTCGTAGCGGCGCAATGGATATCGGCGGCTTCACTAGCCGACAGCTGCTTGCGGAGGTGGATAGTCTATGACCAATGAAGGCTTTGAGCCTAAGATAGTTGCCTTCTGCTGCAACTGGTGCAGCTACGCCGGTGCTGACTTGGCCGGAGTAGGCCGCCTGAAGTATCCAGAGAACATTCGCATTATCCGCGTGCCTTGCTCTAGTCGCGTAGACGCCGCCCTAGTGCTACGCGCCTTTCAAAACGGCGCCGACGGCGTGATGATCGCAGGTTGTCACCCGGGGGATTGTCACTACGATACCGGCAACTATCATACCCGCAAACGAATGGTGCTGCTTATGAGTCTGCTTGAGTTCATCGGTCTGTCTAGGGAGAGGTTGCTAGTCAAGTGGATCTCAGGTAACGAGGCTGAACGTTTTAGCGCCACTGTTCTCGGCTTCACCAAGGAGCTCAGACAGATGGGGGCCTACGAAAAAGCGAGGGACTTAAGATGCGTAAGATAAGCGAAGCACTGCGCGAGGTAGCCGGCAGGCTGCTCCGGTCCGGCGAGGTAGACCTAGTACTGGGTTATGCGTGGAGTGAGCAAGGCCAAGGCACCGTGCCCTATGTTGCCTTCACCGCAGAGGAAGCCGCCAATCTCTGCTTTGACACCACGAGCCGCATGGCACTGTCCAAGTATCTGCTCCAAGATACCTTTCTAGGTAAGAGGGTAGCGCTAGTAGTCAAGGGTTGCGACTACCGGGCGCTGAAACTTAGTTTGAGCGAGAACCGCATCGAACGAAAGCACACTTACCTAATTGGTATTGACTGCCCAATGATGGATGGTTCCCCCTTCTGCCTGATTTGCCAACACAAGTGCCCTCCGGCAGAGGATGTAGATATCTTGTTGACAGAAGCTGATGAAGCCGGCGAGCTTAAAGCCAGTAGCCATCAAGAGGCCTTCCCGGAGATTCCGTCAATCGAGCGAATGTCCGGGGATGAACGTTTTGAGTACTGGAAGCGCCAACTCAACCGGTGTAAGCGTTGCTACAGCTGCCGCCATGCCTGTCCGGTGTGCACGTGCCGCCAATGCCTGTTCGACCGTGACAACCAGGATGCCGTTGACCCTGCCAAGGACGTGTTAGCTCAGCACCAGTTCTATCATATTATCCGGGCCTTTCATGTAGCTGACCGCTGTGTAGGCTGCGGCCAATGTGCCCAAGTTTGCCCGGAAGGAATCCCCTTACACCTTTTGCACCAGAAGTTGCAGCTTGAACTGCATAAACACTATGGTAGTTACAGAGCCGGTCTCGACGAGCTGCCTTCCCCCCTGTCCCATGCCCATGCACACGAACCGGACTTCTTTGGAAAGGTGGGAAAACAGTGAACTCATCCGTCAAGACGGAGTCTCTAGATAGCTTGCTTGCCGCCTGTGACAGGTTGGCAGGTAAGTACCGCATCTTTGCTCCTACCCTCGAGGACGCAGTGACTGGTTTTCGACCATTAGATGCGATGACGAAAGAGCAGCGAAAGGCGGTAGACGCAATTGCCTTTGCTAATAAGCCTCCGGTTACCTCAGTTAAGTCGTTTTTCTTTCCGGACTCGGAAATCTACATTAAGTTCTCCCGCGAGGGGAGAGCCGTCACACAGATGGATCTCGATGTCTGTGCCCCTCAGATAATTCTTGGGGCCAAGTCGTGCGATGTCAGGAGTGTGGAGCTGATAGACAAGGTGTTTCTTGCTGGGCCCATAGACACTATGTACCAAGAAAGACGCCAAAAGACAATCGTGATTGCGACCGTCTGCCATGAGATGGGCGATAACTGTGCCTGTCAGGAGTTTGGTGTCTCGCCTGCGGCATCCGCCGCCGACGTATTGATGGCTAAGGGTTGCAGGGGCGACATCTATCTCACCCCGCAGACGGTTAAAGGTGAGCAGCTGGTGCAGGAACTTTGCACTGTAGGGAGCTTCGCAGTATGCGCCTCCTTGCCTATACCCGTCTTCGACGGCGCTGTGGAACAGCTAGTAGCGGAGCAAGTACAAGCGCGGATGGACAAGTCGTTTGACTCCCCCGTGTGGGAAAGGCTGGCAATGACTTGTATTGGCTGCGGGACTTGCACCTACTATTGCCCCACCTGCCACTGCTACGACATTCGCGATTTCAGCCGCAGGGATCAAGGTGTGCGTTATCGTACCTGGGACTCGTGCATGTTTTTGAGCTTTACCAACATGGCGGGGGGCCATAACCCAAGACCAACCCGAGCAGATCGTTTGCGAAATCGCTTTTTCCACAAACTTAACTACTTTGTCAAGAAGCAAGGTGAGTTGGCCTGCGTCGGTTGCGGCCGTTGTGCGGAGCTATGTCCAGTAGGGATATCTATCAGCAGTGTGCTGAAACAGATTGGAAGTGACCTGCATGAATCCTAATCCCCTGCTGCCTGTTAAAGGAGCCGTGACCAATGTAATTTGCGAGAGCAGGGACGTAAAGACTTTTCAGATTAAGCCCGAGAACCTGTTCTATCATTTGCCGGGCCAGTGTGCCATGTTGTCGTTGCTTGGCATTGGGGAGGCCCTCTTTTCCATTACATCCCCACCAGGTAGAGACTACTTGGAGTTTAGTATAAAACGGGTCGGAAAGCTGACGGAAGCGTTGCATCAGCTCGGGGTGGGAGACGAAATCGGCATACGCGGGCCCTATGGAAATGGCTTCCCCATAGAGGACCTGCAGGGCAAGAACCTATTGTTCATTGGCGGCGGGATTGGCCTTGCGCCTTTGCGCTCGCTGGTACAATATGCGATCGATAATCGCGCTTTGTATGCCAACAAATTACATCTCGTCTACGGTGCCCGTTCTGTGGAAGACCTGCTGTTTGAGCGGGATATTCGCGGGGAATGGCCAAAAGAGAGGGATGTCCAAGTCAATCTATCCGTAGACGTGCCCCATCAAGACTGGGACGGGTTTGTCGGCTATGTCCCTCAATACCTTGAGCAACTACCTCTAGACCCCGAAAATACCGTTGCGGTGACCTGTGGGCCGCCGATCATGATTAAATATGTCCTTAAGACCCTAGAGAAGTTAGGCTTCCCACCTGAGCAGATTGTCACGACGCTCGAGTACAAAATGAAGTGCGGGATAGGAAAATGCGGTCGCTGCAACCTAGACGAATATTACGTCTGTAAGGACGGACCTGTCTTCTACCTGTCTGATCTGCTAAAGATCAAAAACGACTTTTGTAAATAGGGAGTATTAGCACATTGAGCTCGCATAGCTGCAACTCAATTTAGCTATACCGGCAACTGGCGCGTCCCAAAAGGGGCGCGCTCCTCACTTGCCTACCATGAAGCTTGCAAAACTGCAAAAACTAGAGGCTAAGTTGTGACAAAATTATGACATTACAGCTTAGTTTCTTCTTGCATATGTGGAAATGAACCGGTATAGCAGTTATACTATAAGAAAAACAGATACAGAGTGTGCCGAACAGTAGCTGCAATGCTGCATCTCGGGTGTAGGGTCCAGACATACTGAAATAGCCGGACAGGGGGCGGAGAAACGTCTATAAAGGTTCATTTTGAGAACTGAGGAGGGAGCGGGATGAAAGAGGTTCAGATATTTGACCATGCCTTTGAACGCGAAACGGAGGAAAGTGTGAGGGAAGCTCTGCTACATATTCTCAAGGGAGAACGTTCATTAGTTAAGAAGGTGGTCGATATTTTTGTTTGCGACTTTCTTAATAGTCCTCTTCATACAGGCTCGCATGATATCGCTGACATCGCTTACATCTTTGAGGGCAGTATCATAGACGTTATCGAAGTCACCGCTGAGGATTTGCCTGCGGATGTGCATGAGCCCTGGACTAGTCACCATAGCGTAGTACAACGAATGCATGAGCACGCGAAGGATCAGGATATTCGGATTTTGGCAGTGATGTGGGGCTTTAATGATTTGGTCGCCATTGACGTTGGGGGATCGGATTTTTTGATGCGTCATCCATTGGCCATTTCGGAGAGTTGAAACAGCGTGGGTAATCCTTAGGCCAGGATTCCTCGGGGCGGGGATCATGGAAAATCTTGAAAGCTCTCTCGACAGATAGCGCTTCACTCAGTGTAGACAGCTTACTGTGAACGGTAAGATAAAATGGACAGATTCCGGCCATCTAAAACGGACGAAAATTACCATCTCTCTTTAGTGAAACCCGGTATACTCATGAGGGACATCATGAGGGAGAGTGGAGAAATTGGTGAGGATGGCTATGTACGGAAAAATAAATGGACATAAGCAGCAGGGCTTGAACAAATCACAGGTGGCCAGGAAGCTAGGCATCAATGTCAAAACAGTAGCTAAGTACTGGGAGATGGAACTAGAAGAGTATGAGGGCTGTATCCTAGCTGGCACTCGCACCAGCAAGCTAGACCCGTATCATCCAGCTATTCTAGCATGGCTCAAGGAGTACCCGGATCTAAGTAGTGCTCAGGTTCTGGACTGGATAAAAGAACGGTACAACGACCTGACGCAGAGTGAGCGTAACGTCAGAAGGTTCGTGGCGTTACTCCGGAAAGAGCATGGTATTGAGAAGAAGGCGGTTCCCCGGGATTACCAGGCAGTTCCG
>Ga0209105_100186_pt1 | contig 21542 bp, 19 predicted proteins | sample SedPBSmetaG_FD_184158 | JGI IMG/M metagenome (GOLD analysis project Ga0209105, IMG submission 184158) | Freshwater sediment bacterial and archeal communities from Indian Creek, Illinois, USA to study Microbial Dark Matter (Phase II) -... | ecosystem: Environmental > Aquatic > Freshwater > Creek >...
TTATAATATAAAAAAATTGACAAATATATTTTAATATGTTTTTATACAAATCGATCTTTAATAAAAAAAGGGGGAGAGACTATAGTGTCAGCGCAGAAAGCAAAAAAAGTCAGGGCCAGAAAAATATTTTTTTTCGCCAGCGTATCGATTATTTTTTTACTCACCATCTGCATTGCTCATCTCAAAATAAGCGAGCATACTCTATCACAAAGACTCGATTCTTTCACAAAAAGAATTGAATCTTTGGAAAAAGAGAATAATTCTCTTAGAAGAGAGAATCAAACACTACGAGATTTTTTCAATTTAACGACGAAGATAGAGGTGACTGCTTATGCGCCACTTTGTCCTCAAGCCATAACAGGATGGGATTATAGTGGTGACCCTCTTATCACCGCAAGCGGTGAAGAGGTCGTGCCCTGGAAAACAGCGGCCGCTGGACGCAATATTCCCTTTGGGACATATGTCTTAATAGAGAATATTGGCCTCTGGCGAATTAACGACAGAGGAGGACTAATTGGTCCTAAAAACCTAGATATCGCCGTCAACACGACCCAGGAGGCGCGAAAGTTTGGTAGGCAGCGCCTTCAGGCCATTTTTCTTTCAAAGGAACAACTTAATCTCTTAGAAGAGATTAATATTTATGTTCCTTTAAGGAATTAACTAAAGGGGTCATTGCTTAAAAGCAATGACCCCTTATTTTTTATAAAAAAACTTACTTTATTTTTTTAAGTAAAATTTGAATTTGAAATTGAAATATAAGAAGCTTTTTTACTAATCTTTATTTTAATCATTAACTCAAATTAATTCGCAAATTCTTTCAAAAGATTAAGGTATCTTTGTTGTCGTTCTTTTGTAACCCAATTTTCAGAAAGCTTACTTATACTGCCTTTATTTAAAACAGCATTACATGGAGCACAATAAAATGCATCTGGCGTTGCAATAAAAATCCACGGAGACTCCCATCTTTTTACTAATTTTTCGGCATTCTTTTTTATTTCCTCATTATTAAAATTCTTCTGATATTTAACCTCAACAAGATAAATCTTAGTTTTATCTTCAGAGATAAGAGCAAAATCAGGAGCTTCTGATATGTTGTCGATTACTCTTGGAACCTCTGAAATATGACGATATTGCGCTAAGGTAGGCGTTGTATGTTCGTAACCAAAGGGAATAACTGTGTAGCGATTTTCTTCACGAATCATTTGTTCGAAAATAACTTCGGTTATTTTCCCTTTTATTAAATTTCTAGAGAAATCTATATTCATAATTATTCTTGATTTTCTAATCTTCGTCGGCGCTCATCTAGTGTTTTTCCCTGATACATCCAGTATACAGTTCCTTATTCCAATACACCAGCGCATATTATTAACACTGCATAGCTTATGAGAATAAAATATAGCTAATGTAGCTCGCATTCTAGCAATATCAAGAAATAAATATATTAATAAAAATATCTTTTATTATTAATATTAGTTTTAGTAATCTTCGGAATTATGGCTCTTATTGTTCCTACTCTAATTCACATTATTCAATGTGCTGTAATTCTAAATCAAGAAAGCAGAGAAGATTGTTATATTGCTGTCGCTACTGCCAGACAAAACCTTTTAATCTGCGATAAACTTCAAGACCAATTTATAAAAGAAATGTGTTATAGCCGAGTTGCCGCCGCCAAACAAGACCTTTCAATCTGTAATAAAATTTTAAACCCAGGGCGAAAAAATAGGTGCTATGGAGATGTTGCCTCTGCCAAACAAGACCTTTCAATCTGTAATAAAATTCAGAATCAAGAAGGACATAAAATTGAGATTCAAGAGGGAAAAGATTGGTGCTATAGAAGTGTTGCCTCTGCCAAACAAGACCTTTCAATCTGTAATAAAATTCAGAGTCAGGGGGCAAAAGACGAGCGCTATCTCCTTGTTGCTGCCGCCAAACAAGATTTTTCAATCTGTAATAAAATTCAAGAGCAACCCTTCATAGATCATTGCTATAGCCATGTTGCTGCTGCCAAACAAGATCCTTTAATTTGTGATAGAATCCAAGACCAAGATATAAAAAATTGGTGTATTCAAAGGAATCAGTAAATAAAGGCTCTTTATCGTTGCTTATATGCAAAAAAAGGCTGGGGGACTAGGGCTCGAACCTAGATTGACGGCTTCAAAGGCCGCTGTCCTACCATTAGACGATCCCCCAAATGTTACGCAAAAGACTTTTATATTTTAGATAAATAAGCTTGATGGAGCAAGTTAGGCGACCAGCAAATATTATCTTTAATAAGCCTAAAACAAAATTATATTGTTTTCAAACTATAGATTTCCGAAAAGCTTTGGGATTCCCGCTTTCGCGGGAATGACGGAAAGAGACGCGGGAATGACAGGGAAGATGCGGGAATGACGGACAGAGAAAGAAAATGATGGACAGAGAAAGGGGATAGTGGGAGAGCGGGAATAATAAAAAAAAGGGGATAGGAATGGCGACAAGAAAGACAAGCGCACTTTTAATCTTTTAAGCTTTCCATTATCGCTACTTCCAACGGAATAATGGCGAAAGGGGAGTATTTAATTTCTCCATACGCGGCAATCAAGGATTTTAATATGACTATTATTTTTTCTTTATCGCAGTCTTTGGCGTGATTTATGATTTTATTTGCCGTTTCTGAAGTTACTTCATCTTTGAATAAGTCTGCCATTTTAGCGTCATACGAAACGACAAGCACTCTTCTTAAATAATGAATAAGGTCTTTTGTGAGTTGCGAGAGATTGTAACCTTCTTCGTTAATGTGTGCGAGCGCTTCTAATGAGCCAGGCAAATCTTTATTGATGATTTTATCAGCAAGAGCTTCAGCTTTAGCAGAACCGGCTTTTCCCAATATTCGTTCCGCATCTGCAAGAGTAACTTCGCTGTCTTCCATCGCAACTACTTGTTCAAAAAGAGATTCTGCGTCTCTAAAGCTGCCTTCCGCCGCCGAGGCTATGACCTCTATTGCTTCATCGCTTATTTTAATTCCCTCTGTTTTAGCTATCATTGCGAGTTTCTCCGTTATTCTTGCAATAGAAACTCGTTTGAAAGAAAATCTCTGAGTCCTTGAAACTATTGTTGCTGGAAGCTTATCGTATTCGGTAGTAGCGAGAATAAACATCACATGCGCAGGCGGTTCTTCAAGTATTTTTAATAAAGCATTAAATGCTTCTTTAGTGAGTTGGTGTGCTTCATCAATTATAAAAACTTTACGAGCAGAATAACTAGGAGTAAATCTTGCGCCTTCTTTTAGTTCTCTTATTTCATCTATGCCTCTATTTGAGGCAGCGTCTATTTCAATTACATCAAACGATCTTCCTGCGTCTATTTCTACACAGCGCGCACACTCATTGCACGGCTCTCCTACTTGTTGAAAGCCTAAGTCCGTATTTCTTTTTTCGCAGTTTGCAAGTTTCGCGAGTATCCTTGCTACGCTCGTTTTTCCACAGCCTCTGGGACCATAAAAAAGATAGGCATGCGATAATTTGCCTGTTTTAGCGGCGTTTTGAATTACACTAGAGATAGATTCTTGTCCCGCTATCTCTGATATTTTGCGCGGGCGGTACCGCCTATATATTGCGAAGACCACTTTAGTTTCTTGATTATAGCACTAAAAGTATATAAAATAAAACAAATTTTAACACTCGGCATATTTAGAGGAGCAAAAGCTAAAAAGTTATTAAAATAATGACTATCGTGAAAAATATATTAGGCATTAAGGTGTCGCTTGCCATTGTTATTCTTTGCTTTATTTTATTCGCCGTCGGAGGCGTTATTGCTTACTCTGTTTTGAAAGATAGCCCAAAACCCCTGCCTTTTCTCGGCGACACATCGCTTCCTCCGACGGAGTTTCAATTCAGGTCAGCGCCCGCTTTTGGTGATTTTGATTTTTTTGTTGAAACTAAAAATACCCTCATTAAAAATGAGTTGGATTTTATTGAAGCAAATCTTTCTGATATGATAATTCGTGTTTATTCAAAGGGAATTTTAGCATACGAAGCGCCTATTCTTGCGAAAGGAAGAGAAGGGTCTTGGTGGGAAACACCAGCTGGAATATATCAAATAGATATGAAAATCAGAAACCATTTTTCTCGTCTTGCTAACGTGTATTTGCCTTGGAGCTTGCCTTTTCATGGTAATTTTTTTATTCACGGCTGGCCGCATTATCCGGGAGGGACGCCAGTTGCAACCGAATTTTCCGGAGGGTGTATTAGGCTTTCTAACGAGTCTGCAAGAAGAGTATATGGTTTAGCTCGCGTAGGAATGCCTATTATTGTTTTTGAAGAAAGTTTTACTAAAGACGATTTTGTTTATCATCCTAATTTACCAGAGCTTTCTGCAAACGCTTATTTAGTGGCTGACCTGCGTAATAATTATATTTTACTTGAATATAATCGTAATGAGGTTTTGCCTGTTGCCTCAATCACTAAATTAATGACTGCTCTTGTTACTATTGGGCACATTAGGCTTGAAAATAATATCTCTATTTCGCAAGAGTCTTTAATACAAACATCGCATCCTCGTTTAAGAGCTGGCTCTTCTGTTTCTGCTTATAATCTACTTTTTCCGCTTCTTTTAGAATCATCTAACGAAGCGGCTGAAGCCCTTGCACGTCGTTTAGGGCGTAACCGATTTATTTCATTAATGAATCAAAAGGCGCGCGCAATTGGCATGAATGAGTCGCAATTTGCTGACCCTTCAGGAGTTAGTGGAGAAAATAAATCAAGCGCGTCAGACCTGTTTAATTTAGCTAGATATCTTTATAACAATAGACACTTTGTTTTAAGAATGTCTGCTGGAAGAATAACAGACTCTATTTACGGAGAGCCTGTGTTTTCTAATTTAAGAAATTTTAATCTTTTTGGAGGCGATCCATTATTTATTGGCGGAAAAACTGGCAAAACGAATATCGCTAAAGAAACTTTTCTTGGTATATTTAGACTTGAGCTCGCAGGAGAAGAGCGCCCAATAGCTATTATTATTTTAGGTTCAGATGATAATCGCGCTGATGCAGAAAAAATCTTAAATTGGCTAGCGCTCCACTATTAATACTTCAAAGTTTATGAATTTAAATTACAAACAATAAATGCCTTACGAAATTGAAGCGAGTGGCTTTGCGGGACCACTTTATAAACTACTTGAATTAATAGAAGAAAAAAAATACGAAATTACTGAAATTAATCTCGCTAAAATTACAGGTGATTTTTTAGAGTACCTTAAAGTCGTAGAGGATAAAGAGCCTCGTTTTTTAGCGGACTTTATTGTTGTTGCTGCTAAATTAATTCTTATAAAATCTAAATCTTTAGTTCCTGATCTTATTTTAACTCCAGAAGAAGAAGAGGGGATCAAAGATCTTCAAAACCGCTTAAATCTTTATAAATCACTAAAAATTGCCGAAGAAAACTTTATCGCGCTTTGGTCAACGAATAAAATATCTTTTACTAAAAATCCTTTACTTATAGGATTAAATCCTGTTTTTATTGCTTTTTCAGAAATTAATTGTGATTCTCTTCTTGCTTCTTTAGCAAAGACTCAGTCTTCTATTGTTGCTTTAAAAACTCAATATGAAAAATATGAAGCTATTAATTTTGAGGATTATGTTTCAGAATTAATTACAAGAATTAATCAAAATATTTCTAGATTTGATTGTGTTACCGAAAACAAAAATAAAAAAGAAGTGATTATTCTTTTCCTCGCGCTTTTACATCTTTTGAAGGATAATAAGATATTCGTAGACCAAAAGTCGGCATTTTCTGAAATAATGATTACTACAAAACAATAATGAATAATATTCATGCAAAAATTGAAGCAGTGCTTTTTGTGGCAAGCTCGCCAATTAGTATTTCAAAAATTGCTAGTATTATTGCTGAAGAAGAAGAGATGGTTAAAGACGCTATTATAACTCTTAAGGAAAAATATAATTCTCCCTCAAGCGGCATTCATATTATTGAACATGAAAATGGACTTCAGCTCGCGACAAAGCCTGAGGCCTCCCTAATAGTCGCACAACTTGTTAAAACAGAAACTCATGAAAACCTAACTCCCGCTACTCTTGAAACTTTGTCTCTTGTCGCATATCTTGGTCCTATCGCTAAATCCTCGCTAGAATATATAAGGGGAGTTAATTCAAGTTTTACTTTAAGAAATCTTATGATAAGAGGACTTATAGAGCGCATTTCTCATCCTAAAAAGCCCAATACTTATCTTTATCGACCAACTTCTGACTTAATAAGACATTTAGGAATTACAAGCAAAGAAGATCTTCCTGATTTTGCTAAATATCAAGAACTTAAAAAAAATATAGAAAATGAATAAATCTACAAAAATAAAAATTTTAATTGGCGCGATTGTAATTTTATTAATTGGTTTTTCTATAAAAATTAGCTTCACGGACTATATTCCGAAGCAACAAGCGCAAGATAAAAACTTTATCGCTACTGCAAGCATACTTAACGCTCTTTCATCTCCAGATAACTCAGCTATCTTAAGTGTTCCGGAAATTCCGGGTATAAAAAATACAAAAATTGTCGAAGCTCTTACCGCTCAAGCAAGTGTTGTCGTTAATCTTTCTTCGGGAAAAAAATTTTTTACGTTACGAGAAAATAATAGGTGGCCGATGGCATCTATTGTTAAATTAATGAGTTCTATTGTGGCCTTAGAAAATATGGACAGAGAACAAAGGATAATTATTTCTCCTACTGCTATTAATGCATTGGGAGCCGCTGGTAGATTTACAGAGGGGGATTCATATTCCGTGCAAGATCTTATTTCTACAATGATGGTTGTTTCTTCAAATGATGCCGCTATTGCACTTTCTGAAAATATGCCCGCTCATCAGTTCGTATATTTGATGAATCAGAAAGCCGTCGCAATCGGCATGAATAATACTCGCTTTCACGAACCCACTGGTCTTTCCTCTTTAAATCAAAGCACAGCTGATGATTTAGCTATCTTTATAAGATATGCTTGGAATTTTTTTCCGGAGCTTTTTACTCTTTCCGCAAGAGAGCACATTGTTATTAGAGAGCTTAATTTAAACCAAAGCGTCCGCTTAAACAACATTAATCCTCTTGCCGCGAGAAATGATTTTTTGGGAGGGAAAACTGGCACTACTCTAGACGCAAATCAAAATCTTATTGCTGTTTTTTCAATTGCTAGAGAAAATTTTGCTATCATTATTCTTGGAGCTGATGATAGAATTAAAGAAATGGAAAAAATAATAAATCATATTAACAATGATTCCAACACAAGTTATTAAAATACTTGCCGTTATGACAACGGCTTTTTTTATCGCCATAGCACTTACCCCGCTTATTTTTAAAGCTCTTCAAAAATATGGAGTAAAGAAACAAATCAGAGATGCTTCTTCCGCACCAGTTATGGCTTCTCTTCATGCTAAAAAATCAGGCACGCCGACGATGGGGGGTATTATCATATGGGGCTCCGTTCTTATCACTGCCGCTATAATGTGGCTTGCAAGCCATATTTTAGGGGGAGTTTATGCGCATCTTAATTTTATAGATAGAGCAGAAACTTACTTGCCTCTTGCCGCTATGATTATTGCCGCTTTTATTGGACTTGCGGATGATGTGCTTGGCGTTTTGCGAATAGGCCCAAAAGGAGGGGGTCTTCCTATGAGAGGAAAACTATTACTTTATGCGTTTATTGGCGCGATTGGCGCGTGGTGGTTTTATTCGCCGCATTATTTAGATTGGCATGTATTAAATATCCCTTTTCTTGGCGTTATTGATATTGGGGCTTGGTATATTCCTGTTTTTATTTTTATTATTATTGCGAGTGCTTTTTCTGCGAATGAAACAGATGGATTAGATGGGCTTTTAGGCGGCGTTTCAATTTTTACTTTCGGTGCGCTTGGCATTATAGCTTTCACTCTAGGTCGCTATGACCTTGCTGCTATGACGGGTGCTTTTATTGGAGGACTAGTGGCTTTTTTGTGGCACAATGTACATCCGGCAAAGTTTTTTATGGGCGATACTGGTTCAATGGCGATCGGAATTACTATGGGCGTTATTGCTTTACTTACTAATACGGTTTTTCTGCTTCCTTTTTTCGCCGCTGTTATGGTTATTGAGTCTCTTTCCGTTATTATCCAAATGACTCATAAGAAGATTATGAAGAAAAAGCTTTTTCTTTCTACTCCCATACACCATCATTTTGAAGCAATAGGAATGCCTGAATCGCAAATAACTATGCGCTTTTGGATCATCTCAGGAGCTGCAACAAGCGCAGGATTAATTCTTTTCTTTTTAGACAGAATTATTTAAGATTTTGCCATCGTTTTTTATCTGAAAATAAACATATATTTTCGATAAATATTATAAGTCATTAGTTGACGGCTATAGTTTTGGTCTTTAATTTCTATTGTAGTATAATTTGTTCTATGAGTATCCTTATTAAGGGGGGTGAGGTTTTGGATGGATTAGGCGGCGTTCCCCAAAAATGTGATGTACTGTTAGTTGGTGATCATATCGCCGCTATGGGAAACTTAGCATCTTGTAAGGCAGATAGAGTTATCCAAGCACTTGGAAGCTATGTTCTTCCAGGATTTATTGATGTCGCAGCAACTTCTGATGAACGCCTAACTTTATTTAGCGAGCCAGACCAAGCAGATTTTTTGAAAAACGGTGTTACAACCATAGTGTGTGGAACAAGAGGAAGGTCGCTTTCTCCAACAATATATGCTGAAGAAATTCCTTTAATAAATATCGGATGGCAGACTACAAAAGATTATCTAGAAAAAATACACGCCATTCGTCTCGGAGTTAATTTTATCAATGTGTCTGGCTATGATACTATCAGGCGATCTATAACGCCAAAATTAAGAAATTTAGGAATTGGGGAGATAAAAGTATTATCACTTTTGCTTAAGCAATGCTTTATCGATGGCTCTGCTGGTATTTCTTTAGGTAGTGGAGGATTTAGCGCGCTTGACGCCTCAAAAGATGAGATTAACGCTGTTTCCTTAATTATTTCTGAAGCAAAAAAAACTATTTTTGCTTCATCTAATATACTAGATGATTCATATAAAAATTTAATTGAACCGGGTGCTAAAGTCGTTATCGGAGGATTAAATGAATTACTTAAAACTAAAAACGCTTTTGATAAGCTTGCTACCATAGCAGAAAAAAACTTATTAAAAACAGACTTTGCTTTTTCGTTCTCACCATATCCTTATTTTCAGCGTAAAGCATCTGAAATGTTCCCTGATTCTATTGGTTTGACTGACTCCATTAACGTAACAAAAAGCCTAACAAAAAAAAGAACTCTTGCTTTCTTTTCTAAAAAGGTTAAGGAGCTTAATCCTCAAGAAACATTTATATTTAACACTCCACGCAAAGAAACTAAATTCTTAATAGGAAAGTCAGTTGCTGAATTTGCAGAAAACAGAAAAATAAACACAGAAGATGCTTTCGCGCGCATTATAGAAATTTGCGGCTTAGATACAATTTTTCTATCACGAATGACAGATGATAAAATCATAAGTCAAATAATTTCTCATCCAAAAAGCATTGTTGGTAGCTCTTCTTGGAGCCCGATATCGTCTCTCTCTAATATCCACTCTATGTTGTCCGAACCTTTTATTGAGTTTATTCGCTCTGCTGGTAACTCAGAAATGCGTATTGAACTTATCGCTAAAAAACTTACTTATCCAGCAAGATTGCTTGGTTTAAAAAAAAGGGGAATTCTCAAAGAAGGATTTGCCGCCGATATCGTGGTATTAAAAAATAATCGCCCAGAGCTCACAATTGTAAACGGCAAAATTGCTTATGAAAACGGAGCTGTCGCCTTAAATCGTGCTGGAGAAATAATAACTATTTAAAAAATGCGCGCCATTGCTAAAAGAGCAGACATCATTATTATCGCTATCTGCGCTACACTAATCGTGCTTGGTATGGCGGTTCTTGCAAGTGCCTCGTCTCATTTAGGAATAATACAATTTGGCGACCCACATCATTTTATTAGACATCAATTTATTTTCGGTTTTGGGGTTGGAATTATAGCATTTTTTATATCAATGTTTGTTCCTATTAAGTTTCTTAAAAAAATTGCCTTTACTTTACTTTTATTGAATATAGTCGGTCTAGTATTAGTTTTTACACCTCTTGGCGGAGATTTTGGTACCGCTAATCGTTGGATTCAAATAGGGGATTTTCAATTTCAACCATCTGAAATATTAAAGATCACTTTTATTATTTATATTGCCACATGGCTTACTTCTAAAGGCAAAGACCGAAAAAAAGATTTTACCGAGGGATTATTGCCTTTCTTAATTATCTGCGCGATTATAAGTGGCTTGTTATTCGCCCAGCCAGCTACGAGCATTTTGGTTATTATTATGTTATCCGCTTTAATTGTTTATTTTACTGGAGGAATTAAGTTATCTTTTGTCGCCATAATGGGTCTTTTAGGTATTATTGCGCTTGGTCTTATTACTGTCATTACTCCATATAGAGCAGAAAGAGTTTTGTCTTTTTTAAATCCAGATACAGATATTCGTGGCGCGGGATTTCATAGGCGTCAAGCTCTTATTACAATAGGATCAGGCGGGCTCACTGGTGTTGGATATGGTAGGTCTACTTTAAAAATAGACTCTTTGCCAGAACCTGCAGGCGACTCTATTTTTGCTATTATTGCCGAAGAATTTGGCTTTTTAGGATCAATGTTCTTTATTTCTCTCTATTTCTTATTGATTTATGCCGGTTTTGCAGGTAGCACCAATGTCCGCACAGATTTTGGAAAGTTAGCACTTATTGGATTTTCTTCTATAATTGGACTTCAGGTGTTTATTCATATTGCTTCCGTAGCCGGTATTCTGCCCATAACAGGAATACCCTTACCGTTTATTAGTTTTGGAGGAACGGCTCTTGTCACTTTTATGGCGATAGCAGGACTTATGGTCAATATCATACGCAATGCTTAAAAATAAAAAAATTAAAATAATGCTTGTCGGCGGGGGGACCGCCGGTCATATAAACCCGCTTCTCGCGATTTATGCAGCAACTATGAAGTTAGAAAAGGTGAAGAATGGAGAAATATCTCCATGCTTTATTTATGTTGGCAATCCAGGCGCTTTTACAGATAAATTTAATGAATCAAACATTCCTACAAAAAAAATTGTGTCTAGTAAATTACGCAGATATGCTTTTTGGGATAATTTATTTGAGTTACCAAAATTTATTTTTAGCTTTTTACAATCTTTGTGGTATGTGTTTTTAGAAAAGCCAGATATTGTCTTTTCTAAAGGGGGGCCAAGTAGTCTTGCTCCAGTTATCGCCGCACGTTTTTTTATAATTACCGTTATTATTCACGAATCAGATGCTGAGCCAAGCATTACTACAAAACTAACAGCGCCATTCGCAAAAAAAATATTTTTAGCTTTTGAAGATGCTCGAGAAAGATTGTCTTTAAAACATCAAAAAAAATGTGTAATTATTGGCAACCCTCTTCGCCTATCTTTCTTAGAAGACTTACCAAGTCAGCACACCGCAAAAATTAATTTAGGACTTAATCCTAAAAAATTTCTTATCGTCATTATTGGCGGTTCTCAGGGCTCGCAGAGAATCAATAATCTAATTATTGAATCCCTGCCGCAAATATTAGCACTAGATATTCAAGTGCTCCATCAAACTGGTGCTAAGCTTTTTAAAGAAGTAAGTGAAGCTGTTAGTAGTAATTTTGGTTCGTTAAAAAAAATAGAATCATCTGGCTATCGCGCAACCGAGTTTTTTAATGAAAACATTAAAGATGTTCTTGTGGCTGCCGATATTATTATTTCGCGCGCCGGCTCTTCTATATTTGAATTTGCCGCGCTTGGTAAGCCATCTATTCTTATTCCTCTTCCTGAATCCGCGCAAAATCACCAACTAAAAAATGCTTTAAGCTATGAACACGCCGGCGCCTGTATTATGCTCACGGAAGACAAGATATCCACTCCTTTATTTATAGAAACCTTAAAGCAACTTATTACTAATCCGTCTCTTTTGCAGAAAATGTCTGAATCAGCAAAAAAATTCGCAAAACCAGAGGCATCTCGCCAAATAGCCGCAGAACTGCTAGAATTGCCCTAAATGTTAATAACTAGATTTGCTCCAAGTCCGACAGGAGAATTACATATTGGCAGCGCAAGGTCTGCTTTATTTGTCTATCTTTTTGCTAAAAATCAAGGCGGAAAGTTTTTATTAAGAATTGACGACACAGATAGGGAGCGCTATGTTTTGGGTGCGCCTGAAAGAATTATTGAATCTTTAAAATGGCTTGATATTGTGCCAGATAATATTGCAGATATCATCGTGCAATCTAATCGACTTGATGTATATAAAAAATATGCTTTTCAGCTCGTAAACAAAGGACATGCCTATATTTGTGTTTGCGATAAAGACAAGCAAGAAAAAGAAAGAAAAGAACAGGTCTCAAAAAACATTCCCCCTATGTACGGAGAGCATTGTCGAGACTTAAACATTAAGCCAGAAGCAATGGTAGATAAAAAATATGTTATTCGCATGAAAATACCAAAAGAAGGTGTTATTAAGTTTAATGATTTAATTAGGGGAGATATTGAGTTTGACGCCTCTTTAGTAGACGATCAGATATTGCTTAAATCAGACGGCTTTCCTACATATCATCTCGCAACTGTCGTTGATGACTATGAAGCGGGCATAACCCATATTTTGCGAGCAGAAGAATGGCTTTCCTCCACCCCAAAACATATTGTACTTTTTAATATGTTTGGTTGGGACTTACCAAAATTTGCTCATTTGCCACAAGTGCTTGCTCCCGATCGTTCTAAACTTTCAAAAAGACATGGCGCGACAAGCGTGATTGAATATAAAAATTTAGGCTATTTACCAGAAGCAATTGTTAATTTTCTTGCGTTACTTGGTTGGCATCCTAAAGATGATCGAGAAATCTTTTCTAAAGATAATTTAATTAAAGAATTTGATCTGCTTCGTATACAAAAAGGTGGCGCAATTTTTGATTTCAATAAATTAAATTGGTTAAATAAAAAATATATTTCCGAAATTATTTCCACAGAAGAAATTGTAAAGAGGGGACAAGAGTTTGTCCCTCCTGAGTGGAGACTGACTCCGAGTATTATTTCTGCTGTAAAAACTCGCTTAGAAAAATTAGCAGATTTAAAAGAAGTCGTTCGTTTATTTTTTATAACCCCAGAATATCCAGTAGATATGCTTTATTTCAAAGGAGAGAAGGGGAGTGTTAAGGAAAATTTAGAGCAAATATTAGCCACTATTTTTTCTTTAGATTCTTTTGATGCAGAAAGTTTAAAAACATCAATTTTTGCTATTATCCCAGAAGGAAAAAGAGGGGATTATCTCTGGCCTTTACGAGTCGCTCTTTCGGGAGCTAAAGAATCTCCTGGCCCTTTTGAAATAATGGAAGGATTGGGCAAAAAAGAAAGTTTAAGTCGTATCCAACAAGCAATTGAACAAATAGTAGCAGCTAATGATTAACGACTACTTAAAATTATCAACAAAAATAATCGTTTATATTTTTACCATTTTTTTATTTATGGGAAGTTTTTTTACCTCTGCGGTTTTAGCAACTGATGACCCAGCGCTTCGCGCTCGCATTGAGGCAAAGAGTCGCGAGCTTTCAGTTTTAAGCACTGAAATTAACAGAACACAAAATAGACTAGATAATATTCATTCACAAAGAAGAACTCTTTCTCGTGAAATTAGAAGCACTGAATATACCATCAGGAACCTTGAGCTTAATATTCGCAGAAGTGAAATAAATATAGAGCGACTTACTCTTGAGCTTGAAGATTTAGAAGGCAAGCTTGTTGAAACAGAAAAAATGATAGAGGATAAGAAGCCTATCATATCGTCTCTTATAAGAGCAATGCATCAAACGGAAAGAGGAAGCTTTTTAGAAAAGTTTCTCGCTGGGAAAAGTCTTGCTAACAGCATAACAGAACTTTCTGATTTAGAGACTCTAAGACAGTCAATAGAAGAAGAAATAACATCGTTAGAAAATTTATCTCATTTACTTAACGAAAGTATGCAGGCTATAGATTCTAGGAAAACTAGTATAGCAAGAGAGCAAATTAATTTAAGTAATCGTAGAATTATAGCTCAAGAAGAAAAAACTCGCCGAGAGACTGTTTTGAGAACAACAAGAAATCAAGAAGCTGTATATCAAAGACAGCTTGCTGAACTTGAAAGAAGACAAAGAAGCGTTAGTGATGAAATTGAAGATTTAGAAGAAAGCTTAAGAAAAGACTTTAATGTCGCTCTTGCGCCGGGTAGGGGATTTCTTATAAGACCCTTTACAGGAAGGCATCCAATGACTCAACCGTTTGGGTCAACCAGATTTGCAAGGATTGCTTACAGAACAAGGTTTCATAATGGAATTGACTACGGGATGCCTGTTGGCACGCCTATTCTTGCGGCCGCAAGTGGTAGAGTTTTTGCTGTTGGTAATAATGGCAGATATCAATACGGAAGATATATCGTTATTAAACACACTGATAATTTTTTTACTCTTTATGGCCACCTTTCGCGCGAATCAGTAAGAGTTGGCCAATTAGTAAGCCAAGGAGAAATTATCGGCCACTCCGGCAATACTGGTTTTTCAACAGGCCCTCATCTGCATTTGGGAGTATATCAGACTATGGAAATTAGAAGATTCGGTAGAGCGGGCGCTACTCCTATTGGAGTCACTATGAATCCCGCGGATTTTTTATAGATCCAAAAAGAGTTATACAAGAGCAAGAGGAAGGAGGCCCTTATTGGGTCTTTGTTTCTTAATTCGCAAACACATTGTGTCGCATAATGTACCTTTTGCGACATTTATTATGCGCAATAACCCACATTATCTATTATTTTCATAGTTGTCCTATATTTTTGGATTCCCCCTCTATTATTCTAGTAAGAACAAAAATCTAGTATTTATTTCCATATAAAACTTATCAGTAGAATTTAATTTTGCATTTCTAAATACTATATACTATATTCTAAATTCTATATCCTATATGTATATGTAAGTTGTTAACTATCTACTAACTGTTATAATACATATTCATGTCATCTTCTCATAAAAAAGTTCATTTTATAGGCATTGGAGGCATTGGGATGAGTGCTTTAGCTCGTTGGTTTTTGGCTCAAAATTGGCTTGTAACAGGCTCTGACGCCACAAAGAGCTCAATCACCCAAGAATTAGTAAAAGATGGTATAAAAGTCAAAATTGGGCATAAAAAAACAAATCTGTCGCAAAATACTGATTTAGTAGTACACACCTCCGCAATTCCAGATGATAACCCGGAATTACAGTTAGCTATAAGCAGTGGCATTAAAATAGAAAAATATGCCGAGGCCTTAGGAAATTTAACAAAACAATACAAAACTATCGCCATAGCTGGCAGTCATGGCAAAAGCTCTACAACTGCTATAGTGGCGTCTATTCTTATTAAAGCTGGTATGGACCCAACAGTTATCATAGGCACTAAATTAAATGGCTGGAATTTTCGCGCCGGACAAAGTAAATGGCTCATAATAGAAGCAGATGAATATAAGGGAGCATTTTGGCATTATCATCCGCATTCCGCGATTATTACGAATATTGATTTTGAACATGTTGATTTTTATAAAAATTTAACTGCTGTCAAGGCATCTTTTCGCAAGTTTATAAATGCTGTCTCTAAAGAAGGACATGTTGTATTAAATGGCGACAATGAAAATTCGATGTCTTTAGTTCCCTATCTTAAACAAAAAAATATTTTGTTTTTTTCTCAAAAAAATAAAAACACTATTGCAAAAATTCGCCGAGTGATTAAAGTTCCGGGCAAGCACAATATAATGAACGCGCTTTCTGCGTGGCAGATTGCGAAAACTTTAGGTATAAAAGATAGTTTAATTGAAAAAGCTTTATCAGAATATAAAGGTGTTTGGCGTCGCATAGAATACAAGGGTAAGACAACAAGTGGTATCAAATTATTTGATGACTATGCTCATCATCCCACTGAAATTCGTGCGACCCTGCAGGCTCTTCGTGAAAAATTTCCTAATAAAAAAATCGCCGTTTATTTCCAACCACATCAGCAACGCCGACTTACATCCTTATATCAAGACTTCGTTGCTTCCTGGAATGACGCTGATTATGTTGTATTAACTGACACATATAATCCAAAAGGACGAGATGAATCTTCTAAAAACAAAAATGCTGAAAGCTTAGCTAAAGACATAAACGCGTTGACAAGTTCTTGTTGCTATGACAATAGCAAAAAGTCAGTCAATTACTCCCCTTCCGATTCGTGTACGTTTATAAGAACAAAATCTCAACTCTCTAACAAAGCAATTTATATCGGTTCGCTTAAAAATATACAGAAAAATATTAATAAATTACCTATCGGTAAAAATGACATTCTCGTTATGATGGGCGCTGGTGATATTGCCGGAATCACTCCCCTTCTTTTAAGCTAATATTCCTTAAGTTTTTCTGACTCGCTGTGTAATCTTATTTTTTCAAGTGCCTTTGCTTCAATTTGTCTGATACGCTCTCTTGTTACACCAAAAACTCTGCCAACTTCTTCAAGCGTATGAGTTACATCATCAGTCAAGCCAAAGCGCAATTCTAGTATTTTTTTCTCCCTATCTGTTAATTCATCTAAAATAGAGCGTATTCTATCTTTTAATAATTCTTGCGAAGTTGCCTGATTGGGTGAAAGAGTTTTTTCATCTTCAATAAATTCTGAAAGAGTAGAATCTTCTTCTTCGCCAATAGGAGATTCAAGAGAAATAACTTCTTGAGAAATTTTTTGGACATGATGGACTTTTTCTACAGATAGCCCCATTTCGATCGCCACTTCTTCTGCAAGAGGTTCGCGACCAAGTTCTTGCATAAGCTTTCTTTTGGCCTGAGTGTACTTAGAAATAGTTTCTACCATGTGTACTGGAATACGAATAGTTCTGGAATAATCAGCAAGAGCTCGTGTTATTGCCTGACGAATCCACCAGGTCGCATAGGTTGAAAATTTGAATCCTTTGCGATAATCAAATTTTTGGACCGCGCGAAAAAGACCAAGGTTGCCCTCTTGTATAAGATCAAGAATGGATAGTTGCGGCGAACGATGCACATATCTTTTAGCAATAGAGACAACAAGACGTAAGTTGGATTTAATTAATTTTTGTCTCGCTTCTTCATCTCCTTGAATTACTTTTTTAGCAATTTCTTTCTCGCTTATAAAATTTAAAAGAGGGGTTTTGCCAATTTCTTTTAAATAAATCTGGACATTATCCGGTAGCTCTGCGCTTATAATAGTCGCTTCTGCGAGTTCTTTTTGAGTTATTTCATCGCCAGGTAACTCTATTAGATTCCCCACTTCAATAATTTTTATACCTGTTTCATCAAGCCTATCATAGAGATGTTCAAGAAAAGAGATATCAGTTTCAATTTTAGGAAAAACTTTTAATATTTCTACATCAGTTATAAATCCTTTTGATCGACTAAGAGTCGTAAGTTCTTCAAGGATTGCTTCATCAAACTTAAACTCAGGTTTTTCCACAGGCTTATGAGCCATTGATTGCTTGGATTTATTAATTTCCTTTTTAACAGATTTGATAATATTTTTTTTAAGAGAGGGCTGTTTTTTTATTATCACGGCATCTGATTTTTGCACTTTCTTTTTAATAACTTTAGTCACTGATTTTATAACTACTTTTTTCTTTGATTTTAAAGGCTTTACAGATATTTTTTTCTTTGACTTTGCTAATTTAGGAGTTATTTTTTTTACCAATTTTTTAGGCTTATTTTTTTTCATCAATTTTTTAGCGATTTTTTTATTTTTTTTATTTGGCATCACTGTTATTTAGTTTTTTTAATACTTCTATTTTTTTAGCTACTTCTAAAAGAAGAAACGACTTTTCTATTTTTTCTATTTCTGATAATTGAGGTGATTTAATTTCAATAGATATAGTTTCTCGTTTTGCTATAAGGCTTTCCAGCTCTAAATTATTAGCAAGCTCCAGTATTTCTCGCTCAACATTTTCCTCCATTAAGCTAGACATAAGGACTAAGTCAGCAACTTTTTGTTGCATAGCCTCATTTTGAGACTTTTTATGGACTTCAGTCTGCTCTAACAAAGAATCAGCAATAATGGCATTATAGAGTTCTAATTCCCTTTCTGGCAAGTATGCCTCAACTCTTTTAAGTTCTGTTTTGGCAGTATCTGAAACAAAATAAAGAGAAAGAAGTCTGTTGGCGATTAGTGTCTTACGACTAGGTTTATCTTGGTGAGTAGTAATATTCGATGCAATATAAGTAGAATAGCTAGGTTTTTGTTGTGTATCAATATTTAATGATTTAATTTCTAATAATAAATCAGCTTCTCGCGTTCCAGAGCGAAAAGCAACTTCTCGTATCCAGTGAGCGCGCTCAACAGCGCTTGGAAGATTAATTATTTTTTTTAATATCTCTCTAATCCCCTGCTTTTTAGTTCCAATATTAGAGCCCGCTATTAAGTGACGTGAAATATAATACTCCATCGCGGGAACCGAGAGGGTAAGAATATTTTTTAACACACCTGGTTTTACGGAGACAATATCTGCTGGGTCTTTTAATCCCCCAGCTTCAGGGACTCTGCTAAAATCTAAAACTTCGACCTCAAAATCTTTTGCGTGTGCTGCATCTATACTTCTTTCCATCGCTCTTTTGCCTGCTTCATCATTGTCAAAGTTAAGGAGCAGTTTATGCGTGTATCTACGAAGTATTGTAAGCTGTTCTTCTGTAAGAGCAGTGCCTGAAGTGCCAACCGCATTTTTGATCCCGTCTTGATGCGACATTATCACATCCATCTGACCCTCAACTAAAAGAACAAATCCTTGTTCGCGAATATCGTCTTTCGATTTAGAGAGGCCATATAAAAGTCGTGATTTAGAAAAAATTGGTGTTTCAGGAGAATTAATATATTTGCCAAAATCACCTGTGTCAAATTGAGGCAGAACCCTGCCGGTAAAGCCGATAGTTTTTCCGAAAGTAGATTCAAGAGGAAACATTATTCTTCCCCTAAAACGATCTATATATTTGCCACGCTCTGTTTTAATAATTAGTCCTGCGCGAGTAGAATCTATCACATCAAATCCTTTTTGAATAAGGTGAAGAGTTAATCCATCAAAATCATTTGGGGCAAAACCTATTTCAAATTCGTCTATTGATTTTTTAGATAATTTACGAGAAGCAAGATATTCTTCTGCGATAGAAGCGCGATATAAACATTCGCGATAATACTCAACAGCGACACGATTTATATCATACAGAACACCAAACTCTTTTTGTTCAGAAGGACTTATACGACTTAGCGGAATATTAGCTTTTTCAGCAAGTAATTTTAAAGCTTCATAAAACTCAAGATTCTCGTACTTCATTAGAAATTTGAATATATCTCCTCCTTCATTACATCCAAAACAGCGCCATATTTGGCGTTCTGGAGAAATCATAAGCGATGGGGTTTTTTCTTTATGAAATGGACAACTCGCCTTAAAGTTTTTTCCAGCAGGCTTTAACTCTAAATAACTGCGTAAAAATTCTACGAGATCTAATTTTTCTTTAATTTGTTGAACAGCGTTATCGGACATATTATCGACTTATAACCTACAATTAATTACGAATTTTAATTTTAATTCAGTTTTCAATATACTAATTTTGAATTTTTTTTCTTTCAATTTTGCTTGCGTTTTGCCGTTTATTATTAGTTATTTTCCATATCTTTTAATAGCTGAAGCAATAATTTTATCTAAAAGAGCACTATTTGAAAGCCCGATATGATTTGCCGCTTGTAATAATAATCCCGCAGGCATAAGTCCTGGAATAGTATTAATTTCTAACACATGGAACCTGCCATTATTGTCGATAATCATATCTGTGCGAGAAACGCCAGATGCTCCAATTATTTTGTGAGCAGCAAGAGCAATGCGCTGAGCTTCCTCTGCTTCTTGTCTTGTAATAGGAGCGGGGGTAATTTCTTTAGCAGAGCCCAGACTATATTTAGCGTTATAATCAAAAAAATCAGAACGAAGAGAAAAAACTTCGGTCGGTGGTAAAGGGATCTCTCCACGCTCATCCTCTATAACTCCGCAAGTAATTTCTCTGCCAGTAATATATTTTTGCACCATAGCATTTCGACTTATTCTAAACACCTGACAAAGAGCTTCTTTTGTGCCAAATTCATTACGAATGATATTAACTCCAATAGAAGACCCTCTGTCTACGGGCTTAACAACAACTGGATAATCGAATGGCGCTCTAAAATAAGCCCAGTTATTTTCTCGATTAATTTCAGCCCAATCAGGGACGCCTAATCCATAAGCTTTAAAAAGTTTAGAAGAGGCAGATTTATTCATTCCTAATGCGCTTGCCCGCGCGGATGAGCCTGTATAAGGCACCCCAATATTATCTAAAAATTGCTGAACGGTTCCGTCTTCTCCGTATTCGCCGTGTAAAGCAAGAAAAGCAATATCCGCTTTATCTATAAGTCCTTCAAAGGGAATAGACCACTCTCCGCTACGATTAATATGTACAGGAATAATTTCATATCTGTCTTTATTTAAGTTTTCGCAGACCATTTTGCCACTTAAAATAGAAATATCATGCTCAGAAGATGGCCCACCCATTAAAACAGCTATCCTAATTTTTTCCATATCTTTATTTTCTATTATATACCAAACAAAAATCCCGCGCTACTCGGATTTTGACTTTATAAGACAAAAACCGAAAACGCGGGATTCGTGTTTATAATCAGGATTACCAGCTTCTTCCGAAGCCTCCTCCTCCACGATTATCCCTTTTAGGGCGCTCTTCCATAGGACGAGCTTTATTTACTTTGATGCTACGTCCACCAAAGTCAGTGCCATCAAACATTTCTATGGCGCGATCAGCTTCTGCTTCAGTTGCGAATTCAACGAATCCGAAACCTTTAGAACGACCGGTCATTTTATCTATGATGACTACGGCTGACTCAACTGTTCCAGCTTGAGAAAAAGCTTCTTTGAGCTCTTCATCTCGAGTGGTATAAGGAAGTCCTCCAATATAGAGTTTCTTAACCATTATTTATTTCTTTTATAATTTGGTAAGCTCGACCTATTCCTTATATGGACTTCGCACTTATGGCTAACTCCCACTCTCTGGAAACCTTGAACTTACAATAGATATTGTCTCATAAGTGCCGCGATTGTCAATAGCTACAAACTAATGTGGATTATTAGTTAATATATGAAATAATATAAGTTGTGAATTATGACTAATTCTGTTATAAATAAAAATCGTAGGAGAGGTCGCATAGCGGTCTATTGCGCTCGCTTGGAAAGCGGGTATGCTGAAAGGCATCGAGGGTTCGAATCCCTCCCTCTCCGCTCTAAAACAGTGATTTGAACGCCGGAGCTAAAATTTTCAGCAAAAAATTTTGGCGAAGCAATGTCCAAATTAAAATTTTTTGACGAAAAAATTTTAGCGAATCCTTATATTCGCTAATTCTTTTTTATATTTTTCTACTATCG
>Ga0209105_100193_pt1 | contig 21302 bp, 22 predicted proteins | sample SedPBSmetaG_FD_184158 | JGI IMG/M metagenome (GOLD analysis project Ga0209105, IMG submission 184158) | Freshwater sediment bacterial and archeal communities from Indian Creek, Illinois, USA to study Microbial Dark Matter (Phase II) -... | ecosystem: Environmental > Aquatic > Freshwater > Creek >...
TAGGCAAGATAGGAATAGAGGACAGCATCATAAACAAAAATGGCTCTCTAACAAAAGAAGAATACGAACAAATCAAAAAACACCCCGAAATAGCGTATGAACTTATAAAAAACTTAAGACCATACGAAAAATCATCGCTTTTTGTGCTGCATCACCATGAGTGGGTGAATGGCAACGGTTACCCAAAAGGCCTTAAAGACAGTGAGATCCCTATGGGCGCTAAAGTCATCGGCGTAGCGGACGCATATGACGCCATGACAACCATTCGCCCCTACCGCGGCGCATATACCAACGAACAAGCGGTTGCGGAGCTTAAAAAATGCTCCGGAACTCAGTTTGACGCAAAGGTGGTTGGCGCTTTAGTCGAAGTTTTAAGGCTGCACAACGGGTATGAGGAGGATTAAATAATGCGTTTATTACTTTTAATTGTTCCCGCGATATTTATAGTATATATCACAGGCGGCAACTTGAAATGGATTGTTGAACGTCCGATTCGTTTTAAATGGCTTGTATTGAGCGCACTTTTTATTCAGATCATAATTTTTTCCGGCTTTCCTGTTATAGATTATATACCCTCATTATACATCGGTATTATTCACATCATGACATATCTTTTGCTGCTAGCTTTCATAACGCTAAATGTTAAAGTTGCGGGAATAGCAATACTGGGTCTTGGCACTTTGTCAAACGCTGCAGCAATAATAGCTAACGGCGGCTTTATGCCGAATCCGTTAGTAGCTCCCGGCGAAATATCTAATAACGTCATAGGCGTTTTTCCCGAATCCCGCCTTCTTTTTCTGTCCGATATACTCTCCGCACCCGAGTGGCTTCCTTTACCCGAAGCGTTTAGTATAGGCGATGTGTTGATTATAACCGGAATGTTTGTATATTTACTCATAAACAGCAGAAAACCGAGAACCACTCCGAATTCCTGATCTCTCGTTTATGACTTGATCATTCATTTTTCTTTCATGTTGCACATCTTATAAGCTTGTGATATATTTGACTAAATTTAGATTCCCATCCCTCCTGATCATTGAATTATTATAAGGAAGGTTGATTTTGCATGGATAAACCATTCATAGAAGATCTTAAAGTGCTAGCCGAGAAAAACAGCCGGATTGAACCGGAGCTTTATACCAGATACAACGTTAAACGCGGGCTCAGAAACAGCGATGGCACAGGCGTGCTCGTGGGTTTGACGGAAATCGGCGACGTTCACGGCTACATACTTGACGAAGGTGAAAAAACTCCTGATGAAGGCAGACTGCGTTATAGAGGCATTGACATAAGAGATATGGTAAAAGCCTTTCAGAATGAGAAGAGATTCGGATTCGAAGAGACATGCTTTTTACTTCTTTTCGGCAAGCTCCCCACCGCAGACGAGCTTAATCATTTTGATGATCTGCTCCGCGAAAGACGTGTACTGCCTCCAAGTTTCACAGAAGACGTAATTCTCAAAGCTCCCAGCGGAGACATCATGAACAAACTTGCAATGAGCGTACTCGCTTGTTATTCTTTTGACAGCAATCCGGAAGATACGAGCATTGAGAATGTTTTGACGCAATGCATAGATTTAATAGCACGTTTTCCTGTAATAGTAGCTTACAGCTATCAGGCTAAGAACTATTATCAAAACCACCAAAGCTTACGCATACACATCCCTAAAAGGGATTTAGGTACGGCTGAAAATCTGCTTCACATGGTAAGAGCCGATAACGGATATACGGCTCTTGAAGCGGAAATTCTGGATTTAGCGCTGGTGCTCCATGCAGAACACGGCGGAGGAAACAACTCGTCCTTTGCAATTCACGTGGTTACATCATCCGGCACTGATGTATATTCATCGATTGCGGCAGCGGTCGGATCGTTAAAAGGCCCGAAGCATGGCGGTGCTAATATAAAAGTGATGGAAATGATGGAAAACATCAAATCAAATGTGAAAAATTGGGATGACGAGAGCGAACTTGCTTCTTACCTCGCAAAGCTTATCCGTAAAGAAGCTTACGACAGATCGGGACTTATTTATGGTCTTGGCCACGCTGTTTACACGATTTCCGATCCAAGGGCAATTTTACTTAAGCAGAAGGCTTCTGAACTTGCGGGGCAAAAGGATATGGAAGACGAGCTTAACCTGTATTTTAATATCGAAAGATTAGCGCCCGAAATATTTGCATCCGAAAAAAGCGGTTCAAAAGTGATTTCAGCAAATGTGGACTTTTATTCGGGATTTGTTTATAAGATGCTAAATATACCTTCCGAACTCTATACGCCGATTTTTGCAGTTTCAAGAATGGCAGGATGGGCTGCCCATCTAATAGAGGAAATTGTGAGCGGCGGGAGAATAATGCGTCCTGCTTACAAAAGCGTCGCAGGTAAACGAGAGTATATTCCTCTTGATGAAAGATAAAATTAATAAGGTCTAAAGTATGCCGGGAAATGACTCAATCAACTGACGGAACGCCTAAATAACCACAATCATCCAAGTAGTACACTAAAATTGTCAGGAGGGGTACAAAATATGGAAAATTCAGTTATAGTGATATTAAAAGAAATGCAGCAAGACATGAAATCGCTCAAGGGTGATATGTCATCAATAAAGGAGGATGTATCAACGCTTAAGAGTGATGTAACATCGCTTAAAGAGGATGTATCCTCGCTTAAAGAGGATGTATCCTCGCTTAAAGAGGATGTATCCTCGCTCAAGGGTGATGTATCAACGCTTAAGAGTGATGTAACATCGCTTAAAGAGGATGTATCAACGCTTAAAGAGGATGTATCAACGCTTAAAGAGGATGTATCAACGCTTAAAGAGGATGTATCCTCGCTCAAGGGTGATGTATCATCGCTTAAAGAGGATGTATCAACGCTTAAAGAGGATATAACAACAATAAAGACTGATATAAGGAAAATGGATAGCAAGATTGATAAAAACACCATCCTGCTTGAAAAAATGCAGACTAAACTTGAAACTGTTGCAGAAGTTCAACAGGCTCATAAAGAGCAGAATGAACGACACTCCAATGCAACAATTAAAACTGTAACAGATAGATCTTTCATCGTTGAAGCAGCAGTTAAAAGAACTTCAAGAGATGTTAAGGAGATCAAAGAACACACTAGAGTTTTATGTGAAATTACCGGGAAGCATGAAGTTGACATTAAAGTCTTACAAAAGCGATTAGGATAAAATAGAATACATAAACTAACCCCAACCGAGACTTGCTCACAAAAAATGAAACCCATCGGAAGTAACCATGTTACCAATGGGTTTCATTTACATTTCCACAGTATAATGGGTTAAACCGAGCGGATATGGAATCCGCCCCTACCCGCAAAAGCGTGGATTTTAAGCCATTTTCCTATAGATTCCTACTTACCCAATAAAGTTTCCAATTTGTCCTCATGCACGATTTCCTCACCCATTATGTGGCGAATAAGATGGAACGTTACCGGATCTTTTATATCATCCCTAAGTTTTAAAAGCAAACGGTTATATACTTCGATTGCAGCTCTTTCGGCCGCTATTCCCGCTTTAAGATACCCGGCATAATCCGAAGGATCAGACGGTAGTACAACTTTTTTATAAGTAGCCAGTTTGACTATATCGGCAAAATCCTTTATAGGTTCTGCTCCTAAATGTATAATTCTCTCAGCTAGTTCATCGGCATGCTCTGCTTCCTCAGCCGCCATTTCAGAGAATACTTTAGCCACCGCATCGCTATTGATCCCTTCGGCAAGCGCTGCAGCCAGTTTGTAATAATAATGAGCAACCCACTCATCGGCATATGCACCCATTAACTCGGCTATGAGCTCATCTACCTTTGGTCCTACTATCTCTCTTGCTTTTTGTGCCATAATTTCCTCCTACTGTAAAATTTGTTAAATTTCGAAATCGATGGAACTCTCCCAAAGACCGTGGATGTTACAATAGCTCATTGCTATGAGCTTTCCCGGCTTATCTAAAAGTACGGTTGTGCGGACATCCGGCTCACACTTTACAGGCCCTTTGTTTGCTCCTTCAATTGACTCGGCATGGGCTTCAAACTGGTATGTTCCCACATGATACGGATACTTATCCCCATTGGCGTGGTAAAAAAGCTTAAACCATCTGATGTGATGCTCAGTGGTGTTAGGGTGCGGTATCCCTTTGCCTACGCTCAAATGAATGCCGACAGCTTTACCTTTCTCTGCAGCTCCTTCAATCTCTATGACCGGTACGTGTTTTTCCTTTTTCCAGTCATCTTTCTGAATAAATTGCGCTATGCTCATATTAGAAAACCTCCTCTCTTGACTGACTACAATTATCCAATTATATATTTCGTCATAAATTTCAAAAATCCTTCTTTAGAATCATTCTAAATAAACATTATTTATGTAGTTGCAACAACTATCCTCTATATATTATAATCAATAATAAGCGCTTTTATCGACATTGGTATAATAAAAGGAGTGATTTTATTTGGATTACAATATTCTTATCGGCGGCGCAGCAGGACAAGGCATGGATACTTTGGGTCATATGCTTTCTAAAGCGCTGAAAAATTTAGGTTTTTACGTGTTCTTACACAAGGATTATATGTCCAGAATAAGAGGCGGACACAATTTTGTGAAGATAAGATTCTCCGATCACCCGATTTCTTCTCATGCAGACAAACTAACATTGATTATTGCGCTAAACTTTGAAACCGCTCAAATTCACTCCGCAGCTCTAGCTGAATCAGGTAAAATTATTGCGGTTGAAGACGCAGAGAAAGTAAACGGAGAATATTCTTCTGTAATCATAAATCTTCCTGTAAAGGATATAATCCAGAAAACAGGCAACCGAAAGGTTGTGGGAACTTCGGCATTAAGCTGTGCCCTTAAGCTTTTCGGCCTGCCGATTACCGCACTTGTTGAACAAGCGGAAGAGTTGTTCGAAGGTCAGACCCTTGAAGCTAACAAAATCGCCGCCGAAGAAGGATATAATTCGTGCGACACAATTTTCAATATCAAATTGCCGCAGCCTTGGGACAGCATTTTCATAAACGGCAATGAGTCAATAGCGCTAGGTGCGCTTGCCGCCGGTTGCAAATTCTACTCTGCTTATCCCATGACTCCGGCCACAAGCATCATGACTTACCTTTCAAAAAAGTCAAAAGAAGCAAATGTTCTCGTGGAACAGGCCGAGGATGAAATAGCCGCCATCAATATGGCTTTAGGCGCATCATATGTAGGCGTAAGAGCCATGACCGGAAGTTCGGGCGGCGGATTTGCGCTGATGGTTGAAGGCGTCAGCCTTGCAGGAATAACTGAAACCCCTATTGTAATCGCAATATCCCAACGTCCCGGTCCCGCTACCGGCTTCCCTACCCGTACCGAGCAAGGCGACTTAGGCTTCGTTATTCATTCAGGACACGGAGAATTTCCGCGAATGGTTATAGCGCTAAGACATCCTGAGGACGCATTCTATCAGACTGTGCGTGCTTTTAATATTGCTGATAAATATCAGATTCCGGTATTTTTACTAACAGATCAATACTTAGCTGACTATACAACCACCGTCAAGCCGTTTGATTTTTCGAAAGTCAATATCGAACGATACTTAATGAATGATGTGCCTGACGGTACTTATAAACGATACGCAATAACTGAAAGCGGCATATCGCCACGCATAATACCCGGCGGAAACCACGGACAAATAGTAACACTTGACAGCGATGAACATGATGAATCAGGGTATATAACAGAGTCAGCACAGGTAAGAATTGATATGGTTAACAAACGCTTCAAGAAAATTGAATCTTTGTTTGATGAACTCATCGAACCTGATTATATAGGTTGTGATAATCCAAAGATACTTCTGATTTGTTGGGGCTCAACATATGGACCCGTTAAGGAAGCAATCTTAGCGCTGAATGCGGATAGACATTCAATCGGAGCTTTGATATTCGGGGACATATACCCTCTGCCAACGAAAGCTTTAGTTCGTTTGGCCACAACAGCCCAACAAATTGTAAACCTTGAACAAAACGCAACAGGCCAGCTTGCCGATTTGGTAAAGCAGCAGGCAATGATCGCCTGCGACCACAGTCTTCTAAAGTATGATGGCAGGCAATGGAGCAAAGATGAAATAATTGACTCTCTTAAGAAAGAGGTGCTTTAGATGTTCAATATTAGCAATGAAACAGCATGGTGTCCCGGATGCGGCAATTTCGGGATACTCGAAGCTCTAAAAAATGCTTTGGAAAGTTTGGATCTTGCTCCGCATAAGGTAGTCATATCCTCAGGTATCGGACAAGCCGCCAAAACCCCGCAGTATATAAGCGTTAATATGTACAATGGCCTGCATGGCCGCTCTCTTCCGGCTGGTATTGCAATAAAGCTTGCCAATAAAGATTTGACCGTTATAGTTGAAAGCGGAGACGGCTGCTCATACGGTGAGGGGGGCAACCATTTTATCCATGCCGTGCGGCGTAATCTCGACATAACCCATATAGTTCACAACAATCAGATATACGGACTTACAAAGGGACAAGCATCCCCAACTACTTCCAGAATGCAAAAAACCGAGCTGCAGTTTGACGGCGTTCAATTGCGTCCATTAAACCCCATTTCGCTAGCACTCGGTCTTGGTGCGGGCTTTGTAGCTCGCTGCTTTTCAGGGGATAAAACGCATCTTGCTTTAGTCATAGCTGAAGCCATCAAGTTCAAAGGCTATGCACTCGTCGATATTCTCCAGCCCTGCCCTTCATTCAACAGGGTAAATACCTTCAAATGGTACAAAGACAGGATCTATTATCTGCCTGAGGATTATGATCCAAGCGAGCTATCGAAGGCACGTGTTTTAGCAGATGAGTGGAGCGATCAAATACCGCTCGGGATAATATACAAATCGCAATCTATAGAGTATATATCCGAGAACCCGATTTTGAACAATAATCCACCGATTGTCGATCTGTCGCATAATCCTGCCGATACGGCAAGGTTTATGGATGATTTCAGATGAAGGGACAGTGGGACAGGTCCTTGGTCCTAAATTGATAGGCTTTATGTGCGATGTACCTGTCCCTGAATCTCATTATAGAGTTGTTCAATGGTTTTTCCGTTCACAGGATGAATTACCTTAGGCGCTATTTCCGAAAGCGGCTTTAGTACAAATTCCCTTTCGTGCATTTCAGGATGTGGAATAGTCAGGACATCGGTATTTATAGTAAGATCATTGTAAAGCAGTATATCTATATCTATTGTCCTAGGTCCCCATCGGATTTTTCTAACGCGTTTTAATCTAAGTTCGATACTCTGGCAAACCGCAAGAAACTCACCCGGTTTAAGAGTTGTTTCAACCTTCGCCGCCGCATTCAAAAAATCAGGCTGAGCCTCATATCCCACAGGCGCAGTCTCATAAAGCTGCGCTACTCGGCAAACTTTGACATTCGGGGTATCGCTTAGCATTTGGATCGCTTTTTCGATATTCTTCTTTCTGTCCCCAATATTTGATCCCAACCCCACATAAACTTCAAATATTGGGGACGGTTCTATCGATGGGACAGATCTGCTGATAGTACAGCTTTCTTTCAAATCCGGTTCCAACCTCTAACCTCCAAGATCTAATCTCTAACCTCTAAATTCAGCAGATTCACATAACGCTTCATTATGTATCCCGTTATTTTTCCGGGTTTACCTTCACCTATTGCATGCCCGTCAAGTGAAACAAGCGGCATAATGCCCATTGCTGAATTTGTTAAAAACGCTTCATCAGCGAATTTCAAGTCTTCAGTCGTAAACTCTCCCTCACATAGATTCATTTGCATAGTAGGCATAATTGTTTCAATCACTAAAACTCTTGTTATGCCATTTAACACACCGCAATCAAGCTTAGGGGTAAATATTGTCTCATTCGTTATAAAAAACAGGTTGCTCATGCTGCATTCGCACAAAAAATCGTTACCGTTAAGCATCAGAGCTTCATCGAATCCTGCTCCATTAGCCATTTGTCTTGCTAAAATATTGTCCAGAAAATTTAACGACTTAATAGTCGCAAGAGGCGAATGTGCATTACGTCTGATTGAAGATATACAAGCGCTAAAACCATTTTCGTATTGTTTTTGAGTATAATTCAGAGGACGACTCGTTATTATTACGCAAGGCATTTCTTGACAACCTTTTGTAACAGTAACCCTTACAATACAATCTTCTACATCCAATTCAAGTATGAATTCATTGAGCCATTTATGTATGTTGTTCGCATATGCCTTAACGTTTAGATTTATCGAGTAAGCCGCGGATAACAATCTCTCAATATGCCTGTCAAGCATAAAAGGCATTTTCTTGTATATTCTTAAAGTATCAAAAACTCCGTAACCGTACATAAGCCCTTGATCGGAGGCAGGGACAACCGGATCATATATAGACAATATCTTTCCATTATAAGATATTTTGTGAAAAGGGTTAATCTCCGGCTGCACTATTATCACCTATTCGCAGAAAATTCCCTATGAGATCCTTGCCGTATTCCGAAAGCACGGATTCCGGATGAAACTGCAGTCCGAAAGTGTGGTGCTTTTTGTGAGATAATGCCATAATCGTCATATCGTCAGTATATGCGTCAATTTGAAGACATTCCGGGAACTCATCCTCAGATACCGCTAATGAATGATAACGTACCGCCTGTATCGTTTCAGGTATTCCCTCGAAAATGCCTTTGCCGCTGCAATGAACTGCCGAGAGTTTCCCATGAACTATGCTCTTGGCATGACCTACTTCCCCCCCCATTGCGACAGCTATTGCCTGATGTCCCAAACATACGCCAAGTAACGGAATTTGACCTGAAAATCTTTTCACGAGTGAAACGCTCACACCGGCATCCGCAGGATGCCCCGGTCCCGGTGATATGACGATATGGCTGGGCTTGAGATCTTCGATCTCTTCAAGCGTTATCTGATCATTTCTTATAACTTTTACATCGTTTGTGAATTCGCCGATGTATTGATACAGATTATAGGTAAAAGAATCATAATTGTCTAAAAGAAGTACCATAAAAATTCCCTCCGGATATTAGAATTCAAGTATTGTTAATTTTTTCGCAATCAAAAGAACCGTCCCCATTATTTGAGGACTTTGTTTAGAGCCAGGCCTTTGTGCAGAGTTTCTTCGTATTCAGCCTCAGGGATCGAATCCCATACGATACCGCCGCCAACCTGATAGTAGGCATCGTTCCCCTTTACCAGTATAGTTCTTATGGCTATATTTAGATCCATATTTCCGTCAAAGCCTAAATATCCTATAGAGCCCGTGTAAACACTTCTGCAAGTCGGTTCGAGCTCGTCTATTATCTCCATAGCCCGAATTTTTGGAGCCCCCGTTATTGAGCCGCCCGGAAATGTGGCTTTTAAGCAATCAACAGCATCGCAGCCCTCAATCAGTTCCCCTGTCACAGTCGATACTAAATGATGCACCGTCGCATACGACTCAGCCTTAAAAAGCTCCGTTACCTTAACGCTTCCCGTCTTGCATACCTTGCCTATGTCGTTTCGCATAAGATCGACTATCATAAGATTCTCTGCCCTGTCTTTCTCGCTTCTTTGTAAAAGCTCTTTATAATGTAAATCTTCATTCGGATCAGCAGATCTTGGGGTTGTGCCTTTAATCGGACGCGTTTCAATGTAATTGCCTTGCACTAAAAGGAATCGCTCAGGCGAGCTACTCAAAACCTTTACACAGCCGCAATCAAGGAATGCTGCAAAAGGCGCGGGATTTAAACTTCTCAACCCCGAATAAAGATCAATCGGAGTTTTATATATAGAAGTTTTAAACCGCTGGGATAGATTTACCTGATATATGTCCCCGTTTCGGATGTATTCCTTTGCTTTGCCAACCATGGCGCAATAGTCCGATTTCGTGAAATTCGACTCAAGTACGGATTCGCTTGCGGACAATTTATTCGGAGAAATTTTGCCGCTATGTACATCGGTTTTCATTAATGCCTTGATCGATTTTACTTTTTCTCTTGTTTCATTTTCACTTAATCCCGGTAAAAATAAAGCTACAATATATGTCTTGTCTGACAAATGATCCTTTATTACCAAAGTATCATAAAAACCAACCGAAATGTCGGGCAATCCCAGATCATCCGCCGCAGTTCGGGACAGCTTTTCTACATGATGGCATAGGTCATACGCAAAATATCCCACTAAACCGCCCGGCACAGGCAGTTTTTTAGTGTTCTCCACTTTGTAAAGCGCCAAAAGCTCCTTGAGTTTGTCAAAAGGATTTCCATTGAAATATTCCTTCTCGCCTTTCATTTCTAAAGATATGCTGTTTCCCTTTGACTCAAACCACAAAAAAGGTTGAAACCCTAATATGGAGATTCTTGACATATGCGATTCCGGCATGCTACTGTCCAGTATAAAGCTGCGCTCTCCTTTATAAAGCTTTCTAAACAACTCAAACGCAGACAGATCGGAGGACACTTCCTCAACAATTACGGGATTAGCAGCCAACAGAACAATCCCCCTGTCCGTCCCTTGATCTTTCAAGCTCGACGGCAACGTATTTGAGATGATGTCCTATCGGAGCCCAAGGCTTTTTGACCAAAGCCTTGATCGTGCATACGGCGGTATAATTGGTAAACAGCCTATCGATGACAGCCATAGCCGCCGCTTCTATAAGGTCGTAGCTTTTTTCTGTCAAAACCGCTTTTATGTCGTCACATATCCTGCCGTAGTCGATTGTACACTCCAAATTGTCCAGATATCCGGCAGGCTCAAGATTTGTGACCATCTCGACCGTGACTTTAAACAATTGTCCAAGCTTTTTTTCTTCCGCAAAAACTCCGTGATACCCATAAACCTCAAGATCTTTTATTATTATTCTGTCCATTCGCCTCTCACCATCCTATCAGTCATAATTGCAGCTCGTTTGTTTTGCCTTACATCATGTACCCTTAACACATCGACACCTTTTGTTACGCCAAAAACAGAAGTTGCCAAAGTGCCCTCAAGCCTATCCTCAACAGGCAATCCAAGCACTTTGCCTATAAATGACTTGCGCGAAGTTCCAAGAAGGATCGGATAACCCAAATTCTTGATTCTATCAAGCGCAATCATTATATCCAAATTTTGATCCGGCGTTTTCCCAAATCCTATCCCCGGATCAATGATTATGTTTTCTTCTTTTATACCTGATTTTAAAGCAATCTCGATACTTTGCCCCAAGCCTGTCAAGACATCCTCAATCAGGCTTTTATATTCAGCGGTATGAGAATTGTGCATAATGCAGACAGGCACGCCATGCTCTGCGATCACTTTTGCCATATCGGGATCATTTTTAAGTCCCCAAACATCATTCACCATATCAGCGCCTGCCGAAAGTGCGGCATAAGCCGTACTCGCCCTGTAAGTATCAACCGATATCGGTATATCGAATTCTTGCTTCAGCGCTTTTATGACCGGTATGATACGCACAATTTCCTGAGCATAATCTACAGGTTCAGCGCCCGGACGGGTAGATTCTCCTCCAATATCAATTATATCAGCGCCGTCTTCAACCATTTCTTTCGCTTGTGCTAACGCATCATTCAGTCCAATGAATTTACCGCCATCTGAAAACGAGTCCGGAGTTATGTTCAGTATCCCCATTATGTAAGTACGGCGTCCCCACTTCCAAAGCTTCCCGCCGATCCTTATTGATTTCTCCATAGAATCCTCACACGGCTAATTATTTTTCCAGTCCTCGTATTAAAGAAAAGAATTCTCCCCTTGTTTTTGCGTCTTTTCTGAACAAACCGCGAACAGCGGAAGTTACCGCCATTGTTCCCGGTTTCTTTATCCCTCTCATACTCATGCACAGATGCTCCGCTTCTATGACCACAGCAACACCCTCGGGCTTTAAGGATTCCATAAGTACGTCCGCTATCTGCGATGTGAGTCTTTCCTGAATTTGCGGACGCCCGGCCAAACAAGCGACCACTTGCACCAATGAGCTTAGTCCCGCTATCCTTCCCTCTTTTGGAATATATGCGACAAATGCGTTTCCCATAAAAGGTAGCAGATGATGTTCGCACATTGAATAAAACGCTATATCCTTAAGCAGGATCATCTCGTCATGATTCTCATCAAACTGAACATCAAGATATTTGCGCGGGTCCTCCTCAAGTCCCCTGAAAACTTCGGAATACATTCCCGCAACTCTTTCAGGCGTGTTTTTCAAACCTTCCCTGAGCGGATCTTCGCCTATTGCCTCTATAATCATTAAGATTGCCTTTCGGATTTTATCCTGATCCACAACAATTGTCCTTCCTGCTCCAAATCATATTATATGCCCCTATTGTTTTCCCCAAAATATTTATCTTGTGCCCGGATTCTATTTTAAAGCCGTTTCTCTCATAAAACTTCATACCTCTGTGATTGTTGACGTTGACCCCTAAACTTACCTTATCATATTTTTTGAAAATTTCACCTAAAAGCGCGGCTCCGATGCCTGAGCTTCTGTTTCCCGGAGCTACGCAAAGATTATTGACGTAAAACTCGTCATCAGAAACAGTTTTTTTGAAAAGCCATTGCATGAATAAAGCTACCAAGCCTGCTCTTAACGCTCCTAATAGACCGAGCGACTTAAAATATTCCCGGCCGCACTCACGTTCTACCACTCTGTTTGTTTTACCGTTAAATCCGGATAGAATACCTACGATCACGCCGTTTTGCCTTGCGCAGAGTATGTGGTTGTGACTGAAATGATTGTGATCTAAAAGAATCAATTCCTTCAATAGAGGTACTGCATGTTTTTCTTTTCCAAAAAACATACCCATTATGCCGGGATCGGTAACGTAAAAAAGCCACGCTGTCCTGCCCAAATCATCCGTTTTCAAATCATAGCGTCCGAATGAAATATCCAATTGATGCACCTCCCGTCAATATGTACATTTTATCATGCAACTTCCTCAAATGTCCATGGGCTTGTACAATGTGATCTTGTAAAATTTTGTTTTCTATGCTATTCTCAAAAAGTGCTAAATCAAAAGGTACATAGAGATAGGGGAGTAACACCATGAAGCACGCATTAACTATAGCAGGCTCCGACAGCTGCGGCGGAGCAGGTATCCAAGCCGATCTTAAAACCTTTGCCGCAAACGGGGTTTACGGCATGAGCGTTATAACTGCGGTAACGGCACAAAACACCACAGGCGTCTTTGCGGTTCAAGATATATCCGCTCAACTTATATCTGAGCAGGCGGAAGCGGTATTTGAGGATATAGAGGTTCACTCCGTAAAGATAGGCATGTTATCAAAAGCGGAAACAATAAACACAGTAGCCTGTGTACTTTTAAAATATAATCCTCCAAATATAGTGCTTGATCCGGTTATGATATCAAAAAGCGGTTATAGTCTTCTTAAGCCGGATTCAATGGAAGCCCTTACAGGAAAATTATTGCCTTTGGCTATGATTGTAACGCCTAATATACCTGAAGCCGAAGTTTTAAGCGGTACCAAGATAAAAGACATCTCAGACATGAAGCAAGCTGCCCATATAATATGTAGAATGGGACCAAAAAACGTACTAGTAAAAGGCGGGCATCTTGAAACAGAGCCGATTGACGTTTTATTTGACGGTGAAAAGTACACCTTCTATAAATCAAAAAGAATAGTAACCCAAAACACCCATGGCACGGGTTGTACTCTGTCATCCGCAATAGCTGCCAACCTTGCCAATGGCATATCAGTTCCCGAAGCCATAGCAAAGTCAAAAAAATACGTACACTCAGCAATAAAGCATTCTTTGTCCATAGGCAAAGGAGCGGGACCTACTAATCATTTCTTTTTTCTGACTTTTACCATTGATTGTCCAGCTGGAATTTAGCACGATCAACACCTATAGTTAATTTCTATCTTTGTCATGCCAGCTGGAACTTGCCTTTTTAAAAATTTCATCCGCGCTCATATCATTATAGATTTCATCCTGGATTTTCAGATAATCTTCACCCTGCCTATCTTCAAAATTTCTAATGTATCTTAAAAACCCAGAATAACCCAGTTCTTTTATTAAAGCTCTGGATCCCTTCTCTATAATCTCTTTATCACTAAATTTATATTTCTCATTCGATAACATCTATTTTCATCTCCTCTCTCAAAAAATCAACCGGATACATTATCTTTATATTACCAATAGTATCATGCATCCCTGTGTTATTAGCTTTTATAGTCCTTATGAATATATCATCACATGTAATGAAACAATCACATTCTGCATAAACTGCACATGCAAGATGCAATGAATCTTTAGCCTTAACTTTGGATACCTTCATTATGCTATGAGCCAGTTCCTTTATCTTTATACTTGGCTTGACTTCCTCCACACATGCTTCCGATAACAACTCAACATATTTTCGTCTATAAGAATATGGATTGCCCATATTTTCATCAAATAACATAAATGACCATACCAATTCATGAATACCCTTTTCAGCAAGCTCCATTATTATATCTATGGCCATAGTTTCAAACCTTATTCTCAATTGGGTTTGATCATCAAATATTCTATTGTAAATATTCATATCCAGATACAGTTTCATTTTGGTACCCCTAATTATATTTTTGCTATAATTATAGCATACCACAGCAAGCCGCAGTATATAATTCCTCTTCACAAGTTTTAGCAATCTGAATCTTCAAGCCATACTCCTTGCTTATGATAGCAAAACACGCCGCTTCAGGCTATCCCCTTATGCGGCGTGTCTTTTATTGCGTGAAAAATCTTTAGTGCCTTATGATCCTTGCCAATATACTGCTGCTCTTTTGTAAGAACCTCGTCATATTATCAGGATCCAGCCTACCCTGCCCTAATACTGCAAGACTGTAAACAACTTCGCAAAGATCCTTTATGTCCTGTTTCTTTTCATCTTTGTCCTTTAACTCAAGTAACGCCTTGACCAAATCGTTTTCTAAGTTGACTATCAAGGATTTCTCATCGTTAAAATGGTTGTCGCCATCTTTTATTCCGAATTGCATCCCAAATTCGCGCATCCTTCTTGATTGTTCGGATACAAGTATCATTGCGGGTATCTCGGACGCCTTAAGGCTCTCGAATCTGATTTGCATTTTTTCATTGTTTGCCGTCTCTTTGAAAATGTCCTCAAGCCATTTGGAGCTTGCGATGTCGTTTTGTTCCGATGTTTTTAACGACTCCGAGATATCCGAATCAATCCGGCTAAACTTCACTTTCCCATTTTTATACTCGACAAACTGTATAAAATGCCGATCAATCACAGTTGGAAGCACAATTGCAGACATATCGTTTCTTTTAAAAATATTTATATACTGTGCTTGCTGGTTTTCATCCGCCACGTAAAAAACCTTGTCCCCATGTTTTTCAGTAAAATTCTCAAGCGTGAGGTATTCTCCATCGATCGTTTTATATAGTATGATATCTTTAACTCGATCGTAAAACTTCTCGTCCCTCATACAGCCATACTTTATAAACGGATTTAAGTCATCCCAAAAACGGTTGAACTCGTCCCGTTTATCCTTGAAAAGCTCAAGTAGCTTATCTGATACCTTCTTTGATATATGGTTCGAAATCTTTTTCACATAACCGTCGTTTTGCAAAAAGCTCCGGGAGACGTTAAGCGGCAAATCCGGACAGTCGATAGTGCCTTTAAGCAGTAGAAGAAATTCCGGTATTACCTCTTTTATATTGTCCGCCACAAATACTTGGTTGCAATAAAGCTTAACTCTTCCTTCAACGCTGTCAAACTCGTGCCTTATTTTCGGGAAATAAAGTATCCCCTTGAGATTGAAAGGATAATCAACATTCAAATGTATCCAGAAAAGCGGCTCGTTGAAGTCTTGAAATACTTCAGCGTAAAATTCCTTATACTCCTCATTCGTTATATCAGCAGGCCTTTTAAGCCATAAAGGATGCTTAATGTTTATAGGTTTTTCATCTTCGCTTTCGCCTGCAACTTCATCATCGGCTTTTTTATCCGCAGGCTTTGTTTCATCTCTCAGATAAATGTCGACAGGCATAAAATAACAATATTTCCTCAGAATCTCGCTAAGTTTGAAATAATCAAGAAATTCCTCCGAATCTTGAGATAAATAAAGGGTTATTGTTGTACCTCTTTTGTCGGTATCGGAATCTCCCATCTCATATTCCGATCCTTCAGAACATGTCCATTTGACTGCCTGGGATCCTTCGATATAAGACAGGGTATCTATTTCAACCTTGTCCGATACCATAAAAGCTGAATAAAACCCCAGTCCGAAATGCCCTATTATACTTGTGCTTTCATCGGACGAATCGGCGTATTTGCTTAAAAAATCCTCTGCACCGGAAAATGCTATCTGATTTATGTATTTTCTAACTTCATCGGCAGTCATACCTAATCCGTTATCTATAACCTGAATAGTCTTTTTTTCTTTATTCAGTATGACGTCTACGCGAAATGATGTGTCATCCGATATTTTTGCATCCCCTAGAGCGGCCAGTCTCTTTAACTTTTGTACAGCATCTGCACCGTTTGAAACAAGCTCTCTTAAAAAGATATCTTTGTCTGAATAAAGCCACTTTTTAATCACGGGGAAAATGTTTTGGGTGTTAACCGACATATTCCCTTTTTCATAAGACATAAATTAATTCTCCTTTTGACATGATTTAACGGTGCTCAGCTTGCTTTCAGCCGAACACTATTTAATACTTAAGCGAATTATATCAATATTGCTAAGCCACGGGGACAGTTCCATCATCACTTCCATTTCATTCCGAAAACGCTGAAACCGGCCCCTCGGCTTATAAACTAATGCCATATAATCTAAAATTCTATCTCTTCTTCTAATATTTTTAACAAAAGCTTCACGCCGTTTTCCATATCCCCGGAATCAATCATCTCGCAATCGCTGTGCACATATCTTGTGGGTATGGACAGTACTCCCGAAGGAATGCCTTTGCGTGTTAAATGTATTGCACCCGCATCGGTCCCGCCTGCTTCAAGTATCTCCATCTGATAAGGTATACCGGCATCGCGGGCTCTCGTTATCATTAACTCCTTCACTTTAGGATGAGCCATAATCAATACATCCTTGACCTTTATAGCAGGACCGGATCCCATCTTCACAGCCATAAGCTTGCTCTTTGGAGTATCTCCGGTCAAAGTTACGTCAACAGCTATTCCTATGTGCGGATCAAGAGCATAGGCGGAAGTCTTAGCGCCTCGCACACCTAACTCTTCCTGAACGGTAAAGACAAAATAGACTTCATGCGGCGATGATTTAAGGCGTTTTGCTGTTTCAATCAAAAGAGCACAACCTGCACGATCGTCCATGGCTTGGGCTATATATCTGCCGTTGCTCTCCGCAAAACCGTTTGAATATACCGCAACATCTCCGATTGTAACGAGCTTTTGCGTTTCTTCACGATTTTTCGTCCCGATGTCTATGTACATCTTGTCTAATTTTATGTCCTTAATCTCTTCGATCTCACTTTCATAGCTCACAACACCGACTAACCCGTCTTTGAAAACCACCTTGCTGTTAATGCTGTTTTGTACGAAAATCCCGCCAACTCTTGAGAAACGTATAAACCCATTTTCGTCGATGTGTGTGACCATAAAGCCTATCTGATCCATATGTGCAGCAAGCATTACCTTTTTCCCGCCGCCTCTTTTAATGGCAATAAGATTTCCAAGCACATCCACCTTTATTTCATCAACAAAATCCTTAATTTCCTCTTTTATACAATCACGTATGACTTCCTCGTTTCCTGCGGGTCCATAGCAAAGCGTGAGTTTCTTTAAAAGTTCCTTCATTCTTATTCACATCCTTTCAAAAAAGCTTCGACCAGTCTTGAAGTCGAATAATAATCATTCATATCGGCAACGGATACAGGCGAATGAATATAACGGCACGGAACAGACACGACAGCAGTTTTAATCCCTTCACCGGACACATGTATAGCACCGGCGTCATTTCCGCCTGTGACTGATTCCTTCATCTGATATGGAATGTTTTCTTTAATGGCTGTTTCGATAAGCTTATTTACCATAAACTTATTGGAATATGAAGTCGCATCCATCACTGTAATGGCAGGTCCTTTCCCGAGTCGAGTTGAGCGCATATGCTCATCGACGCCGGGAACGTCGGAACATGTTGTTCCTTCAACAATCAACGCCATTGAAGGTTTTATGCCGAATGCGGCAGCCCCGGCCCCCCTTATTCCGATTTCCTCCTGCACTGTAAAGCAAGCATACAAATCAAAAGGATATCTGTTTTTTAACAGATCGAGCAATATCGAACAGCCAAGCCTGTCGTCTAAGGCTTTAGCTTTAATTCGTCCCTGTCCAAACGGGAGACTGTCGGTATCAAAAGCCGCATAGTCGCCTAAATTGACAATTTTTAAAGCTTCGTCCTTTGACTTAGCTCCTATATCTATGTACAGCTGCTTTGTCTTTACGACAGTTTTCCTCTCTTCCGGTTCCTGCAGGTGTATAGCTTTAAGCCCAAGTATACCATGGTGCTTCTTTTTTCCTATTTTGACCTTTTTGGAGATCAAAACTCTGGGATCAATTGAGCCTACAGTACTAAACTTAAGAGTACCGTTGTCGGCTATATTGTGGATTATAAGTCCCACTTCGTCCATATGAGCGCAGAGCATAATTTTTTTGCCGCCCTTGGTGCCCTTCTTAAAAGCCACAAGGTTGCCCATCCTGTCAATTGAAACTTCATCCGCTAAATTAACAGCCTCTTTCTTTAAAATCTCTCTGATTTCTCCCTCGTCACCCGATACTCCGTGTGCTTCAGTCAACCTTTTTAATAATTCATCCATTCACGCCAACCCTCCTTCATTGAGGAAATAAATCTCGCAATCAGCATTCCGGCCTTTTTGACAGTTTCAATATTAATCGTTTCAACCGTGGTGTGCATGTATTTTAACGGTATTTGAATCAAAACAGTAGGTACGCCTGATCTCGAAATCTGTATAGATCTGGCGTCCGTTCCGGTCGGTCCCGCTTCCACTTCGACCAGATACTCTATTCCATATTCCTTTGCGGTATCCATGAGTTTTTTAGTCAGCCCCGGATGCATATTAGGTCCTACGGCAATTACCGGTCCTTTATCCATGGCGAAAGTTTCTTCCTTAGGGGCATCGGGCATATCGCCGTGTGTCACATCAATCGCAATCCCAATATCAGGCATCACTCTGAAAGTGCTTATAATAGCCCCTCGAGTTCCTAATTCTTCCTGTACGGTAGCAACAAAATAAACTTCAGCCTCAAAGCGCAATTCATCAAGCTGCTTCATTGTTTCAAGCAGGATCGCAGCCCCGGCTCTGTCATCAAGCGACTTTCCGGAAATCATTGAGCCGTTCAAGGTGATAAGCGGAGATTTAAATGTTATCGGATCGCCGACATTTATCAAGCTCTTTAGTTTTTCTCCGCAAATGCCAACATCAATTGCCATATCCTTCATTTCTAAAGCCTTCTTAGCTTCGTCGGCAGTCTGAAGATGAGGCGGCTTAGCTCCGATAATACCCGCAAGATCCTCTTTCCCGCGGACAACGACCTCAAGACCCGGAAGTATCCTTTGATCAACTCCTCCTACGCTTACAAAACGCAAAAAACCGTCTTCGCACACCTCCTTTACCATAAGCCCTATCTCATCAATATGAGCGGCTAGCATTACTTTGGGCATACCTTCGACTATCTTATCAGTCATTTTACCGTAGACATTATAGAAAGCATCGGTTCTGACTTCGTCGCAGTAACGCTCGAACACATGGGAAACCTTCAAAGATATGGTTTCCTCATACCCTGAAATTCCCGGCAGGTCGACAAGCTCAGACAAAAAATCCTTAGTATCCATCAATTACCTCCTGTCACAGTAGAATTCGCTGTGTACTATAATCGCTAAACCTTATGATACACATTTGCACTCAACTGGTCAATACTTTCCCTGTTAGTTTAATCCCATCACCAATTATTCGATAGAACTTTTTTATGTATTAACCCTCTTTGTCCTTAAGAATGTCTTTACAGTATACTACATCAACTAAAGCCTTTACTATCTTATTTTTGCATCAGAAATTGCTCTTATTCGCCAATTATCTCTGATTTTTTGTTAGATTGCAATGCACAAAAAAAATCCTTCATTGTGACAGGGGTGTGACACTAACCCCGTCCCCCTGTCACCTAAATTTTGCAACATAGTTGTCGTATTACTTCAAATTTTTGCGAAAAATGAAAAATAAATATTGAACAAAAAATAAATTTCTATATAATATTCTGCATTGGGCATATGTGCATTCTTATACATTTTATATGCTTAATATTCACAAAATATATAAATAACGAGAGGAGGCTTTGTTCGGTACATTTTATCGCATAATTTAACCAATTAAAATCTTAAAAGGAGAAGACAAAATGGCAAAGAAAACTAAATCCAATGAAATCCAAAGGGAACAATGGTCAAGCAAGATGGGCTTTGTGCTTGCAAGCGCAGGTTCAGCCATCGGTCTTGGCAACATATGGATGTTTCCTTGGAGAATGGGCACGTACGGTGGTAGCGCGTTTTTATTTATTTATCTTCTGATAGTAGTTTTCATCGGTCTTGTCGGACTTATGGGCGAATTTGCGCTGGGCCGCGGTCAGCAAAAAGGTCCTATAAGCGCGCTTGACGCTATCTTCCGCGAAAAGAAAATATCGGGTGGAAAGTGGTTTGGCTTCTTTCCAGTACTGATGACATTTGCGGTAACTGTATTCTACATGATCGTTGTAGGCTGGATTATCCATTATTTCGTGATAGCTTTCAGAGGATTTGAAGGAGTTGACCTCGGCGCATATTTTGGCGCATTTGCAGGCACACCTTATGCCCTCATATGGCATGTTATAGCTGTAATAATAACTGGAGCAATAACCTACCTAGGGGTTCAAAAAGGACTTGAGCCGGTTAACAAATTCATAATGCCCGCTCTATTCGTCATTATGATTGTCCTCGTATTCAGATCCATCACATTACCCGGCGCTATGGCAGGAATAAACTTCATGTTTGCTCCTAATTTCACTGCGCTTGCTGATCCTTTAACATGGTTTAATGCGCTTGCGCAAGCTCTGTTCTCATTGAGCTTATTGGGGTGTACTCTGGTAATTTACGGCAGTTATCTTCCAAAAGACACAGATATACCGAAAGCAGCCGGTTACACTGCGCTGTTTGACACGGCTGCCGCCTTACTTGCCGCATTCATAGTATTCCCCGCAGCGTTTGCGTTCGGAGTAGACGTGAATTCGGGAATACCTCTATTATTCATTACATTACCCGGTCTGTTCAGTCAAATGCCCG